>SMVB01448999.1_pt1 | contig 38683 bp, 39 predicted proteins | sample 2456461 | NCBI WGS metagenome assembly SMVB01 (sample SAMN11095934, study PRJNA526329) | marine sediment metagenome | biome: Marine sediment; feature: Surficial sediment; material: Deep marine sediment; isolation source: Hadal surficial sediment | place: Pacific Ocean | collected 2014-05 | depth...
CTTCGCTTTCAACATTCGTTGACCAGGCATTGAAACAAACACCGGAGGGTTATTTTTCATCCGAGTTTGATCCGGATTGGCGCTCCGCCTGTGAAGTGAAGCAAGAAGCGCAGCAAACGCTCTGGAAGCCCTGCGAGAACCTCAACCCGCTCGACTTTTCCGGCATGTCAAAGGCAGCAGAGGCGGCTATCCATTCAGACATTCAGGCATATTATGGTGCATTCTGGTCCGGCAACCTGCAAGCCAAGTCCGTTGAAGGACCCGTGACCCTCATCCAACTTTGGAATTCTGAGGATTTCGATCGATTGATCGAGAACCTGGTTGGACATTTATTTTCTCAGATACGCGCCAAGCAATCATTCACCGTTTTCTTTGCCAATACAGATCTGGACTCAGAGCTATTCCTCAGCATCGATAACGCGAGCGGAATGATTCTGTTGGAAGAACCCGGAAAGGCGCCAATCAAGGTGGTAGAATCGAATCTTGCCACCTTCCTTGACCGGCTTGAACCAGATCTGACGGAACCCAAAATTTACTAATGAAAAGCCTTCTACTACCCCAAGTTAGTCACATCGACGGCCAGATAACCTTGCCTGGCTCCAAGAGCCTGTCGAATCGAGCGCTATTGCTGGCCGCCCTGTGCCCCGGAGAGACTCAGCGGGAATTGGGGTTGTGATATGCTCGGTGGCGCATAACGACACAGAGCGGCCATTGGAGCATCGCCACAAATTGTCGTTCGTATACGTCGCCGTGAATTCCGAGGCGGTTGCCTATCTTGACGTTCGATATGGCCCGGATAAGAGAGATTCTGAAGAGATACTGCGTACGACAGCGGCTGTTATCGGCCAATAGGCGAACGGTGCTAGCCGAGATAATTGCCACCATCGCCGTTGTTTTATCTCTCCTCCTCGTAGCGTATAGCATCAGGCGAAATACGGACGAAATGGAAACATCAAATTCCTGGGTTCCTTCTGCTGGGATTTCAATGCAAAAATCATGTTTCTTGTCGGCCCAGTCGATACCGACGTAAGCGGCAAACGGCAGTTGGTCTTGTTTTTCCATGACAACGCTCCACTGTGCTAAATTAAGGGTGTGGGACATGCCTGCCTGGGATCTGCGAAAGCAATATAGGTGAGCCGGTGCAACGGCGAGCCCTGAGTATTCGTTAGTGATCTCAAGCGCACCTGCCGGCTCGAAGGTGAAGCGGTAAACATCGTGTGTTATGGCACATTTATTCGTAGCCAGCCGGTGCATGTCCCACTCTCACTGACAGATACCTGCCAGCTACCCTGAGTATGGTCGAGAATGGAACGGAAGGACTATATTTGGCACATTCCGGCCCCTGATTGCCGGAATTTCGATGCTAGCGAGGGGGCGTTCTGTGGAGAAAGCGGCCGGTTATATGGAAGCGCAATCTGGCGCTGTCTGCCAGATTAAGTTTGAGCTACTACACCTGATGGGACACCTTTTGACACCTCTGCATACCGGAGTAGACTCTGTATCCAGTATTAACAGGCGTGTCAGGGGGTATCTGAGGGTGCCATTATGAATTCGAATCCCTCCCTCACCGTCAATTTTATTCCTCGGTTGCAAGCAGACGCTGGTAGGTGGAATAGCTCGGGTTATCGATAGCCAGTTTGTGTAGGGCGGCCCGCTCCAAATGGTCCAGCAGGGCGCTGTCGTCGTTATCAAAGTCTCCCCGACTAATTCGCACACACAGATCGGTGTTCAACTCCTCGGGTGAACCCTCTTCTCGATCTAATAAATTGCGCAGGCTGGTTAACTCTTGCTGGGCAAACTGGGGTTCCAGTTGCAGCTCTCGTTCGACTATCTTGATTACATTGAGGGCAATGCGAAGTTTAAAGGAAAGGTTATGGTCCGTGAGCGCCGGTTGAATTTCCTCGCCCAGAAACCCTCGAACGGCTTCCAGTAGTTCCGCTGCAGTGGGGTGATATGCAGCCATTATGATTCAGCCCTGTCGTTGAGAAGTTGTAGCAGGTCGATTTCGGTTTCCGAGACGCGCCTGCCAATGGCGGCGCGTTCAACCGAGCGGGCATTGCCGGCCGGGTCTGCCGCGCTCATGTACAGGCAGAAGATGCCCCACTTCAACACACCGAATAACTCCCAGAACCGCACGCGGCGGGGATCTACCGCGCCGCCGCCAGCGTTCTCATAGGCGGCGAATAAGGCCTCGCGCTGGCCGAAGCCTCCAACAGCTTGCTCACTGTGGCCAAAGCGCCAGGAGTTTACGCAGAGCCAGCCCAGGTCTTCCAGGGGATCACCCAGGTGAGCCAGCTCCCAATCGAGCACCGTCGTGATGCCGGAGGAGGGGTCGACCAGGAAATTACCGTTGCGAAAGTCGCCGTGCACCAGGCGCGGCGGCAGTGTGGGCGGGCAGTGTTTGTCCAGCCAGCGAAAGGCGAGTTCGAAGGTTGGCAGCGGTTCGACCAGCGAGCGGTAAATCTCCTCATAGCGGCTTAATTGCGCCGGGGCCGATAAATCGGGCAGGGGGGGCAGAGCGTTGAGGTCCATCGCGTGGATGCGCGCCAGTATTTCTCCGCACTGGGCGGTCATCACTTGCCTGGCCGAGCCAAAGCGCTCATCCCGCAGAATTTTTCGCGGAATCGATTCGCCAGGGAGTCGCTCCATCACGTATCCCGAGCCCAACTCGTCATCCTGGTCGAGTACAAATACAACCCGGGCTGCGGGCACGCCGGCATCCACCGCAGCGGATTGCACCTGGGCCTCGGTAGTTTTGTCCAGGCCGGTCGCGACGGTGGCACCACCGGGAGCGGTGCGTAGAATTAGCTCGCGCGTGTCAGTGTTGGATGTGGTGTCAAACTGCCAGGTCGCGGACGCGGCGCCACCGGTTAGGGGGCGGAGATCGCACACAGTTTGTTCGCGATCGATATGCCTGTGTACGGCGCGCTGTAATTTCCCCTGCAAAGTTGTCACCATGGCAGCCTAGTGTCGGGAAAATCAGCTATACAAGGCCGCATCGCGCTCCCCAAAGTCCCAGCCCGATCCATCGCTGCGATAGGTTTTCAGTATTCGTTTAGCCACGGATTGGATATGCACCTCGTCCGGGCCGTCGTAGAGGCGCGCTTCCCGGGCGTGGCGATACATTCGACTCAATGGCGTGTCGTCGGTCAGGCCCTCCGCGCCGTATATTTGGATGGCCCGGTCGACAACCCGATGCAACATTTGTGCACCTACCACTTTAATCATACCGATTTCCGCCCGCGCCTCGTCGCCGGTATCAATCCGGCGGGCGGTATCGAGGGTGAATAATCGCGCGGCCTGGATTTCGGCAGCGCTGTCAAATACATGTTTTTGCAACAGTTGTTTGTCGGCCAATGGGCTGCCAAACGCGTGGCGTTGATGTAGTCGATGGCACATCAGATCGAAGGCGCGCTGGGCCTGACCCAACCAGCGCATGCAGTGGAAGATTCGCCCCGGCCCCAGGCGTTTTTGGGCGATGCGGAATCCCTGGCCGCGCTCGCCCAGTAAGTTTTCCTGCGGTACACGAATATTGTCGTATTCCACTTCAAAGTGGCCGCCTGCGATGCCTAACAGAGGCGTATCGCGCAAAATATTGTAACCCTGCGTATTGGTGGGAACGATGATCATACTAAAGGCGCTGTGTGGCGGGGCGTCCGGTTCTGTCCGGCACATGACTGTCGTGTAGGCCGCCTGATTGGCTCCGGTAGTAAACCACTTGCGGCCATTGATTACCCATTGCTTATCAATCAGGCGCGCGCTAGTTTGCAATTGTGTAGGGTCGGAACCGGCGATGTCCGGCTCGGTCATGCCAATACTAGGGAAAATTTCCCCGGCAACCAGGGGTTGCAAAAACTCTCTGCGCAGGTATTGCGAAGCAAATTGCTGCAACATAATGGAGTCCTGCAGGGAGACCGTGCCGAAGACTTTCTGCGCGTGCTCCGAGCGGCCAATGACCTCGTTGATGTAAACATAGTCCATAAAGGGCATGCCCTGGCCCCCTATTTCACGAGGGTGTCCCAGTGCCCATAAACCCTGCGCCTTAGCATCTGCTATCAAATCGGCCATGATGCTTTGGGCCGCGGCCGAATCACCGCCGTGCAGGATGTCTTCTACCGGATAAATACGCTCCTCGAGAAATTGTTTGACCTGTTTGCGGATGGCTACCCAGGCGGGTGTAGTGCCGGGCTCCTTGCTGTGTTGGCTATCGCTCATTGTTTTATCCTATTGATTATGCCTGCCGGTTCTTTGCCAAATCAAGCGGCAGTCGCCGGCCGGCAAAGTAGAGCAGAAGAGGCCCCAATGCACCCACACAAACCGTACTGACCATGGCATAGCGCAGGCTATTGTCACCGTAGGCCGGTTGCAGTACATCGCTGATCAGGCCGGTGATAAAAGGTCCCAGTCCCAGACCGATCATATTGACCACAAAAAATAGCAGGGCGGTGGTTAAAGCGCGCATGGAGGAGGGCACCAGCAGGTGTGACATCGCGATACAGGGTCCCCAGTAAAGGGCTGCCAACAGGGTAACAAACGCCTGTGTGCCAAGTACCGCAGCAGTATTATCGCTGAGCAAAACATAAAAGCTTGGCCCAAACGCGATAAGCGTTCCAATAACGGGAATCCACAAATACCAGCGCTTGTCCTCGGCGCCGAATCGATCACCCAGATAGCCGCCCAGGAAAGTCCCGATTGCGCCGCCCACACCCACGACCATAGCCAGCGCTACTCCGATTTCGGTCAGGCTCATACCGTGACTGCGGGTCAGGTAAGAGGGAAAAAAGTTCGCGATGCCGTAACCCACGTAAGCGTTCAGTGATGCTCCCAGCGCGATATACCAGAAGGTTGGCGTGCGCCGCAGCAGATTCACGGTATCTTTAAAACTTGGGCTGGCATGCTCCGAATGACCGCCTTCCCAGCGACCGCGTAGGGGTTCCTTGACGGTCAATCGCAGCACCACCGCCAGGGCGATGCCCGGCAGGCCGACAATGACAAAGGCCATGCGCCAGCCAAAGGTCTCTGCGAGCAGCCCGCCCAGCATAAACCCTGCGAACATCCCGATATAAATTCCGGTGGAATAGAAGGACAGCGCCGTGCCCCGTTGATGCGCCGGATAATAGTCGCTGATCATGGACAGCGCAGGGGGGCTGCCACCCGCTTCACCCAGGCCGACCCCGATACGGGCGAGCAGTAACTGGCCGTAATTTTGGGCGTAGCCGGAAATCGCCGTCATGCCACTCCAAACCGTCAACGCCAGCACAACGATGTTGCGCCGATTGCCCCGGTCGGCCCAATAGGCAATGGGAATGCCCGCTATCACGTAAATCAGCGCAAAACTGAAGCCGCTAAGCAATCCCAACTGGGCGTCGCTCAGGCCCATTTCGGCCTTTATCGGCTCTTGCAATATCACCAGCAATTGCCTGTCGATAAAATTGAAGGCGTACACCAGGGTCAGCATCAACAGGGCGAAACGCTTATACCCCGGCGTATAATCCGGGCTCGATGACGGTGACGGAGAATTCACCGTTACAGAACCAATTCGGCCATATCCCTGAGCATATTGACGTCGCCGTTAACCAGCAGGGAGGTCACCGAGGATTTCTGCCAATCCTTCACTTTTTCTTTTATACGGTCTTTGGGGCCGGACAGGGAAATCTCATCGGCGAACTGGTCGGGCACCGCGGCGATCGCCTGGTCTCTCTGGCCCGCCATAAACAGGTCCTGTACCTCCTCCGCTTCATCAGAAAAGCCCATGCGCGCCATCAGTTCCTTGTGAAAGTTACGTGTCTTGGAGCCCATGCCGCCAATATAGAAGCCCAGCATGGCCTTCACCGGATACAGTGCCTCCTCGAGATTGTCGTTCAGGTTGACCAGTGCCATGGCGGAGATTTCAAAGCCGGGTTTCGCCTCCACCAACTGATCGGCATACACCTCTTCCCGGTAGGGTGAGTAGTACAAAGGCAACCAGCCGTCGGCGATGCGGGCAGTTTGGGCGACGTTTTTAGGCCCCTCGGCGCCAAGGAAAATCGGCAGATCAGCTCGCAGGGGGTGGGTGATAGATTTGAGCGCCTTGCCCTGTCCCCAGGAACCGGGGCCCTCGTAAGGCAGCGGGTAAAATTCACCGTCACTGGTTAACTTCTCCTCCCGGGCAAGAATTTTTCGAATAATACTGACGTATTCGCGCGTCCGGGTGAGTGGCTTGGTGTAGGGTTGGCCATACCAACCTTCTACCACCTGGGGTCCGGATACCCCCAGGCCGAGTATCATTCGGCCGCCGGACATATGATCCAGCGCAAGCGCGGCCATGGCGCAGGCGGCGGGGGTACGCGCGGAAAGTTGGGCGACTGAGGTGCCCAGGCGTATTGTCGAGGTTTGGGCACCTATCCAGGCCAGTGGCGTGAACACATCATTGCCCCATGATTCGGCGGTCCACACCGAATCATAGCCCAGGCGCTCGGCTTCCTGAGCCAACTCAACATGATTGGGCGGATAGAAAGCGCCCCAATAACCGAGCTGTAAGCCTAATTTGAGTGAGTCAGCCATGGTTCTCTCCAGTAACTTGCGGTGATAAAATCAGCTGACCACTCTACGCTAAAGGCCAGCCGCGGCAAAAGGTTTTTACGGCCAATATCAGTGTCAATTGCGGGCCCCATTCGCTAGACTCTGGCGGCTTCTTTAGCAATTCATTTGGAGATGACGATGTCCAAGCTTACCCACATAGATGACACCGGTGCCGCTCGCATGGTCGACGTTGGCGACAAGTCCATCACTGAACGGGTGGCCGTGGCCACAGCCACGATAGTCATGAAGGCGCAGACCCTGCAATTATTGGCGGAGGGCGGTCACAAGAAGGGCGACGTGTTTGCGGTGGCGCGTGTGGCGGGGATTCAAGCCGCCAAGAAATGTTCCGATTTGATCCCCCTGTGTCATCCACTGATGCTCACTGCGGTCGATGTGAGTTTTACAATGGACCCCGAGGCCTGTTGTGTGCGTATTGAGGCGCGCTGTAAGGTGGCGGGCCAAACCGGGGTTGAGATGGAGGCACTAACCGCCGCATCGATAGCGGCTCTGACAATTTATGATATGTGTAAAGCGGTCGACAGAGGCATGGAAATCCGCGCGCTGGGCCTGCTGGAGAAAAGAGGTGGGAAATCAGGCCTCTGGTTGCGCGACCCCAGCGAGGGTGATGAATGTTAAACATCGTATTTTTTGCCAGTGTGAAAGAACGCCTCGGCTGTGCCACGCTTGAGCTCGAGTGGGGCGATGCTACCTCCAGCCTGGAGCGTCTGGTAGAGCTGCTCTGCCAGCGTGACAACGGTCTTTGGCGAGATGTGCTGAGACAGGAAAATATCATTCGCGCAGTTAATCAAAGTGTGGTGGCTGAGGACATCGAATTGCATGACTACGATGAAGTGGCGTTCTTTCCACCGGTAACAGGCGGCTAATCATGGCGGCTCCCGCGACAGCAGTTTCAGTCACTATCCAGGAAGCGGACTTCGATATCGCCGCCTTGCAACACAACTTACTGTCCGGTGTAGCGCGGGAGGGGGCGGTCGCCACGTTTACCGGCTATGTTCGCACGGACCAAGACAGCGGCAATCTCCAGAGCATGGAGTTGGAGCACTATCCCGGTATGACGCAAAAGAGTATTAAAGCGACTGTGATGCAGGCTGCCAGCCGCTGGCCCCTGCTCAGTGTCGGGGTTGTGCACCGCGTGGGCCGCCTGTTTCCGGGCGATCAGATCGTGTGGGTGGGCGTCGCAGCACAGCACAGGGGAGCAGCCTTGAGCGCGTGTGAGTACGTGATGGATTACCTTAAGGTCGAGGCGCCGCTGTGGAAGAAGGAGTTTACCGAGCGGGGCGAGTACTGGGTAGAGGCCAAGCAGAGCGATGCGGCCCAGGCCAGCCGGTGGACGGAAAACGCGCCGGATAAACCGGTGGAATAACCTGAATAGGGGATGCGGTGGTGCCCGTATTACCGGTCTAATATATCTTGTTAACTGATATAGCCAGGGAGAGAGTGGATGAATATTGATGCCCGAGACCTGCGAGACGCGCTGGGCCGCTTTGCAACCGGCGTTTGTATCATCACCACCATCGAATCGCAGAAACCAATCGGCATGACGGTAAACTCCTTCGCGTCGGTTTCACTGGATCCGCCACTGGTATTGTGGAGTTTGCAAAATAATTCGGATGTCTATGAGGCGTTCGCCACACCGAAACACTTTGCCATCAATATTCTGTCAAAAGAGCAGCAAGGGCACGCCAATTTGTATGCCAGAAAAGGTGATCACCTGCTGGAGACCTCCCATTACCGGGTTGGCAAGTATGGTTCGCCTATTTTGCGAGGAGCGCTCACAACGCTCGAATGCGAGCTGGAAATCAGCTACGAGGGCGGGGACCACCAAATTATCATTGGCAGGGTGCGTGATATGCACACCCGGCCGACAGGTGAGCCCTTGTTATTCTTTTCCGGCGGTTACCGGGAACTGCACTAGCGCTCTTTCCCTCGCAGTTCTTGCCTTCCACAATCATCTACCACTCGCTTCGGTATCTGCTTTATACTGAGCGGCTTGCATTGGTGATGGCAGTTCCTCTATGAATTTTTGCACTAGCTGCGGTGGCGCGGTCGCCCTTCAGATACCCCAGGGCGATGACCGTGAGCGCTATGTGTGCTCCGCCTGTCAGCTTATCCACTACAGTAATCCACGCGTCATCGTGGGCTGCGTGCCCTATTTTGAGGGCAAGGTGCTGTTGTGCAAGCGCGCGATCGAACCGCGCAAAAACTACTGGACGCTGCCGGCCGGTTTCATGGAAAACGGTGAAACAACACCCCAGGGAGCGGCCCGTGAAACTTGGGAAGAGGCGCGGGCGAAAGTCAGCAATCTCGCGCTATACCGCGTCTTCGATGTGCCGTACATCAGTCAGGTGTATATGTTTTATCGCTGTGACCTGGACGATGGCACGTTTGGCGTGGGGCCTGAAAGCCTGGAAACAGGGCTCTATAAGGAGCAGGACATTCCTTGGGACAACATCGCCTTCCCGGTTATTCATCAAACGCTCAAAGCTTTTTTCCTGGACGCTGAGCGGGGCGAATTTCCGGTCCAGGTATCCACGATAGAGTATAATCCCCGTCGTGCCTGATACTCAGATTCTGATTTACGCTCTGGCGGGCGCTTGCACCACACTGGCCGCTTTGTCGCTGTTACTGTTTATACGCAGCAGCGCGCGCAATGCGCAGCACGGTCAGGCAAACTCCGTTTTGCAAAGCCGGCTTGAGCAGGCCGAAGTACGGTACAGCGAGCTGCGCGGCGAGCGCGATGAGGCCCGGGTGCAACTGGAAGAGCTGCGCGAAACCAACCGCCAGCTCAGCGAGGCCAGAGTACGCGTAGAGGAGCAAAGCCGGGAGTCCCTGCGCGCAGCGGATGAGAAAATTGAGCTGCTCAAATCGGCCAGGGAGCAAATGACGGCTGAATTCAATAATCTAGCCAACCGCATATTTGAGGAAAAAACAGAGCGTTTGCTACAGACCAATAAATCCTCACTGGAGACCACACTCGGCCCACTCAAAACTCAACTCAGTGAGTTTCGAAAAAAAGTAGAGGACGTTTACGACAAGGAAACCCGGGACCGCGTTTCCCTGCGGGTGGAACTGGAACAGCTGAAAGCCCTCAACACCCAGCTATCCCAGGATGCGGTTAATCTTACCCGGGCTCTGAAGGGGGATAAAAAAACCCAGGGCAACTGGGGTGAGGTGGTGTTGGAGCGGGTGCTTGAGCAATCGGGTCTACGCAAGGGTTCCGAGTACGAAACCCAGGTGAACCTGAAAACAGAAGACGGCCAGCGGCGCATGCCCGATGTCATCATTCGCCTGCCTGATAATAAAGACGTGGTGGTCGATGCCAAGATGTCGCTGGTGGATTACGAGCAATACGTTAACGCCGATTCCGAGGTAGAAAAGGAGGCGGCGCTACAACGACACGTCAGCGCGGTGGCAAACCATATTTCCGGTCTGTCTCTCAAAGCCTATGAAAAGCTGGAGGGCATCCGCTCCCTGGATTTTGTGCTGATGTTTATCCCGATAGAATCGGCATTTAGCGCGGCCTACGACGCCAAACCGGATATGTTTATGCGCGCGTGGGATAAGCAGATTGTTATCGTGAGCCCCACAACGCTATTGGTTACACTACGAACGATTCAGACGATTTGGCGCTATGAACAGCAAAACCGTAACGCGGAAAAAATCGCCGCTCAGGCCGGGGGCATTTTCGACCAGCTTGTATTGGCCATAGAGTCCCTGGATGATGTCGGGCGCAATCTGGAGCGGGCAAAAGATTCTTTCGATCTGGCCCATCAACGCATGAGTAGCGGGCGCGGCAACCTGGTGCGCAGAGTTCAGCAGCTGCAGGATCTGGGCGCGCGCACCAAAAAGAAACTTCCATCCTCGGTTGCGGAGACGGAAGTAGAGACCGAGCTACTGGAACAAACTTCAAAGGACGAGTAATTATGGCACTTCCCAAGATAGGCAATCTCGCACCGGCTTTCACGCTATTAAATCAAGACGGCGAGAAGGTGACTCTCAAGCAGTTTCGCGGAAACAGTAACGTGGTGCTGTATTTCTACCCCCGGGCCATGACGCCTGGCTGTACCGTACAGGCCTGCGGTATTCGCGACAGTAAAAAGGCAATGGCAAAGGCCAACACAGTGGTGCTCGGACTCAGCCCGGATCCGGTAGCAAAATTGGGACGATTTATCGATAAGCACGATCTGAACTTCACCCTGCTGTCCGATGAGGGTCACGCCATCACCGAGAAATACGGTTGCTGGGATTTGAAAAAATTTATGGGCCGGGAGTTCATGGGCGTGTTGCGCACCACCTTTATCATCGGCAAAGACGGGCGCTTGAAGCATATTATGAACAAAGTAAAAACCAAGAGTCATCACGATGACGTGCTTGCGCTAATTGATGAGCTGGAGCTCGCTTGATGCCGCGTTATTTATTTGATGATGTCCCCGCCCCTGGCACGACTCGGGAAGTCGCCCCCGGCGTGCGCTGGCTGCAAATGCCTCTGCCCATGGCGCTGGATCACATAAACCTCTATTTACTGGAGGATGACGATGGTTGGTGGATTATTGACACGGGCATTGCCGTCGATCCCACCCAGGCGCTGTGGCAGGATATTTTCGATCGCGAACTGGACGGCAAACCCATTAAAGCCGTGCTCTGTACCCACATGCACCCCGACCACATTGGCATGGCTGGCTGGCTGTGTGAAAAATGGCGGGTTCCCCTGTATATGACGAGGACCGAGTACCTGAACGGCTTGACGCTTAGCCGCATGGAGAAGCAACACGTCAGCTGGACCTCGGAACAGCACTATCAGCGGGTGGGGTATAAGCCCGAGCAAATTGCCGCCATGGGGGATAAATTCTTCAGTTTTTCCTCCTTCGTCAGGCCCATGCCCGGCGCCTACCATCGGTTGCGCGATGGCGATAGTTTTCTCATCAAGGGGCAGAGCTGGCGCGTAGTGGTCGGCAGTGGCCATAGCCCGGAGCATGCCTGCCTGTTTAATGAGTCGCGCAATATTCTTATTTCGGGCGATCAGGTTATTCCCCGAATAACCTCTAACGTGAGTGTCATGTCGATGGAGCCCGAGGCGAATCCACTGCAGGAGTGGTTTGCCTCCCACCAACATTTTCTCAATATTCTGCCGGGTGATGCGCTGGTTCTTCCGGCCCACAATGCGCCTTTTTACGGGCTGCATGAGCGCCTGCGTTTTCTCATTGACCACCACGAAGACCATCTATTGGCGCTGGAGAAGGCCTGTGCCAAACGCAGTAGTAACGCCATCGAACTGTTGCCGGTACTGTTCAAGAGAGAGTTAAATGGCGATCAGATGGGGCTGGCGGTGGGGGAGTGCGTCGCCCACCTGAATTACCTTTTCCTGCGCGGCCAACTCTCCAGATCGATTGATGCCGACGGCCATTACAGTTATGCCTCGATCGACGATACCCTGCCGCAGCGTATTCGTCAGCACGAGCATAGCGCGGCGGATGAGATGCCGGTTCAGGTTTAGCAGACAAACTACACAAGAGGGTATACGCATGACCATGCCAAGGGATATTGGTGTTATCGATTTAATGCTGGCTGTTCCAGGCGAGGATAACAGTGCATTTTACGAGTGGATCAAGCCCATGCTCATGGATAAAGAAAGCCATGATATGTTTAAGATGCCTGCCCAGTATATGTTCAAGGATATTCCCGAGACTCCCAGCCAGGACGACTATATCGCCTATACGGTTGATCAGATGGACAAGCATGGTATAGACCGAGCCATGATCGGGGTGGGGAAATTCGGGGATGCTCATGCGGAGGCGCTGCGCCGTCACCCCGATCGATTTATTGCCTGCTACGAGGCCAACCCCAATAATGGCATGGATGAAGTGCGCACCATTGTGTCGATGGTTGAAGAGTTCGGCATTAAGGCGGTAACCGGTTCGCCTGCGATGATCTGCCCGCCGGTGCCCGTGAACGATAAAAAATGGTACCCGATTTACGCCAAACTGATTGAGTTGGATATCCCCTTTTGTCCCTGCATGGGCATTCCCGGTCCGCGCGTACCCTTTGGCCCGCAAAAAATGGAACTGCTGGATGAGGTGTTGTGGTTCTTTCCCGAACTGCGCGTCGTCACCCGCCACGGTTGTGAGCCCTGGACTGACGTCGCCTGGAAGATGATGCTCAAATATCCCAATCTCCATTACATGACCAGTGCCTTCGCCCCCAAACACTACCCGGCGGATATTATCGATTTTGCCAATAAGCGCGGCTCCGACCAGGTCATGTATGCGGGCTACTTCCCCATGGGCATATCGCTGGATCGAATCTTCCGCGAGCTGCCCGACGTACCCTTGCGCGACGAAGTATGGCCAAAATTTTTGCGGGAAAACGCGATTCGGGTATTCAAGCTAGACCAATAACGTATTGAAGCAATGACCATCGACAGGAGCGGATTATGCTTAGTTTACAGGAAATTTCGGATCGTCTGGAGATAGAGGACCTGGTAAAAAATTACGCAAACGCCATTGATCGGCGCGCATTCGATCAGTTGCGAGATTTGTTCACCGCAGATGCTCATATCGACTACAGTGCAATGGGCGGTAGCGTTGGCAACCTGGAAGAGACCATCACTTTCCTTAAAAACTCCCTCACCCAGGAGTTGTTCCCCAACTACCAACATTTGGTTAGCAACATCCACATTGAGCTCGACGGCGATAACGCAAAGGGCCGTGTGATGTGTTTCAATCCGATGGAAATGGCGATATCGGAGGGCGAGCATCAGGTCTTCATGCTGGGCCTGTGGTATCTGGACGATTATCAACGCACCGCTGACGGCTGGCGCTTTTGTCGTCGCGAAGAAGAAAAGAGCTGGGTATTCAATACCCCCGACTTTATGAACCTGTAGGAATATTTATGATCGAGTTGTACACCGCCCCCACGCCCAACGGCTATAAAGCCTCCATCGCTCTGGAAGAGATGGAAATTCCGTACACTGTTCACACCATAAACCTGGGTGAGGGGGAGCAGAAATCTGCCGAATTCTTACGCCTGTGCCCGAATGGCCGAATTCCTGCCATTGTCGACACGGATGAAGATAATCTGGCGGTATTCGAATCCGGTGCAATCATGATTTACCTGGCGGAGAAGTGCGGTAAGTTTCTGCCCACCGATATCAAGGGGCGCTCCAGGGTAATCCAGTGGTTGATGTTTCAAATGGGCGGTATTGGACCGATGATGGGCCAGGCGAATGTATTTTTTCGTTATTTCCCGGAAAAAATTCAGCCCGCCATCGATCGTTACCAGGCGGAAGGTCGCCGTTTATTCGAAGTGTTAGACAGGCAACTGGCAGACAATGAGTATCTCGCCGGCGACTACAGCATTGCCGATATGGCCAATTGGGCCTGGGTTCGCACCCACAGCTGGTCCGGTATTGAAGTGGATGGGCTGGACCACTTGAACCGCTGGATGGGGGTAATTAGGGAGCGACCCAGGGCAGTTCGCGGGGTAAAAGTTCCCATAGATATCGCCGAGTTGATGAACGCGGAAAAAGAGGAGGATGCGGCCAAGTTTTCCGAAAATGCGCGCTCCATGGTGATCGGGGCTGGTGGTAAGCCCTAGGCGACTGGCTTGAAGGGGCTATTTATTTCACCCAGGATTCCGGCAGGTATTCCAGTCCGATCTTGTTGACAGCGCTCCTCAGTTGGTCCTCCAGTTTATCCAATTCCCGGGCGCCGATTTTATCGGCATAGTATTGGCGCACTTCTTCGACCACCAGCATGCTGTCTTTGACCAGTTGTACACCTTTGTCGGTGAGGCGTATTTCCTTGGCTCGCCTGTCCTGCTCGTCGATACCGCGGCTGATATAGCCCAGGCGTTCGACCTCTTTTAGCATTTTACCCATCGCCTGTTGAGTGACCTGGGCGCGTTCGGCCAGTTCAGTGACGCGTACAGCCCCCAGGCCCAGGTTCGAAAACAGCACGCTGTGGGAGGAGCGGATATTGCGGTACCCTCGATCTTGCAACGTGGTGAGAACGCGTTTTTCAAAATCCTTGGAAAACTCGATCAATAGGCGGACCAGATTGTTCGAAAGTTTGTAAGCAACATCCCTATTTTGCTCTGCGGTAGTTTTGTTCATATCGATGCTCCTGCCGTATTCGGGCTCTCACAGCTCCCTTATAATTTTAGGTGAGAAGGGTCGCCAAGGATACTACAATTTCACGCCTTGGTTTGGCAGTCAGGTGACGCAATATTTCACCGCTGCCCAGATGTTTGAACCACGGTATCTGCTTCCGGTACACTGCGCCTCTCTAAGGTAATCGGTATTCTTCCAATGGCTAAGATCGTCACCTGTAACACCAATGGTATTCGCGCAGCTGCACGCAAGGGTTTTTTTGACTGGCTTGCCAGGGAAGACCCGGATGTCGTGTGTATCCAGGAAACCAAGGCGCAGATAGATCAATTAGGTGATCCTGTCTTTAGCCCGGCTGGCTATCACTGTTACTACAATGACGCCCAGAAAAAGGGCTATAGCGGAACCGCTTTATATAGCAAGGTGAAACCGACCCGGATAGTGACCTCCCTGGGTTGGGACCCCGCCGATTCCGAAGGCCGCTACCTACAGGCGGATTACAAGGGGCTAAGTGTGATTTCGCTGTACATGCCCTCTGGCTCCAGCGGAGAAGAGGCGCAGCAGCGCAAATTCCGTTTTATGGATACTTTTCTTGACCACCTGCGAGCGCTGCGGCGCAAGCGCAGGGAGTTCGTGATTTGTGCGGACTGGAATATCTGTCACAAGGAGATCGACCTGAAAAACTGGCGGCCCAATCGCAAGAACTCCGGTTTTTTGCCTGAGGAGCGGGCGTGGCTGGACACGCTCTATGACGAAGTGGGCTACGTGGATTCGTTCCGGCTGGTAAATGACGCGCCGGAGGAGTACACGTGGTGGTCAAATAGGGGGCAGTCCTGGGCCAAAAACGTGGGGTGGCGGTTGGATTATCAGGTCATAAGCCCAAAACTGGTAGAGAGCGTGCGCGCCGCGAGTGTCTACCGGGAAGAGCGCTTTTCTGACCACGCGCCGCAAATTATGGAATATGATTTCGACATCATTGATTGAGCTACCGGATTGCGGGGTTTGGCCAAAACCTGTACATTAGCCGCGATTTTAATCCTCTTTTGATAAAGGAAGAACACATGAGTTTGTTTATAGCCAGTGCCCACGCCCAAGCTGCGGCGGACGCCTCGCCAGGTGGCGACATGTTTCAAATTGCATTTTTAATTGGTCTGTTTGTGCTATTTTATTTCATCGCAATCAGGCCCCAACGCAAGCGTCAGAAAGAGCATGCCGAGATGGTGGCGGCGGTGAATAAGGGGGATGAAGTTGTGACCAGCTCTGGCATTCTTGGGAAAATCACTTCGCTGGACGATAACTACATCGTACTGAACGTAGCCGATAAAGTAGATATGAAATTCCAGCGCGTTCATGTTCACGCGGTGCTGCCCAAAGGCACGCTCAAGTCAATTGGCTAAATGACCCTGAGCTACCCCCGCAAGATCGATCTCGCTTGCACGCCTACGCCCTTGCAGTTTATGGCCAGGGCGACCAACGAGTGGGGCGGGGAGCATCGGCTGTGGGTTAAGCGAGATGATCTAACCGGCAGTATCCTCAGTGGCAACAAGGTGCGCAAACTTGAGTTTATTGCCGCCCATGCGCTGGACAATGGTTACGATACTCTAGTTACCTGTGGTGGCTTGCAAAGCAATCACTGCCGGGCGACCGCATTCGTGGGCGCCCAACTGGGTTTGAAGGTTCATTTGATATTGCGTGGTGAAGAGCCCACCGATAAGGACGGCAACTATCTGCTCGATTGCCTGGCCGGTGCGAAGGTGAGTATTTATCCCGCCAGGCAATACTTCAAGGAGCTCGAATCGCTGTTTGGCCAGTGGCAGGCATACTATGCCGAGCGTGGGCATAACGCCTTGTTAGTCCCTACCGGTGGCAGCAACGGTATCGGCGTCTGGGGCTATATCTCAGCTTGTGAAGAATTACTGGTCGATTTTGCCGCCGCAGACATTAGCCGGGCTCATCTCATTACTGCATCGGGGTCGGGGGGCACTCAGGCCGGGTTGACCCTGGGCGCCCTATTGCACGATCTACCCGCGACGGTGTGGGGCATTAACGTCTGTGATGACGAGCAGTATTTTCTCGATAAAGTGAGCGAAGATGTCCGGGACTGGGCTGATCGCTATCCGGATGTACCTGAGGTTGATGTACGTCCGCGCGTGCTCGATGGCTATGTTGGCCCGGGTTATGGCTTGGCCGATCCCGAAATTTTTGATCTGATTGCGCGGCTGAGCCGCCTGGAAGGTATTGTGCTGGATCCCGTCTATACCGGCAAAGCATTCCACGGTATGGTTTGCGAGATAGCGAAAGGCACTTTTTCCGGCGTTCGCGATATTGTGTTTATGCACACGGGCGGAACATTTGGCATTTTCCCACAGCGCGACGGCTTTCGGTGGCCGCAAGAATAGGCCGCGCTGTTGGCCGTACAAAATAACAATAGGGTGTCCAATGAATGAATTCATAACGACAGTAAACAACTGGGCCTGGGGTCCGATCATGTTGCTGCTGCTGCTCGGTACCGGCGTATACCTCAGTCTCGGCCTGCGCTTCGTCACCCTGCGCAAAATTCCTGTGGCGTTTCGATTGCTGTTGTCCGGGCGGAAGGGGCAGGGCGGCGGCGATATATCGCCCTTTAGCGCCTTGATGACTTCTCTTTCGGCCACCATAGGAACGGGCAATATAGCCGGGGTTGCGACGGCTCTAGCCTGGGGTGGTCCTGGAGCACTTTTCTGGATGTGGATCACGGCGCTGTTCGGTATGGCCACCAAGTATGCCGAAGCGGTCTGTGCGGTCCGTTATCGCGAACAGGATGAACAGGGCAATTACAGCGGCGGCCCCATGTATTACATCAAAAATGGCCTGCACAAACGTTGGCACTGGTTGGGGGTTGCATTCGCCATATTTGGCAGCCTGGCGGGCTTTGGCATTGCCAACACGGTGCAATCCAATTCCGTGTCCCAGGTGCTCAGCGATTCGTATTCGGTACCACCGCTGGCCACTGGCCTGGTGCTCATGGTGCTCGTTGGGGCGGTCGTACTGGGCGGAATAAAACGCATAGCCAGTGTCGCCAGCTATCTGGTACCCATGATGGCACTGAGCTACATCGTGATGTGCCTGGTGGTTATCGGCATGAATATCAGCGCGGTACCCCACGCCATCGCGGTAATTGTTGAGAGCGCCATGACGGGCTCGGCAGCGGCGGGTGGTTTTGCCGGCGCCACGGTGTGGGCCGCCTTGCGGTTCGGCGTTGCCCGGGGGATTTTCTCCAATGAGGCCGGCCTGGGTAGTGCGCCTATTGCCCACGCTGCCGCCCGCACCAATCAACCTGTTGAGCAGGGCATGATCGCGATGCTGGGTACGTTCATAGACACGCTCATTGTGTGCACCATGACCGGGCTTGTTATTGTGATCATGGATGTCATCCCCACTGGTGTCAGCGGCGCGAGCCTCACCACAATGGCGTTTTCCAACGCGTTGCCGGGCGGTGCTTTCATTGTGACTGTCGCGTTGTGCCTGTTCGCATTCACAACCATGATCGGTTGGTCGTTTTACGGCGAACGCTGCATGGTTTTCCTGTTTGGCACCCGCGCCATTTTTCCATTCAGGCTGGCCTGGGTCATCGCCATTCCAGTGGGGACGGTGGTGGAGCTGGACATGGTGTGGCTGATTGCCGATACCTTGAATGCCTTCATGGCGATACCCAACCTGATTGCGTTGTTGCTGCTGGGCCCCGTAGTCTTTAAACTCACTCGAGAGTATTTTAAAGCACAGGAGAGCCCCCCCGGCAAAAGCGTGACGGAGTGAACTGAGTGACACAAGAGTTGAACTCGGTAGAGGAATGCGTTGAGCAAACCATAGCGAGGATTGGCAAGAAATTGGTACTGGCGGCACCGCTGGGGCTGGGTAAGCCGGTGCAGCTTATCAACGAGTTCTATCGTCGGGTTGCGCGCGACCCCTCACTTTCTCTTCATATCTACACGGCCTTGTCGCTTGAACTGCCTGTACCGGGCAGCGATGTCGAAGCGAGTTTGGCGGGCCCCATTATTCGGCGACTGTTTGGCGATTACGAAGAGTTGGCGTATATGCGGGCGCTGCGTCAGGGTGGCCTTCCCGCCAATATTGAAGTCAGTGAGTTTTACTTCAAGGCGGGGGCGATGAAAAACGTACCCTCGGCCCAACAACACTATATTTCCAGTAATTACACCCACGTTGCCCGAGATCTGGCGGAGCACGGTGTCAACGTAATGGTGCAACTGGTGGCTACTCGCGAGCACGCCGGTGGGAGATCTATTAGTCTGTCATGCAATACGGATACCGCACTGGACTTACGGGCGAGGCTGCGCAGCCGGGATGATCGGAACTTTGTCTGTCTTGCCCAGTCCCATGACGACCTGCCTTATATGGAACACGATGCCGCCGTACCGGACGACTTTTTCGATATGCTGGTCTGTAACTCCAGCTATGACAAGTCACTGTTTGCGGTGCCCAATGCGGCGATACCGCTGCAGGACTACGCGACCGCCCTTCATGCCAGCAGCCTGATTGCCGATGGCGGCACTTTGCAAATTGGCATCGGCTCGCTGGGGGACGCTGTTGCACACGCCTGCATTTTGCGCCACCGGCACAATACCGCTTATCGCAACATGCTCGACGGTCTCACTCATCAGGCCACCGTGCTGACGGATGACTGCGAGCCTTTCACTGAGGGCCTGTACGTCGCCACCGAAATGTTTGTAAACGGCATGATGCATTTAATAGAGCAGGGTATCGTCAAGCGTAAAGTGTATGACAACCTCGTTTTGCAAACAGGTCTGAACGAGGGAGAGATAGGCTGTGCAATTGATGCGCGCCTGTTTGATTATGGGCGCCGGGAAAAGTTGATTCCCGAGGCATTGGATGAGGCCAAGCTTACGGAGTTGCAATCCTGGGGCATTGTTGCCGACTCGGTGCACCTCCACGATGGCCAATTGGTCGTGGATGGACGAGTTCTTCCTAACCAACTGGACAATCCACCCACCCGGGCGGCTTTGTTGGCTAGCGTAGCAGGGGGGGAGTTGAAGCGCGGAAAAATTCTTCATGGTGGTTTTTTTCTTGGCCCCAGAGATTTTTATCGCAAGCTGCGCGAGTTGGATGAACCCAGCCAACAGCAAATTTGCATGACCAGCGTCGGTGTGACCAACCAACTGTTGGGCAATGTAGATCTGTACAGTGCCCAACGCCAACGGGCCAGGTTTATCAACACTGGTATGATGGTCACGCTGACCGGCGCCGTGGCATCCGATGCCCTGGAAGATGGTACAGTGATCAGTGGCGTTGGCGGCCAGTATAACTTTGTGGCGATGGCGCATGACTTGCCCGGCGCTCGCTCCATACTCTGTATCCGAAGCACCCGGGGCGCCGGAAAGACCCTTAAATCCAATATAGTACCCTTCTATGGGCATATAACCATTCCGAAACATCTGCGCGATGTTATCGTCACAGAGTACGGTGTTGCCGACCTCAGGGGGCAGTGCGATGCAGAAATTATCAAGCGCTTGGTCAATATTGCCGATACACGGTTCCAGGACGAACTGGTCGATTACGCTAAAGCCCATGGCAAACTCGATCCGCTGTACGAGATACCGGCAACGGCTCGGGACAACAATCCCGAGAAACTGTTGCGTGTGCTGGGTTCCGAGCTTGGCAGCGGGCTGCTGCCCGATTATCCTTTTGGTACGGAGCTCACCGATAGAGAGGTCACCCTGGCCGCCACTTTGCGCCGCGTCAAGGCGCTGACGGCGGAGCCGGCACAATTGATTGGCTCAGTGTTTCGGGCACTGATGACCAACTCCGATAGCGAAGCTGCCAGGCCTTTTCTAGCGCGAATTAATTTGGAACACCCCGGTACCAGCCGGGAGTTTTTACTCAGGCAGCTGATTTTATTGGATTTGGAAGAGCGGGGAATGCTCAAGGCGGGGTAGGGCAATGGCTGAAAAGCTCGATAACAAGTTGGTGATCGCGATTTCCTCCAGGGCATTGTTTAACCTGGATGATAGCCACGAAGTGTATAAACGGGAAGGGCTTGAAGCCTACTCGCAATACCAGGTCGAAAGGGAAGAGACTCCGCTTGAGCCCGGGGAGGCTTTTCCGCTGGTACACAAATTGCTGCGTCTTAACCAGCGGCTGGGGGATGAGTCCCGGGTCGAAGTGGTGCTTCTCTCGCGCAATAGCGCCGACACCGGCCTGCGAATCTTTAATTCTATAAAGCACCACGAGTTGGCCATAAGTCGGGCGGCTTTTTGTGGTGGGGAGAGCCCCTGGCGCTATATCAACGCCTTCGGCTGTCATCTGTTTCTTTCCAATGAGGCCGAAGATGTCAGGCATGCGCTGGATAACGGCGTTGCCGCCGCCACCATCGTATCCCACAAAGGGGGCGGAATGGATAGCGACCAGCTGCGCTTTGCCTTCGATGGCGATGCCGTCATCTTTTCCGATGAAGCCGAACGGGTCTATAAAACCCAGGGCCTGGAGGCATTTAGCGCAAGTGAACAGGCCGCGGCCCGTGAGCCACTCAGCGGCGGGCCTTTCAAGGCATTTTTAGGTGCGCTACACCGCTTGCAGCAAGCATTTCCGGCCTCTGAAGCGCCCATTCGGACGGCCCTCGTCACCGCCCGCTCCGCCCCTGCTCACGAGCGGGTGATTCGCACCTTGCGCGCCTGGAACATACGCATTGATGAATCGATCTTTCTGGGCGGGCTCAATAAAACAGAGTTTTTACGGGCCTACCGGGCCGATGTGTTTTTCGATGATCAGGCCTCTCACTGCGAGTCGGCCAGCCCCCATATCGCCACCGGGCATGTGCCCCACGGGGTCGCCAACCCCTGAGAACGGGCCACCCCGGTTATTACTTTTTCAGTTGGCATTTCCCTCAGTTTATGGCTATTCTTTATAAGACACTATAAAGGGGAGTGGCATGAAGCTACAGCAACTGAGGTATATCTGGGAGGTAGCTCACCACGATCTCAACGTGTCGGCCACCGCCCAAAGTTTGTATACTTCCCAGCCCGGGATCAGCAAGCAAATTCGCCTGCTGGAAGACGAACTGGGGGTAGAAGTATTTGCCCGCAGTGGTAAACACCTGACGCATGTCACCCCCGCGGGCGAAGCAATTCTCAAAGCCGCTGGCGAGGTGTTGCGAACAGTGGCCGGGATCAAGCAGGTCGCCCAGGAGTATTCCGATGAGAAGAAGGGTAGCCTGGCAGTTGCCACCACGCATACTCAGGCGCGCTATGCTCTCCCGACGACCATCAGCAAATTTATGACACGTTACCCGGATGTTTCACTGCAGTTGCACCAGGGCACGCCCATGCAGATTGCTGAAATGGCCGCCGACGGTGCAGTTGATTTCGCCATTGCCACAGAGGCTTTGGATTTGTTTAGCGATCTACTGATGATGCCCTGCTATCGATGGAACCGATGCATACTGGTACCGCGCGATCACCCCCTGACGCAAGTGTCCAGCCTGTCGCTTGAAGATGTGGCGGCCCATCCCATAGTCACCTACGTGTTTGGTTTCACCGGGCGTTCCAAACTCGACGAAGCTTTTCTCGCGAAGGGTTTAAAACCCAGGGTGGTATTTACCGCCGCCGATGCGGATGTGATTAAGACCTACGTGCGACTTGGGCTGGGTATTGGCATCGTGGCGGCGATGGCATACGATGAAACGGTCGATAGCGATCTCGTGGCGCTGGACGCCAGCCATCTCTTTGCCAGCAGCGTGACCAAGATCGGCTGCAGGCGCGGAACTTTTTTACGTGGTTATATGTATGATTTCATCGAGGACTTTGCCCCCCATCTTACTCGGGCAGTCGTTGAGGAAGTTTTTCAACGCCACAGTAAAGTTGAATTAGACGACTTGTTTTCTCACCTTGACCTGCCGGTCTACTGAATAATAGTACTGAGGAGTTTTCGAACGTGGAATTAGCCTGCCTGGATCTGGAAGGAGTTCTTGTACCTGAAATCTGGATTGAATTTGCCGAGCGTACCGGGATTGACGCGCTCAGGGCAACCACCCGGGACATACCGGATTACGACGTGTTGATGAAGCAGCGACTGGTGCTGCTGGATCAGCACAACTTGAAAATTGCCGATATCCAGGAGGTTATTGCCGGTCTCAGCCCGCTGCCGGGTGCCATTGAATTCGTCGATTGGCTCCGTGAACGCTTTCAGGTGATCATTCTGTCAGACACGTTTTACGAGTTTTCCCAGCCCCTGATGCGCCAGCTCGGCTGGCCAACCCTGTTTTGCCATCGCCTGATTACGGATGGTGATGGCCGGGTCGTCGACTACAAGTTGCGCCAGGAAGATCCCAAACGTGCATCGGTAAAAGCGTTCCACGGCCTGAATTACAAGGTTATTGCCGCGGGCGATTCATATAACGACACCAGCATGTTAAGCGAGGCCGATGTTGGTATTTTATTTCACGCGCCACAAAACCTTATCGATGAATTTCCTCAGTTCACAGCGGTGCACGGGTTTGATGACTTAAAACGCGAATTTCTCAAAGCGAGTGATACAGTGCGAGCATAGCGATGTTGGTAGAGGGAGCCTCTGAACAAGTCTATGGCATCTCTGGCTCTCAGGCGATTTCAGGCTTAAGGCATCATTTTGAAGGCATGCTGGTTGCACGTCGAGAAATGATAACGCGGAGCCTGGAATCGCCTGAGAGCCCCGGAGGGCGCGACCTGAAGCATGCATCTGCCGCGTCGCCTAAGAGCGCCTACTGTTGGTGCAGCTTTTGTTAAGGACTAAGGCCATTAACGGTAAACTGCGCCTTGCATCTGCACGCTTCAGGCCACGCAGAGATGCCATAGACTTGTTCAGAGGCTCCCTAGGGGGCTGTCATTGCTTCGAGCACCTGTAAAAATTTGCCGACCTTATCGTAGGTTTCCTGGTACTCCAACTGCCACTGGGAGTCCGCCACTATGCCACCGCCGGCCCAGCAATGTATTTCCCCGTTCCGGCAGAGCAGGGTTCGAATGGCAATGTTGCTGTCCATACGGCCGTCGGCACTGACATAGAGCATGGAGCCACAATAGACCTGCCGCGCGTGCGGTTCCAACTCGGCTATAATTTCCATTGCCCGGCGTTTGGGCGCGCCGGTAATCGATCCGCCGGGGAAGCTATCGCGCAGCAATTCCCAGGCGCTCCTGTCGGACATTAATTCACCGCTGATGGTACTGACCAGGTGATGGACGGTGGGAAAACTTTGCAGCTCAAACAAGCGGTCGACGTGAATGCTGCCGGTCACGCAGCTACGCCCCAGATCGTTTCTTAGCAAATCCACGATCATCAGGTTTTCAGCACGGTCCTTCTCCGAGCTCTGCAGCTCATTGGCGGCTAACTCATCGGCTTTGAAATCGGTGTAGCGGGGTCGCGTCCCTTTTATGGGCGAGGCCTCAACGTGCAGGCCATGGAGCGAGATAAAGCGTTCCGGCGAAAGGCTCATGACGGTAGTGCCGTCCTGTCCGGCGATAAAGGCGGAAAAAGGCGCCGCCGCAATCGCCCGCAATTCCCGATAAGCACTCCAGGGATCACCCTCAAAAGGGGCGCTGAAACGTTGGGCGAGATTTACCTGGTAGCAGTCACCGGCGTGGATATAGCGTTGAATTTTCTCGAAGGCAGCTTTGTATTGCCCGCTATCGTGGTTGCTTTGAAAAGGCGCGGTTAGGTACAGCGGTCGATGCGCAGTGACTGAGCGGTGTCGCAATCGCTGTAGCAGTTCAGCGCGGCGTTTGGCTGACACACTGGACTGTGCGACCAACACTGTCCGTTTAAGTAAGTGGTCTTGTATCACCGCCCAGTCGTAGGCTTGCAATTGCGCTGGCGAGCGGGGCGGTGTTAATTGCTCGTCGACAGCGCAGCTTGGGTGGGGCAACTTATGCAGGGCGCTGCCAGCGTCGTATTCGAGGTAGCCGAGAATACCGCCGCAAAAGGGGATGTCCTGTGCTGCGGGCTGCACTTCGCGGTAGTGTTCGGTGTGAAAGTAGGCGAGGTCGGCGAAGTAGGATTGGCATTGCTGTTCGGTGGCTTGGGCAACCAACTCGGGCAATTGGACCGCCATGGGGCAGGCGGTAAGAATATCGAATCGGCCCGCGGTGGAGTGCGGATAGGCGCTATCGAACAGGGCCGCGCCGGGCAGCTCCCGTATCCTCTCAAACAGGTCGCAGGTATCCGGTGTGTAGGGAATGTCTTCCAGATAGAGTGTTTTACTCACATGCAGACCTGAGTCCAGCCGCGAAGGGGTGCGACCACGGCCATGACGGCAATGTTAACACCGGGTATATGCGTAGAATAATATCCGAAATAATACGCATATCTTCGGTTATTGGTGATTTTTGCGCGCAAACTGCGGGTATATCATTAAACTTCTCGTTACCTTCGAATTGACTTTAGGGGCTAATTTCATTAATGTAAGCCGCCGTATTTCGGCAAGGCTTGCATCGTAAGCCCGACCGTAACAACATGCAAATTCCGCTGCTTCCCCCGGGGGCAAGCAGGGCTACAGACCGGATCAAAGAATCATGAGCAGTACCGAAACCGATATCGATATACCCGCTACTCTGGATAACCCATTTTCCCAGGATCGCGCATGGGAATTTAGTGTTCCCGGGCAGCTTGACTCCGAACCGGGCCTGTACGAGAAATCCCTGAAGTCGGGTTGGGACTTACAACAGCGACCTTTTCAGGCAGCCGGGGTCAAGAATATTCAGCGCCAGCACCAGAAGAAAAGAATGACGATCTGGGAGCGCATAGAGTGCCTGGCAGATGAGCCGCCTACCATCTTGTTCCAGAACTGGGGTCCCAATCTGGATGGGGCATCTCTGGTGACTGCGTTAATTAAGGTGAACGGTCGAGATATCGCATTGTACGGCCACGATTTTACCGTTCGCGCAGGATCCATGGACGCCACCAATGGCAAGAAGCTGGCCCGGCTGTTCCAGTTGGCTGCAAAACAAAAAATACCGCTGGTCGGCCTCAATGACTCCGCAGGCGCATTCATTCCCGCCGGTGTCGGCGGTCTCGACGGTTATGCCGACGCATTTACCGCGCTGCGCAAAATCTCGGGGGTCGTGCCCAGCATCATGTGCATGTTTGGCTTTAACGCTGGCGGCGGGTCCTATCTGCCGCGCCAGGGCAGCTTTTTAATCCAGCCCAACGACACCTTCTTCGGGCTTACCGGCCCCGGTGTGGTCAAATCTGTGCTGGGTGAGGATGTGACCCCGGACGAGTTGGGCGGCCCGGGCGTTCACAGCCAAACGGGTGTTACCGACTTTGTCGTGCCCGATGAAGTCGCCGCCTTGAGAAAGGTCAGGGAGTTACTGAACTACCTGCCCAGCCATAGCGGCGAGTTGGCCCCGGTACAGGTCTCCTCGGACCCGGTAAGTCGTAAAACGTGGGATATTGATATTCTGCTGAAGAAGGCCTTTAACTCTCCCACCGGTTTCAATACCCCCATTGATATCAGCATTCTCATTCAGCAATTATGTGACCATGGTGATTTTTTGGAAATTCAGCCAGCCCGGGCCAGGAACACCATCACCGCATTGGGGCGAATGGGGGGTAATGTCATCGGCTTTGTCGCGAACAATTCCGCGGTGTCTTCGGGCCAGATTGATATTCCCGCCGCCTACAAAAACGCCCGTTTTATTCGATTTTGCAACCTCTATAATATTCCAATTATCTTTTTGGAAGACACCACGGGATTTTTGCCCGGCAAGGAGCAGGAGGCCGGAGGGATTGTCCAGGCGGGTCGCGCCATGCTGGATGCCATCGTAGATCTTCGCACTCCGCGTTTTTTGGTGCTGGTGCGCAATGCCTTTGGCGGTGCTTATGCCTCCTACAATAACTACCCCACCGGGGCAGATTTTGTAGTGGCTCTGCCCACAACCCGGGTCGCGGTTATGGGCCCAGCCGGGGTTGAATACGTTTACAAAGACGAAGTGCGCGAGATCCGGTCTTCCGTGGCGGGCAAGATTGACGCTGAAACCAACGCTCAGCTTGCCGCCGGCTTACCGCAGGAAGAGGCACGACATACTGCCGAGCAGTTAGTCGGCGACTGGGTAAAGGCTGAAGAAGCGCTGTTGGTGCAGCGCTACGAGGCCGAGCTAATGAACCCTAATGAGGCCCTGAGCCTGGGCTCAATTTCCCAGATTGTAATGCCCTCCGATTTGCGCCAGGTGCTGGGCGAGCACATGGATTTTTGCCTGCGGCACTACACTGCCGAGCCTTTGCAATCGGTACAGAGAGAGTTTCACTGAGTTGTTTCTTTGGCCGCTCCAAGATTGACTAATTGAGGAAGACTAGCTTGTCTAACAAATACTATTTGGAAAATGCCCTGATTCACGGCGAGCGTCGCCTGGGGCTGAGCCACTCTTCCTGGGTAAGCCAGTTTGATTGCACGCACCTGCGGCCATTGATTATATGCCGTGGCCCCATTCGCAAAGAGGCCATGGACGTATTTTCCGAAATGGGTATACAGCATTTTGGAATTTTGTTGTCAGAAAAAGATTCCATTGTTTACCAGAATGCCCTGGCCCCGGAGCTGCGTTCACTGACCGATCCGGACCGTGTACATCGGGTGCCGGATTACAGCGGCGCTGACAAGGAAGAGCGCAATCGGCGTATTGCCCAAATTATTAAGATTGCAAAAGACAACGGTTACAATGCTATATTCACCGGTTATGGCTTCATGGCGGAGGACGAGCATATGGTCGCCGCCATGGAACAGGCCGGCCTGAATTTTATCGGCCCCTGCTCTCGCACGGTGCACGATGCCGGCCTCAAAGATGAAGCCAAGCGCACTGCACTTAGCGTGGGTGTTTCGGTTACCCCGGGCATCGATAATGGCACGGCGCTCACCCTGCTGAAAAAGCATCCCGACCAGGCTGCCCTGGAAGCCCTGTGCAGCGCTCAAGAGCTGAGCGTAGAGGGTCTTGCCGATCCTGCCATCAGTTTGGAGGACAAGGCGGATTTGGTGCTGGCGGCCTCTTATATCAAGGGCATAGACTTGTATACCGTGGACGAACTGTGCGAGACCTTGACCGAAGCGGTGGCCCGTATGAATGCCAAATACCCGGCCAACCGGATTCGTCTCAAGGCGATCAGCGGCGGTGGTGGCAAGGGGCAACGCATTTTACTGGCACCAGCATCGTACACCGGCAACGACGACGAAAAAATCTCCCAGGCATCCGCCAAAACCCCCGAATTGGTCCGCGAGATTCTCAACGAAGTTAAAACCACCGGGGTGGGCGACAACAAGAACGTGCTGGTAGAGCTGAACATTGAAACCACCCGGCATATGGAAATTCAGGTTATAGGCAACGGTAAGTGGGCGATGTCCATGGGTGGCCGGGACTGTTCCCTACAGATGCATGAGCAGAAATTGTTGGAGGTGTCCGTCACCGTTCCGTCTCTGCAGGCGGCCCTGCAGCAGGCCAGCGATAGAGGCCTGCCCCAAGAGGAGAAAGTATTGGCCCAGGACCTGGTAACACTACAGGCCATGGAAGATGAAGCAGCGCGCTTTGGTGAAGCGGTGGGGTTGGACTCTGTCTCTACTTTTGAGTGCATCGTTGACAGAGACGAACATTTTTTCATGGAAATGAATACCCGAATTCAGGTTGAACATCGGGTAACCGAACTGTGTTATGGACTTAAGTTTACCAACCCGGATGATGCGCAAGACAGTTTTCAAGTGAATTCACTGGTTGAAGCCATGGTGCTGTTGGCGGCCCACGGCGAAAAACTGCCCAAGCCCGAGCGCATCCTGCGCTATAACGATAGTGTCGAAGCGCGCCTCAATGCCACTAACCAGGCTTTGCAGCCCAGTGCCGGGGGGGTAATTGACTACTGGAGTGACGCCTTAGAAGGCGAAATTCGCGACGACCAGGGCATCAGTCTGCACAATCCTGACACCGATGTATTCATGAAATACACCCTCGCCGGGGCCTATGACTCCAATATTGCATTGTTACTGACAGTGGGCGATTCCCGCCTGGATGCTTACGAGCGTATGGCCGAAACCATTCGCCAGACACAGATGCGCGGCAAGGATTTAGCGACCAATCTGGAGTTTCATTATGGCTTGGTAAATTGGTTTATCGGGCAAAATATCAATGCTCGCCCGACCACCGGATTTATCGTTCCCTATCTCACCGCAGTGGGTGAATTGAAAGCGCGTGCCGACGGCCTTGATCTGGAACACGCCTGGCGAAAATTGTCGGAAAACGCACTGCAGGACCAGTCTGGGCAGGTGGCGCAGTCGCTCAAGCAGACGCTGGAGTTGAAACATTCCCTGTTGCTGCGCCCGCTGCAGTCCCTGCTGGCGGAGCCGCATCTGTTGAGCGGTTGGCTCAGCGTAAACCGTGACAGCTATACCGTCATCGCCGGTAAAATTAGCTGGAATGAAAATCCGATCGAATTATTGGCCGATTGCTATCATTTTCTCAACATGGATTATGTCGCGGGCAATCCGGCGGCGAGTATGATTTGGGATCACGACAACAAGATATTGGTTGATGCCCTGGATTTTTATGCAGAGCTGAATAATCGCATTGACGCTAAGGACTGGATAGAGCTGCAGTCGATTCTGGCGGGGCACGAGCCCGCCAGCGGATTCGACCCTGATATGTGGTTGCAGGTTCGATCTGCCCACAAGGGCTTCCAGGCAGGAACCGACATATTGGCCATACTGCCCAGTATTGCGGAGGCCACCAAGTTTTATAAGCTTACTGTTAAATCAGACTTGAGCATCGATATCCCCAGCCGCCTCGGCGACAGCGAGTTGCAGAGCCAGATGGCCAAAGTGTTGGCGCCCCCGCCGGTCGCCAAGTCCGACGAGATACTGGCAGTCAGTGGCGGCATGTTCTATGCCCGTGAAACGCCCCAGCATGATCTCTATGTGAGTGAGGGCGATCACTTTGAAGCGGGCGATCCCCTGTATATCGTCGAAGTAATGAAAATGTTCAACAAGGTCTATGCACCCTTTGCCGGCACCATCGACAAAGTGTTAGTCGACACGGACGGCATCATTATCAGCAAAGGCCAATCCCTGTTTAAAATTACACCCGATGAAATTGTTATTGAGCAGTCACCGCAGGACATTGCCGCCAGGCGGCGCAGCGTGACAGCCGAGTTTATACAACAGGTGACGTATGTCACGCCCCAGGGAGAGGTTGCATGATTGTCGCACTGGACCACATCGCTATCGCCGTGCCGGATTTGGAGAAGGCGATCGCCAGATTTGCCCAGGATTTTGAACTGGAATTCGACGGCCGGGAAGATGTTGCCGCAGCCCGTACATCCACGGCTTTCTTTCCGGTGCCCGCCACCAGCATCGAACTGGTCCACCCCTTAAACGGGGAGGGGCCGATTGCCGGCTATCTAGAGAAAAAAGGCGGCGGCTTGCACCATCTGTGTTTCCGTTCTGACAATATTGAGGAAGATGTTGCCAGGCTCAAAGCCAAGGGCTATCAATTTTTAGGGGACGCTCCCACGCCCGGCGCCCACGGTTCCAAGGTCATTTTCATCCATCCCAAAAGTTGCGACGGCGTGCTGATTGAAATCAGTCAGCCCAGTAATGAACATTAGCAGAGCATAGGTAGCCAATGACCGATTCCATTTACGACAAGGCCAATGTCAATCCAGAAGCCTGGCGCGCGGTGGCGACCAAACAAATGAAGGGCAAAAGCCCCGATGAGTTGATCACCGACTCTGCCGAGGGCATCGCGATTCGCCCCTTGTATACCGCCGCCGATGTGGCAGACCTGGAATACGTCGATACCATGCCGGGCATGTCCCCCTACATTCGCGGCCCGCAGGCGACCATGTATGCCGGGCGCCCCTGGACAATACGCCAGTACGCTGGCTTTTCTACGGCCAAAGAGTCGAACGCGTTCTATCGCAAGGCCCTGGCCGCGGGAGGGCAGGGTGTCTCGGTGGCTTTCGACCTGGCCACACATCGCGGCTACGACTCCGACCATCCCCGGGTGAGTGGCGATGTGGGTAAAGCCGGGGTGGCCATCGATTCCGTCGAAGATATGAAAATACTCTTCGACGGTATCCCACTGGATAAAGTGTCGGTGTCAATGACCATGAACGGCGCCGTTCTACCGGTATTGGCCGGCTACATTGTGGCGGCAGAAGAGCAGGGCGTGAGCCCGGAGCAACTAGCTGGTACCATTCAAAACGACGTGCTGAAAGAATTTATGGTGCGCAATACGTATATTTACCCGCCGGCACCGAGCATGAAAATTATCGGCGATATCATTGCCTACTGCACCGATAAAATGCCGCGCTTCAATTCGATTTCAATTTCCGGTTATCACATTCAGGAAGCGGGCGCGAACGCCGCGCTGGAAATGGCGTACACCCTCGCCGATGGCAAAGAATATATCCGCACGGCAATTGCAGCCGGTTTGGCAATCGACGATTTTGCGCCCCGTCTGTCCTTTTTCTGGGGCATTGGCATGAATTTCTATATGGAAATTGCCAAAATGCGTGCCGCCCGTCTACTATGGGCGCGTATAGTCGGCGAGTTCAATCCGCAAAACCCCAAAAGCTCTGTCTTGCGCACCCACAGCCAGACATCCGGTTGGTCACTCACCGAGCAAGACCCGTATAACAATGTGGTCAGAACCACCATAGAGGCTATGGCCGCCGTATTTGGCGGCACCCAATCCCTGCATACCAATGCCCTGGATGAGGCCATCGCACTACCCACCGAGTTTTCCTCGCGCATTGCGCGCAACACACAGCTCATTCTTCAGGAAGAAACCGGCATCACCAACGTGGTGGATCCCTGGGGTGGTTCCTACATGATGGAGTCGCTTACCCAGGAGATGGCGGACAAGGCCTGGGAGTTAATTCAAGAGATTGAAGAGGCCGGCGGTATGGCCAAAGCCATAGAGACGGGATTGCCAAAACTGCGAATAGAGGAAGCGGCAGCGCGCAAGCAGGCCAGAATTGACCGGGGTGAGGACGTTATTGTTGGCGTCAACAAGTACCAGGTCGATGTCCAGGACGAAGTGGAAATATTGGAAATTGACAATGATGCGGTGCGCGAGGCCCAGATCGCAAGATTGGCGGATATCAGAAAAGATCGAGATGAGGCCGCGGTAGACGCTATACTGGAAGACATCTACCAGTGCGCCGTAAGCGGCGAGGGTAATTTGTTGGCACTCGCTGTAGAGGCGACCCGCCGCCGCGCCACCGTAGGGGAGATTTCTTTCGCCATGGAACGTGAATTCGGACGATTTAGTGCCCAGACCCAAACCGTATCGGGGGTCTATGGCTCGGCTTTCAAAGAAGACGACAACTGGCAGGGCATCAGTGCGGATATTGACAAATTCGTGGCTCAGCATGGCCGCCGGCCGCGCATGCTGGTATGCAAAATGGGTCAGGACGGTCACGACAGAGGCGCCAAGGTCATCGCCACGGCCTTTGCAGACGTTGGCTTTGACATCGATTTATCGCCCATGTTTTCCACCCCCGAGGAAGTCGCGCGCCAGGCCGTTGAAAATGACGTTCACGTGGTGGGTGCGTCGTCCCTGGCAGCGGGGCATAAATCTTTGATTCCCGAGTTGGTCAAGGAATTGCGTAAACAGGGCGCGAACGATGTTGTGGTGATTGCCGGCGGTGTCATTCCCCGGCAGGACTACGACTTCCTGTACGACGCCGGGGTGAAATGTATTTTTGGACCGGGTACACCCATACCTGTCTGCGCTCGTGAAGTGCTGGAAGCGGTAAAGAGCGTTTAACGCGTGGCGATTGACTTCGACCTACAGGCGCTCCGGGGCGGTAATCGCAGGGCCCTGGCCAAGGCGATAACCCTGGTTGAAAGTCGCTTGCCCGAGCACAAGCAACAAGCGCGGGACCTGCTGGAACAGGTATTGCCACACAGTGGCAAGAGTATGCGCATTGGTATCACCGGTGTGCCGGGTGTGGGAAAATCGACCTTTATAGAAGCCTTTGGCCTGCACCTGATAGAGCAGGGTAAACAGGTTGCCGTACTCGCGGTCGACCCCAGTTCACCCATTGCCGGTGGTTCCATCCTCGGTGATAAAACCCGCATGGAAGAATTGTCTCGCAATGACCGTGCCTTCATACGGCCATCGCCAACGGTGCTTGCGTTGGGGGGCGTCGCCCAAAAAACGCGCGAAACCATGTTGCTGTGTGAAGCCGCTGGCTACGATGTCATCCTGGTTGAAACAGTCGGCGTGGGGCAATCTGAATACCAGGTCGCCGGTATGGTGGATTTCTTTTTAGTGTTGATGCTGCCCGGCGGCGGCGATGAATTACAGGGGATCAAGAAAGGCATTCTGGAACTGGCGGATGCGCTGGTGGTGAACAAAGCGGATGGCGAGAGCGAGAATATGGCAAAACTCACCGCGCAGCAGTATTCCGGGGCCATGAGTCTGCTTCGCCACAGCAGTTTTTGGAGGCCACAGGTGATGACCTGTTCCGCGTTGGCTCTGCGCAACATTGACAGCGTGTGGACAATGATTGTCGACTACCATACCCAGGCTGTGGCAAACGGCAGCTTCGATGACAAGCGCGCACAACAGAATCGTGATTGGATGCACCAGTTGGTCAACGAGATGTTGCAGCTTAAGCTGGAAAAAAATACCGAGGTGGCGGCGCTAATGCCACAACTCGAGGCCGATGTGGCAGACCAGTCGGTGACCCCCTACACGGCCGCCCGACAAATTATAGACTTGTTATAGCTGCCAGTGAGTTACAGACCGAGCCGTCTTAAATTGCGATCGGGCACGCTGCGCTGCCAGAACTCGTCAAATCTCTCCACATAATCTTTCACAATCGCCCGGGAATCCGGTTCGTAAAACCCTTGATGCTCGCTATCGCCGGGTTTGAATATCAGGCCATCCATGTCTCGAATGACCATTGTTTGACCTGTCAGTTCAGGGTGTGTGGCCAGTTTCTGAATACGGATAAGACTCGGAATGCGCCTGGCCAGGGTCAAAACCCTGTGGCCGTGTTGCACCATGGGCTGGCTATCACATATCAGGACGCGAATCTCTGACTTCGCGCTGCGACGCGCCAGTGCACTTAATGCGTCGCACAAGGCGGCGTTATCGAACACTTCGGGGTCCAGCTGGGGGCTCAATATACGAATGTAGCGGCGTGCGCTGGTGCACAGTTCAACGGTTAATTCATCGAAGGGGTGGGGATAGAAGTTCGTTGCCATGGGAGCTCCAGGGTTGACCCATTCCGTTATCCTCGCATTTTATTCGATGATAATACAACCCACAGCCAATAACTGCTGCAGCAGCGCCTGGCCTTCGGTGCTGGTCAGGGCCTCGCTCAGGGCGTCGCCCTCGAGCACGTGATCCCTGCATAGGGTGAGTATCAGTGGGCGAATGGCCTTGGAATAGCGCATGGCCTCTCCATTGGCGTATATGTTGAAACCGTTCTCGCTGCTCTGCCAGGCGAGTTTCGCCCCCGGCAATAGCGTGACCGCCGCCGCGGATAATTGCAGTAAAATGCGACCCTCTGCCAATTCATCGTCGTCGGGCAGCAGCGGGAAGCGCGGTTCGGTCACCAGTTCGCCAAACCAGCGCCCCTTCGATGATTGCGCCAGGGCGGCGGCCAACTGAGCTGCCATCCTAGCAATGTCCTCGTCGCGAATTTCACCTGGCAGTGCCGCTGCGGATTGTTGTGCATCGCCATAGAACTGCTCGGGGTCGATGTCTTCCAGCAGTTCATCAATGTGACGCGACAGCATGTCATTCACCCGGGGCGCCCTGAAGCCCAGGGAAAAGGTGGTGCACGAACCCTGGGCAACGCCCCAGTGCGCCACACCGGGGGGTACATAGAGCACGTCACCGGCTTCCAGGGTGTACTCATGGGTACAGTCAAAATTGGCCAGGACACGCAAATCGGGGTGTGCCACCAGGGCAGAGCCTGAATGACAGGTTTGGCCGAGCCGCCAGCGCCGCTTACCCTCGCCCTGGAGCAAAAACACGTCGTAATTGTCGTAGTGTGGGCCGACGCTACCCCCATCGCTGGCAAAGCTGACCATTACGTCATCTACCCGCCAACTGGGGATGAAATCAACCAGTTTTAACAGATCTGCAACTTCTTGCACATGGTGATCTACGGCCTGTACTAGCAACGTCCAGGGGTATTCGCGGTCAAAATCGGCTTCCTTGAAGGGGCCATGGGTGAGTTGCCAGGATTGGCCTACGGTGTCGATGATTCGTGACTCGATAGCCTCTTCCATAGCGAGGCCGGCGAGTTCATCGGCGTCGATGGGCGGGGAAAAATTACTGACGGCATTGCGGATTAGCAGTGGTTTTTGCTGCCAGTATTCGGCCAGGAAGTTATCGATGTCTAGGTTTAGATGCATATGTAGTTTGGTTCAGTTGTAGGGATCCGCGTTTAGGATATTTCAACGCCTTGCAGGAAACGCTGCGTGCACATCCCTGTGGCGCTCGGCAACAGCCGTCCCTGGCTGTTGACGTTCCCGCAAGGCTTTCAGGTATTCCAACCGTTCGGTTCGCTGCATGAAGCTCTCCCAACCAGGGTATTGAAAATATATTGGAACCGGTCGAATTTTCACTGTAGCCAGCAACAAGAACCTGTGAAGGTTTTCGCAAGCCTCACGCTCCCCAGTGCCAGCCAAGAAAACCTTCACAGGTTCTTGTTGCGACTATCAATGAGCCATTGGTGAAATACTCAATCTTCAATCGCCCGAGCCTGCTCCTCCGCATTGCCAACGTAATTCGCCGGCGTCAAAGCCAGCAAGATATCTTTCGCCTCCTGGGGCAAATCCAGATTGGCAACAAACGCCCGAATCACTTCGCGGTTCATATCCTGCCCCCGGGTCAATTCCTTGAGCTTCTCATAGGGCTGTTCAATGCCATACCGGCGCATGACAGTCTGTATCGGTTCCGCCAGCACTTCCCAGCTATTATCGAGATCCTCTGCCAGGCGCCGCTCGTTCAGCTCCAGTTTGCTTATACCTTTGAGGCAGGACTGAAACGCGATCAGGCTGTAAGCCATGCCCACGCCCATGTTGCGCAGCACGGTGCTGTCAGTGAGGTCGCGTTGCCAGCGGCTAACCGGGAGTTTGGCGGACAGGTGCTGATATATCGCATTGGCCATGCCGAGATTGCCCTCGGAGTTCTCAAAATCGATGGGATTCACTTTGTGGGGCATGGTGGAAGAGCCGATTTCTCCGGCGATGGTTTTTTGCTTGAAAAACCCGATAGAGATATAGCCCCATATGTCGCGGTTGAAATCGATAAGAATTGTGTTGAAGCGGGCGATCGCGTCGAACAACTCCGCCATATAATCGTGCGGTTCGATCTGGGTGGTGTAGGGGTTCCAGCTCAGCCCCAGTGAGGTCACAAACAATTCGGCGTTGGCCTGCCAGTCCACATCGGGGTAGGCCGAGAGGTGGGCGTTATAGTTGCCCACCGCGCCGTTGATTTTGCCCAGATACTCCATGCGCTCCAATTGCCATAGCTGACGACGCAAGCGCGCGACCACGTTGGCGATTTCCTTGCCCATGGTGGAAGGGGTAGCCGTTTGGCCGTGGGTTCGGCACAACATGGGCGTGGCGGCTGCACTGCTGGCGAGCGCGCCCAGTTCGGAGATAATTTGTTGCATGGCGGGCAGTAGCACCTCATCCATGCCGTCGCGCAACATCAGCGCGTGGGACAGGTTATTGATGTCTTCCGAGGTACAGGCGAAGTGGACGAATTCGGCAATGGCCAACAACTCCGGGTGGCCGCTGAAACACTCCTTGAGAAAATACTCAACGGCTTTGACATCGTGATTGGTGGTGGCCTCAATATCTTTGATGCGCTGCGCATCTTCTTCGCTGAAATTGTCAACGATAGCCTCAAGCAGTTGATTGCCCTGTTCGGATAGCGCGGGCACCTCGCCGATAGCCTCGGCCGCCGCCAGGCTTTGCAGCCAGCGAACTTCCACCAGTACCCGCCGTTTGATCAGGCCGAATTCACTAAAGATGTCGCGCAAGGATACGGTCTTGCTACCGTAGCGGCCATCGATGGGGGACACGGCACTAAGGGCTGACAAATCCATGAATTTCTCCGATTGTAGGGATGAGCAAAAAAACTGGGATTTTACACCAGGTCGAGAGTGCGGGACAGGTTCTGGGATACCTCCAGCAGTTGTTTTCGCTGCCACAGTAGCTTCCAGCGGCGGCCACCCAACTGACGCCACAAAAATGCCGAGCGTATGCCCGCCAGTAGCAGCGCGCGAATGATGTCGGCATTCTGGGTGTTTTGCAGATGATACGCACTGCCGGTAACTTTTATCCGGAACCGCAATTTACTCAAGGTGTCTTGATAAACCGCAGACACAGTGTGGCATACCTCGTGGATGTGTCCCGCGAAGTATTCCGAGTTGAAGCTTGCGTGCTCCAGGCGAGAGCGCACCACCGACATCATTTCCCGGTTGGCAGCGAACTGTCGTTCGAGATAGAGGATGCTGAACACATAGCGCACCACATCGCGGGTTTCCGGCGCCTGCTTGCTGGCGAGTATGCTGCTGAGGTTTTGCAGGCCGAGTTTTACACCGCCCACGCCGCCAAACAGATCCTCCGCACTGTTGGGCTCAAACACAAATAGGCTGTGTACCGAGGGCTCGAGAAAATCCGTGGGATAGCTGCCGGTTTTGGAAATCTGGTCGACCATGCGGGCCACCTGGGCGACACCGGCCAGGGCAATGGTCTGTTGGGCAAACTTTTGGGAAGCAGCATTCATCTGCTGCATGCTCCTACCAACACCATCAACCCACACCCTCGATAACGCCGCCGCCCAGGCAGACATCGCCCTGATAGAAAACCACGGACTGGCCCGCGGTGATCGCCCGCTGCGGCGTTGTAAAATCGACTCGATAGCCGCCCTCGATTGCTGTGAGGGTACAGTCCTGATCGGCCTGTCGATACCGCACCTTTGCGGTCAGGCCGGCGGCTGCGGAAGGGTCGTTCATGTCGGGCTGTTCGCCGGCCACCCAAAACACATCGCCTGTAAACAGGGCAGACTTAAACAGGGCGGGGTGCTCATTGCCCTGCGCCACCAACAGGATATTGTTGTCCAGATCCTTTTCTACCACATACCAGGGCGCATCACTGTGGTTACTGGTGCCCCCAATGCCCAGGCCCTGGCGTTGCCCGATAGTGTGGTACATCAGGCCCTGGTGCTGGCCCAGCAACTCCCCGTCCTCCAGGCTGCGAATGTCACCGCCCTGGGCGGGAATATACTGTTTGAGAAAGTCGCTGAAGCGGCGCTCGCCAATAAAGCAGATGCCGGTAGAGTCCTTTTTATCGTGGGTGATGAGGCCATATTGCTCGGCCATTTTTCGCACCTCGGGTTTTTCAAGTTCCCCCACTGGGAACAGGCTGCGCTCCAGTTCCCTATGTCCCACCGCATGCAAAAAATAGCTCTGGTCTTTGTTCTTGTCCAAGCCCTTAAGCAGCGTGCCTTTACCCTTATTTTCTCCGCGCCGGGTGTAGTGGCCGGTTGCGATGTAGTCGGCGCCCAGGGTCAGGGCGTAGTCGAGAAAGGCCTTAAACTTGATTTCGCGATTACACAATATATCGGGGTTGGGCGTGCGCCCGCAGCGGTACTCCTCCAGGAAATGCTCGAACACATTGTCCCAGTATTCGGCGGCGAAATTAGCACCGTGCAAGGGTATACTCAATTTATCGGCGACCGCCTGGGCGTCGGCAAAATCCTCCTTGGCCGTGCAGTATTCTGTGCCGTCATCCTCCTCCCAATTCTTCATGAACAGGCCTTCAACCTGATAACCCTGCTCGCGCAGCAATAGGGCTGCAACCGAAGAATCAACCCCACCCGACATGCCGACAATTACTTTCTTTGCGCAATTCAAACCCATCGCAGAATTGTACACTAGCGCGGGGCGCTAAGATGCACGCTCAGTTCCCGGTATTGCCCGGGCTGCAGCTTATCGAGGCGC
>SMVB01069299.1_pt1 | contig 38677 bp, 33 predicted proteins | sample 2456461 | NCBI WGS metagenome assembly SMVB01 (sample SAMN11095934, study PRJNA526329) | marine sediment metagenome | biome: Marine sediment; feature: Surficial sediment; material: Deep marine sediment; isolation source: Hadal surficial sediment | place: Pacific Ocean | collected 2014-05 | depth...
CGATCGCTTCCTCGACACTGGACGGATACCACCGGTGGGTCTCAAGTGGTTATAAATAGACGACGACCTCTTACCCAATGCTCTTGCAATCGCGTTCAGTGACTCTCCGCGTTGATAGCGATCCCACAGTTCTTGTCGTTGGCCGACCGTAAACCCGTAGCCAAATTTCCTGCCCATATAAACACCTCATCTTTTACTTTAAGATAAAGTGTTGCGTCGATCGTCTGAAATCACCACCCAAAGCGGACGCAAGGAGTGAGCAGTTGGCAAGACTTAAGACATGCAAAGACTGTGGACACACCGTCAGTAAAAGCGCTGAAGCTTGCCCCAACTGTGGAGCGCGCCTGATAAGGCGATGGTATGAAGTTGGCGCTTTCACAACCACGGTTGTGTTTTTGGGAGCACTTTCTTTTTTCCTATTGAGTACCTGCTCAGGGTAGAACAGTGATAGTCCGCTACTGGCCGAAAGCAGGGCATTGTCCGTAAAAAACGGGCAAGAAACGGGCGATTGGTCGCTGATAGGACGGTAGAAATGCATTGCCAGGATCATCATCGTTCGACACCAAAAAGAGCTGAAAAGGTTTGCTCACTCATTGCTTTGTAATTCAATGAGATAGCACTCGAATCGAATGCCTTCGAGTCGTGGCAATGCGGGACAGGGTTCGACTATTCGGTAGCCGATGATTGCGAAGGTTCGAGAGGAAAAGGTAGGGACAACCGCCGAGGTTCGCCACTAAAAGGGTGCCAAGGTTCGTAGAGGTTCGTACCGAAAAGGGTGTGATCGGCTGTCAAAGCTCGACACTAAAAGGTGGCGAGGTTCGGACATAAAAGGGTGGCCCCAATTAATATGAACTAGTCATTCGCGTCATCTTTCAATCCACTAAAGAAGCCCTCAGACCGCAATTGACTGACCACGGAGCGCATCAGTTTGTTATTGGAGAATTGGATGCGATAGCACCTGCTCTTGTGAACGGATGATTCCAACAGGCCCTTATCGCGAAGTGACTTAACTCTGCGTAACACAGTTTGATACGTCAGATCTGGCAGTTGCTTTTGTACATCCTTGGCGGCAATCACTTGTTGCTCTACTGCCAGCAATAGAATCTTTTCCTCCTCCTTGCCGATATCGCCGCGTGTTACGCACGTCTTAATCGCTGGCACAAGAACGTTGTTCTTCAAGTATTCGTGATCCAGCAGCTTCTCGATCTTTCCCATTTCACCTTGTAGCCCCCCGACGACATATTGCGTCCAGGTCAACAATCCCTCATCGGTGCCCTTATCGCCTTCCGATAGCATGTCGTAATATAGTTCGCGGTCTGCGAAAAATACTGCGGACGGATTGATGATGCCGGCTTTCGCTAGCGTAAAATCCTGTTGAATCAGCATCGCGTAGTGCAGTATGCGTACGACGCGTCCATTTCCGTTTCTGAATGGATGTATCCAGGCGAATCGATGGTGTGCTAATGCCGTGCGTATTACAGCATATTGGCTTCCGTCATCAGCGTGAATAAATTGCAGCAATTCATCTAAGTAGCCACGCACTGCGACGTGTGACGGTGGCGTGTGGTCGGATCGCGCTATCCGCACACCGACTCTTCGGTAGGCCCCTGGTGTTGGGTCGCCCTCATCGACCAGACCATCAACGATGAGTCTATGTATGTTCTGAATGATGGTGTGAGTGATTTCGCCACCGGGCTCGATTTCCTGCTCAACGTATTGCGCGGCAGTTTGAATATTACGAATCTCCAATAGCTTCTCACCGCCAGCCCCATCCCCCTCAATTTCCGCATCGATCAGATCGGCGATTGTTGTACGGTTTCCTTCGATACGTGACGAACCAAAACTCTCCATCATCTGGAATATGTATTTCAGATCAAAGAACAACTCTGGGGACGTGCTACCGCGCAACCGCTTTCGCATCGCCTCAAGCTCGACAATATTTGCGGTCATCGGGTTGCCAAAATCCGGGTTGACCAAGCGTAAGTGAAAATCATTAAACATGTATAGCAGGACGCTACCACTATATATCAGTTGTTCTCAAGGTACTGATATCATTGAACTCTATAACTTAATGTATTTAAAGGGTTAAATGGAATATATATTTGGTTGATATATATCATTATCCTGATAGTAAAACTATCATCGCGCACGCGCCGGATCTATCACGACTAGTTCGACCAGCATCTATTGGTGGCCTGTCTGATTGAAGGCGAAAATGGCCAACTAATAGCAGGGTAAAGGCCCCCTCAAAAACCCCCTTCAATTCAACGTAAAAAAGGCCGGATTTGGCCAAAGTCTCGGTCACTCAGGCAACCCTCTTTCTGGGCGGATATAGACGGTAGCGTTTGTTTGCTTCCGAGAGCGTTGAAGGTGAGACTCCCAAGCGTTTTGCAATCTTGCCAAGGCTCAGGTCCTCTTCGAGCCACGCTGTAATTTGTGGTCGAATTTCTTCCCAATCAATCTTGCCTTTGTAGCGGTCCTTCTCCGTGATCGCTCTTAAGCCCTTGGCATTGCCTCGCGCTTTCTTGGGTGCGTACAACTGACCGAGTGTCTTAATGTCCTTTATCTTTCCTTCAAACCAACCGGAGCCATTATCTTTGTATGGAAAGACTTTGAACTTGTAGCCAGCGTCCGTGTAAACGCCACGCTTCATCGAAGCAATGATGTTTTCCAGAATGATCGCGTCTGCTTCGCCACCAATGCTGTATTCGTCACCAACAACTGTTCCGTCGTCGTCGATGAATGCTCATGGCCAACCTGGATACTTCGGCCAGTTAACGATGTATTTCATATCTGTCTTTGCCTAAACAAAAACACCCCTTGGTATAGATATAAAGGTGCACGGATAGCGTGTTACAGAAAGGTCGAAAATGACGCTGACTAACACGGCTATCGGGTTAACTAATGGAGGAAAATGGATCGGTTGACACGGCTATCGTGTTAACAGTGACGAATAGCGTGTAACAAGAACTAATCCGGAGGGCGACCATCTTTCCAATATCCAAGTGCTACATTAGTGGGAGCGCAATCGAGTTTTCCTTTGCAATCATCGATAGCAAGCCACGTGACCGCATACAAATTGCATTGATTCCTGCCACCCTGTCGGGTCCGAGTAATGAACCCGTTCTCGACAAATTCCTTGCAGGCTCGGCTTAGCGTGTCTCTCGACCGCCAGCCGCGCTTTCGCATGATCTTCCATGCCATGCCGAGATCGCCATTGTTGTTGCCGCGATACTGGGTACAGAGGTCAACCAACAGCTTGACTCCTTTACCGCTCAATTGTGCGTAAGCCTCACACTCAAGCACTCTATGCGGCAACAGGGTGAAGCTTCCTGTTTCGGCTCTGCCCTTAGCTCGCCAACGGGTGTTAGCCATACCCGGCTAGTCATCACGTCTTGATGCGGCAATGCACGGCTGGCAATTCTTGTTCACGCACCTGCAAAGGCTAGAGTTCTTGGCCACCGTCATTGCCCCACTCTCGGGCGATGATTAGCTGCACAGTATTGCTGCCACTTGTCAGGAAAGATCACCCAGCGGCCATTGACGAAACAGGTAACACCGGCCTCTACGAGTTGGTCACGCAGATTTTCCGGGCGAAGCATGTTGTACCAACTATTCGCTGTTGGCCAAACATTGCCTTGGGACTCCCATTGAGAAAGAGGGATTGGGTTGTTCATCTGAATCTCCATTCAATCGTCAGCAAAATTGAGCACAAAAGTACGCTTGCTACGATTGGTATGACGGAGATTGCGAACAAGAATTCGCCCACCTAAAACATGTTTAATTGGGCTAACGCTTCTTTTCTATTTGCTTTCGAATATGGCGGGGAAAAGAGGAAAGGAAGGTTTGTGGCAGATTTTCGGGATCAAGCATAAACGGATCATCGTACGATTCGGGTCTATTCCGGCGCAGCCAGTGCTGTTGGTCCCCGTAGTGTTCCCGAAATTCAGCCATCAAACGCTTTTCCGATAAATTCATCTCATACTTGGCAATAACCGCGCGAGCCGACAGGGTAAATGAGATATTGAATCCACCCATCAGAATTATCATTTCCTCAAGTGCTTCATTCCGATCTCGCCACCATACATACTCTTCGTACGGACTTTTCACGCCGCTGCCCCTGCCAGTTACACCTAGTTGGGAAGCTAGTAGCTCTGGATCAGGAGTCTCAAAGTGCTTAGCGAATTTGCTACGCAAATCATCGAGAACCCACTTCGGCGGATATAGCCCAAGGTCGACGAACTTGATGAATACATCGATAAGCCGGTAAAAATTATTTACTGCGCCGGATATGTTGATGTCATGCGGAACGTCTGTTTCATCATAAACGTCGCCAAATATGTCGTTTGGACTACTAGGTTCTTCACCCATGATTTTCGGCCAACCACCAAGATACTCAACATCACTCATGCCCGAGCACCTTCTCGGCCGTTCGCTCGACCACGCCCCGAACATGCTCATCTGACAAATGACTGTAGCGCTTCACCATTTCCAGTGTCTTATGTCCTAACACAGCCGCTATTTCAGCAGTGGTCGCTCCATTCATGGCTAGGTTAGATGCGCACGTGTGTCGAAGGTCATGAAATCGGAAGTCTTCCAGCTTGGAAATTGCCCGCGCTTGTCGCCAAGCCTTCTCAAAATAGAAAGGGTTTGGGGTGCCGGTCGCGGGATGCGTAAAGATCAAGTCCGTATCGATCCGGCGCACCTTCTTAAGCTTCTTCAGTTCTAAAACTACCTGCGGTACTAAAGTTAGGGTACGTCGCTCCATATTCTTAGTGTTGTGCAATAGGGCAGTTTTTCTGGCCAGATCAATTTCTTTCCAGTGAAGGCCAAGTATTTCCCCTTTCCTTGCCCCGCTGGTTAGCGCCAACAGCACTATGGCATGCAAGTGAGGATGCGTACTCTGGATAGTCGCTTCCAAGAGTCTACGGCGCTCGTCGTCGCTCAAATACCGAACTCGGCCTTGCGACTCCTGCAATCGGCTAATTTTCCTCAGTGGGTTTGAGTCCATCCACTCCCACTCTTTTTCAGCCTTGGTGCAGGCGTGGCTGATCAAGGCAAAGTATCGATTAACCGTGGCCGGTGACTTGTTCTCGGCAAGCTCATCACGAATTTCGACCAGCGTTGCAGGGTTCAATCGGGCAAGTTTTAGATTGCCGATTTTCCCAATCCAGAAATTCGCGTACAGAGTAGGCTTAGCCTGGTCACGCTTCTTAGGGATCTCCGAGCGCTTGTATCGTTCCAGTAGGTCGCGAACAGTTCTTCGTTTGGCCTCGGGATTAGGCAAGTGTTTGCCTTGTGTGATCGCAGCCTCAGTTATCCCGGCCCATTTCTTGGCCTCAGACTTTGTTCGGAAAGTTGCCGTGCTTGATTGTCCTTCACGGCGAACGACAGCCATGTAACGGGTGCCCTTTGGTCCTACTCGCTTACGGATAGTAGCCATGTGCAAACTCCACTGATTCGGTCAGTTTGCGTAGCATATTGTGACAAATTTGTGACAAATACAATATTCGCTGGATCGATCAATCCCAAGAAAGTAGGTAAGTGTTTGATTTGAATGGTGGGCCCGGTAGGACTTGAACCTACGACCAAGGGATTATGAGTCCCCTGCTCTAACCAACTGAGCTACAGGCCCGAAACTGTAATTATCCGCACTGGCGCAAAGCAGCAGCCAAGCTATTTGCTGCTGCTGTGCACCGATTATCAATCTTCGACCAGGAAACTCCGCAGTTGATCCGAACGGGTTGGATGCCGCAACTTGCGCAACGCTTTCGCTTCGATCTGGCGAATGCGCTCTCGGGTTACGTCGAACTGCTTGCCAACTTCTTCGAGCGTGTGGTCGGTATTCATATCGATACCGAAACGCATACGCAGAACTTTGGCCTCTCTTGGCGTAAGACCACCAAGCACTGAATGCGTCGTCTCTTTCAGTCCTTCTGTAGTGGCCGAATCCACCGGTGAATGGACCACCTGATCTTCGATGAAATCACCCAGGTGTGAGTCTTCGTCATCGCCAATGGGCGTTTCCATGGAGATCGGCTCTTTGGCGATTTTGAGGACTTTGCGGACTTTGTCCTCCGGCATTTCCATGCGCTCAGCCAGTTCATCCGGCAACGGTTCGCGACCCATTTCCTGCAGCATTTGGCGCGAAATACGATTCAGCTTGTTGATGGTCTCGATCATGTGGACCGGGATTCTGATCGTGCGCGCCTGGTCAGCGATCGAACGCGTAATCGCCTGGCGAATCCACCAGGTTGCATAGGTTGAAAACTTGTAGCCGCGCCGGTATTCGAATTTATCCACCGCTTTCATCAAGCCGATGTTGCCTTCCTGGATCAGATCGAGGAACTGCAGACCTCGGTTCGTGTATTTCTTCGCGATAGAAATAACGAGTCGCAAGTTGGCCTCAACCATTTCCTTTTTGGCGCGGCGAGCTTTGGCCTCGCCAATGGACATCTGGCGATTGATCTCTTTGATCTCGGCGATTTTCAGGTTCGTCAGCGTCTCTACAGCAAGTAGCTTGCGCTGGGCCCGCAACACGTCATCTTTGAGCTTGGCAAGAGAGGACGAATGCTTGCGTTTAGCGCGAATATGTTTTTCGATCCAGTTCAGGTCTGTCTCGCTCTTCGGAAAGCTCGCGATAAAATCCTTCTTCGGCATGCCGGAATCACGTACGCAAATCTGCATTACCTGACGTTCCTGGATTCGCAGTACTGACACTGAGGCACGCAGATTACGCACCAGCAAATCCGTCAATTTTGGTGACAACTTCAGCTCCATGAGCTGATCGGCAAGCTCGGTACGAATTTTCATGGTCCGCTTGTCTTTGCTGCCATGACTTTCCAGCGCTGTTAGTGCCCGATTGAACAGACGCCTGATTTTCTTCACGCGAGCCGCGACTTCTTCCGGGTCTGGGCCAGTATCGATGACTTCCTCTTCCTCATCGCTGGAATTCTGGTCTGCTTTGTTGACGGGTGATTTGATTACGTCAGGAGCGTTCGGATCAATGAAGCCGACAACGAAGTCCTGCAAGCGCGTCTCACCGGCTGCTACCCGGTCGTATACCTCAAGAAGTTTTTCGATGGTTGGCGGAAAGTGCGCCATCTGGTATTTGACCTGGTTGAGGCCGTCTTCAATACGCTTGGCGATTTCGATTTCGCCCTGGCGAGTCAGCAATTCGACCGTTCCCATTTCACGCATGTACATGCGAACCGGATCGGTTGTACGCCCAAATTCCACATCCACGCTGGCGAGCACGGCTTCCGCTTCTTCGGCAGCGTCTTCGTCATTTGAGACCGCAGCGTCAGACAGTAGAATCGACTCCGCATCGGGTGCTTTCTCATGCACCGCAATACCCATGTCATTGATCATGTTGACGATGTCCTCGATCTGTTCCGGATCGACGATACCGCTGGGAAGGTGATCATTGACCTCCGCGTACGTCAGGTAGCCTTGCTCCTTGCCGCGGGCAATCAGGTCTTTTAGCTGTTGGGCCGGCTTGACGTCGTCACCCGCTGCTGCACGTTTCTCGCTCAAGACAATTTAACCTCTAGTGTAAAAAATGCAACCGCCAACTATACGCACTTGGCTGCACTCAATCTATAGTATTTTGAACCCGGCCGGACTTCTGTCCAATTCCCCGCAGCTCTGATTTCTCTGCCTCATCGAGGCTGGCCACCCTTTCCTTCTCTATGAGGGTGTCAATTCTGTCCTTTGAGGCAGCCAGGGCCAGTTGCTGCAGGCAATCGGCCATTTCAGCAGCGGCATCGAACTCCTCATCCTGCGGTACCTCGATCATTGCCAGTTTCCCGAGATGCTGGCCGTGGTCATGATGTCGCCAACGCTCCAGAATGCCGGCCGTCGTAATATTGGGTTCGGCTTGCACGTTTTCAATGAGGTCGCGGAGCAATTGCGCCCCCGGACGCTGCAAATCGGCGAGTAATTCTATGTCGAGGTCCTTCGCGGCTTGAGGATAGTGAAGCAAAAGTGTTATTGCGCGTCTCAAAACCGATGGTTTGCCGGACCGGGACAATCCGGTGGTCTTACGGCTGCGAGTCCGTGATGTGGAGTGGGTATTGCCGGCGTTGCCGCGGCCGTCCTTAATCAACAGAGACTCAAGTTTGGTGGCTGAGAGGCCAACAGAATCTGCCAACGTTTCCATCAGGAGTTCTCGAAAGACTCCGGGCGGCACCAATCCGATCAATGGCCCTGCCAGTTCAGCGAGTCTCGCGCGTCCATCAACCGATTTCATATCGATGCCGCTGGACAATTCCCGGACCAGGAAATCCGACAATGGCACGCCATTGTCCAGCTCTTTCTCGAAGGCAATGGCGCCCTTTTCCTGCACAAATGAGTCGGGATCCTGTTTCTCGGGAAGAAAAACAAATCGAACTTGCCGTCCGTCTTCTATTTGTGGCAACGCATTTTGCAATGCGCGCCACGCAGCATCCCTGCCAGCACGGTCTCCATCGAAGCAAAAAATCACGTGATCGGTCAGGCGAAACAGCCTGTTCAGATGATCCTTGGTTGTGGCGGTACCGAGCGTCGCGACTGAGAAATCAATGCCATGTCGAGCGAGACCGACGACGTCCATGTATCCCTCAACGACCACGAGTTTTTCGATGTCGCGAAGCGCCTGCCGCGCCTCGTACAAGCCGTATAACTCGCGACCCTTGTGGAAAAGCACAGTTTCCGGAGAATTCAGGTATTTCGGTTCACCATCGCCGGTAACACGACCGCCGAATCCGAGGCAGCGGCCGCGACTGTCCCGAATAGGGAACATAATGCGGTCGCGAAACCGGTCGTAGTGTTTGCCGTTGTCCTTGCGAATGATCAGGCCTGTGGCAAGCAGTCGATCGATCATTTCAGTCGATGTACCGAACTTATCCAGAACCCGGCTCCAACCGTCCGGCGCAAATCCGATTCCAAATCTTTTAGCAGTAGCCCCGTCGATGCCACGCCGCCGTAGATAATCAATCGCTGCCGCGTTGCTCTTGAGTTCATTCTGAAAATGCTGATCGACCCTTTGTGTCAGATCAAACAGTTCATCGTATCGTTGCGCCGGGCGCTGACCTTCCTCGCGGGGAACCTCGATGCCAATGATGCCAGCCAGGCTCTCTACGGCATCGACGAAGCTCATGTGGTCGTAGTCCATCAGGAAACCCAGCGCCGTACCGTGGGCGCCGCAGCCGAAGCAGTGGTAAAAACCTTTCGCTGGGCTGACGGTAAATGAGGCCGTTTTTTCATCATGGAACGGGCAAACAGCTTTGTATTCGCGGCCCGCCTTCTTTAGTTGAATGCGCCGCCCTAGGACTTCAACGATGTCGGCCCGCGAAATCAGGTCGTCAATAAAGTGTTGGGGAATTCGGCCGCTCATGCCTGATTCAAACGCCTGTCGAGGTATCCCGGGTTTAAAACGCACCCGATGTGTTTTTGACTATCCGTCGCAGCCAGCCGACGTACCTTGTTTTGCCGTTGCATGCCGGACACATGATCTGCGCAGGCAACGGTATTCCAGATTCTGACCCGGTTTTCTGTCCCCGGCTAAGCCAGACGAGCCTTTACTTTGGCGCTGGCAGCACCGATGTCGGCGCGACCTTCGGCTTTTTCTTTGATGAGCCCCATGACCTTGCCCATGTCGCGCATGCTTTGGGCGCCGGTTTCCGTGATCGCCTGTTCTATGAGTGTGTCCAGTTCCGTGTCGGAAAGCTGCTCGGGCAGATAGTGATCGAGCACACTGATCTCCGCAATTTCGATATTTGCCAGATCTTCCCGACCGCCATCCTTAAACTGGGTGATGGAGTCGTGACGCTGCTTCACCATCTTGTTCAGAACGACGAGTACAGCGGTGTCATCCAGTTCGATGCGTTGGTCGATTTCAATCTGTTTGATTGCAGCCATCATCAGGCGAATCACCTTGAGCCGGTCTTTGTCACCAGACTTCATGGCGGTTTTCATATCTTGCTGAATTTGGGCTGTCAGGGTCATGACGAATGGGTCACGATAATCCCGCCCGCGTTTGCGGGCGGCAAAAAATGTGGATCAATACAGACGTGTGCGCTTTGATATGTCACGTGACATACGTTTCAGATGACGTTTCACAGCGGCGGCTTTCTTGCGCTTTCGTTCCTGGGTCGGTTTCTCATAGAACTCGCGGCGTCGAAGTTCGGTCAGAATTCCGGCCTTTTCACAGGCGCGTTTGAAACGACGCATTGCGGCGTCGAAATACTCGTTTTCTTTAAGGCGAACACTCGGCATGGGACTGTCTAAATTCCGGTCAAATACAAATAAACCCGGCACGGTGGCCGGGGCAAGACCAACCATGATATCGGCATATTTCCCAATTTGCAAAGCAAAAAGCGTTGTTTTTGATGTCTCCCAGCCTTTTCGGGTCGCCGTCCTCCTGTATGATGCAGCGCCTATGCGGGTACTGGGAATCGAAACGAGCTGTGATGAAACGGGCGTAGCCTTGTTCGATACCGAGCAAGGGCTTGTTGCGGAAGCGCTGCACAGTCAGGTGGATCTGCACGCCGCTTACGGGGGCGTCGTGCCGGAAATCGCTTCCCGCGATCATATTCGCTGCCTGTTGCCGCTGATTCGAAGAGTGCTCGAGGAAGCTGGCATCGACAGAGCGGACGCAATCGCCTATACGGCCGGACCTGGACTTGTGGGTGCGTTGATGGTTGGTGGGGGGCTCGCCAATGGGCTGGCGCTGGCGTGGCATTGCCCCCTGGTCAAGGTGCACCACATGGAAGGGCACTTGCTGGCACCGATGCTGGAGTCAGAGCCACCCGAGTACCCCTATATCGCCTTGCTCGTCTCTGGCGGGCACACCATGCTCGTTTCCGTGCGGAGTTTGGGCGATTACACCATTCTGGGTTCAACGCTCGATGATGCGGTTGGCGAGGCTTTCGACAAGACGGCCAAACTTCTCGGACTGGGCTATCCGGGCGGGCCGATTCTCGCACGCCTGGCAGAGGAGGGTGATGATCAAAGCTACGCGTTTCCGCGACCGATGATTCATAAACCGGGGATGGATTTCAGCTTCAGTGGGCTGAAAACAGCGGTAATGCTTGAGGTTCGAAAAGCAGCCGAAAATAATGGGCTGGAGCAAGTCAAAGCGGACATTGCGGCATCGTTTCAGCGCGCAGCGGTCGATACGCTGATCGCGCGTACCCTGAAGGCGGCGAAGGCCGAGGGCGCCACGCGCATCGTAATTGCCGGCGGGGTCGGTGCAAACAAATTGCTGCGACGGGATCTCGCGCTAAAATTCCCGGGACGTGTCTATTACCCGCGACCGGAGCTCTGTACCGACAATGGTGCAATGATTGCTGTTGCGGGTGCCTTGAGGCTCGCAGGCGCCGGGGAAGCGGGTGCCATTGAAGCGAAGGCAAGATGGTCACTGGATACTCTGCGGCCGCCGGAAGCGGCGTAGCTCTCGTAAGGACAAAGATCATGGAAGCTGAATCTACGGATACGATTTTCCTGACAGAATTGAAAGTAGACACCACCATTGGAATCTGGGATTGGGAACGAAAAATCAAACAGACGGTGGTCATTGATCTCGAGATGGGTACTGATATTCGGGCGGCTGTTGAGTCGGACGATATTAAAGATGCACTAAATTACAAGCTCGTTTCCAAACGCGTGCAGCAGTTCGTTGTTGATTCGAGTTTCATGCTGGTTGAGGCGCTGGCCGGAAAAATTGCCGAGCTGGTTCTGGGTGAGTTCGACGTTCCCTGGGTTAACGTCACGGTGAGCAAGCCAGGAGCTATTCGCGGTGCACGCAATGTTGGCGTTCGAATTCGTCGATGTCGTGAAGAGTGATCCGTGGCTCGTGTCTACTTCAGCATTGGCAGTAACCAGGAACCGCGGAAGCATATCGACCTGGCTCTCCGGGAACTCGGTCGTCGTTTTGGCCACCTGGATGTATCGCCTGTCTATCGCAACCAGGCGATCGGATTTGACGGTGCCGACTTCCTGAATCTTGTTGTCGGCCTCAATACCAGCAAAAGCGTCCATGATATCCGGCTTGAAATCGAAGCAATTCATGAACTGGCTAAGCGTAGCCGACAGGGGGGCAAGCTTGTATCGCGTACTCTCGATATCGACCTGCTGCTTTATGCGCAATTAGTAACGGCAGGGCCACCACTCAAGCTGCCGCGGGTGGATGTACTGAAATATGCTTTCGCTTTGAGGCCGCTAGCCGATATTGCGCCTGACGAATGCCATCCCGAAACGGGCCTGACGTTTGCCGAGCACTGGAAGGCAATGGATCAGGACGAACACCCGTTGACACTTGTGCAGGTTGGTTTTACCAGCCGAGACTCCGACCCCCGTCAACCGCGATAATTTGACCCGTAATGTAGTTGGCACCGCTTGCCAGGAACAAGACACACTCCGCAATATCGCCGGGCTCGCCGGGACGTTGCAAGGGGACCTGCTGCAAAATATTTTCTTTGATGGCCGCAGTCATACCCTGTTCGGGCCAGAGAATCGCACCCGGAGCGATGCCGTTTACCCGGATCTCCGGCGCCAGTTCTTTGGCGAGCGATCGCGTCAACATTTCCAGCCCCGCTTTGGCCGAGCCGTAAACAGAATAATCTCGCAAGGGTCTTCGGGCGTGAATATCGACAATATTGACGATCGTACCGTGAGACTCACGCAGCCAAGGTATTGCGCATTGTGAGAGAAACAATGGCGCTTTCAGATTACTGGCGAAAAGCTCGTCCCATTGATCTTCGGTAACCGTGCCGAGTGGCGACGGGTAAAAAGTGGACGCATTGTTGACCAGCACATCAATGCCGCCCGCCCATGCTACGAAGGAATTCATCAGTTCTGAAAGTGCGGGGATCTGGGCCAGGTCGGCGCCAAAAATCGCCGCTGATTCGGCGCGCAATTCATTGAGTTGATTGCACAAGGCTTTGGCGTCAGCCTCCGATTTGCGGTAATGGATGCCTACTTGCGCACCTGCGGCATGCAGTTGTCTCGTAATCTCGGCACCAATGCGCCGCGATGCCCCGGTTACCAGGGCACTTTTTCCGGCAAGAGTGTTTTCAGTATTCATTGCCGGATTTCCTTGTCTGGGTCGATGGTGTCAGAGCAGAAACTTCTGCAAGGGCATGGCATTTATCGCCAAAGCAAAATACATTGTCGGCATTGTTGGCTACCGAAAGGCCCGATGCAACCTGAACCACAAATACCCGCTGGACTGCCAGCCCCCGATCCGATAAGCCTCAGGCACAGCGAGTTGGTTGCGGATTACATTCGTGCGCAGATCGATGCTGCTGGTGGCACCATCAGCATGGCTGAATTCATGCAGCATGCCTTGTACGCCCCCGGACTGGGTTATTACACGGCGGGAAGCACCAAATTCGGCGAGAGCGGGGACTTCGTTACTGCTCCTGAAATATCGCCGATTTTTGGCAGGGTTCTCGCCGGCCAGTGCGCGCCGGTTATCGCTGCGTTGCAAGGGGGGGTTCTGGAACTGGGAGCCGGGAGCGGATCGCTGGCGGTGACCATGCTAAGGAAGCTCAAGGACCTGGACGCATTACCATCGAGCTACCAGATTCTTGAGATATCTCCGGATCTTACCGAGCGGCAGCAGGCAAAAATTGCCGCCGAAATTCCAGAGCTGTTATCGATAGTGCGCTGGATCGATGCCATGCCGGTCAATTTCAACGGTGTGGTGGTTGCCAATGAAGTGGCGGATGCGCTTCCCGTCGAGCGTTTTGTGCGGACGTCTGAGGACATACTTCAACTCTGTGTTGGCTGGCGCGACGAGCGATTCATTTACCAGACTCGAACCGCCAGTGGACCATTACGAGACAGTGTTATCGAGATCGAAAATCGAACGGGTGCTCGACTCGCGGAGGGTTACACTTCGGAAGTGTCTCTGGGACTGCAGGGATGGCTGGAAAATATATTGGTGGCGATTGATCAGGGCGTCGTATTTATCTTTGATTACGGCGTTGCACGCCATGAATACTATTCGCCAGAGCGCAATCAGGGATGGCTGCGCTGTCATTTCAGGCACCACGCGCATAATGAGCCGCTCATCTACCCGGGGATCCAGGACGTGACCTCATGGGTGGATTTTTCCGCACTGGCTGAAGGCGCAGCCCGGCATGGCGCTGATATTGTTGGTTTTGTGACCCAGGCTCTATTCCTGATGAACGGAGGGTTGGAAAATGAGCTCGCCGACTTTGAGTCGCTCAGCTCTGCCGAGCAGGTCGAGTTGTCGCGGCAGATCAAACTGCTTACGCTGCCCAGCGAAATGGGCGAGAACTTCAAGTGTATTGGAGTGAGCAAAGGAACAGTGCCGTCACTGGCTGCATTCGACTTCGGCGACAGGGCGCATACATTATGAGACAGGGAAACAAATTCAGATTGCTGTTATCGCGTGACGGAAGGCTCGCGTGAGCTGGCTACAAATCATCGTTCTTGCGATTGTCCAGGGTCTGACGGAATTCCTGCCAATATCCAGCTCCGGTCATCTCATACTGGTGCCCAACGTCGCTGGCTGGGCGGACCAGGGTCTCGTGTTTGATGTAGCAGTGCATTTTGGTTCGCTGGCGGCAGTGGTTATCTTTTTTCGGCAAGACCTGGCGGGGCTTGTCCGGGGTAGCGCGGGTCTTTTGCGTGGCAAAGCGGATACGCTGCAGTCGAAGATGGCACTCGGTATCGGTCTGGGGACGATTCCCGCCGCAATCGCAGGTCTCCTGTTTGCTGGATGGATCGAAGATAATCTTCGCGATCCAAGAGTCGTCGTATTCACATTGTCCCTCTACGGTGTCTTGTTGTTTCTGGCAGACAGGTTTGGCCGCAAAATCAGAAAAATTTCAGAAATGACGGTGAAAGATGCCGTGTTGATTGGTCTGGCACAGGCGCTCGCTCTTATTCCAGGTACGTCTCGATCCGGAATAACCATAACCACCGGTCTGGCTCTCGGTTTCGGACGCCAGGACGCCGCGCGTTTTTCTTTTCTCCTGTCGGTACCGGTTATTTTATTAGCGACAGGATACGAGGTCTTGTTGATCAGCTTGTCGGATCAGGCAGTCGCGTGGGGACAGCTTGCAGTGGCGGCGTCGATTTCGGCGATAGTCGCTTACTTGAGCATTGATTTTTTCATGCGGTTTGTCAGCAAAATCGGGCTGGCACCCTTTGCAATTTATCGCTTGGTACTTGCCGGTGTCATTCTATATGCGCTCGCATAGCAGTCGCTCCAAAAGCACCGATTTTCATTCGGCTGTCAAAACGATATCCATCGCGTTTTCGATCTGCATCCTGTCGATGATCATGAGTGGCCGCGCCCTCGGGCAAGGTGTCGTCATTGGCCTGGGCCTGGCGGGAGATTCTGTTGATGGTCGCGCCTTTTCATTGTTTGCCGATGTCGGGATTACCGACAAAACGTGGATTTCCGGTGCTGTTGCCAGAAACCAGACAAAAAACGGTGCGTTCGATCTTGATGCAAAATTTGCTGACATTGCCGTTGATCATTTCTTCGATCCTGTTGGCGTAAGGCTGGGAGGTTCGTACTGGGGCGATGAGGGTTTCCTGGAATCGAAGGATGCACATCTGTCCGTTTATCTGCGCAACGAGAAAGGTTCGATTGCGGTGGACTTCGAACGCCGAAATTTCGATCTTACGGTTGAACTGGATCGTCTTATTGAGCCGCGCTCCATAGAATTCAGCGCGGACGGGTACGGCCTGACAGGGCGATGGGAAGCCGGTGACCGAATAAGTCTCTATGGTTCCGGCATGACCTACGAATACTCGCGCGACATTTCCCTGCAGCCCGACACGGATCGATTTCGTTTTCTGTCATTGTCACGATTCAGCCTGATTAATAGCTTAATCGACAATCGCCTGAGTGGCGGAGTCGAATTCAAATTTGGTCTGCGTCGCCTCGATTTTCGTTATTCGAGTTGGGAGACGGCAGTCGTACAGGGACGAGTCAATTCGTTGGGGATCGGTTTTCTGAGCCCGCTGGGTAATGACGTCGATATTGAATTTCGCCTGGCCTTTGACGAGTCGGATGAATTTGGCAGCGCCACGGTTCTCTCGGTGTTCCTGTTCCTGTACTCCGAATAGGTATTCGGCCAGGAGTCTGCGCGGTAGAAATAATCCTACCGCGCAGACTCCTGGCTGCTGGTTTCGCAATAAGCTGTTATCGCGGCTTCGCGTTTTCGCTTCAACGCCCTGGAAATCTGCGCGCCTTGTGCACCTTCCTTGATAACATCGGCAGCCGATACGGAATTTGCCGCAGCCAAAGCAGCCGCAAGAAAATCGGCCTGCGGGTAAGGCTGGTCTTCAAATCCTTTACGACCGCGAGCATCTGCCTCGCAGGCAAGCAGGAATTTTTCAAAGCGTTCGCGACGTCTGAAAGCATCGCTTCGTTCGAGAACCTTCAAAATAGTGGCAGGGCGCAGTTCAAAGGCGCGGTGGCAATGCACATGAAATTCGGCAACGAGTACGGCGAGTTCTCGGCACGCGACAGGAATCGGCAAGCGCTTTGACATAGCGCGAATGATATTTACGCCTCGTTTTTCGTGGCCATGGTGGCTTGGCAGTGATTCCTTAAGTGTCGTGGCTTTGCCGAGATCGTGCACGAGAGCTGCAAAGCGGACATCAATTGAGTCGCTCAATATCGCAGCTTGTTCAATGACCATCATTGTATGCACTCCGCAATCGATTTCCGGGTGCCATTTCTCCGGTTGGGGAATGCCGAACAGTGCGTCGATTTCCGGAAGTACCGAGGCGAGGGCGCCGCAGCGGTGTAGCACTTCAAAGAATACACTCGGGTTAGAGCCACCAATTGCCGCTTCTGTTTCTTTCCACACTCGATCCGGGACCAGCGCGTCAACCTCACCGTCCGCCGTCATCCGTGACATCAACTGCATCGTGCCGGGCGATACGCCGAAGCCAAGACGCGCGAAGCGCGCCGCGAACTTGGCTGTTCGGAGAATACGTACAGGGTCCTCCTGAAAAGCGTCGGAGACATGTCGCAATTGTTTGTCGCGAATGTCCGCAAGGCCATTGAACGGGTCGATCAGATTGCCATCGGCGTCTTTGGCCATAGCGTTGATCGTCAGATCACGTCGCCCGAGGTCCTGTTCGATAGTTACGTCGGGGGAAGTGGAAAAGGAAAAACCGTGGTACCCCGGTGCCGTTTTCCTTTCGGTTCGCGCGAGAGCGTATTCCTCGCCTGTTTCCGGATGAAGGAAAACCGGAAAATCCTTGCCTACCTGCTTATACCCCGCCCCTCGCAACTCCTCCGGTGTGGATCCAACCACGCACCAGTCTCGCTCTTTCACGCTAATTCCCAGCTGTTCGTCCCGAACAGCGCCGCCAACAAGGTACACTTCCATGCGTGCATTCTAGCAGTCTGTTGAAAAACAGAGTTTTTCAACAGACTGCTAGCCCGGACTGGTTCGGATCGGGCAATTTAAAAAGGTTTTGGGGGCGGGAAATTTTTCGACACAGGTATTCCATACGAAGCATGAAGCTGCTGTTGGTGATAGCTGGTTTTCTTGCTGCACTCCAGATCGGGGGCTGCTACTACATGCAGGCAGCCGGCGGTCAAATGGAGATTTTACGCAAGCGGATCCCGTTGAGTGAAATAATCGACGACCCTGATACGTCAGAAGAGCTAAAGAGTCGTCTTGAAATGGTTCAGGGCGCGCGCCGTTTCGCAATCGATGAGTTGCTGTTACCCGACAACAAGAGCTACCAGACCTTCGCGGACCTGGAGCGCGATTATGTTGTCTGGAATGTTATGGCAGCGCCGGAATTCTCACTGCAACCCAAGACCTGGTGTTATCCCATCGTCGGCTGTGTAGCTTACAGGGGCTATTTCGCCGAGGAAAAAGCCAGGGCCCTTGGCGACAGACTTCGCGACCAGGGCTTCGATGTGTTCGTCGGCGGAGTCGCTGCTTATTCGACGCTCGGCCGGTTCGCCGATCCGGTACTAAATACTATGATGCGCTGGTCGGATGTCGATCTGGTCGCAACGCTGTTTCACGAATTGGCGCATCAGCGGCTCTTTATTAAAGGCGACACAGAATTCAACGAATCTTTCGCAACTGCCGTAGCAGAAATCGGTGTAGCGCGTTGGCTGGCCGCGCACGGGAAACATTCCGAAGTTGCGGAATATTTCGGCAGGGGTGAATTGCGAGAGAAGCTGATGGCCCTGGTTGAACGCACAAAAATCGAACTGGATGCCCTTTACAATGAAGTGCTGGACGATGAACTAAAACGCAGCAGGAAATGGGATATTTTCGATCGTCTGTCGTCCGCAGCAGATCGAGTCGTGGACAAGGAGCCCTTGCCGGCGACGAACTGGCTCAAGGCTCCGCTCAATAATGCCAGGTTGACCTCACTCGTGTTGTATAGAGGTCAGCTCGACGCTTTTCGGCGGTTGCTTGCGCGCTGTAACGATGAATTGACCTGTTTCTACGACACCGTCGAGGAAATCGCCGCATTGCCTTTCGAAGAGCGGTCAAGCCGGCTCGAAAGCGCCGCAGCAATTCACTGATGTTTTCAATGCTAGCCCGGACTATTCATGAATCGTCGCGATGATTGCACCCCAGGAGTACTTCCTCGGCTTGTCTGACGACAATCCTCACGGCGGGCGGAGTATTGTTTACTCACGGGATTTTCCTTTCCGAGCGGAATACCGTGTGTATTCCCGAGAGAGGAAAATATCGTGAGTAAACAAGGATCAAGCAAGGGCGCAAGCGAATTTATGAATAGTCCGGGCTAGTAGCTTGCGACCTGCGGTGGGGTTCTGGCGCTGATTTCACTGAGCTGGGCCGAGATACGATGTGTTTCCCCGGTCAGGCGCCAGCGAAAAATCGTGTCTGCTGCCAATACCCGTCGCACGTACTTGCGCGTCTCATCGAAAGGAATGTTTTCTATCCAGACACGGGCATCGACTGTACCGGTAACAGGCAACCATTTCTCGACTCGTAACGGGCCGGCATTGTAGGCGGCAGTCGCCAGTACCGAGTGCTGAGAGAAGCGGCTGTACAATTTGCCGAGATAAAAAGTGCCAATGCGGATATTACTTGCAGGATCGGTGAGCGTAGTGAGTCCCGCATAGGGATAGCTCATTTCTATGGCAGTACGCCGCCCTGTTTCCGGCATTAACTGCATTACGCCAACGGCACCGGCACTCGAGCGAATATCACGCATGAAAAGACTTTCGCTGCGTGCGACACCATAAGCCCAGCTCTCGCGGATTTTCGCGTCGGATGTATAGAGTTCAAACGACTCGCGATGTGGCAATGGATACCTCAATTCGAGGTCATCCAGAGCGCCACTCTGCGCCGCGGTTGCAATAGCGCGTGAATGCCATCCCCATCTGTGCGCCAGCACAGCCGCTTGTCTTTTTTCCCTGGCACTCAAATCCTTAATTGCTGAGTCCCACTCCGACCGGCCGCGTCCGTCAAGGCCTACCTGGTACAACTCCCTGGCGCGAACCAGGGATTTGCTGGCAGCCAAACGGTTGATGATTTCGTCCGTGGAGGCGATGCTTTCCTGGGCGAAGGAATACTCCAGCCCAAGCTGATCTGCGGCAAGAAAACCGTAATAATCACGTTGCTGTGCAATCGTGGCCATAACAAGCATGGAGTCTGCGGAGTGGCCCGTTTCCTGGAGCGCCACTGCTTTCCAGTATTGCCACTGCGCACGTTGCCGCTCACCAGTAGTGAGAGCATCTATAGCCAGGGCGATTTCACGCCAGTTCTCCTGTCTCAGGTGATTGCGAATTTGCCAGCGAATGACCTCGTCGTTGGTGGCTTCAGCGGACAGATCAGCCAGGAGTGTGCTTGCCTCGGGCAGATTGAGGCGAGCTGCCCAAAGGGCGATGTCGCGCTCTACCTCAATACTCTGGCGTCGTTCAAAATGCCGTGACTCTTGCAAATTCAGCCAGTGGTGGCGGGCACCCGCCGGATCCTTGCGTGCCAGTTTCGAGATCGCGTAGACAAGCTGCGACGTATATGTTGCGTCGTTGCTCTGAGGGATGGCTTGTCGAACGAATCGCTCGGGATTATTTTGCGCCTTGAGCCATCGATTGGCCTCAGTGATGTGATCTTCATCAATGGACCGTGCGAGATGCAATGCGAGTGAAAACTGGCGGGCATCCCTGGCGAGTGCAAAACGCTTGCGGTACAAAACGGTGTTCAGTTGGCCGCGGTCCCGTAGGTACGAGAAAACGGGGTCGCACTCGTCAACCTGGCTTTTGCCGACCAGCCATAGTGGCTCCGCACGTCCGGCGACATTGGTACCGCTGCCCATTGCGATTTCGGCGGTGAGGGCCAGGCAGTCAAGCCTGGCGACACCGATGTGCTGATAAAACTCTTCGTAGAGTGTGAGGAATTCCTCGTGCTTGTTATCTGCGGCGAGTTGCAGGGCAAGTCGGTAGCGCAAGTCCCTGGCGGGTTTCAAGCGGCCATATTGCTCCAGAAATGCGAAGATTTCGGCATTCTTGTTTTTCCCGAGCCGGCGTCTCAAATAGGCGGCACGAAGATCAGGCCAAAGTACATAATCACGCAACAGTGATTCGTGCGCGGCAACAGGCGTCCAGTCGCCTCGTTCTGCAGCAGGGTAAACATCGCGAAATGCCTGACGTTGGTCTTCTAACGCAGATAGTGTGGTGGCGAAGAGAGGCGGGCTCATGGATGTCGCGGCAACGACAAAAAGTAACCAGACTCCTGGCGTCACTCAGTGATATCCCTGGAAAGTATCACCGAATCTGCAACATTAAAGATCGGTCGCCACGCTGTACGAGCAAGAACAGGATGCTTGCTTGTTCTGATACTTCACGCATTTGTTGCAGATTCTGTACCGGTCGCCGATTCACAGCCGTAATTAAATCTCCGCGTCGGAGCCCTCTTTGCGCCGCCGGGGAATCCGGTTCAACATCCGTGACCTCAACGCCAGTGATTGTTGAGGTGGTCGTTGAGGCGAATTGCGCGCCTTCCAGCCCGGGATGAATGTCTGCACCGACACTTTGAGTGACTTGTTGGAGCCCGAGAATGGCCGTTACCGAACGTGGTTTACCATCACGAACAAATTCAATATTGACTTCCTCCCCGGAAGCCTTGAGTCCGATTGCGTTAGCCAGCTCGCGACTGCTATCGATTTTAGCGTCGTTAACCCTGACGATTATGTCATCGACCCGAAGGCCCGCATCTTCCGCTGCAGATCCGGGCTCGATTGACGCGATAAGCGCACCGCTGTCAACTTCCGCGCCCAGCGCTTTGGCGCTTTCAGCGTCGATCGTATTGATGGACACGCCGAGAAGACCGCGTCGAACTTCCCCAAAATCAATGATTTGGCGCATGATAGAGCGCGCAATTTCCGATGGTACGGCGAAGCCAATGCCGACGTTGCCACCGGACCGGCTGATGATCGCCGAATTGATCCCAACCAGTTCACCGCGCATATTTACGAGGGCCCCGCCTGAATTGCCCGGATTGATGGAGGCGTCTGTCTGGATGAAATCCTCATAGCCGTTCCGGCTGATGCCGGTCCGTCCAAGCGCACTGACAATACCCGACGTGACCGTATTGCCCAGGCCGAACGGGTTGCCAATGGCAATAACGAAATCTCCAACTTCAAGTTCGTCTGAATTGCCTATCGGGATTTCAACAAGACCAACGGGTTCAACTTTGAGCACCGCGATGTCGGTGGCCGGATCAGAGCCAACAATCTCCGCTTCAAGCGATACGCCATTCATCAGGGAAATCCGAATCGTATCGGCACCTTCTACAACGTGATGATTCGTCAGGATATATCCATTGGCGGCATCGATAATTACGCCGGAACCCCTGCTGGCCACTTCCCGCGAACCGCCAGGATTATTGGGCAAGCCGAAAAAGCGACGAAACATCTCATCGCCATACTGAGAACGAGTTTCGATCGTCTGACTGACCCGTATATTGACGACCGCTGGTGCAACACGCTTTACGAGTGGTGCCAGGCTGGGAAACGCTTTGCCATCGACACTGTCCGGTAATGCCGCAACGCCGATCGCTGTCAAGCCGATCAATATTGCTGCCAGTATTACTCGGTATTTATTCTTCATGGATCAAAAACCCTCAATCTCATCGGTTTTTCAATGCCATCCGGAGCCATTGAAATAATTTTCGCTTATTAGCGGGGGACCATTGTTCGTAGCCAAAAGTTCCTTGCCGCAGCACATCTGATTGCAATTTGGTTTTGTTCTGAGGCTATATCAAGCGTGTCCTAATGCTAACAGACCAGCACCCTCTATAGGATGCTGGTCACATTCAAATGGTCGCGAAAATGGCCGCGGCTGAAGCCGCTTGTTAAGCAGCTTCTACGGATATGCGACGTTGCTGTAATTCCGGTAGCTTGGGGATAGTAACTTCCAGAATGCCGTTACGACTTTGTGCCGAGATATTGTCGGTGTCCGCCGTATCGGGCAGGGAAAAGCGACGACTGAACTTGCCGGAGAAGCGCTCGGCCCTTCGCAGTCCCTTGGTGCTTTCGCTGGGCGAGCTTTGGCGTTCACCGGACAAAATCAACACGCCTTTTTCCGCCCTCAAATCGATATCTTCCGGTGCTATGCCCGGCAAATCGGCGCGCAGCAGGAATTGGTCGTCTTCTTCCAGGATATCGACCGCAGGTACCCAGGTGGCGTTCTTCGTGGTGTTGCTTGCGGTGGTAGCAAAAAGCCGTCTTTCAAATGGGCCCAAATCGCGATTGAGCAGGCCCAAAAGATTGTAAGGTTCAAGTCTGGTTATATTCATAATCGTTTCCTCATACGTTAAGTAGATAAGCTAATGGTGCGCCTCTGGCAGTGCGGATGACGCTCTATTGATGCCATAGATAAGGTCAATTCCGGCGAATTCAAGGCCGGAAATGTGGCTGCAAAGGCGCAAACATGGCAGCATTGCAGGCTTGATACACGGCAACTGATGAGCTACTAGATATAGTGAAATGTTGTTTTCCAAAAAGCGATATTTTTTTCACTTTGTTTTTAAAGCAGTTTTTCTGAAATGTTTTGCAAGTTATTGAAAAATAACTATATATGCCCCAATATATATTTCCCGCCAGCCCTTGACACTTGCCGCTTACGGGCATAATCTTGTGCTTGGTCAGACACAACATCTTGTGTCTGTAATAACATAGAAATAGCGCCTTTAGGGCACTCACCGCTGAAAAAAGGGCAGCGGAGAGCGGTGGGCTATTCGCGCTGAAAAGTACGACAGACCATCAATAACGGGGACTCCTTAACGGAGATTGAGGGAGTAAAGGGACAGATGAAGTCCGCGGTGAATCTAGAAACACACAACTTGGCCGACATTACCTTCCAGCCTGCATCGCTGGACATTTGGGAAACGAAGTATCGACTGATCGCGAAAGACGGATCGATTATCGATAAGACCATAGACGATACCTACGAACGGGTCGCGCGTGCTTTGGCTGATGTTGAAGCGGAGCCGCTCAGGGAAAAATATTTCGAAGAGTTTCTATGGGCACTGCGCCGCGGAGCGATTCCGGCGGGCCGCATAATTTCCAATGCGGGAGCGCAGCAGCACAAACCGGCGACATCGACTATCAATTGTACGGTGTCGGGTACGGTCGCAGATTCGATGGACGATATTCTCAACAAGGTCCATGAGGCGGGGCTGACACTGAAGGCAGGTTGTGGCATTGGTTACGAATTTTCGACGCTGCGCCCGAAAGGAGCCTACGTGATGGGTGCAGGCGCGTACACGTCGGGTCCCCTGTCATTCATGGATATCTACGACAAAATGTGTTTCACCGTCTCTTCGGCGGGTGGCCGCCGTGGCGCACAGATGGGCACGTTTGACGTAGGTCACCCGGATGCGATCGAATTTATCAAGGCAAAGCGAGAGGATGGCCGCCTGCGGCAATTCAATTTGTCGTTGTTGATAACCGATGAGTTCATGCAAGCGGTAAAGCGTGGTGACGACTGGCAACTCGCATTTCCGATAACGCAAAAGGAATTGGTCGAAGAAGAGCCGGATGTCAATGATGCTACCCAGTTTATATGGCGTGAATGGCCGGATGCTGAAAACTATGTATGCAACGATGACGGTTTGGTTGCCTGCAAGATTTATCGCACGATGCCGGCACAACGGGTCTGGGATGTGATTATGGCGTCCACTTACGACTTTGCGGAGCCGGGCTTTGTCCTGATTGACAAAGTCAATGAAATGAACAACAACTGGTTTACGGAAAATGTCCGGGCGACGAACCCCTGTGGTGAACAGCCGTTGCCGCCTTACGGCTCCTGCCTGCTGGGTTCAATCAATTTGACAAAATTTGTCATTGATCCATTCACCGAGACAGCGCGTTTTGATTGGGAAGAATTCCGTAAGGTGGTCAAGGTTTTCACCCGAATGCTGGATAACGTTGTGGAGATAAATGGCTTGCCGCTACCCAAACAGCGTCAGGAGATCATGCACAAGAGACGCCATGGCATGGGTTTTCTGGGTCTCGGATCCACCATAACAATGCTGCGTATGAAGTACGGTTCTGTTGGGTCAATCGATTTTACTGAGGAAGTCGCCAAGCAACTGGCTTTGGCTGGCTGGGAAGCAGCGCTTGATTTGGCAACTGAAAAAGGCCCGGCACCAGTTATGGCTGAAGAGTTCGTTGTAACTCAGGCGATGCTGGCAAAACGCCCGGAAATGGTGGCAGACGGCTACAAAGTGGGCGATAAAGTGCCCGGTCGAATTCTGCACAGCCGGTATAGCCGTTACATGCAGCGAATCGCCGGGGAGAATCCGGAGCTTGTCGAGAAGCTGGCTGAGGTTGGCGCGAGGTTTACCCACCACAGTTCTATCGCGCCGACAGGAACGATTTCCCTGTCGCTGGCAAACAATGCCAGCAACGGTATCGAGCCAAGTTTCGCGCATCATTATTTTCGGAATGTCATTCGGCAGGGCAAGAAAACGAAAGACAAAGTGGATGTGTTTTCGTTCGAATTGCTGGCATATCGTGAATTGATCAATCAGCAATCAATGCCGCTTAGTGCTAGCGACGGTGCAGAGGATGAGAATCTGCTGCCGGATTATTTCATTACAGCCGAGGACATTACGCCGAAAGAACACGTCGATATTCAGGCGGCAGCACAGCGCTGGGTCGACTCCTCAATATCCAAAACAGCGAATGTGCCGACGGACTATTCGTACGAGGATTTCAAAGACATATACATGTACGCATACGATCAGGGCTTGAAGGGCTGCACCACATTCCGATTCAATCCTGAGGCATTTCAGGGGGTGCTGGTAAAAGAGCGGGACCTGAAAAATACGCTGTACACTTTTACGCTCGCCGATGGCAGTGAGGTCGAGGTCAGGGGTGATGAAGAGATTGAATACGACGGCGAAATGCATACCGCTGCGAACCTCTTCGACGCGCTTAAAGAAGGGTATTACGGCAAGTTCTAAAGGGACTTAAGATGCTTAGCGATCAGGGAGGACAGTTAGGGGATGAGCCAGAACGACGTTTGGAAGAAAAAACGAATGGGTATGGCCGGCAGCTTGGGAAATCAAACGAAAAGTTGGCTGAACGGGCAAAACATACAACCGCTTCAATCGGCGAAGGTCACTGACCGACCACGACGGATAGGGTTGAAGCAGGCAGGACTGAAGGACTATAGAGAGACATGACTAAAATTGAGCAGAAAATTGTTGGCTATGCTGTGAAGCAGATCACCGAGCAAGAGGCCAAAACAGACAAACCGAAGAATGTGGTCAAAGCTGCCGATACCGGCAAGGCTGAGATTATTCAGATGCACGAGAAACTCGAGCGTCCGGAGATGCTGATTGGATCGACATATAAAGTGAAGACGCCGATATCCGATCATGCGATGTACGTGACGATCAATGACATTGTTCTCAACGAGGGAACCGAGTTTGAGAAGCGGCGGCCGTTTGAGGTATTCATAAACTCCAAGAATCTCGATCACTATCAGTGGATCGTGGCGCTGACCAGAATTATGTCTGCCGTGTTCAGGAAAGGTGGCGATGTGACGTTCCTGGTCGACGAGTTGAAGGCTGTGTTTGATCCGCGCGGTGGGTACTGGAAGAGCGGCGGCACGTATATGCCATCAATCATTGCCGAGTTGGGTGTGGTTGTTGAGAAACATCTGATCATGATCGGAATGTTGGCTAAGCCGGAGCTCGATGCAGGCCAGCGAAAATTTATCGATGAGAAGCGTGCACAGTACGAAGCGAGTAAGAAACAGCAAGATGCGTTCTCGAAAAGCAGCTACGCGGAAGGCGCTCAATTGTGCATCAAGTGCAACACGCTGGCGCTCGTGATGTTGGACGGGTGCATGACCTGTCTGTCCTGTGGTGACTCCAAGTGCGAGTGAGGCGCTCCTGAAATTCGGAAAAAGCCAGCACAACCAATTCCGCCTGTCGCTGTAGTAACATCGGCTTGTGACCCTCCTGATTCCTGATTTTTCTGCGGCAAAAGTCCTCGTCGTTGGCGATGTGATGCTGGATCGCTATCTCTTTGGCACCACTGCGCGTATTTCGCCGGAGGCGCCGGTGCCCGTGGTTCACGTCCGTGACAGTGACGATCGACCGGGCGGTGCTGCAAACGTTGCAATCAATCTGGCCAGTCTTGGCGTGAGGACGACGTTGTTGGGGCTGGTAGGCGCTGACGAAGCGGCCGACACGCTGCAGTCAATTCTCGAAGAGCGATCGATCAACTGCGATTTCACGTGTACGCGCGGGCAGCCGACGATCACCAAGACACGCGTGCAGAGTCGCGGCCAGCAGCTGATTCGCCTCGACAAAGAAGAAGTCTGTGCCGACAACGGCGCTTTGCTCACAGCCGTATTGCTAAAAAATGTGGATGACGCAGATGTCGTCATTTTGTCGGATTACGGCAAAGGGGCCCTCTCGGATGTGGCTTCGATGATCGAAATCTGTCGCAAAAAGCGCGTCCCGGTTATGGTTGATCCCAAAGGGAGCGACTTCGAAAAGTATCGGGGTGCCTCGCTGATGACCCCGAATCAAAGTGAATTTGAGGTGCTCGCCGGGGAATGTGAGTCGGATGACGCTCTCGTTGAACGCGCACGCGCGATGGCTGAACGGCTTGATTTGAAGGCGTTGCTCATCACCCGCAGTGAAAAAGGCATGTTGCTGATCGAATTGGACGAGGAACCGGTCTTTTTATCTACTCAGGCACGTGAGGTCTACGATGTTACCGGTGCCGGGGACACTGTTATCGCAGCGATCGCTGCAGTGATTGCTGCGGGTGGAGGTCTGCTGAATGCTGCCGGCGTAGCCAACCTGGCCGCGGGTCTGGTCGTGCGAAAAATAGGCGTCGCGTCAGTGTCTCCCCTGGAAATGAAGGTGGCGTTACACCAGCGTGGTCAGGGCGGGCGCGGGATGGTCGCAGAGGACGATCTCCGCTTAATGATTGGCGAGACTCGGGAAAGGTCCGAGAAGATCGTCATGACCAATGGTTGTTTCGATGTCCTGCATGTTGGCCACGTCTCTTATCTCGAGGAGGCGAAGTCACTGGGAGACAGGCTGATCGTAGCCGTCAATGATGACGATTCGGTGCGACGTCTCAAAGGTGCAGATCGTCCAATCAACACGTTGGCGGACCGAATGGCTGTACTGGCCGGTCTGGCCTCGGTTGATTGGGTCGTACCGTTTTCGGAGGACACCCCGGAAAGGCTCATTTCGGCACTCCTGCCCGACGTTCTGGTTAAAGGTGGTGATTACAAAGTAGCGGAAATTGCCGGTGCAAAAAACGTCCTGGCAAGTGGTGGAGAAGTCAGGGTGCTTTCATTCCGGGATGGGCATTCATCCAGTAGACTTATCGAAAAACTCGATTTGTAGTCCGACGCGCAGGACAGGTCAGAGCTTTTCCACCCTGCAGCGTGTGCAAATCCTAATGCGGCTAATGTGATGCGAATTTTCTATGTAATTTTGACCTACGTGCTTTTGCCGCTTTATGCGCTTTATTGGATCGTGCGCGGCCTCGGCAATCGCAGTTACTGGGATCGGGTAGGCCAGCGTTTCGGCGTGGGATTCCCGACCCTGCCGGAGGGTAGCATTTGGGTCCACGCGGTGTCTGTCGGCGAAGTGCAGGCATCAGCGCCCCTGATTCGCGCGTTACAGGTACGTTTTCCAGATCGACAGATTCTACTCACCACAGTGACACCAACCGGTGCTGCCCGAGTGCGCAGCTTGTTCGGTGAAGAAGTCTGTCACTGTTATATTCCGTTCGAGACACCCAGCGCAGTAAACAGCTTTTTTCGTGCAACTCAACCGGCGCTGGCTCTTATCATGGAGACAGAAATATGGCCGAACCTCTATCGTGGATGTGGGTTGCGCAAAATCCCGCTGGTCCTGGTCAGTGCCAGAATTTCGCCAAAGTCTGTCAAAAACTATCGCCGATTTTTGCCGCTATTCCGTGAGACCTTGTCACACGGAATTCTGATCGCTGCCCAGGGAGAGGACGATGCAAATCGATTTCTAATGCTTGGCGCCAGCCCGGAACGCACCTGGATAACAGGTAATATCAAGTTTGATATTGAGTTACCGCCGGACCTCGGCATTCGGGGCGCCAAACTTCGCCATGACTTGATCGGCGACCGTCCGGTTTGGATTGCTGCAAGCACTCATGACGGGGAAGAGGAACAAGCGCTGGATGCGCATAGGATTATTCTTCAGACGATGCCGGACGCTGTACTGATTCTGGTTCCGAGGCATCCAGAGCGGTTTTCAGGCGTACAGTCCCTGTTACAAAAACAGAACTGGAAGTTTGTCTCCCGGACCAGTCACAAAAAACTCGCGGCGACAACCGAAGTTCTGCTTGGGGACACAATGGGTGAGTTGCCGCTCTTTTATGCGGCCAGCGATGTCGCGTTCGTCGGCGGCACGCTGGTTCCGGTTGGCGGCCACAACTTGCTCGAGCCGGGTGCGCTTGGGCTGCCAGTTATTACCGGTCCGCATTTATTCAATACTCAGGATATAGCTGATTTATTTGCTGATTCGGGCGCATCGCAAATCGTTCACAATGGCAATGAACTTGCACAAGCGGCGCTGCCGTTGCTCAAGGACGAAGACCTGGCGCAGGCAATCGGGCAAAAGGGCAAGCAGATCGTGGAGAGCAATAAGGGTGCTTTACAGCGGCTCCTGGTTTTACTGGAGCCGCTGGTGGATCAGGTAAGAAAGCATTAGCAGTCTGTCGAAAAACAGTTTTCCTGGTATCCGCCAGATTGGCTGTCTCAGCTGCTGCTGGCCGCATCTTCCTCGGCAATCACTTCTTCGGGCGGCCTTCTCTCTATGAGCCACTTGTCTATTTCTTCCAGATCCTGGACTTGCAGCATTCCCGCTGCTTGCTTTAGCCGCAGCACGTTGCCGATGTAGGCGTACCGACTGCCATAGTAATTGGTGATCGCCAAATACAAGGTAAATTGGGAGTTCAGGACATCCACAATCGTTCGGGTGCCCACGTCAAAACCTGCCTGCGTCGCTTCAAGCGCCGTCCGGCTGGAGGCTACGGCCTGTTTAAGCGCCTGTACGCGGCTGATTTCGGACAAAACCCCGAGATAGGCGTCGCGTGTCGCGCGCTCGGTTTCACGGGCAATTCGTTGTAATTGCTGCTTTGAGGCACGATGCAAATATACCGCTTCATTAACGCGCGATGAGGTACGTCCGCCCGAAAAAATAGGCACCGAAAACTGGATCGAAATAGAGTCACTCTGGTTTTCAGTGGCGAAATCGGTTTGCGGAGTACCGTTACTGATTATGTCGGAAAAATCCGAATCGGATTCACTGTAATTAACAACGAGATCCACGGTCGGATAGTGGCCTGTACGCCGAAATGAAATCTCGTCTCGTGCTATCTGTTCGTCAAAACGACTGGCTACCAGCGAAAGATTTTGCGCCAATGCAAGATCGGTCCAACTTTCTGCGTCGGCAGGATCGGGTGATGTCAAAGGAAAATCTTCACCGGGCGCCGCCAGTACGCGCACATATTCTCCGGTTATTTCCCGCAGGAATTCACGAGCAGTCGCAAGCGATCGCTTGGCACCAATTTCGTTGGCGATTGATTGATCGTAAGCGGCTTGAGATTCCTGTACGTCAGTGATGGCAATCAAGCCAACTTCGAAGCGTTGCTTCGCTTGCTCTAGCTGGCGCGCGATTGCCGTTCGATCGGCATGAATCGACGTAAGCTTATCCTCTTCAGCAAGGACGTTAAAATAGCGCGAAACGACGCGGACAATCAGATCCTGTTGCGCGGCCTCATAATTGACTTCTGCTTTTGCCACCAGCTTGTGCGCTTGCTTGAGTCCAACCCATTGGTCCCAGCGAAACAATGTTTGCCGTAAATCGACCCGCCAACCTTTGTTAGTCCTGGAACTGCTTGACTCAACCTGAATGATATCGCCGCCGATATCGAGCGGATTCGTACCTTCGGCATTCCTTGTATCGTACTGATAGCCAGCCGATATCTGCGGAAACAGCAAGCCGCGTGCCTGTGGTGTTATCTCCAGCGCCGCCTGGCGCCGGGATTCTGCTTCGTGAATCAATGGATCACTCTGAAGTGCTTGCTGATATACCTCCAGCAACGATGCGCCGTGAACGAGGGCGGGGCTTGCGAGAGATACAAAAGCGAGAGTCAAGATTCTGATAAACATAACATTTTTCATTTTTCTGGGTTCCACTGAGTCGAGTGTTCTATTGTCGCTAGGTGTTATAGTTAACTATATCACTATATCAGTCAAGTCGGGTCGTCAATATCGTAGCGGGTATCAATCCCAAACTCTACCGGTGCAAATCGGCATTTGGTGGACCCTGATCCTGACCATGTCTTATGCTCTAAAATTCCTTCGTTTCCTGGATGATCACGGTTAACAATCCCGGTCTGTTCCAGGCAAAACGGAGACCTGCTTACTTCTGGGGTCTATAACCTCCGTAAGCTTTAGGTCGCCGTTACCTTACTGACATCTATTAGATGTCGCAAATGTCGATCCGGTTTCACACATTTCGAACAGCTGTGCAACATTTCATCAGAGAAGAAGTCCGGAACTCCTTCCCGACGAAAAGTAGCGGATTACAGCCAGACTTGAATAGTGTGTCGCCTTGCTTTTCCTCCTCACCCTGCAAGCTCCGGAATATCCTCGTGTGCAGATGCCGAGGATCCTGGCACGGAGACGCTAGAAGAATAGTGGATTGCCAGTCAGATCGGGCCAAGTGCGCACTTGATGTATTAAGCTTGTTGGACGGCAGGTTCGTCCCGATAGTCATCAATTGTCGGTAAACTTGGTCTTTGGAGCCGGAATTATGGTGAATAGGGGCGGTCCGCAGCAATGGCTGATATATGCTGCATTGTGAACAACGTACGCGCCAAGATATCTCGAATTTCCTGCTGCGGGCAATTCGCTGCGAGCGCCTTAAAATAATAAATGAGGGATTCACAGCAGCAATGGCACGCAGGCCGGAAAAGGAACCATGTGACCTGCTTGGCCTTGAAAAGCTCTCTAATAAATTGTCGCCATGAACCCGGCAACAAAATGACCTGACGATGGACGTTTAATGTCATCAACCGTGCTAACTATTGTTCTTGCCACCGCGCTCTCAATCGCATTGATTGCGATGGTCTTCGTGCTGGGTCGCAAGCGAAGAATTGGCAAACGTCTGCAGGCATTCCGTGCAGAGCTGATCGCCACATCTGCGGACGCGTCTGTAGGCCGGCGATTGTCGGTAACTGATAATGGTGACATTGCCGATCTTGCCAATACGATCAACCGCTTGTTTGATGCGCTTGGAGAGCGCGATTCGGAAATTCAGGATCGGGATCGCCTGTTTACGGAATTTGCGAATACGTTACCTGAGGTCGCGCTCATTCACGACGAACGAATTATTCTGGCAAATGACAGTGCCGCAGCCCTGGTTGGACTGGCTCCAGACCAACTCGTCGGCAAGGTCGTCGCCGATCTGGTCAAGCCTGCGTACCGCGCCCTGTTTCGAAAATCGGTTGCCGACAGAATGACGGGTGAAAGTATTCCACGCCGCCTCGAAATTCAACTGATCAACGGCAACGAGCAGGGACTCTGGGTAGAGGTGCAAAGTTCGACCATCTCCTATCGGGGAACTCCGGCCATTCTTACCATTGCTCGCGATATCAGTTATCGAAAAAGCCTTGAGGTTTCTCTGAGCCGAAGCAAGCGGCAGGCTCAATATACGCTTGAGTCGATTTCAGAGGGTGTGATTACTACCGATAATGAAGGCCGTATCGACTATATGAATCGAGCCGCAGAAGTTATGACCGGTGCGAGTCGCCAGGATTCAATGGGCAGCAAAGTGGATGAGGTGTTCACTCTGGTGGATGAGACGGATCGGCGTCACCTGGGAGATCCGGTAGAACGCTGCCTGGCAATGCGCCGGCGCGTCAACATGGGGCGTCGCGCGATGCTGGTGAGTACCAACGGTGAAAACGAGCACTCGGTCGAGATCACAGCGTCTCCGATTCGGGGTCCGGGAAACAGCATTTCCGGCACGGTTGTCGTTTTCCATGACGTTAGCGAGATTCGTGGTCTCACCCGTCAAATGAGCTACCAGGCAACCCACGATCCGCTTACCGGACTCGTCAATCGACGTGAGTTTGAACGCCGACTGCAAGAGGCAATGGATTCAGCTCAGACTGAGGAAGCGATCCACATGTTGTTTTACATGGATCTCGATCGCTTTAAAGCGGTGAACGACAGCTGTGGTCATCTGGCTGGCGACAACATGCTGCGTGAAGTAGCGGCTCTTGTTAAAGAACAGGTTCGTGATTCCGATTTCGTCGGGCGTCTGGGCGGTGATGAATTTGGAACCTTGCTGGTCGGGTGTCCAATCGACAAAGCGCGCCAAATTGCATCCGACATCTGTAATGCAATAGCTGACTACCGTTTTGTGTGGCAAGACAAAATTTTTAACATCGGTATTTCCATTGGCCTGGTCGAAGTAACCCATGCCAGCGGCACCCTGCAGGACATCATGAGTGCGGCCGATTCGGCCTGCTACGTCGCCAAACAGAGGGGGCGCGGCCAGGTGCATGTCTACTCCGCGCGAGATGAGGCTATTGCGCGTGAGCGAGGTGATATTCAGTGGTTGCGGCAGATGCAAACAGCATTGCAGGAAGATCGATTCGAGTTGTCGACGCAACCCATCATTGCTACCGCTGGAACAAATTTGACGGGCCCGGCTGTCGAGGTGTTTCTCAGGTTGCCCGATGAGCATGGCCGATCCGCAAATACGGCAGAATTTCTACGTCCGGCTGAACGTTATCAGCTGATGCCGCAGATTGATCGGTGGGTAGTTGACGCCACTCTTGCAGCGATCAGTGCGGGCCAGATAAAGCTGCCAGACCAGCGCAGCTGCACAATAAATTTATCGACGCAGACAATCGGTGACGAAAGTTTTCTCGGCTACGTGGTCGAGTCACTCGATCGCAGCGGCGTCTCTCCATCGAGTATTTGTTTCGAGGTTAATGAGAGCGCTATCGCCAACAATCTCGAGCACGTGCGCCGATTTATAGAAGTCCTGCACGGCATTGGCTGCGAGTTCGCCATTGATGATTTTGGCAGCGGTCTCGGTGCATTCTCCAGTCTCAAGAAGTTGCCGGTGGACTACCTGAAAATTGATGGTACCTATACCCGAAATCTAGCGGATGATGAGATCAACCAGGAAATGGTCGCGGCGATGATCAAGCTCGCTCGTACGATGGAATTTCGTGTGGTCGCAGAACAGGTTGAACAACAGGAGGATTTCGATTGGTTACGCGAGGTCGGCGTTGATTTCATGCAGGGATATTTCGTGGAAGCGCCATCCGTGTTGGGTTCTCGTCAAAAAAGCACTTTCGCGCGTTAAGCCAGCCAAAGGGCTTTTCCCAGGGAGATTCGGGACGCACAGCTTCGCGAATGTTTACCAGAGATGCCATTGAACGATACGCACTTCAGTGACAAAAAAATGCCCGGCATCGCCGGGCATTTTTCATGAATCGCATCGATACTCGATCAGAGCAATGGCACCATCAGCAATGCAACAATGTTGATGATCTTGATCAACGGGTTGATTGCCGGGCCTGCGGTGTCTTTGTATGGATCGCCTACCGTATCGCCGGTTACCGCAGCTTTGTGGGCATCGGAGCCCTTGCCGCCGAAGTTGCCCTCTTCGATGTATTTCTTCGCGTTATCCCACGCACCGCCACCCGTTGTCATCGAGATTGCCAGAAACAATCCGGTGATGATCGTGCCAAGCAGCAATCCGCCAAGTGCTTGCGGGCCGAGCAACAGACCGACAGCTAATGGCACCAGGATCGGCAGCAACGATGGCACGATCATTTCCTTGATGGCGGCCTTCGTCAGTATATCCACAGCACGACTGTAGTCGGGTTTGCCAGTTCCTTCCATGATGCCTTCGATCTCGCGAAACTGTCGGCGTACCTCTGTAACGACAGCACCCGCTGCGCGTCCAACGGCTTCCATCGCCATCGAAGCGAACAGGAACGGCACCAGGCCGCCAAGGAACAGGCCGATAATCACCATATGATCAGACAGGTCAAAACTGACCATGATGTTGTTCGATTCAAGAGCATGGGTGTAGTCGGCAAACAGGACGAGGGCAGCAAGTGCTGCAGAGCCTATCGCGTAGCCCTTGGTGACTGCCTTGGTCGTATTTCCTACCGCATCAAGTTGATCGGTGATCTTGCGAACGTCGGCGGGAAGTTTCGCCATTTCGGCGATACCGCCCGCGTTGTCGGTAATGGGCCCAAAAGCGTCCAGCGCAACCACAACACCCGTCATCGACAGCATCGCCGTCGCCGCAATCGCGATGTTATACAAACCGGCCATTGCGTCGCCCTCAGGTGCAAGCGCGAATGCGCCCCAGATGCTTGCACAAATAGCGATAACAGGTAAGGCAGTGGCTTTCATGGATATGCCGAGGCCAGCAATGATATTGGTGGCATCTCCCGTCAATGAGGCCTCCGCGATTGTCCTGACCGGTTTGAAATCGGTACTGGTGTAATATTCGGTGATTACCACCATTGCGGCCGTCAAAGCGAGGCCGATCAACGCCGAGCCGTATATGCCGGTCGCATTGCCCATCATCATATCGGTGACGAAGTAAAAAGCGATGGCAGCGAGAATGCCGGAAACGATCATTCCCTTGTAGAGAGCCCCCATGACCTTGCCGCCGTCAGATGTCTTGACGAAAAAAGTACCAATAATCGAAGCAACGATCGAAACCGCGCCGAGTACCAGCGGATACATCACTGCCGATGGACCCAGGCTGGAAACCATCAGGCTGCCCAACAACATTGTTGCGATGATTGTTACCGCATAGGTTTCAAACAAATCGGCGGCCATACCAGCGCAGTCGCCTACGTTATCACCGACATTGTCAGCGATGACGGCGGGGTTTCGCGGATCGTCTTCCGGAATTCCGGCTTCAACTTTGCCGACCAGATCGGCACCCACATCAGCACCCTTGGTAAAGATGCCGCCACCAAGACGAGCGAAGATGGATATCAGGGACCCACCGAAAGCGAGCCCAATCAGTGCGTGAACTGTTTTTTCAACAGAGACACCCATGCTGGTCAGAATAAAGTAATAGCTGGCGACGCCAAACAACGCGAGCCCGACGACCAGCAGACCGGTGATCGCACCGCCGCGGAAGGCAATCTGCAATGCCGGGTTGACGCCTCTTCTTGCCGCTTCTGCGGTTCTCACATTGGCGCGAACCGACACGTACATGCCAATGTACCCAGTCAAGCCCGAGAACACGGCACCGATCGCAAAGCCCAGGGCAGTGTGCCAGCCGAGCGCCAGTAAAAGGGCTACAAAAAGCACAACGCCTACGAGGCTGATCGCCAGGTACTGGCGATTCATGTAAGCACCCGCACCTTCCTGTATCGCCTGTGCGATTTCCTGCATGCTCTCGTTGCCGGCCGGTTGAGCAATGACCCAACGTACGGAAATCAAGCCGTACGCAACCGCAATTACTCCGGCACCCATGGCAAGCCACAACGCCAAACTATCCGTAATCAGACTTTCCGTCATCAGTTTATCTCCTGATAAAAACAATAAACCGCGGTGCCTTGGCGGCCGCAGTAGGTTTTAGGTAATTCCCAGTGATGCGCCGTGATCCAAACACGGCAACTGTCCAGTAATGCGGTGACAAATACATGGCAACTGTCCAGTAATGCGGTGACAAATACATGGCAACTGTCCAGTAATGCGGTGACAAATACATGGCAACTGTCCAGTAATGCGGTGACAAATACATGGCAACTGGCCAACCCATGAGATTGGCACAATCGTGCCTTTACTAAAGAGTGTTTTTGAACTCCAAGATTAATTGCTATTTTGCGGCAGCAACGCAGTGAGCGCTCCGGGCCTGTGTGGCCCCACTCGCGGCGGGCCGGATCATACCACAAATTTTTTGTTTAGCCGCTTGGTTACGGATACACCTTTCAAGGTTACATAACGCGGTAAGCCATTGATATATGGGGGGTAATCTTCCCCGTGAATCAGCGGTTCGAGGTACCGTCGACAGGCGGGCGTGATCGAAAAGCCGTCTTTGGATATATACCGCCGCGGTAACATCTTTTCCTTGTTGGCGATTCTGGACAGGGCGGCTTCCTTGATGCACCAGCGATACGGCTGCTCCGATACACGCTTGATGACCGGCATAACCGCGGTCTTGCCTTTGAGTGCCATTTTGACGGCTGCCTCTCCCACCGCATACGCCTGCTTGACGTCTGTCGCTGAGGCGATATGCCGTGCAGACCGCTGCAAATAATCGGCGATGGCATAGTGGTACTTGTAACCGAACCGGTCTCGAACCATCTTCGCGACAACCGGCGCGACGCCGCCAAGTTGTGCATGACCGAAAGCGTCTCGGGTTCCCGCTTCGGCAAGAAAACGTCCATTCGCGTACTGCGCACCCTCGCTAACCACGATGACGCAGTAACCGTATGCCTCGACACACGCTCGAACGCGTTTCAGAAAGGCGGCTTTGACAAAGGGTATTTCGGGAAAAAGAATAATATGTGGGGCATCTTCCGGCTTGCTGCCAGCCAACCCTCCCGCGGCGGCTATCCAGCCAGCGTGGCGACCCATTACCTCAAGAATAAATACCTTCGTCGATGTTTTGGCCATCGACAGTACGTCGAGGCCAGCTTCTCGCGTAGATACAGCTACGTACTTTGCGACCGAGCCGAAACCCGGACAGTTGTCCGTAACCGGCAAGTCATTATCGACGGTTTTTGGAATGCCCAGACAGGTGACCGGGAATCCCATGCGCTTGCTGATCTGCGACACTTTAAGCGCTGTGTCCATCGAGTCATTGCCGCCGTTATAGAAAAAATACCCGATGTTGTGGGCGCGGAATACAGCGATCAGACGCTCGTATTCTGCGCGGTTTTCCTCCAGACCCTTGAGCTTGAATCGGGCAGAACCGAAAGCGCCGCCCGGTGTATGTCGGAGGGCTGCTATCGTGCGCGCTGATTCGAGGTTGGTATCGATCATGTCTTCAGTCAGCGCACCGATAATGCCATTTCGACCGGCATAGACATTGGCGATGCGACTCTTGTGTTTGCGCGCTGTTTCGATGACCCCGCAGGCGCTGGCATTTATGACGGCAGTGACTCCGCCCGACTGTGCGTAAAAAGCATTCATGGCTGACATTAGAATTGGCCTGTGTTGCCCAAATTTTCGAGCCGAAGCATAACGGAAAGCGACGGCAGGATCATTGTTGTATTGAATAATGATCTGGTTTGACCTGCCTGTGCATTGGCGGTAGCTTTGCCATCGCGCAGCGTGGCGCGGGCAGAATACATTCGAATTTACCGAGAGTTTGAGTATGCGAATCGTTTTACTGGGTGCGCCTGGGTCCGGCAAGGGCACACAGGCCAAGAAACTAATGGCGGACAGGAATATTCCGCAGATATCCACAGGTGACATGTTGCGAGCCGCCATTGCCGCGGAGACGCGTTTTGGTCAGCAGGCGAAGGAGATTGTGGATTCGGGTGAACTGGTCTCCGATGACATCATGCTGGGTATCATCAGCGAGCGCCTCGCAGAGAGTGATACCGCAGATGGTTTTATTCTCGATGGCTTTCCGCGCACGGAGAAACAGGCACTTGATCTCGAAGAATTGCTGGATACGATGGACCAACCATTGGATGCTGCGATCCTGATGGACGTCGACTTCGATATCCTGCTGAAGAGACTTACGGGTCGTCGCACCTGTTCGCTGACAGGCAAACTCCTCAATATCTATTTTTCGTCCCAGGAAGAGCTGGATGAGTGCCTGGGCGCTGGTGGTGAGTTGATTCAGCGCGCAGATGACAACGAAGAAACAATCGCCAACCGTCTCGAGATTTACCGCAAGCAGACAGAGCCGCTGGTTGACTTTTACCGGTCACGCGACAAATTGAAAAAAGTTGCAGCCCAAGGCGCTGTCGACGAGGTCTATGCTCGCTTGCTCGACGTCATCTGACATTGGCTCCTAGGAGTCTGCGCGGTAGAAATAATCCTACTGCGAAAGCACCACAGCGATCCATTTTTCCGATCTTTTTCGTTACATAGAACCACTAAGTGCCTCAAAAGATCGAAAAACTGGCCCGGCTGTGCCACTTTCTCGCTACG
>SMVB01310478.1_pt1 | contig 38628 bp, 38 predicted proteins | sample 2456461 | NCBI WGS metagenome assembly SMVB01 (sample SAMN11095934, study PRJNA526329) | marine sediment metagenome | biome: Marine sediment; feature: Surficial sediment; material: Deep marine sediment; isolation source: Hadal surficial sediment | place: Pacific Ocean | collected 2014-05 | depth...
CCGGGGAACAAAACTTCCGGCACACCGCCGCCAAACGCGGCCAGGGCAACGATAAGAATGCCCAATGTGTGAAACCACTTCATCGCCACGCCTTAGGACAGCAAGCCCTTGAAAAAATCCGTGATGGCATCGAACCGAGACAAATCCTGGACGGTCACGAATAAGAACAAGGAAGCCAACAGCCCGAGACCGATCCTAAATCCGTACTCCATGATCCTGTCGCTGAGGGGGCGGCCCCGGATGGCTTCTATCCCGTAAAACATAAGATGGCCGCCATCCAGCATGGGAATGGGAAACAGATTGATCAGGCCGAGGTTCATTGAAAGGACCGCCAGGAACCAGAACAGCCTACCCAAGCCAAGCTCGGCCACCTGGCCGGAAATCTGGGCGATGAATATCGGTCCTCCCAAACCGTCGGCGGACCGTGCGCCGATGATGATCTGACCCACCGCCTTCAAGGTAAAGACGGAAATGCGCCAAGTGTCCAGGACCGCGCGATAGACGGATTCCACGGGTCCGTGGCGGACATAATTGGGACCGGCACGCGACACCCCCAGGAGCCCGATTTTGGTTTCGTTTCCGAACCGATCGACGACCGTGTGGTGCTTGGGGACGGCCTTGAGGGTGACCTCCCGCCCATCCCGGCGGACAACGATGATCAATTCCCTGCCCGGGGCCATGCGCACGATCATCTGAACATCCTCGAACCGTTCGATAGCCTGGCCATCGACCATGACGAACCTGTCGCCGGGCTTCATGCCCGCCGTTTCCGCCGCGCTTCCGGGTTGGACGACGCCCGCCACCGGCGGCGTGAAGGGCTGGCCATCGGTGGCGAAGAGCACCGACAGCACGACGATGGCCAGCAGGAAATTGGCGAGCGGTCCGGCAACCACGATGGCGGCACGCTGTCCCAACGTTTTATGTTGGAACGAGACGCTTTTGTCCTCTTCAGTGAGTTCGACCTGGTCCTCGTCGCCAGCGCCGCTCATGGTTTCGCCGAACATCTTGACATACCCGCCGAGCGGCAGAAGGCTCACCTTCCACCTCGTCCCCGACCGCGAAGTCCAACCGAACAGTTCCGGCCCAAAACCGATGGAAAAAACCTCGATTCGGACGCCGTTGGCGCGCGCCACCGCGTAATGCCCAAGTTCATGGAAGAAAACGATGACGGTGAGAATGAACAGGAACGAGGCTCCGTTGGTCCATACCAAATTTAAAATTTCCATCAAATTTCGGGCCCTTCCATGGCCTGAGCGCAAGACGACGCGCCTTACCTTATTGCTTTCCCTTGCCGGAATCCTAAGCCGTCATCGACCCAAGGAATTCCCGAGCGATCCGCCGGGCTTCGTTATCGATGTCGACCACATCCGCTATCGACGCGATCCCGGCCTCGGGCCCCTTCTCCAGGACTTCGGTCACCACGCGCATAATGTCGAGAAAACCGATCTCGCCGGCGAGAAATCCCTGGACCGCTACCTCGTTGGCGGCGTTGAGGACTGTAGGGGCGGCTTGCCCGGTTTTCAAGGCTTCTCTTGCCAGGGAAAGGGCGGGAAACCGCTCTGAATCAGGCGCTTCGAAGGTCAACGATCCGATCGCCGCGAGGTCCAGACGGGCCGCCGGCGAGCCCTGCCTTTTGGGCCAAGCCAAGGCATAGGCGATGGGCGTGCGCATGTCGGGGACGCCAAGCTGGGCAAGCACGGAACCGTCGTTGTAAGCGACCAGAGAATGCACCACCGATTGGGGGTGGATCAGGACATCGATACGGTCTTCGGGAATCGGGAACAGGTAGCTCGCCTCGATCACCTCCAGGCCCTTGTTCATCATGGTCGCGGAATCGACGGAAATTTTATCCCCCATGTCCCAATTGGGATGGGCCACGGCCTGCTTGGGGGTGGCCTTGGCCATGGCCTCGAGGTCCAATTTCCAGAACGGGCCGCCCGACGCCGTGAGGATGATGCGGTCGACGGCTTCGACGTTGTCGAAATCGAATACCTGGAAAATGGCGCTGTGTTCGGAATCCACCGGCAACAGGGTGGCGCCGGCGCTTTCCACCTCCGACATCATCAACGATCCCGCGCAAACCAGGCATTCTTTGTTGGCAAGCGCCACCGTCACACCGCGCCTGACGGCGGCAAGGGTCGGCGCGAGACCGGCCGCACCGACAATCGCCGCCATCACCCAGTCGGCGGGAAGGCTTGCCGCCTCGACCAGCGCGTCGGCACCGGCCGCGACCGCGATATTGGTCCCGGCCAAGGCTTCCTTGAGATCACCGAACAGGCTTTCATCGCCGATCACCACCATCTGCGGCCGCAGCTCACGGGCTTGAGAGGCGAGCAAGTCCACGTTGGTGCGCGCCGTCAAGGCTTCCACCGAATAGGCGTCCGGCGCGCGGCGCAAGAGATCGACCGTATTGCGCCCGACCGATCCGGTGGACCCCAGGATGCTCACCCGGCGGGGACCGGTGTCGTGATCGTGCAAGGTTACCGCCATATGGTCTCACCGCTTCCCATCCAAAGCTGGACGCCGGCCACGAAGGGGAAGGCCGTCATCAAGCCGTCCACGCGGTCCAGGACGCCGCCATGGCCGGGAATGATAGTGCCGAAATCCTTAACCTCAAAATGGCGCTTCAACCGGGATTCAAGCAAGTCTCCGCCCTGGGCCACCAGGCTCACCAGGACACTGAGCGTGACGAAGCGTCCGTTCAAGGGCGTAAATCCCATCCCTCCCGCCGCGGCGGCGAGCGCGGCGGCGGCAATCAGGCCCCCGAACAGCCCCGACCAGGTCTTGGAGGGGCTCACCGATGGCGCCAGCTTGGGGCCGCCGAGCAGGTTTCCCGCGAAATAGGCGCCGATGTCCGTCACCCAGACCACCGCCAACACCCAGAACAGGATTTTCGTGCCGTAATCGATGTCATGGGCGAGCCACGTCACGGCGATAATGGGGATGGTGATATAGGCCAGGCCGAGGGTTAAGATCACGTCGTCGGCGCGGCGCCTGAGGCCGGTCAGGGTTGCCACCGCGATCCCGCCGGCGGCGAGGATGACGAAAGCGGGCAGCAGGCGGCCGAGGGTCGCCGCGACGCCGGCCAACACCACGGCGCCCAGAAAGACCACGGCGGCGGGATTGGGGGAGGCCGCCCAGGGGGGGGCGTCCACGCCGCGCGTCAAGCAGACATCGACCCATTCCTTGGCCATCAGACCCGCCACCGCGAGCAGCATGGCGGCCAGCCAGGCGCCGCCCGCCCAGACCGCCGCCAAAGCCACCGGGATAAGCACCGCGGCCGAAAGGCAACGCAACGTGAGCACATCAAATCTGCCCTCAGCCACGCGATGCGCCGTACCGTCGTTCGCGCCGGCCGAACTCGGTGATGGCCGTCACTAGATTGGCCTTCGAAAAATCCGGCCACAGGATGTCGAGAAACACGAATTCCGAATAGGCCGATTGCCACAACAGGAAATTCGATATCCTCTGTTCCCCCGAGGTGCGGATGATGAGATCGGGGTCGGGCATCCCCGCGGTGGACAACCAGCCGGAAAACCGTTCTTCGGTGATGTCTTCGGCGTCGAGCCGGCCCGAAGCCACCTCCTCCGCCGCACGCCGTGCCGCCGCCGTGATTTCGCTGCGCCCGCCGTAATTCAGCGCGACGGTGAAGTTCAAACGATTGTTGTCCCGGGTGAGCGATTCACCCTCGTCGATCAGGCCGATGATTTCCGCCGAAAACGCACTGCGCTCCCCGACCACGCGGAAGCACACATTGTGCTTGTGCATGTCGGCGATTTCGCTCCGCAGATAGCGTGCCAGAAGGGCCATGAGATCCTTGATCTCGGTCTCCGGCCGCTTCCAGTTTTCCGATGAAAACCCGAACAGGGTGAGATATTCGATGCCCAGTTCCAAGGCCGCCTCAACGGTGCGCCGGACCGCGTCCGCGCCTTCCCGGTGGCCCACGGTCCTGGGCATTCCCCGCGCCTCGGCCCAGCGGCCATTACCATCCATGATGATGGCGACATGCCGCGGCGGCGCATTGGTTGGCGGGGTCGAAATCACCATCATCAGATCTGCCTGATCTCTTGTTCCTTTTGGCTAAGCGAAGCGTCGATGCGTTTCACGTAATCATCGGTCAATTGCTGGACCTCATCGCCCCAGGCATGTTGTTCGTCCTGGGAAATATCCCCGCCCTTCTCCATTTTCTTGAGCCTGTCCATGCCGTCCCGCCGCACGTTGCGAACCGAGACTCGGGCCTGTTCCGCATAGCGGTGGGCGACCTTCACCAGTTCTTCGCGCCGTTCGGCGCTAAGCTCGGGAATCGGCACCCTCAGAACCTGGCCTTCGGTCGCCGGATTGAGGCCAAGATCGGATTCCCGGATCGCCCGATCGACCGCCTGGGCATTGCCCTTGTCCCAGACGTTGACCATCAGCAGCCGAGCCTCGGGGACGCTCACGGTAGCCACTTGGTTGAGCGGCATTTTCGATCCGTAGGCATTGACCACGATGCGGTCAAGCAGGCTTGCCGAGGCGCGGCCGGTGCGCAAACCGCCGAATTCCTCGTCGAGCACCGAAACGGCGCCCTCCATGCGGCGCTTGATGTCATCAATATCCGGTTCGGCCATGGTCATTTTCCTCCCACTTCACCCTTTTCGTTGATTACGGTGAAACGCCCCCGATGGTGCACCACATCGTCGAGAGCCCCGGAATTGTGGACCGAAAATACCAGTATCGGGATATTATTTTCCCGCGAGAGAGCGATCGCCGCGGCGTCCATGACCTTCAGATCGCGTGCCAGAACCTCGTGGAAACTCAGGGCTTCGAAGCGTTCCGCGCCGTCATCGATTAAAGGATCGGACGAATAAACCCCGTCCACCTGGGTCGCCTTCAAAAGCACATCACAGCCCAATTCCGCCGCCCTGAGCGCGGCCGCGGTGTCAGTGGTGAAATAGGGATTTCCCGTGCCCGCCGCACAGATCACGATGCGGCCCTTTTCCATGTGCCGGATGGCGCGGCGCCGGATATAAGGCTCGCACACTTCGCGCATGGATATGGCCGACAGCACCCGGGTCGGCGCGCCGGCCGCTTCCAGGGCGTTCTGCATGGCGATGGCGTTGATCACGGTGGCCAACATGCCCATGAAATCGGCACTGGCGCGTTCGATTCCCTGGCTTGCCCCGCCGATGCCGCGGTAGATATTGCCGCCGCCGATGACCAAGCCGATTTCGATTCCCTGGGCGTGGACCGCCCGAATCTCTCCGGCGATCCGGTGCAGCATGTCCGATTCAAGCCCGTATTCCTGGCCGCCCATGAGGGCTTCGCCGGATAATTTCAGAAGAATCCGGCGGTAAGGGGCATCGTCGGACATGGCTGGTCTCATCCCCAATGGTGGCGAATGCGGTTAACCGCCGAGTTGTTGGGCGACTTCTGCGGCGAAGTCCTTCTCTTTGCGTTCGATCCCCTCGCCCAACTCGAAACGAACGAAACCGGCGATGGCCACGGCGGCGCCAACGTCCTCGGCGGCGGCCTCGACCAGCTTCGCCACCTTGGTCTCGCCGTCGACGACGAATACCTGCTCGGCGAGAACGACCTCCTGGTAGAATTTGCGGAGCCGGCCCTCGACCATCTTGGCGATGATGTCGTCGGGGCGGCCCGATTCCTTGGCCTGGTCCGTCAGCACCGCGCGTTCCCGTTGCACCACTTCTGCATCGAGGTCGTCGATGGCAACCGAGCGCGGATTGGTCGCCGCCACGTGCATGGCAAGCTGCTTGCCCAGCGCCATGAGTTTTTCCTTGTCGCCAGTCGATTCCAGGGCCACCAGGACGCCGATCCTACCCAATCCAGGGGTCACCGCCGCATGGACGTAGCAGGCCACCACGCCGTCGCTGACCGCCAAGCCCCGGGTGCGCCGCAGGGTCATGTTTTCACCGAGGACCGCAATCATATCGGCCAATTTTTCGGCAACCGGCTTGCCGGCGCCGGGGAATTCGGCCGCGGCCAACCGCTCGAGGTCGCCATCCACGCCCAGCGCGGTTTCGGCGACGGCGGCGACGAATCCCTGGAAATCCTCGTTGCGGGCGACGAAATCGGTCTCGGAATTGACCTCAACCACGACGCCCCGGCCGGCGGCGAGGGCGCAGGCGACGAGCCCTTCGGCGGCGACCCGACCGGCCTTCTTCGATGCCGCCGCAAGCCCCTTGGTGCGGAGCCAATCCACCGCCGCCTCGATGCCGCCGCCGGATTCGGTCAGCGCCTTCTTGCAATCCATCATGCCGGCGCCGCACTTGTCCCGAAGCTCCTTCACCAGCGCCGCTGTAATCTCCGCCATATCTTACGTCCTTACCTTAACTACCGTATCTATAGTATTGAATTTAGGCGATTCTATGAATCCTTTTGGCCCGCATCATCGGCTGCCGGCTGGCCCGCCTCGGCCCCTTCGGAGGCCGCCTCCCGCCCCGCCGCGGTTTGATCGGCCGCGGCGCCATCGGCCGGAGCGGCGCCATCGGCCGGGACAGGTGCGGCCTGCGCGCCGTCTTTGGCGCCCTCTTTGACACCCTCTTTGGCATCACCCGTGGCGTCTGTGGCGGCGTCTGTGGTGGCGGTTGCAGGCGGATCGGCCATGGCCTCGACCAATTCAAGGTCTTCCACCGGCGCCTCTTCGGCGGCGCCGACATCGACGCCGCGCGCCGTCATTTCCTCTCGAATGCCGTCGAGAACCGCATCGGCCATGAGGTCGCAATAAAGGTCGATGGAACGGATGGCGTCGTCGTTTCCGGGAATCGGGTAATCGATGTTTTTGGGATCCGAATTGGTGTCGACGATGGCGGCGATGGGGATGCCCAGCTTCACCGCCTCGGCGACGGCGATGTCTTCCTTGTTGGTGTCCACCACGAACAGGATATTGGGCAAGGCGCCCATTTCCTTGATGCCGCCCAGCGCCCGGTCGAGCTTGTTCTTCTCCCGGGTGAGCTGCAGCAATTCCTTCTTGGTGAGGCCGGTGGATTCCTCGCCCGCCAGCTGCTCTTCCAGCACCTTCAGCCTTTTGACCGACGCGGTCACCGTATTCCAGTTGGTCATCATGCCGCCGAGCCAGCGGTGATTGACGTAGTATTGGCCGCAGCGCCGCGCCGATTCGGCGATCTTGGCCGTCGCCTGGTGCTTGGTGCCGACGAACAACACACGCCCGCCGCCGGCGACGATGTCGCGCACCGCCTGCAGGGCCGCGTAAAGCATCGGCACGGTCTGCTGCAGATCGATGATGTGAACGCCGTTTCGATCACCGTAAATATAGGGCCCCATCTTGGGGTTCCAGCGGCCCTTACGGTGACCGAAATGAACGCCAGCTTCCAGCAACTGACGCATGGTGAAGGTGGGGATCGCCATGGTATTTATTCTCCGGTTATGCCTCCGCGGGAGGTGAGCCCGGACGAACCGGGCACCGGATCGACGGCCCAGGCCGCCTTTTCCCGCGTGCGAATTTAATCGGCGCTTGAATACCGCCAAGGGGCTTGAATTGCAAGGATTATCGAGCGGGCACGGCGACTCCGACGCACCCTACCCTGGACGCTATATTTCCCGCACCTCGGCGATGCCGGGCACCGCGCGGAGATCGGCGATTGCCGCCGGAGAGACCGCGTAGCGTCCGGGAATCTCGATTTCCACCTCCTCGCCCGATTCCAGGCCGATGATGAGGTCGACCTCGCCCTTGCCGCCGGCGGCGTGCGCCATGATATCGCGCAACCGCTCCAAGGCCTCCGCCGCGCTGACCGTTACCTTGAGGCCCGGCGCGGCATGGGCGATGGCCGCGTCCAGGGGCTCGATGGCCTGGGCGGTGAGCCGCATTCCCTCGCCCTCGCGGCGCGCGTCGGCGCTCACCAACACGTTGGTTCCGGCCTCCAGGAGGTCGCGGGAACGGCCGAGAATTTCCGAGAAGACGGTGAGCTCGAAGATGCCGGAAGGGTCCGACATTTGGACGAAGGCGAAGCGGTTGCCGCGCGCCGAGGTCCGTTCCTTTTTCGAGATCACCGTCCCCGCGAGCTTGAGGCGGACATCCCCACCGGCCCCGAGTTGGCCGAGAAGCGCCGACGCGCGAACCACGTGGAGGCGTTCCAGTCTGCTGCCATAGGCGTCGAGAGGATGGGCCGACAGGTAGAACCCGATGGCCTCGAATTCATGGCGCAGGCGTTCCATGGCCGGCCACGGTGCCACTTCCGCGTAACGTGAGGCCGTGGTCTCGCGGTCGCTTTCGCCGTCGAACAGGCTGCCTTGGCCGCTCGCCCGTTCGCTGGCCGCCGCCTGGGCGCGCTGGGTCAACTCGCCGACGCTGGCCAGCACCTGGGCGCGGTTGGGGTTGAGCCCATCGAAGGTCCCGGCCGAAACCAGGTTTTCGACCTGCCGCTTGGTGACGACTTTTTGATCGCAGCGGTCGGCGAATTCCAACAGGGTTGCAAAGGGCCCGCCCTTATCCCGCTCCGCCACCAGCGACTCCATGGCCGCGACCCCCACGCCCTTGACGGCGCCCAGGGCGTAACGGATGGCCCGCGCGCCGGCCACCACTTCCACCGCGAAACGCGCCGTCGAAGCATTGACGTCGGGCGGCAGCAGGGCGATGCCCAGGCGGTCGAGCTCCTGGCGAAAGATATTCAGCTTGTCGGTGTTGCCCATGTCGAGGGTCATCGAGGCAGCCATGAATTCCACCGGGTAATTGGCCTTGAACCAGGCCGTCTGGTAGGCGATCAGGGCATAGGCCGCGGCGTGGGACTTGTTGAAGCCATAGCCCGCGAACTTGTCCACCTGCTCGAAGATGTGCCGCGCCGTGTGCCCCTCGACGCCGCGCGCCACGGCGCCGTCGATGAAGGTCTGGCGCTGGCGGTCCATCTCCGACTTGATCTTCTTGCCCATGGCGCGGCGCAGGATGTCGGCGCCGCCGAGCGAATAGCCCGAGAGCTCCTGGGCGATTTGCATCACCTGCTCCTGGTAGATCATCACACCGAAGGTTTCCTTGAGAATTCCCTCCAGGGACGGGTGCAGGTAATCCGGTTTTTCCCGGCCGTGCTTGCGCGCGATATAGCGCGGGATGTTGTCCATGGGGCCGGGGCGGTAGAGCGCCACCAGGGCGATGATGTCCTCGAAACAATCGGGTTTGAGGTTGCGCAGCACGTCGCGCATGCCCGAACTTTCCAACTGGAAGACACCGATGGTCTCGCCCTTGGCCATCATCGCGTAGGTGGCGGGATCGTCGAGCGGCAGGCTTTCGAGGGCGACGGCGGCTTCGCCGTCCCCGGCGCGCCGCCGGTTGACCAGCGCCAGGGTCTCGGCCAGCACCGTCAGCGTCTTGAGGCCGAGGAAATCGAATTTCACCAGGCCCGCCGCCTCGACGTATTTCATGGAAAACTGGGTGACCTGCATGTCGGAACGGGGATCGCGGTAGAGCGGCACCAGTTCCGACAAGGCGCGATCGCCGATCACCACGCCGGCGGCATGGGTCGAGGCGTGGCGGTAGAGTCCCTCGAGCTTGAGGGCGATATCCATCAGCTTGGCGACGGTTTCATCCTCGTCGCGCATGGTTTGCAGCAGCGGTTCCCCGTCGATGGCCTTGGCCAGGGTCACCGGGTTGGCCGGGTTGTTGGGCACCAGTTTGCAGATGCGGTCGACCTGGCCGTAGGGCATGGCGAGCACCCGGCCGACATCGCGCAGCACGGCGCGGGCCTGGAGCTTGCCGAAGGTGATGATCTGGGCGACCCTGTCGGCGCCGTATTTCCGCTGGACGTAGGCGATCACCTCGTCGCGCCGGTCCTGGCAGAAATCGATGTCGAAATCGGGCATCGTTATGCGCTCGGGATTGAGGAACCGTTCGAACAGAAGGCCGAAGCGCAAGGGATCCAGATCGGTGATGGTCAGCGCCCAGGACACCACCGAACCGGCCCCCGAACCGCGTCCCGGCCCCACCGGGATGCCCGCCTCCTTGGCCCAGCGGATGAAGTCGGCGACGATCAGGAAATAACCGGGAAAGCCCATGGCTTCGATCACCCCCAGCTCGAATTTGAGCCGTTCGCCATAGGGCCGGGCGGCGGCTTTGCGGGCCGCTTCATCCATGGAATCGGCGAACACCGCGCCGCTCAGCCGCGCCTCCAACCCCGCCTCGGCCTGGGCGCGAAGCTCTTGGGCCTCGCTCCTTCCGGCCCCGGCGAAGGGCGGCAGGATGGGCGCGCGCTCCGGCGACGCGAAGGCGCAGCGCCGGGCGATGACCAGGGTATTGGCGATGGCCTCGGGCAGATCGGCGAACAAGGCCTTCATCTCGGCCGGTGTTCGAAAACGGTAGGTGGGCGTCAGGCGGCGACGCTCGGGATCGGCGACGTGGACGCCTTCGGCGATGGCCAACAGGGCGTCGTGGGCCTCGAACATTCCGACTTCGCTGAAAAAGACTTCGTTGGTGGCGACCAACGGCAGGTCGTGGGCGTAAGCCAAGTCGATCATCGCCTCTTCGATGCTCTCTTCGTCGGCGACCCCGTGGCGCATCACCTCCACGTAAAGCCGGTCTCCGAACAGGCCCATGAGGCGGGCCAGCGCCGATTCCGCCTCCTCGGCCCGGTTCTCCAGCAGATGCCGCCCGACGGTGCCCTCGGGCCCCGCGGTCAGGGCGATCAGGCCGGCGTTCATGTGGTCCAACGCCGCAAGGGAAACCTGGGGCGTCTCTCCCGCGGGGGTCTCCAAATGGGCCTTGCTCACGAGCTCAAGGAGATGGCCGTAACCCACCTCGTCCTTGACCAACAGCACCAGCTTGTCGGGTTCCGGCCGGCGCTGGCCGGCGCCATTGGCCGGGGCCGGCCCGGCATCGGCGCCTTCCCTGGCGATGGCGAGTTCGCAGCCGATGATGGGCTGCACGCCGGCGCCGATCATGGTGGTGGAGAACTCCAGCGCGCCGAACAGGTTGCGGGTATCGGTCACGGCGAGGGCCGGCATCCGGTGGCCGCGGCAAAGCTCGGCCAACTGGGGAATTTTGATCGCGCCTTCGAGCAGAGAATAGGCCGAATGGACCCGGAGATGGACAAAATCGGCGTGGGCCATGGGGTCTCCTCGCGCGGGTCAAAGGCGCGGGTCAAAATGCTCCGGGGTCACCTCCCGGCGAGGCATATTGATTCCACACCCATGCCCGGGGGGCAACTCCATCTTGGGGATTTTTTCCACACATCCCCATTATCTTGTGGATAAAAGCCGTGCCTGGCGGCCGTCACAAAAAGATTGTCATGCCCCGGCTTGTCCGGGGCATCCATTTGGTGCGTTCACCGGATGAGCGAGAGATGCCCCGCATAAAGCGGGGCATGACGATAGATGGGGTCGGCACGACCACTCAGGCGGCGGCCAGGCGCCCGTCGGCGAGGGTGACGGTGCGGTCCATGGCGGCGGCGAGAACCGGGTTGTGGGTGGCGATCAGGGCGGCGCGGCCGGTGTTCCTCATCACCTCGATGAAGACCTTGAACACTTGGTCGGCGGTCGCCGGGTCGAGATTCCCGGTGGGCTCGTCGGCCAGCAGGAGATCGGGTTGGTTGGCAAACGCCCGGGCGATGGCGACGCGCTGCTGCTCGCCGCCGGAAAGCTCTCCGGGCCGGTGGTCCAGTCTTTCGCTAAGCCCCACCAGGGCGAGAAGTTCGCGCGCCCGCGCCCGCGCCGCCGCCTTGCCCCTTCCCGCGATCAGGGCCGGCAGCATGACGTTTTCCTCGGCCGAGAACTCCGGAAGAAGATGATGGAACTGGAAGACGAAGCCCAGGCGATCGCGCCTGAGACGGGTGCGCGCGCCATCGTCGAGGGCGCTGACGGGCTGCCCCGCGAGCCATAGATCCCCCGAAGTCGCCTGTTCCAACAGCCCGGCGATATGCAGAAGGGTCGATTTGCCGGAACCCGACGGACCGGTGAGCGCGACGATCTCGCCGGCACTAATTTCCAGGTCGACGCCCTTCAGCACATCGAGCCGGGCGGTACCTTGGCGATAGCCGTGGGCGATCCCCGCTAATTTGAGGGCGGGCGCCAACCCATCGCCGGGCCTGGCGGGCTCACTCATAGCGCAGCGCCTCCACCGGATCGAGCCGTGCCGCGCGCAAGGACGGGTACAGGGTCGCCAGGAACGACAGCACCAGGGACATGATTACCACCACCACCACCTCGCCGGGGTCTATTTTCGCCGGAAGTTGGGACAGGAAATAGATCTCGGCGGAAAATAGGTCGGTCCCGGTCAGGCTCTCGATCCAGCCGCGAATGGTTTCGATGTTCGCCGCGAAGGCGATCCCGAGGACCGCCCCGATCGCCGTGCCAACGACCCCCACCGAAGCGCCGGCCATGAAGAAGATCCGCATCACCGCGCCCTTGGTGGCGCCCATGGAGCGCAGGATGGCGATGTCGCGGCCCTTCTCCTTGACCATCATGATCAGCCCGGAAATGACGTTCAGCGCGGCGACCAGGATGATCAAGGTGAGGATCACGAACATGACGTTCCGTTCCACCTTGATGGCCGTGAAGAAGCTGGAATTGACCTCCTGCCAGTCACGCAGGCGCACGCCCGCGCCCAACGCCCCGCGGATGGCCGCCTTGGCGGCGGCCACGGCGTCGACATCCTCGATGGTCACGTCGATGACGCTGGCCCGCCCCTTCTGCCTGAAGAAGATTTCCGCCGCCGCGAAAGGCATGTAGATGAAATTGGCGTCGTATTCATACATGCCCACCTCGAACAACCCCACCACGCGGTAGGCCTTGGAACGCGGCATGGTGCCGAAGGCGGTGGCATTGCCCGACGGCGACACCAAGGTCAGCCGGTCGCCCACCTTCAGGCCGAACCGCCGGGCGAAACGGGTGCCGATGAGCACCGTGGAACGGCCCTTGAAATCAGCCAAGGCGCCGCTCTTGATGTTTTGGGCAATGATGCGCTTGCGGGCGAGGTCTTCGGGCCGCATGCCCTGAACCATGACTCCGGCGGCCTTATTGCCGATGGTCGCCATGGCCTGGCCGGTGACCAGCGGCATCGCCTCCTTGACCCCGTCCACTTTCTTGATCCGGGCGACGACGTCCAGGTAATCATCGAGCGGTTGCGGCGTGCCGTAGACGATGATGTGGCCGCCCACGCCGAGGATGCGGGTCAGCAGTTCCTGGCGAAAGCCGTTCATCACCGCCATGACGATGATCAGGGTGGCCACGCCCAAGGATATGCCGGCCAGGGAAAACCCGGTGATCACGGAAATGAAGCCTTCCCGCTTGCGCCCCCGCAGGTAGCGAAACGCGACCGTTCGCTCGAAGGTGTCAAACGCCATGGCGCCGCCTCAGCCGCCCGCCGCGTCGGTCAGCCGGGCTACGGCCTGGTCCAGGGTCACGTTCTCATCGACGCTTCCATCCCGGCGCTTGAGCTCGACCTTGCCCTCCTTCAGGCCGCGCGGGCCGATCACCAGGCGCCAGGGAAGACCCACCAGGTCGGCATCGGCGAACTTGACGCCGGGCCGCCCGTCGCGGTCGTCGTACAGGACATCGACACCGGCCGCCAAAAGCTTGGCGTAAATATCCTCGCAGGCCGCGTCGCAATCGGCGTCACCGGCGCGCAGGTTGATCAGCGCCAGGTCGAACGGCGCCACCGCATCGGGCCAGATGATGCCGTCTTGGTCATGGCTGGCCTCGATGATCGCCCCCACCAGGCGCGAGACGCCGATGCCGTAAGACCCCATCTCGACGGTGATCTCCTCGCCCTCGGGCCCGATCACCTTGGCGCCCAGGGGTTCGGAATACTTGGTGCCGAAAGTGAACACCTGGCCGACCTCGATGCCGCGCCCCTGGCGGCGCCGCGATTCCGGCACTTGGGCCTCGAAGGCCGCCGGGTCGTGGCGGTCCTCGGTGCGGGCATAGAATTGCATGGCGCCGCGCACCACCGCGTCCAGCTTCTCGGGATCGTCGTAATCGATTCCCTCCAGTTCCATGGGTTTGAAATCGGCATCCCAGAACACCCCGCTTTCGCCGGTATCGGCGAGAACGATGAACTCGTGGGAAAGGTCGCCGCCGATGGGTCCGGTCTCGGCTTCCATGGGAATGGCGTCGATCCCCATGCGCCGGAAGGTCTTGAGGTAGGCGACGAACATCTTGTTGTAGGAATGGCGCGCGGCCTGGGCGTCGAGATCGAAGGAATAACAGTCCTTCATGAGGAATTCGCGGCCCCGCATGACGCCGAAGCGCGGCCGCACCTCGTCACGGAACTTCCACTGGATATGGTAGAGCAGCTTGGGCAGATCGCGATAGCTGCGCAATGTGGAAGCGATTATATCGGTGAGCATTTCCTCGTTGGTGGGGCCATAGACCAGGCCGCGGCCGTGGCGGTCGGTGATGCGCAGCATTTCCGGGCCGTAATCGTCGTAGCGGCCCGAGCGCTGCCATAATTCCGCCGGCTGCAAGGTCGGCATCAGCATTTCCTGGCACCCCGCCCGGTCCTGCTCCTCGCGGACGATAGCCTCCACCTTGCGCAAGACCCGGAGCCCCAAGGGCAGCCAGGAATAGATGCCGGCGGCCATTTGCCGCACCATGCCCGCGCGCAGCATCAGGCGGTGGGAGACGATCTCCGCTTCCTTGGGGGTTTCCTTGAGGGTGGGAAGGTAAAAACTGCTGAGGCGCATTCGTCCTGCCGTCCTTGGGTGCCGGTTCCGCATCCCGGTGGGCGCGGCGCAAAGACTTTAGGCAATGCCCCTGGAAACTGCAATGCGCGAAGGAGCCCCCGACCAATCAGGGCGTCGGGCCGGAACCCCGTTTCTGGCACGCCCGCACCATGGCGTGGTGTTCCGCCGATGTCAGCGGTTCGCCGTTGAACCAGGCGCGGCCGTCCTTGATGCGAATGCGTGCCGTGCCGACCTTAACGTGATCAAGTTCATAGAGCTTGGAATTCGCCGGCAATCCATAGCGTTCGCCCATATCAATCTGAACCGGGATATCGACCGTGTCCGGCATCTTCAGCCTGGGCCGGCCGCCGAGATCGGCGGGCACGACGGGCCGGCCACGCACATCGATTCCGGGCGCGTATTCGACGCCCGAAGCGGGGACATGGGCCACCAGGGCGCTGCAATCGGCTCGGGTGATGATGACGGTTTGCGCCGCCGCCGGGTTGGCCACCCAGCACAACAGCGCGACCAAAGCTGCCTTGATCCAAATTACCCGCCATGGGGGCCGAGCGGCATGCAACGGGTTCATGGCGCCATGATCCCCGCATTGGGTTAAAAACTCTGTAAGGGCACTCATCCCTCAACCTGCGCGTCGAGCGGTTGAGACGACAACCCCAAGCGAATTTGAGAGCGTCGCCGCGCAGGCACGCACTCCGTTTTCTTCAGGGCCCAGGGTGCGTCGGCACGTCGGGTTCCCAATTGGGTGGGCTTACCTGTTCCGTGAAATCCGTGAAGTTGATATTAAAGGAAATGCTGATGCGGCGCTCGTTACTGGTGTTAACAGGGACCGAATGGGTCAGCCAAGAAGGAAATAGCAGCAACAGTCCCTCCTCGACCTCGCTATTCACGTAAACGTAGTTGTGTTCGTTAATCTTCTCGAAAACGGGGGTCAAGACATGGATTTGATATCGCGGGTCGTGGAACGTGATCCGGTGGCCGCCCTGCGGGACCGTGACGTAATAGACCGCGCTCAGAAAATTATTAGGGTGATTGTGCACATTGTGGCTGCTGCCCGGCGGGCCGATATTTGCCCAGCATCCAGTAATTTTCACGTCTTTGTGTTTTATGGAAAGGGCCCTGATTACCTCGTTGACGGCATTCATGAAATAGCCGTTTAGCTCCTCCATTTCGGGCAGGGTGTGCAAGTCATGCTCGGTCTGCCAACCGCCCGTGGGAATTTGGCCAGGTGCCGCAGCGATCAGCTGATCTAACTTATTTCGGAGCCTGGTGTTTATGGGGCCAGAAGAGTCCGCCGGTATCTGGAACGACCAAATCGTGGTCGGAAACAGAGGTAACGTTTTCTTGGTCTGAAACATCCGGCATGCACCCGATTAAAAGTTTCCGGCATGGTCGATAAAAAGCAGATGCGACCATTTGGTACAAGGACTAGTTATTGTTAATGCCAAAAAGCCAAAAACTCGAACCGGGCAGCAACCTGACGTGAAATTGTAGCCTGAAGCCGTCCACACAAGACAGTAGGTTAACGGCATCTCGCCAGTCGGCCTGCCTCTCGGGGGGACTTCGGCCCCCTTCCTTTTTTTGCCACCCAAATTAGCGCCGGACGGGTCGTGACGGGCCGGGACGGGAATTTACGGTTGAAGGAACCGGCAACGGCCCATCAAGTCCATCAGACACCTGCGGACGCGGGCCGGAACCGCGTCACCACCACGCCGGGCATGAAACGCCCCTCACCAACCGCCCGGCGGCGATGCCCGCATCCAGGCGGGGGGGAGCGCGGCGATTTCCCGGCCCACGGGACAATCGGCATCATGGGCGCCCGGCAGGGTGCCGATGGACATGAAAAACTCGTTCACCACTTCGGGCCCCATGAACACGAAGGTTTTCCGCATGACTTTGACCCAATCGGCGAGGCGGATAGGATGGTTGGCCTCGATCCAGGCGGCCAGGCCGCCATGGCTTTCGCGGATAGCCAAGATGCGCCGGGCGTTTTCGATCACCGCCTCGATCTTGCGCCGGTTGCGGATGATGCCCGCATCGCCTAGCAGGCGCGCCACTTCGGGCGCCCCGTAGCGCGCCACCGTCGATGGGTCGAAACCCTCGAAAGCGGCGTGAAGCGCCGCGCGCTTTTTCAGGATCAACAGCCAGGACAGCCCCGCCTGGTTGATTTCTAGGGCCATCCGTTCCAAAAGCACGTCGTCGCGGTCCACCGGGCGGCCATATTCATGGTCATGGTGGGGACCATGAACCGGGTGCCCCTTGGCGATCGTGCAATAGCTCATGTGGAATAGAGCTTGCCGTCGGAAGGCCCCTTGAATTCCACCACGTTGCCGTCGGGGTCCTTGAAATAGATATTGGGCCCCCGTCCTTCGGCGCCATAGCCGGTGCCGGCCTTGACGATGGGCGCGCCGGCGGCCTCGAGCCGGCCGCGGATGGTTTCTTCGTCGTAAGGATCGATGCGAAAACAGAAATGCTCGAGGTTGCGGCCGGGCAGGTCCCGGTCGTCCACCGGCACGATATCGACCAGGCATTGGCCGGCCCTGAGCTGAATCATGCCGCTCTCGGTCTCACGTTCGATCTTGAGGCCGACCACATCTTGGTAAAATCCGGCCAACCGCGCCGTGTCTCCGGTCCGAAGGACCAGATGATCGATGAACTTGACTGAAAAATCGGGTGCGTCCATTTCGGCACTCCTCGTTGGCTCGCCTGCCTTGGCTCACTCGCGGAAACTGACCAGGTCCGATTCGATAATCCAGTAAATCACCCCCCAGATCAATGTCGCAATGGCGGTGGTGACCGCGGCCTTAATCCACATCCTGGGGTGCTCCGGCGCGCTTTCCACGTGACCCGGTTCAACGGTTTCCGGCGCCCGGTTGCCGAACGGCAGCACGGTGAACAGCACCAGCCACCAGACGATGACATAGACCATGGCTCCGGTGAAAAGGCTCATCTGGGCGGTCCCGCCTGGTCAAGGGGGTGGCCGGGTGCGGCCCCCGGTCCAAGTCGCCATCATAGCCGGAAAACGTGCACCTCGGTGACCGGCTTCTTGCCGATCAGGCGGCCGCAGACCCGCCTGACCGCGCGGCGGACCTCTTCGGCGGTCTCTTCGGTGCCGCGTTTGCGCTTGGCGGCCCGGGCCGTGATCCGCGCCACCTCGGCCTCGATTTCCGCGACCAAACCCGCGGCCTCTTGTTCCGAGGCGAGGCCGCGCAGGGTCACCCGGGGGGCCGGCAACCCGCCGTCCCCATGCACGCCGAGGGCCAGGGAGACGAAGGCAAGGCCGGAATAATTCATCCGCCGGCGCTGGGTCATCAGGCCGTCATCGAGAGCCACCAGCCGCTTGCCGTCGAGCCCCAACCGGCCCACGGTGACCTGGCCGACGATCTTAGGCTGTCCGGGCGCCAGCCGCAGCGCCGCGCCATTGGTGACGATCCGCGCATCGGCCACACCCAAGGCGCGGGCAAAGGCGGCGTGTTCGATGAGATGGCGGTGGGTGCCATGCATGGGCACCGAGATCGAAGGGCGGACCCAGTCATAGAGCCGGGCGAGCTCGTCCCGGGCGGGATGGCCGGAGACGTGGATGGGCGCGTCCCGTCCGGTCACGATCTCGACGCCGAGGGCCGCGAAGCGGTCTTGCATGGCGTAGATGGCGCGTTCGTTGCCGGGGATATCACGCGACGAAAACAGCAGCGCGTCGCCCTCCTCCAGCACCACGTTGGCGTGATCGTTTTGCGAAATCCGCGCCAGCGCCGCGCCGCGCTCGCCCTGGCTGCCGGTACAGATGAACAGCACCTTGTCGCGCGGCAGGAAGCCCACGTCGTGCTCGGTGAGGAAGGGCGGCGTATGGGCCAGATAGCCGCAATCCCGGGCGATCTCGGTCACCCGCCAAAGCGAGCGCCCCACCAGGGCGACTTGGCGGCCGTGGGCGGCGGCGGCCTTGGCGATGGATTCGATGCGCACCACGTTGGAGGCGAAACACGCCACCGCGACCCGGTGGCGGAAGCGGCCCACCACCTCACACAAGGCCTCGCGCACGTCGGACTCGGAGCCCGAATCCCCATCCACGAAGACATTGGTGGAATCGCAGACCATGGCGAGGACGCCGCCATCGCCCAGTTCGCGCAGCGCCTTCTCATCGGCGGTGGCGCCGATCAGGGGATCGGGATCGAGCTTCCAGTCCCCGGTATGGAGGATGCGGCCGTGCGGCGTGTCGATGGCAAGCGCGTTGGGTTCCGGAATCGAATGGGTGACGGTGATGAATCGCAGCCGGAAGGGCCCGAGCTCGATGGCGCCCTGCACGGGCAGCTCCTTGAGGGGCACCGCGTCGATCAGTCCCGCCTCGGCCAGCCTGGTGCGCACCATGGCCGCGGTGAAGGCCGTGGCGTAAACCGGACACCGCAGCCGCGGCCAAAGATAGGCGACGGCGCCCTGGTGGTCCTCGTGGGCGTGGGTCAGGACCATGGCGAGAAGGTCGTCGCCTAGATCTTCAAGGAAGGCCGGGTCGGCGGTTATCACGTCGATACCCGGGGTGGTTTCGTCGCCGAAGGTGACGCCGCATTCGACGACGATCCATTTGCCCTGGCACCCGTAGGCGTACATGTTCATGCCGATTTCACCGGCCCCGCCGATGGGCAGGTAGACCAGTCCGTCCCGGGCCGCGTCGATGACGGTTTGGTGGGTGCTCATGCGGGCCTGTTGATCCGATGATTGAGGACCAAGCCGGTCAGGGTCAGGTTGGGTTCGACGGCGTCGATGAGCTCGGTGCCGCCGGCCAGCAGCGGCGCCAACCCCCCGGTGGCGATCACGGTGAAAGAGGCGTCGCCGGTTTCCCCGTATTCCGCCCGGATTCGGTTGATAAGCCCTTCGACCAGACTCACATAACCCCAATAGATGCCCGATTGCATGGCGCCGACGGTGTCGGTGCCGATCACCCGCTCCGGACGGGCGACCTCCACCGGCGGTAAAAGCGCCGCCGCGTCGTGCAGCGCGGACAAGGCCAGATCGACGCCCGGCGCGATGACGCCGCCGGCATAATCGCCTTGAGCCGAGACCACGTCGAAGGTCGTGGCGGTGCCGAAATCGACGATGATCGACGGGCCCGGGTACAAGCTATGCGCGGCCAGGGTATTGACCAGGCGGTCGGCGCCCACTTTGGCCGGCTGATCGACCAGCACCTTGCAGCCAAGCACATTGCCGAGCGCCCCCACCACCACCGGGCCCACGCTGGTGGCCGCCTCGGCGAATTCGGCCAAGGCGCCCAGGGCGTCGGGCACCACGCAGGCGATGGCCGCGCCCTGGAGGTCGGCGCCGGACAGCTCCGCGGCCCCAAGCTCGTCGTCCAGGCGGGCCCGGTGCTCCGCCGCGCCGAGCCCGGATTCGGTATCGAAGTGATAGACATGGCGGAAGGCGCCATGGGGCGGCTCGCCGTCGTAAAGACCGACGACGGTAGAGGTATTGCCGCAATCGATGGCGATCAGCATGGTGCCTTCCCCGGCGAGGCATGGAAATAAACGTCGCCCGCTGTGACTTTTTTCATGCCTGCGGGGCCGAGGTCAAGGCAAAGGGCGCCGCTCTCGTCGATTGTGCGGAAGATGCCATCGAACCGAGTTCCCTCGATCTCGACGCTGATGCCCTCGCCGATGCCCTTTGCGCGCGCCAGCCAGGCTTCGCGCAAGGGCCCGAAGCCGTCATCCTGCCAGCAATGGTACCAGCGAAGAAACGCGGCGCAGAACGCGCCAAGCGCCACCGGCACCGGAACATCGAAGGCGCCTTCCGCGGAAAGATCGGTCGCCGGATAACGCGTATGGGCGGGATGGCAGACCAGATTGATGCCGACGCCGAGAACAAGCGCATCACCCGCGCCGCGCTCGATCAGCAGCCCCGATGCCTTGCGGCCGCCGATCAGGACGTCGTTGGGCCATTTCAGGGCGATCCCGGCGTCGCGCCCCGTTTGACGCGCCCTGGCAACGCCCCCCATCAGCTCGGCGATGGCGTCGGCAATGGCCAAGGCGCCGGCAAAGCCCATGGCGCTCGCCGCACGCGGCCCGCCCCGGGGCCTCAGGATCAGGGAAAGGAACAGGTTGCCTTCATCGCTTTGCCACTTCCGGCCCCGGCGCCCGCGCCCCGCGCTCTGGCGGCGCGCGGTGACCACGGTGCCCTCGCCCGCCCCCCGGGCGGCCAGGTCCAGCGCCTCGTCATTGGTGCTGGCAACACCGTCCAGCGCGATCAAATGATAGAACGCCGGAAGCTCGATGTGGCACGCGCCTGTGGTCATGGATCGATCTCCGCGCCCTGGGGGGCAGGACGCTACCCCGCGAACAGGGACTTCGCGGCGGTCGCCGCCGCGCTCAACACCGGGCTCGGGACGATGAAGAAAAACGCCGTGAACAGGCCCGTGCCCGCCAACACGAACCCGACCTCGCGGCCCGGCAGGCGATCGAAACTTTCACCCGGTTCGTCGAAATACATGAGCTTGACGATGCGCATGTAATAGAAGGCGGCCACCACCGACGCCAGCACGCCGATCACGGCAAGACCGTAGAGCCCTGCCTCGACCGCCGCCAGGAAGACGTAAAGCTTGCCGAAAAATCCAGCCAGCGGCGGAATACCGGCCAGCGAAAACATGAATACGCCCATGGCCAAGGCCAGCAAGGGCCGGGTCTGAGCGAGCCCCGCGAGGTCGTCTATGTCGTTCACCATGCGGCCGTGAACGCGCATGCAGAGTATGCAGGCGAAGGCGCCGGCCGTCATGGCGAGGTAAATGGCGAGATAGATCAGCACGCCCTGTACCCCGGCCTGGGTTCCCGCGGCCAGCCCAACCAGCATATAGCCGACATGGCCGATGGAAGAGTACGCCATCAGGCGTTTGATATTGTGCTGGTTGATGGCGGCAAACGCGCCCAACACCATGGAAAGGATGGCGATCAAGACCACCACCTGCTGCCACTGGGCGGCGATCGGCGCGAACGGGCCCACCAACACCCGCACGAAGAGCGCCACGGCGGCGATTTTGGGCGCGATGGCGAAGAATGCCGTCACCGAGGTCGGGCTGCCCTCGTAGACATCGGGGGTCCACATGTGGAAGGGCACGGCGGAGACCTTGAAGGCGAGCCCAGCGGTGATGAAAACCAGGCCCACCAGCACGCCGAAGGACGAATCGCTGCCGCCCACCGCCTTGGCGATTCCCTCGAAACCGGTGGTGCCGGCGAATCCGTAGACCAGGGACGCACCGTAAAGCAGCATGCCCGACGACAGCGCGCCCAGGACGAAATACTTGAGCCCGGCCTCGGGCGAGCGCAGGGAGTCGCGGCGGTAGGCCGCCAACACGTACAACGCCAAGGACTGAAGCTCCAAGCCGATGTAAAGGGCGATCAGATCGTTGGCGGAAATCATCATCATCATGCCGAGGCATGCGAACAGGATCAGGATGGGGTATTCGAAGCGCGCTAAATCTTCCTGTTCGATATAGGAAATCGACAGGATCAATGCCAGGGCGGTCCCGGCCAGCGCCAGAATCTTGGCGTAACGCGAAAAGGCGTCGGCGATGAACATGCCGCCGAAGGCCTCGCCCGGGCCCGCCGACGTCCCCACCACGACGATCCCGGCCACCACCGTCACGGCGACCGCGAACCAACCGATCGCCCGGGTATGGCCGTCGCCCCTGAAAACGCCGATCATCAACAGCGCCATGATCGAAAGCGCGAGGAAAACCTCGGGCAAAGCGGAAACCATTTGTTCGGGGATCCAGGCGGTCATGGGCTCACCCCCGTCACCAGCACCTGCGGCGGCGCCAGCCCCGCCGCCTTGAGCGCCGCCGCGTAATTGTCGGCGAGGTTCTGGGCCGAAACAGTGATCGCATCCAGGAACGAGGACGGATAGATTCCCATCCACAGCACCGCGATCACCAGGGGCGCGAATATGGCAATCTCGCGCCGGTCAAGATCGAGGATCGATTTCAGGTCGTCCTTGGTGAGGGCGCCGAAGATCACCCGCCGGTACAGCCACAACATGTAGGCCGCGCTCAAAATCACGCCGAGCGCCGCGCCCGCCGCCACCCAGGTGCTGACCTGGAAAATCCCCACCAGCACCAAGATCTCGCCGATGAAACCGCTGGTTCCGGGCAGGCCGATGGAGGCCAGGGTGAACACCATGAAGACCGCCGCGTAAGCGGGCATGCGGTGGACCAGCCCGCCATACGATCCGATCATGCGCGAATGCATGCGGTCGTACACCACGCCGACGCAAAGGAACAACGCCGCCGAGACAACGCCGTGGCTCAGCATCTGGAAGATGGCGCCCTCGATGCCCTGCACGTTGAAGGTGAAGATGCCGATGGTCACGAAACCCATATGGGCGACCGACGAATAGGCGATCAGTTTCTTCATGTCCTCCTGGGCCAGCGCCACCAAGGAGGTATAGATCACGGCGATCAGCGACAGGGTGAAGATCAGCGGCGTGAAAAAGTCCGACGCCAACGGCATCATGGGCAGCGAAAAGCGCAGGAACCCATAGCCGCCCATCTTCAACAGCACCCCGGCCAGGATCACCGAGCCCGCGGTGGGCGCCTCCACATGGGCGTCGGGCAGCCAGGTGTGCAGCGGCCACATGGGCACCTTGACCGCGAAAGAGGAGAAGAAGGCCAGCCACAGCCAAAGCTGCATCTCCCGGGAAAAGACGGTCTTCATGAGCACCGGGATGTCGGTGGTGCCGGCGGTGTGATAGATCGCCAGAATGGCGATCAGCATGAGCACCGAGCCGGTCAGGGTGTAGAGGAAGAACTTAAAGGCCGAATAGACCCGGCGCGGCCCGCCCCAGATGCCGATGATCAGGAACATCGGGATCAGCACGCCTTCGAAGAACAGATAGAACAGGACCAGATCCAGCGCCGTGAACATCCCGATCATCAGGGTTTCCAGCACCAGGAAGGCGATCATGTATTCCTTCACCCGCACGGTGATCGTCGTCCAGCTCGCCAGCACGCAAAGCGGCGTGAGAAACGCCGACAGCAGCACGAAGAAGACGGATATGCCATCCACGCCCAAGTGATAGTTGATATTGAAGGCGGGGATCCAGGATGCGCGCTCCTCCAACTGGAAGGCCGCGGTCGTGGGGTCGAAACTGGCCCACACCATCAACGCCAATAGCAGGGTGATGAGCGATGTCCAGAGCGCCACGTTGCGCGCGTTGCGGGCGACCACCGCGTCCTCGCCGCGGATCAGGAAGATGAATCCCGCGCCCACCAGGGGCACGAAGATGGTCAGCGACAGGATGGGCCAGCCGCTCACGGCGCACCCCCCTCGAACATGAATAGGGTCACCAGGACGGCGACCCCCACCAGCATGGCGAAGGCATAGTGATAGATGTAACCGGACTGCAACCGTGCCGCCCTGCGGGCAAGGGCCATGGTCGCCGCGGCGATGCCGTCGGGGCCGACCCCGTCGATCAGGGAACCGTCACCGCCGAGCCACAGGCTGCGGCCGAGCCGCTTGGCCGGATTCACGAAAATGCGGTCGTAGAGTTCGTCGAAATACCATTTGTTGAGCAGGAACGAATAAAGCCAGGCGAAGCGCGCCGCCAGCACCCCGGGCAGGCCGGGATTGCGGATGTAGAAGACCCAGGCGACCATGATGCCGCCCAGCGCGACAACGATGGGCAACACCTTGACCCAGAGCGCCACGTTATGCGAATCGGCCTGCGCCGTGTGCGATTGGGCGACGAAGATCGACGTTCCCCAGAACTGGCCCTGGTCGCCGCCCGTGAACAAGCCGGCCAGCGCAACCCCCGAGACGATCGCGCCCACCGCCAGCACCATCATCGGCAGGGTCATGGTCTTGGGCGATTCGTGGACCTGGGACATCACCTCTTGGCCGGCCCGGGGCGCCCCGTGGAAGGTCATCATCAAAAGCCGCCAGGAATAGAAGGCCGTGAACGCTGCGGCGATCACCCCCATCGTAAAAGCGTAGTACCCCACCCCGGACCCGGCGGCGAAGGCGGATTCGATGATCAGGTCCTTGGAATAGAAACCGGCCAAGGGCGGCAGTCCCGCCAGCGCCAGGGAACCGATCCACATGAGGGCGTAGGTCACCGGGATCTTGCGCGCGATGCCACCCATCTTGCGCATGTCCTGTTCATCCGCCATGGCATGGATGACCGCGCCGGCGCCCAGGAACAGAAGCGCCTTGAAGAAGGCATGGGTAATGAGGTGGAACATCGCCGCCGAATAGGCCGAAACCCCGATGGCGAAGAACATATACCCCAATTGCGAAATGGTGGAGTAGGCGATCACCCGCTTGATATCGTTCTGCACCAGCGCGATCGAGGCCGCGAACAGCGCCGTCGATGCGCCGACGATGGCCACCACCGCCAGGGCGAACTCGGAATATTCGAAGATTGGCGACAGGCGGACGACCATGAACACCCCGGCGGTCACCATGGTCGCCGCGTGGATCAGGGCGGAGACCGGCGTCGGGCCCTCCATGGCGTCGGGCAACCAGGTATGAAGCCCCAACTGGGCCGACTTGCCCATGGCGCCGATGAACAGCAGGAGACAGATGGTGGTGATCAGCGGCAGGTCCATGCCGAGGAAGACGAAGCGCTTGTCGGCCATTGCCGGCACCGCCTGGAAAACGGTGTCGAAACCGACCGCGTTGAATGCCATGAAGATCCCGAAAATCGCCAAAGCAAAGCCGAAATCGCCCACCCGGTTGACCAGGAACGCCTTGATGGCGGCAGCGTTGGCGGCGGGCCGGTCGTACCAGAAGCCGATCAACAGGTAAGACGACAGCCCCACCCCTTCCCAGCCGAAAAACATCTGCACGAAGTTGTTGGAGGTCACCAGCATCAGCATGAAAAAGGTGAACAGCGACAGATACGCAAAGAAGCGCGGGATCGACTTGTCGTGGGCCATGTAGCCGAAGGAATAAATATGGATCATGGAGGACACCACGGTGACCATCGCCGCCATCACCGCCGACAGGGTGTCGAAGCGAAGCGCCCAGCTCACCTCGAAATTGCCCGACACGATCCAGCGCATCACCTCGATGTCCCTGGGCGGGCCGGACAAGACCACCTGGACGCAGGCGATCACCGCCAGCACCGCGGCCAGCAACAACGCGCCCGTGGTCGCCCAGCGGGCGGCGCGGTCGCCGATCCAGGGGCCCAACAGGCCGGCGGTCAGGGCGCCGAGCAGGGGAAGAAAAACAATCGCCGAATACATCCGCGCCTAACCCCTGAGCCTGTTGATGTCCTCGACCGCGATGGAACCGCGGTTGCGGAAATAGACCACGAGAATGGCCAGTCCGATGGCCGATTCCGCGGCGGCCACGGTGAGCACGAACATGGCGAACACCTGGCCCGCCAGGTCGCCCAAATGGGCGGAAAACGCCACCAAATTGATGTTCACGGCGAGCAGCATCAACTCGATGGACATCAGGATGATGATGACGTTCTTGCGGTTGAGGAAGATCCCGAACACGCCCAGGGTAAACAGGATCGCGGCAACCGTTAGGTAATGGCCAAGGGTGATCTCGAACATGTCAGATGCCCGTCCCCGTGGGCACGTTCTTGACCTCGATCACGTCCTCGCGGCGCAATTCCACCTGATCGCCGATCCTCTGGCGCCTGACGCCGGGCCGCGCGCGCAGGGTGAGGACGATGGCGCCCACCATGGCCAACAGGAGGATCATGCCGGCGCCCTGGAACAGGTAGATGTACTTGGTATAGAGCAGCCGCCCCAGTGCCTCGGTATTGTGGACCTCGGCCAGGGCCGGCGCCTTGGCGGCGAGCAATCCCCCCGATTCCGGCGCCACCGCCCAGCTCGTCACGACGAAGATCAGTTCGATCAGGAGAACCGTGCCGATGAGCCCGCCGATGGGCAGGTATTGCAGGAATCCCTGGCGCATCTCCACCAAATTGATGTCGAGCATCATCACCACGAACATGAACAGCACCGCCACGGCGCCGACATAGACGATCACCAGGATGAAGGCGATGAACTCGGCGCCCATGAGGATGAACAGGCCGGCGGCGTTGAAGAAGGCGAGGATCAGAAACAGCACGGAATGGACCGGATTGCGCGCCGAAATGACCATCACACCGGCGGCGATGGCGACCGAAGAAAAGCCGTAGAAGGCGATCGCCGACAGGATCATCGCGCCGCCCCCCTGCCCATGGGCGAGTTTGATTTCATGGCGATATTCCCAGGCACTCTCACCTCCCCTAACGGTACGGCGCGTCCGCCGCCAGCCGCTGGGCGATTTCGTTTTCCCAGCGGTCGCCATTGGCGAGCAGTTTTTCCTTGTTGTACAGCAGCTCCTCATGGGTCTCCGTGGCGAATTCGAAATTCGGGCCCTCGACGATGGCATCGACCGGACAGGATTCCTCGCAGAAGCCGCAATAGATGCATTTGGTCATGTCGATATCGTAGCGGGTGGTGCGGCGTGAGCCGTCTTCCCGAGGCTCGGCCTCGATGGTGATGGCCTGGGCCGGGCAGATCGCCTCGCATAGCTTGCAGGCGATGCAGCGTTCCTCGCCCGTGGGGTAACGCCGCAGCGCGTGTTCCCCCCGGAAGCGCGGCGAAAGGACACCCTTCTCATAGGGGTAGTTGAGGGTGACCTTGCGCTTGAAGAAATATCTCAGCGTCAGCCACATGCCCGACAACAGTTCGCCCAAAATCATCGCCCGCACGCCGCGAAGGATGGTCCCCATGGCTAAGCCCTCCCCTTGTATGGCAATGCCGCGCTCATTGGGGCAGCCATCCGAAGGTGACCAGGGCGATCGACGTCACCACCACCCAGAGCAATGAAAGCGGCAGAAATACCTTCCAACCGAGCCGCATCAGCTGGTCATAGCGATAGCGGGGGAAGGTCGCCCGCACCCACAGGAACAGGAACAACACGAAGGATATCTTGGCCGCGAACCAGATCGGCCCCGGCACCCAGGTGAAGGGCGCGACGCCGAACGGCGCCAACCAACCGCCCAGGAACAGGATCGTCGTCAACGCGCTCATCAGGATCATGTTGGCGTATTCGCCGAGGAAGAAGAGCGCGAAAGGCATCGACGAATATTCGACGTTGAAGCCCGCCACCAGCTCCGATTCCGCCTCGGGCAGGTCGAAGGGCGCGCGGTTGGTCTCGGCCAACGTCGAGACGAAGAAGATCACGAACATGGGAAGCAGCGGCACCGCGAACCACACGGTCTGTTGCGCCATCACCACCTTGGTGAGGTTGAGAGAACCCACGCACAGCAGCACCGTGACGATGACGAAACCCATGGAAATTTCGTAGGACACCATCTGTGCGGCCGAGCGCAAGGCGCCCAGGAAGGCGTATTTCGAATTCGATGCCCAGCCCGCCATGATGACCCCGTACACGCCCATCGACGAGATGGCGAAAAGGTAGAGGATGCCGACGTTGATATCCGCCAGCACCACGCCCTCATCGAAGGGAATGACGGCCCAGGCCACCAGGGCCAGAACAAAGGTCACCATGGGGGCCAGCATGAACACCACCTTGTTGGCCCCGGATGGGATCACCGTTTCCTTGACGAACAGCTTCAACCCGTCGGCCAAGGGCTGCAACAGCCCGAACCACCCCACCACGTTGGGCCCCTTGCGCAGCTGCATGGCGGCGATGACCTTGCGTTCGGCCAAGGTCAAGTACGCCACGGCCACCAGAAGCGGCACCAATATGGCGAAGATCTTGGCGACGATAATGGCGCCGGGCCAAACGTAAAGCGACCAGAATTCAGCCATCGGTGCCCGTCTTCTCAGCCCCGCGGGCCAACGATTCGGTGCATCGCGCCATGGTGACCGACGCCCGGCTGATGGGGTCGGTCATGTAGAAATTGTCGATGGTTGCCACGAAGGGCGCCCGGTCCATGTCGCCGGCGGCGCCGAAGGCGGCCCACGGGGCCCCCACCACCGCGTCAAGGGCGCCGAAGATGGCGTTGGACTCGACCATGCGGGCGCGCAAGGCGTCGATGGAATCATAGGCAAGGGTCTTACCCAGGACCGCCGAGAAGGCGCGGATAATGGCCCAATCCTCCTTGGCCTCGCCCGGCGGGAAATGGGCCGCCAGGGCGCGCTGCACCCGGCCTTCGGTATTGACATAGGTGGCGTTCTTTTCGGTGTAGGCGGCGCCCGGCAGGATCACGTCGGCACGATTGGCGCCGGCATCCCCGTGGTGGCCTTGGTAGACCACGAAGGCATCGCCCAGGCCCGTCATGTCGATCTCGTCGGCGCCCAACAGCCAGACCAGGCCGATCTCCCCGGATTTGGCGCCGGCCAGGATGCCGCCGACATCGCGGCCCCCGTCGCCCGGCAGGACTCCGAGCTCCATGCCCCCCACCCGGCTCGCCGCGCGCTGCAGCAGGTTGAACCCGTTCCAGTCGTCACCGACACAGCCGAAGCGCTCGGCGACCGCGCGGGCGGCGAATAGGACCGCCGCCCCGTCGGCGCGCGCGACCGCGCCCGACCCCAAGATCACCATGGGCCGCCGGGCGTCGTCCAGGCGCGCGCAAAATTCGTGGCGGCCCTCGGCGACGGCGCTGAGCGTCTCCGGCCCGGGCCCAAGATGGGTCGTTGGGTAGGTGAGGTCGGCATCCTCGCCGATGACGCCGATGGGGAATCCGCCGCGCGCCCAACGCCCGCGCAAACGGGTATTGATGATGGCCGCCTCAAAGCGCGGATTGGCGCCGATGATCAGGCAGGCATCGGCGGCGTCGATGCCGGCGATGGTGGAATTGAAAAGCCAGGCGGCCCGCGCGTCGCGCCCGATCTTGGCGCCGTCCTGGCGGCAATCGATGTGGGGCGAGCCCAGCGCCGCCATGAGGTCCTTCAGCGCCGCCATGGATTCGCAATCGCAGAGGTCGCCGGCGATGGCGGCGACGGCGGTGGGATCGAGTTCCTTGATGCGCCCGGCGATGGCGGTGAAGGCCTCGTCCCAGCTGGCGGCGGTGAGCTTTCCGCCGCGGCGCACATAGGGCCGGTCCAGGCGCTGGCGCATGAGCCCGTCATAGGCGAAACGGGTCTTGTCGGAGATCCATTCCTCGTTCACGTCCTCGTTGAGGCGGGGCAGGATTCGCTTGACCTCGGCGCCCAGGGTATCGACGCGGATGTTGGACCCCACCGCGTCCAGGACGTCCACGGATTCGGCCTTGCGCAATTCCCAGGACCGGGCGGTAAAGGCGAAAGGCTTGGAGGTGAGCGCGCCCACCGGGCAAAGGTCGATCATGTTGCCCGACATTTCCGAGGTGATCGCCTTGCCCACAGTGGTGACGATCTCCATGTGCTCGCCGCGGCCGGTGGCGCCCAGTTCTTCGACGCCGGCGATTTCGGTGGCGAAACGGATGCAGCGGGTGCAGTGGATGCAGCGCGTCATCTCGGTCTTGATCAGCGGGCCGAAATCCTTGTCGGACACGGCACGCTTGTTTTCCGCGAACCGCGAGCGGTCCAAGCCGTAGTACAGCGCCTGGTCCTGGAGATCGCATTCGCCGCCCTGGTCGCAGATCGGGCAATCCAGCGGGTGGTTGATGAGAAGCATCTCCATCACTCCGCGCCGGGCCTTTACCACCATTTCCGAATTGGTCTTCACCTCCATGCCGTCGCTCACCGGCATGGCGCACGACGCCGCCGGCTTGGGCGGGCCGGGGGCGACCTCGACCAGGCACATGCGGCAATTGCCGGCGATGGACAGCCGGTCGTGGTAACAGAAGCGCGGAATCTCGACCCCCGCCTGTTCGCAGGCCTGCAGCACCGTGGTGCCGGGCTCGACCTCGATCTCGGTGCCGTCGATGGTGACTTTGAGCATCAGGGATTACCAATGAGAATAAGGATTGCCAATACTATTTCTCGCCGCCACCAGACGAGCTTCCTGAACCTCCGCCCCCGCTCCCCGACTTGGGCTTCGAGGTCGGCGGAGTCGATGACCCAGACGTGGTCGGTTGATAACCCCCACTCTCAATGATGAGCCTTGTTCCAACGAGCCTATCAGTCCAACTTTTTTTGGGAGCAGAAGGTTTTGGCGGGGTCTTTATCGGCGTATCAGCCATACGTTGTCTCCTGGCGTTGTGGTTACTCGGGGTCAAACACCTTGATGTGCTTGTAGTCATCTGGCCTCAGAATAATTCCGGGACTACCGTTTAGTGGATTAATGAAATTACCCGAGAGATCGATTTCCCAAAGTTCTTCGATATAGATATGGCCTGGCTCCGGGTAGGCGCTGGCATAGGAATGAATATCGTATCGGCCACCCACGACGGTGCCATCTTTAAGTGTGAGTTGAACCCAGCAGGCACTGCCTTTCTTGAAAAAATAATCCCAGGCCGTCTTTGGTTGCAGACCAATCCAGTGCCATTTTTCTGCAACGCGGAGGAGCCACACCATTAGAATTGGCCAGATCACGGGCATGACAATGAAACACACAACGACGATGCCCCAAGCCCGCGAGGGGTGAAGCGCCACGAACCCATCGACAAAAAGAAATTGTATTGGCCAAATGAGGATTACAAAGTTCAGCAAACTAAAGCAGATCGCTTCCAGAACCTTGTCACGCAGCAAGTGTGATTCTTGTGGCACCTTTAAACCATAAACATACATGGAAATCGCGCCAGGCAACACGAACCCGGTGAATAGCAAGAGATACTCGATCTTCAACTCCGGCATAATGGCCCCCGCCTACGCCGCGCGGCCGCCCTTGGCGGCCTGGGTGGTTTCGATGCGCTTTTCGATCTCCGGCCGGAAATGCCGGATCAGGCCCTGGATCGGCCAGGCCGCCGCGTCCCCCAGCGCGCAGATGGTATGGCCTTCGATCTCGGTGGTCACTTCCAGAAGCATGTCGATTTCCGATAGTTCCGCCCGGCCTTGCACCAGGCGTTCCATCACCCGCCACATCCAGCCCGTGCCCTCCCGGCAGGGCGTGCATTGGCCGCAGCTTTCATGCATGTAGAATTTCGACAGCCGGGCGATGGCGGCGATGATATCGGTGGACTTGTCCATGACGATGACCGCCGCCGTGCCCAAGCCCGACTTCACGTCCTTCAGGGCGTCGAAATCCATATGCACGGTTTCGCAGATCGACTTGGGGATCAACGGCACCGAAGAGCCGCCGGGAATCACCGCCAGCAGATTGCCCCAGCCGCCGCGCACCCCCCCGGCATGCTTTTCGATCAGCTCTTTCAAGGGGATGCCCATTTCTTCTTCCACATTGCAGGGCTCATTGACGTGCCCCGAGATGCAGAACACCTTGGTGCCGGTGTTGTTGGGCCGGCCGAGACCGGCGAACCACGCGGCGCCACGGCGGAGGATCGTCGGCGCGACGGCGATGGTCTCGACGTTGTTGACCGTGGTCGGGCATCCGTAGAGTCCGGCGGCCGCGGGAAACGGCGGCTTCAGGCGCGGCTGGCCCTTCTTGCCCTCGAGGCTTTCGAGGAGCGCCGTTTCCTCGCCGCAGATATAAGCGCCGGCGCCGCGGTGGAGGTAAAGGTCGAAATCGAAGCCCGAACCGCAGGCATCGGGGCCGATCAGGCCGGCCGCGTAGGCCTGGTCGATGGCCGCCTGAAGGTTCTCGGCCTCGCGATAAAACTCGCCGCGGATGTAGATATAGGCGGCATGGGCGTTCATGGCGGAAGAGGCTAACAAAGCCCCTTCCACCAGCTTATGGGGGTCGTTGCGCATCATGTCCCGGTCCTTGCAGGTGCCGGGTTCGCCTTCGTCGGCGTTGATGACCAGGTAATTGGGCCGTCCGTCCTTGGAATCCTGGGGCATGAAGGACCATTTCACCCCCGCCGGAAAACCCGCGCCGCCGCGTCCGCGCAGGCCCGATTCCTTGATCTCCTCGATGATCCAGGCCGCGCCCTTGGCCATGATGGCCTTGGTCCCGTCCCAGTCGCCGCGGGCGCGGGCGCCGTCCAGCCGCCAATCCTCGAAGCCGTAGAGGTTGGTGAAGACGCGGTCCTTGTCGGCAAGCATCTCAGCCCTCCCCCGGGGAATCTTGGCCCCGGAGAGTCTTGGCGCCGGAGACCGGCTCGGTGCCCCGGCGCGCCGATTGCGGCCCCGGCGTGAGGGCCGTCCCGGCCTTGACGGCCTCGACCAGGGCGACGGCGCTTTCGGGGCTCAAATCCTCGTAGTAATCGTCGCCGATCTGCACCAAGGGCGCGTTGACGCAGGCGCCCAGGCATTCCACCTCACGCAGGGTGAAGGCGCCGTCCGCGCTGGTCTCTCCCAAGGCGATGCCCAGCGCGCCTTCCAAGGCGGCGACGATCCCCGCCGACCCGCCAAGCCAGCAGGGCGTGGTGGTGCAAACATTGATGCAGGTGCGCCCCACCGGATCGAGGTCGAACATGGTGTAGAAGGTCGCCACCTCCCATACCCTGATCTCGGCCATCTCCAGCAGCTCGGCAACGGCATGGACAGCCGCCCGGGGCAGCCAGCCGGTCTGGCGCTGGGCGAGATCGAGCAGCGGCAACACCGCGCTTTGCTGGCGGCCTTGGGGATACCTGGCGATGATCGCCTCGGCGGTTTTCATGTTTTCGTCGTTAAAGGCGAAGCTGACCGGCTGTTCCATGATCTCGCTCACCGGTCGATCTCCCCGAAAACGATATCCAGCGAGCCGATGATCGACACCACGTCGGCCAGCATGTGGCCCTTGCACAGGAAATCCAGCCCCTGGAGATGGGCGAATCCCGGCGCCCTGATCTTGCAGCGGTAGGGTCGATTGGTGCCGTCGGACACCACGTAGACGCCGAATTCGCCCTTGGGCGCCTCGACGGCGGTGTAGGTCTCGCCCGCCGGCACGTGATAGCCCTCGGTATAGAGCTTGAAGTGGTGGATCAGCGCTTCCATGGAGTGTTTCATCTCGGCCCGCGGCGGCGGAACGATCTTATGGTCGTCCACGGTCACCGGCCCGCCGGGCATGTCATCGATGCATTGGCGCATGATCTTGAGGCTCTGGCGCATTTCCTCCATGCGCACGAGATAGCGCGCGAAGCAATCCCCCGTCTTGCCCACCGGCACGTCGAAATCGACCCGGGCGTAGGCATCATAGGGCTGGGCCTTGCGGAGATCCCAGGCCACGTCGGAGCCCCGCAACATGGGCCCCGTGAAACCCCAGTCGATGGCCTCGCGGGCCGAGCACACGCCGATATCCACCGTGCGCTGGCGGAAAATGCGGTTGTCGCTCAGAAGCCCCTCGACGTCGTCGAGATGGGCGGGGAAGGAATCGCAAAAGGCGAGGATGTCCTCGGTCAAGCCATGGGGCAGGTCCATATGCACCCCGCCCGGCCGAAAATAGGCGGCGTGAAGGCGCGCGCCCGAGGCGCGTTCGTAGAATTCCATCAGCTTCTCGCGCTCTTCGAAGCCCCAAAGCAGCGGCGTCATGGCGCCCAAGTCCAACGCCATGGTGGTGATGGAGAGAATGTGGTTGAGGATGCGGCTGATCTCGGCGAACAGCACCCGGATGTACTGGGCCCGGGGCGGCGGGACGATGCCCAGAAGCTTTTCCACGGCCAGCGCGAAGGCGTGTTCCTGGGACATCGGCGCGACGTAGTCGAGACGGTCGAAATAGGGCACCGCCTGGAGATAGGTCTTGTATTCGATCAACTTCTCCGTGCCGCGGTGAAGCAGGCCGATATGCGGATCGGCCCGCTCGACGATCTCGCCGTCCATCTCCAACACCAGGCGCAGGACGCCGTGGGCGGCGGGATGCTGGGGCCCGAAATTAAGCGCGAAATTCTGGATCTGGGATTCAGCCATTGCCCTCTCCATTGCCGTCGCCGCTCCCCGGCATGGCCTGGCGCATGGCCTCGGCCCCTTCCCAGGGACTCAGGAAATCGAAGTTGCGGAATTCCTGGTCGAGCTTGACCGGTTCATAGACGACGCGTTTCTGCTGCTCGTCATAGCGCACCTCCACATAACCCGTGAGGGGAAAATCCTTGCGCAGCGGATGCCCCTCGAAACCGTAATCGGTGAGGATGCGGCGCAGGTCGGGATGGCCGGAAAAAAGCACGCCGAAAAGATCCCAGGTTTCCCGTTCCCACCAGCCGGCGGCCGAATAGACCGCCGTGACCGACGGCACCGGCGTCACCGCATCGGTGGTAAGCTTGACCCGCACGCGGTGGTTCTGGCGCATGGAAAGCAGGTGGTAGACGACCTCGAACCGCTCTTTGCGGTCGGGATAGTCGACGCCGCAGATATCGATCAACTGATGCATCTGGCAACTGGTGTCGTCGCGCAACGCCGTCAATATCTTGACGATCGGCTCGCGCCGGACGGAAACGGTCAATTCCCCATTGACGAGAACGACGCCGAGCACGTCGTCGGGCAGCAGCACTCGGATGTAGTTCCCCAACTCGTTGAGGGCTTCAAGGCGTTCGCTTTGTTCGTCCATGAATTCTTGGTCTGCCAATTCCCGGTTGGGCCGGCGTTGGGTTCAACGCATGAGGGTGCCGGTACGGCGAATTTTCTTTTGCAGCTGGAGGATGCCGTAGAGCAATGCTTCGGCCGTCGGCGGACAGCCCGGCACGTAGATATCGATGGGCACGATGCGGTCGCAGCCGCGCACCACCGAATAGGAATAGTGGTAATAGCCGCCGCCATTGGCGCAAGACCCCATGGAGATCACCCAGCGCGGCTCGGCCATCTGGTCGTATACCCGGCGCAGCGCCGGCGCCATCTTGTTGGTCAGCGTGCCGGCCACGATCATCACGTCGGACTGGCGCGGGCTCCCGCGAAAGACGATCCCGAACCGGTCGAGATCGTAGCGGCTGGCCGCGGTCTGCATCATCTCCACCGCGCAACAGGCGAGGCCGAAGGTCATGGGCCAGAGCGAACCGGTCCGCGCCCAATTCACCAGGGCATCGACTTTGGCGACGATGAATCCCTTCTGCTGGAATTCCTCGGATACCCCGCGCAAGACCCGGTCCTGCTCGGTTTTCGGCCCCGATGCACCGCCCAGCGCGGCGCTGTCACCGGTGACGGTCATGGCGGCACCTGGCAATGGCGCAAGATCGGGTTATTCCCACTCCAGCGCCCCTTTCTTCCATTCGTAAATGAAACCGATGGTCAACACGGCCAGAAATATCATCATGGACCACAGGCCCAGTTGCCCGATGTCGCCCAGCGCGACCGCCCAGGGAAACAGGAAGGCGACCTCCAGGTCGAAGATGATGAACAAAATGGCGACCAGGTAAAACCGCACGTCGAAACGGCCGCGCGCGTCCTCGAAAGGATCGAAGCCGCATTCATAGGGTGAAAGCTTTGCCTGGTCGGGCTTCTGCTGGGCGACGATCAGCGACGCGGCCAGCATCAAGACGGCCATGGCGACGGCGATGCCGAGAAAGATCAGAATGGGAAGGTATTGAACGAGAAGTTCCTGCATCTCACCAACCCCAAGCCCCGTGAAACAATCGAAGAAGCGGCGCCTTGACCAAGCCGGAGAGCCATCCTGGCGCCGCTACACTATAAACTTAAGGACGGCATGAATAGTAAACAATGCCTCATCGCCAACAAACGGTGAAATTCCCCTGCAAGGCCCGGAAATGGCGGGAGTGACGGGACTCGAACCCGCGGCCTCTGGCGTGACAGGCCAGCGCTCTAACCAACTGAGCTACACCCCCTCAAGGGGCTCTCCGGCACGGCGTGAGCGACGCTGAGAGGGCTTGATGTATCTCCTGGCCCGGTCCATGTCAAGGCGCCATGGCCTGCCCTGAGACCGTGCGCCAAAGCCTTTGTGAAGGCCTCAGCTCTGCCCCGCCACGGCCACGAAGTGATCGACGAATTCGTGGTGTTCGCCCCTGGCTGATTGGGCGGGGGTACAAACGGCCACCTACCCAAATTTCAATCCAAGTCCTGTTAACCTGATGTCTGCTTGTAGCCATAAGCGGACATGAGGTTAACAAGCCCGAGGGCCGATCATCTCGCCGTTAAGGTTATGTCTGCTTTTAGCCAGAAGCGGACGTTGGCCTTGCCGAAGGAGGTGGAACACTGGTCGCTAACCACGCTACGGGAAAAGCTGGTGAAGATTGGAGCCAAGGTCGTCCGCCATGGCCGCTATGTTACTTTCCAATTGGCCGAGGTTGCCGTGCCAAGAAGCTTGTTCCAGAAAATCTTGGGCCTGATTGATGATCTACGACGAAGACCCGTTCCGGCGTAGGCCGAGGGAACCGACGGCGAGGTGAAAAGTGCGGGAGAGGTACGCCTGGATGGCGGAAAATATGGGAAAATGGCCTTCCGGGCACGGCCAACTCACCAAAATCGGACTATCGGAGGCAGCGGAGGGGAACCATTCCAGCGACGGTGCAATTTGGGTATGATCGTCATGGATTTGAAAGCTATCTGGGAAATGTCGGTTTAAATAGTTCGTGGGTGTGTTGCAGTCCCCTGTTCGCCGTGCCAATCCTGGGATGACGCTCGACCCGGCCTTTTTCCAACCCCGCCAGTGGGCGGAGCAAATCACTATTGGGAGATCTTTCATGACCTTTATCAGCCCCTTTGCCTTATTCGCCGTGGTCCTGGTCGTCCTGGCCCTTGTGGTGATCTTCCTTGCGGTCAAGATCGTTCCCCAAGGATTCGAGTACACCGTCGAACGTTTCGGCCGCTACACCCACACCCTGCGGCCCGGGCTTAATTTCATCGTGCCCCTGGTCGACCGCGTGGGCGCCAAGCTGAACATGATGGAACAGGTGCTCGACGTTCCCAACCAGGAGGTCATCACCAAGGACAACGCCATGGTGGCCGTCGACGGTGTCGTCTTCTCCACGGTCGTGGACGCGGCCATGGCGGCCTATCAGGTCAGGGACCTTCAGAATGCCATCCTCAACCTCACCACCACCAATATCCGAACGGTGATGGGTTCCATGGATCTGGACGAGCTGTTGTCCCAGCGCGACCGGATCAACGCACAACTCTTGAAGGTCGTGCACGAAGCGACGACGCCTTGGGGGGTCAAGGTCACCCGCATCGAGATCAAGGACATTTCGCCGCCGGCCGAACTGGTCGACGCCATGGCCAGGCAGATGAAGGCGGAGCGCGACAAGCGGGCCGAGATTCTGACCGCCGAAGGCCAGCGCCAGAGCCAGATCCTCAAGGCGGAGGGTGAAAAGCAGGCCGCCATCCTGGATGCCGAAGGGCGCCGCGAGGCCGCCTTCCGGGACGCCGAGGCGCGGGAACGCGAAGCCGAGGCCGAGGCCAAGGCCACCACCATGGTGTCCGAGGCCATCGCCGCGGGCGACGTGCAGGCCCTCAACTACTTCGTTGCCCAGCGTTACATAGAGGCGCTTAAGGACATCGCCTCCGCCGACAACACGAAGGTGGTGATGATGCCGCTGGAGGCCTCCAGCCTGATCGGCTCCATCGCCGGGATCGCCGAACTGGCCCGCGTATCCTTCGGCGGGCCGAGCGCCGATGGCGGTTCAGGGATTAAGTGAATCGGGTTTAAGTAGCCTGCCTGTCTCTATGTCCGCTTCTGGCTATAAGCGGACATTAAGAGGGGTATCGGAATTATCTGTTTTCGGTGTAGACGCCTCTGGCCCTTACTCCGGGGCAAGATCGTAGTCATCGCGCAAGGTACGCACCGAGATTAGCTTGTGCTCCGTGGCATCGTCGACCTTCATGATTTTGACGTGGGGGATACCGTGCACAGAAGTGAATTTCATAACCTCCCACACAATGCCATTCTGTTTAAAGCGCTGCCCGGGCGGTATGTCGGAGTGTGCATCACGTGCCATGCTGCTGACGGGGACTACTTCTTGGAGTGCACATGCCACTGGGGCAGGGAGCCCATGCGCCACGATGACGAGTGCTTGCATTTGGGGCAGATGCGCTCGCCCGCCCACTCGCTGGTGAACGGCTGCCGGCAAGCCAGGCAGTTGCGCACCTTGGGGTCGTGCTCGCGTTCAGGCTCTGGCTTCAGTTTGCTATAGTGAGGCAAAATCATGATTCCCTTCCGACAACCACGCCAGTATTAGACACCCAAAAGGCTGATTTTGGTAGGGTGGTTATGTCCGCTTTGGGTCATAA
>SMVB01142031.1_pt1 | contig 38500 bp, 34 predicted proteins | sample 2456461 | NCBI WGS metagenome assembly SMVB01 (sample SAMN11095934, study PRJNA526329) | marine sediment metagenome | biome: Marine sediment; feature: Surficial sediment; material: Deep marine sediment; isolation source: Hadal surficial sediment | place: Pacific Ocean | collected 2014-05 | depth...
ATGCTGCAGTACGCCGGCCAGTCAAATATGAAGCGCGTGTCACTCGAATGCGGCGGTAAGTCCCCGCAGGTGTTCATGGCAGATACCGCGAATCTCGAGCGTGCGGTTTCGGCAGCCTGTGACGGTATCTATACCAATATGGGCGAGGTCTGTAACGCGGGATCAAGAATTCTTGTAGAGAAACCTTTGTATGACGAATTCGTCGAGCGATTTATTGCAGAGGGCAAAGATGCTTACGTGCCGGGCAATCCGCTGGACCCGCAAACCAACCTCGGACCGTTAGTCACCGCCGAGGCACAGCAACGCGTACTGTCATTCATCGAATCCGGTAAACAGGAAGGTGCGCAACTCGAGTTTGGCGGCGACGTGCCGGAGATGGTCGGAGCGTACATCAACCCGACGTTGTTTACGAACGTGAATAACAACATGCGCATTGCACGCGAGGAAATATTCGGGCCGGTTGCCTCGATCCTGCCATTTGACGGAATCGATGAGGCAATCGCGATTGCCAACGACACAATTTACGGGCTGGCAGCAGGCGTCTGGACCAGTGATCTTAACAAGGCACACCGCCTGATCAAGGAAATCGAAGCCGGTGTTATCTGGGTCAACAGCTTCGATGAGGGTGACATGACGCAGCCGTTCGGCGGCTACAAGCAGTCGGGCAATGCACGGGACAAGTGCGTCGAGAGCATTTTAAGTTACACGCAGAGCAAGTCGGCATGGATACGCCTGTCTGAATGAATTAAAGGGATAGTTTAGTTAATTGACCGCGCCACAAATTAGGGAAACCGCTTTCAGTACAATTAAGTAGACTGTCCCTTTAATTCGCGAAGGCGCGCTTATTTTTTCGCCGCTCGCCATACGACACCGGTTTGTATTTCTGTAGCCAGTCAATCAGGTAATCGGAAGGAACCGGTTTGCTCAGGAAGTAACCCTGTGCCTGTTCACATCCGGCATTACTCAGGTACCGCAACGTATTCTCGTCTTCCACGCCCTCCGCGCACACTTCAAGCCCCATGTTGTGCGCGAGTTCGATGGTCGCTCGAACGATGGCCTCATTTCGATTGTCTCCCAGCAGGTCAATGACAAACGATTTGTCGATCTTCAGTTCGTGCGACGGAATGTCTCTCAACTGCGCCAGCGAAGAGTGTCCGGTACCGAAGTCATCGATCGAGATTCTCACTCCCATATCGCGAAGGCACTCTAGTACGCTAACCGCGTGATTGACGTCCTGCATGACGGAATTTTCAGTAATCTCGAGCGTCAGTTGTTGCGCCTCGATATTTTGCTCCTTGAGAATTTGCAGCACGAAGTGGGGTAGATATTCGTCCTGCAGGTCGCGCGCAGACAGATTGACAGATATGCCGAGCTCATGCCCTGCGTCACGCCATTCGCGGCAGAACTGCAGAGCGCGTTCGAGGACATAACGGGTCAAGTGCACAATGGTTCCGGCCTGCTCCGCAGCAGGAATGAATTCGTCCGGAGCGAGGTATCCGAGTTCCGGATGTCTCCACCGGACCAGCGCCTCAGCACCACAGGGTGTGCCATTCGGCAACGAAATCTTCGGTTGAAAATGCAGCTGGATTTCGTCGCGCCGCAGAGCGCTGCGAAGATCATTGACGATGCGAAGTTGGCGTATGTAATGATCCTGGCGGCCGGCTTCGTATATCATGACACGCTCCCGGCGAGTCTCCGCCTCACTGCGGGCAATGGATGCATTACGCAGGAGATCGGCCGCGTGCTCCCCGTGTTTCGGATATTCGGAAATACCGATTTCCGTCTGCAATGTAATGTTGATACGGCCAAGCGTTACGCCGGTACCGAGGATATTCTCGATCTTGTCGGCGTAGCTCTGGGCGCTTTCAAGGCTGCTGTCCGGCAGGATCAGGACGAATTCATTGGTGCCAACATGACCCAAAATGTCGCCGGGATCGAGGTTTAGCTTGAGATGACGGGCAGCCAGCCTGATGAGTTCGTCGCTGGCGCTGTGTCCGAGAGTTGATGACAAGGCGGCCATGCGTGACAGACGAATCGACAGTATAGCGACGCTGGTGCCTGCGGTGCGGGCGTCCTCGATTGCCACGGACAGGTTTAGCAGGATTTTGTTGCGGTTCGGCAGATCGGTCAGCGGGTCGTGCAGTGCCTGGTGCGAGATGCGATCTTCACGATCAGAGATCGCGGTGCGCATGGCATTAAAACTCTCCGCAAGCTCACCGAACTCGTCATCCGATTTCACATCTACGGGGGACTCATAGTTTCCTGAAATCACTCGCCGTGCGGCGTCAGCCAGATCCCGAAGCGGCTTCGCGATAGTGCCGGACACATAGCCCGCGGTCAGAGTGACAAAAATCAGCAAAAAACTCGAGAAGACAATAAGACCCTGTCTTGCTTCGTTGTATGGCAGCATCGCTTCCTGCATTGATCGTTGCAGAACAACGAGTACGTCTTTTCCGTTTTTGACAAACGGCGCACTCAGCGTCAGACGGTCCACGCCGGCGTCGTCGATAAGGTAGACGGAACTGAAAATAGCATCAGGTACTGTCAACGATGCTGCTGAGTTTGCGCCGGCGGCATCGTCATAGGTAGTTGCAATCGCACGTGGTGAATCTCTGCCCATCGCGATGATTGAAACATCGAGACCCGTCAGGCCGCCGATCCTGTCCACGACAGTTTGGTCGATGCGAAAACCGAGCACGATCCAGCCAATCTGCAAAGGCGCACGCACCGGTGCCATAATCGTATGGTATGTAGCGTCACTGACAGTCAAAGTGGATTGGGCGTTGCCGCGATCACTGGCTTCTTCGATGAAACGGCGGAAGTCAATTTTATGGTTGTTGCTGAAGTCTTGCGTGCTGGCTATGTCTTTGCCGTCCAGGTCAAGAAATATCGCGATATCAGCACCGACACGCTGACTGTGACTGTTCAGAATAGATCGAAGAGTTGCTGCATCGCGGGCTGCGGCAGCCTGTTTCAATCCGAAATCGGCAGCCAGGATCTGGGCGCTGGTCCGTAATTGCTCGCCGCGGGCAGCGAGGAATTCCCTGATTACCGTTCCGCCAATAACAAGCGAGTCATGCGCGCGACGGTATACATCTTCCTCGACCGTCTGCATAACGGCAAATAGTGTGACGATTTGCGCCACCGCGAGTGGCACGATCGTCAGCAAAAATAACTTGCTGCGAAAGCTTGTTCGAAGATTCATATTGCCGGTTTGTGCAGGAATCAGGAAAAAAACCTCGACACCGGCACAGCTCTCATCCACTTTTCGTGCGGCGCCAGATCCGTGCACAGTCGCCAGAAATCGGTCCAATCAGAATTCTAAGAGGCTTTTGTCAAATAGAGTGTGCGACAGTTCACGGTTGCCGCGCCAAACAACGCCGTACACTTGATCCCGGATCCAGTACCTGTTGGGAAAACATGGAATATCCAGACTATTTTCCTATCGAACGGCCTATGCGGATGCTGCTTGCGGTCGCCCTGCTTCTTGCGATGTTCTCATTGAACGCTGCGGAAATAGAAGTGACAGTACTCGACAGAGACGGGGAGCCGGTTCCGAATATCGCCGTTTATGTCCAGTTAGATCATGACGGGCCGTTGCCGGCGCCGACGGACAGTGCGGTCATGGCCCAGATCGATACTCGCTTCGTACCGCATTTTCTTGTCGTGCAAACCGGAACCCAGGTCGAATTCTCAAATAGCGATGTCGTCGCACACCACGTTTACTCATTTTCCAATCCTAACAACTTCATGCTGCCCCTGTATAAAGGTGATCTGCAAACGCAGATCGAATTCGATCATGATGGCGTTGTAACATTAGGCTGCAATATCCACGATCACATGCTGGCCTACATCCTTGTCGTGGACAGTCACGTATTTGGCAAAACCAATATTGAAGGAAAAGCGCAATTGACGACCGATAATCCGAACGGTCTGACTGTCAATATCTGGAGTCCGCGGATCGAACTGAACCATGAGAATCTGATCCAGACCGTCAAAGCAGGCCGATCGGCCCAGATCACGTTTTTGCTCACGGAAAAATTGCGTGCACCCTACAGTGATGAATTGGAGGCATTGTCGTGGAACCAGAACTAACTCCTCTCAGGGGTTGCTGTCTCTTTGCGGCGACATCAATACTTGTCGATACCGGTACTGCGATTTAGTATCCGCTTTCAAACAAAAACGTTCATAGTCAATGCAAGATACGCGTCAGCTATTTCTGATGATCACGGTACTGTTGCTTGCCCTTACTCGCGGCGCAACGGCCGACGATACTGTGGCTGCTCTTAGCAGATCCAGTCGATTACCCGCATACCTTCTGGAATTGCCGGGTTCGGTCAGCGATATACTGATCGCCGACGTCGCGTCTGCGACCATGCGCCGGTTTGTCCGTTCCGGCGGCAACATTGTTGAAAAAGATCAGCGCTACATGTCGATTGGACTGAACGGGACCGGCAAGGAAAGAGCCTGGGACCGCAAGACACCACTCGGCGTCTACTTCATCACGGAAAAACTCGATACCAGCAAGCTGAATGACAAGTACGGGGCTGCGGCATTCTCGCTTGATTATCCGAATGCCCGGGACCGGCAAAAGCACAGAACAGGTAGTGGCATCTGGCTGCACGGCGTTGATTATAAAAACCCGGATCGTCCGCCGCGGGACACCGACGGTTGCCTGGTGCTGTCGAACGAGGAAATCTTATTGCTTGCAGAAGTGATCGAACCCCTCGTTACGCCGGTCATAGTTGCCCGCGAGATCGTCTGGGCAACGCCGGAGGAACTCGAGAAAACACGGCTGGAGTTTCGCCGGATGCTCGATATCTGGAAAAACAGCCTGGCCAGAGGTGATCTCAAAACCTACCTGTCGCTGTACTCGGATGACTTTCAATATCAGGATATGGACAAAGACGAATGGTCGTCGTATCGACTGGGCGTGTTCGAGGCGAGGCCGCTCGAAGGCGTAACGATCGACGATGTAATGTTGCTGGCCGATCCGGAGGAGCCGAATCTGTTCCTGAGCCGGTTTACGCAGATCCTGCTGACGGACGCTGGTCCGGTAACGACCACGAAGCGCCTTTACTGGCGGCGCGGGGAAGACAGCCTCTGGGAAATCGTTTCAGAAGATTCCAGCTAAGCTCAAAGACATCGCCCGCTTGGGAAGGGCTCCTACAATCGTTTCGCAGGAACCCGCACCAGCAGGCGATTCATTTTCAGCGAACCGATTCGCGTGCGATCAGTTCGTCAATCAACTCCATCAGTGGCGGATAGCCACCGGCCTCAGCAGCTCCGGTTCGATACTTGCCATTGACCACAATGGTCGGAACACTCGTAATGCTGTAGCGCTTCGCGAGGTCTTGCGCCACGCGCAATTTCTGTGATACCTCAAATGAGCTCCAGATGCTGGAAAAATCTTCCGCACTCACGCCGTGACGTTCGAAGACAGCCTGAATCGAAGACTCGGAAGCCATGCGATTGCCGCGGCGGTGATACTCGGCAAATACAGCCGCACGAAACTGCTCGGGATTGGCAATCTTGCCGTTTTTCACCAGGACTTCTTCGGTGTAGTAAAGCTGCGCATGCAGTTTGACCAGCGGATTCCATACTGCCGGGATGCGGACGAAGCGTACGTTTGCCGGCTTTTTCTCCAGCCAGCGGCGGACGTAGGTTTCAAAGTCATAGCAATGATTGCAGCCATACCAGAAAATTTCCGCGACTTCAATCTTGTCGGCGCCACCAACGGTTGGCTGAGTGGGAACCATGCGGACAAAATGCGTACCTTCCTTGAATTTCCAGTCCTGCGATGCAGCGGGCACATTTGCCTGGGCCAGCAACAACGGTTTTTCTTGCGCTTGTTCCTCTTCGTCTTGTGCAGCAGATTCCTCAACCATTTCAGGTTGCGCGTCATCATCAGACTGGGCCTCAACAGCCGACACCTTGTCGGGTGCCTGCACCATCGTCACGGCTTCAGCCACAGTCTCCGGCGCAGGAATTTGTTCGGATTGCTGCATGAACATAACAACCCCGGCGAAAAGGACGACGGCGAGAACGGCAAAAATTGCAATGCGCTTCATTTGAAAATCTCCGGAAAGAACACTGGTTCTGACTGGCAAGACGAGAAATGGGTTAGCCGATTTTGCTGTCCAGTCTATTGAAGTCCCTGAACATAAGACGAAACAGCAACAATATCCTCCTCGCTGAGCTTGGCTGCGATGTCGCGCATGACCCGCGTTGCCCCGTCCGACCGGCGCGTGCCACTGGCGTATGCCCGAAGTTGTGCTGCAATGTAAACGGCATATTGTCCCTTGAGTGTCGGGACGGACGCCGCAGGGTTGCCACGGCCGTTCGGGCCATGACAGGCAATGCAGGCGGGTGTCTTGTTCTCGCGACTACCACCACGATAGAGTCTTTCCCCGTGATCGAGCGTCGCGGGATTCGCAACAACCTTGGTGGCCGCCGGCAAATCGGAGAAATAAACGGCCAGATTGCGCATATCCTCATCCGTCAGCATCATCGCCTGTCCGAGCATCAGCGGCTCGGTGCGGGTACCGTTCTTGAACGCCTGCAGCTGGTTGACAATATAGGTGGGATGTTGTCCGGCGATGCTTGGCCATACCGGGTTGACGCTGTTGCCGTCCGGGCCATGGCAGGCGGCGCAGGTAATGGCCTTCGCCCTGCCGGCGTCCGCAGAACCGTCCACCAGACCTGCGGCCGGAACCGCGCCGGATATCAAAACGTATATCGTGAGTGCGGCAAACTTCTTTTTCATACTGCCTGACCGTTACTTAGACGGGATTATTGCTACTGCAATGATGCAAAACCAAAAACAGAATCTTAAACGTGGCATCAATGCATGGGAGCCGGAATGGCCAGTGGCCTTGCTGAGCGAACCCGGAGCCGTCAGTATAAGGTCCGGCCGGTCCTTAAGGCCGCAAATTATACACACATCGGGGCCCGATCCCATGTCGCAGTTCCCTGACGCAAAATTTATGCTGAGTGCCAATGCAGCGGATCAATTCCTGCCTGACAACGGTACGGAAGTGGCCGTGGCCGGCAAGTCCAATGCCGGCAAATCCAGCGCTATTAATGCGATCGTCAACCGGCGCCAGTTCGCGAGGACCAGCAAGACGCCCGGGCGAACCCAACTTGTCAATTTCTTCGAGCTACGGGATGGACAGCGCCTGGTCGATCTGCCCGGCTATGGCTTTGCCAGGGTGTCGGAGTCGGTGCGGCAACACTGGGGCAGATTATTACGGACCTATTTCGAACAACGTGAAAGCCTGTCCGGGTTGATACTCGTTGTAGACGTGCGCCGTCAGCTTGGGGAATTCGATCGCCAGATGCTTGCTTTTGCCGAGTCCGTCGGCGTGCCAATCCACATCCTGTTAACCAAAGCCGATAAACTCAAGCGGGGCAAGGCGGCGACGGCATTACTGGAAGTAGAAAAGGAACTCGGTGATTCTCTCAGCGTGCAACTATTCTCGGCGCTCAATAAGCAGGGGGTGAAAGAAGCACGCGAGGTGCTCGAGAAATTCCTGGCGACGGACAGATAGGGGGCGGGTTCAATGTCAGGAAATATGGCGGAGTATCGTAGGAGCTCGCCCCAGCGAGCGATTCCAACGCCATAAAAAAACCCCGGCATGTTAATAAAACAACCGGGGTCAGTTACGCAACAGGTTTGGGGTAGCCGTGTTGCAAGCCCGCTTAGGGAGGTAAGCAGGCAAGTGACTAACGCACTCGGAAGTTTGGAACAGTTTTCAGGTCCGGAGTTCACTACGCAGAGAACTTATTGAAAACAAAGAAGTATTTCGGCTCAATTCTTGCCGGTCTTCGGCTTTGTCCAGCAGCTGCTAGTGTGCTTCATCCCAATTGCTGCCTATACCTGCATCGACCTTGAGCGGGACCGAGAGGTCGGCCGCGGCGCTCATCAGGGCAACGATCCTGGCCTGGACCTCATCGACTGATTTTTCCGCGACTTCGAATACCAGTTCATCATGCACCTGCATGATCATGCGGGCAGGCGCCTTGCTGGTATCGAGCCAGTGCTGCACGGCAATCATTGCGCGTTTGATGATGTCGGCGGCAGTACCCTGCATCGGCGCGTTGATCGCACTGCGTTCGGCGTACTGCCGCCGTGGCGCGTTGCGGTCGTTGATATCAGGGAGATAAAGACGGCGCCCGAAGATCGTTTCGACGAATCCGGATTGACGCGCCTGCTCGCGTGTGTCGTCCATGAATTTCTTTACGCCGGGATAGCGGTCGAAGTACAGGTCCACATACTCCTGTGCTTCGTGGCGACTGATGCCGAGTTGCTTGCCGAGACCGAATGCCGACATACCATACATGAGGCCAAAATTGATGGCTTTTGCGGATCGCCGGTGATCTGCGGTTACCTCATCGGGGTCCAGTCCAAATACTTCTGCGGCAGTTGCCTTGTGTATGTCCTGATCTGCGGCAAAAGCATCCAGCAATCCGGCGTCACCTGACAGATGCGCCATGATGCGGAGTTCAATCTGCGAATAATCGGCCGCCAGCAAGAGGGTCCCGTCCGGAGCAACAAATGCCTGGCGAATACGGCGTCCTTCGGGGGTTCGGATCGGAATGTTCTGCAAATTCGGATCCGTTGACGACAGGCGTCCGGTAGCGGCAACCGCCTGGTGATAAGACGTATGCACGCGTCCGGTATCTGCGGCAATTTGCTCGGGCAATTTGTCCGTATAAGTGCTCTTCAGCTTGCTGACGCCTCGATACTCCAGGATGACGCGCGGCAGATCGTATTCGCTCGCCAGTTCCTGTAAAACGTCCTCAGCGGTCGACGGTTGTCCTTTGGGCGTCTTCCGGATCACTGGCAGGCCGAGCTGAACGAACAGTATTTCCTGAAGCTGCTTCGGGGATCCCAGGTTGAACGGAGCACCGGCCAGCTCGTGCGCAGCGGCTTCCAGGCCAACCATTTTCTCTGAGAGCTCGCCGCTTTGCTTTTTGAGCATATCGGAATCGATAAGCACGCCCGCTTCTTCCATCCCGAGCAAAATCGGCACCAGCGGTTGCTCGATTTCCACATACACATTCTTTAGCGTGGCGGTCTTCTGCAGCTCGCCCCACAGATGTTCGTGAAGCTTGAGAGTAATGTCCGCATCCTCGGCTGCATAAGGTGCAGCCAGTTCCAGGTCGATCTGGTTGAACGTAAGTTGTTTTGCTCCCTTGCCCGCAACATGCTCATAATGAATGGTGTCGATGTCGAGATAATAGCGCGCGGTCGAATCCATATCGTGTCGTGTGGCAACACTGTTCAACACATACGACTCGAGCATTGAATCAAATTGCATTCCTTGTAGTGCGATGCCGTAACGCGCAAAGATATGCGCGTCGTACTTGAGATGATGGCCGACCTTCTTCTTTTGCGGATCTTCGAGAAATGCTTTGAGCGAGGACAACACCGATTCGCGACTGAGCTGTTCCGGCGCGCCCGGGTAGTCGTGTGCCACCGGAATATAAGCCGCCTCGCCGGTCTTCACCGAGAGTGAAATGCCGACGAGTTCCGCCTGCATGTAGTTGATGCTGGTTGTTTCGGTGTCAATTGCCGTCAGCGCAGCTTTATCGATTTTCTTCAGCCAGGCATCAAACCCGGACTGCTTGAGAACCGTCTCGTATTGGCCCTTGCTCCGGGACTTCGGTTTCACCGGCGCATCGACGCCATCGTTGCCCAGTTGCGCCAGCAGTGTTCTGAGTTCCAGCCGGCTGTAAAGTGCCCTGAGTTTTTCAGTATCACCCGCGGAACGCTTGAGTTCCTTCGGCCCCAGCGGCAATTTGACGGTCTGCCTGATGGTGGCCAGGTCCTGCGATAATTTTAGCCGGTCGAGATTCTCACGAAGACTCTCTCCAACCTTGCCTGTTATCTCTTCTGCATGCTCGATGATCGATGCGGCACTGCCATACTGATTCAGCCACCTGGCGGCAGTTTTTGCGCCGACCCGCGGTACGCCGGGTATGTTGTCGGAACTGTCGCCAACCAGTGCCAGGTAGTCGATGATCTGTTCCGGAAAGACGTCGAACTTTTTCTTGACGCCCTCCCGGTCCAGTACCGTGCCGCTCATGGTGTTGATCAGGGTGATGTTGTCGTCGACGAGTTGCGCCATGTCTTTGTCACCGGTCGATACCAGCACCTGCATACCGTCCGCCGCGGCCTGCCGGCACAGGGTGCCAATGACATCGTCCGCCTCGACGCCTTCGATTCGCAGCATCGGCAACCCCATGGCAGCGACAGCTTCGAGCAGCGGATCTATTTGCAAGCGCAGGTCATCGGGCATTGGCGGCCGGTTCGCTTTGTATGCGTCGAACATTTCGTCCCGAAACGTTTTTCCGGGAGCGTCGAATACCACCACGAAGTGCTCGGTGTCCTGCTCCTTCGCGAGCTTCAGTAGCATGCTCAGCACGCCATGTATCGCGCCGGTCGGCTCGCCACGGGAACTTGTAAGACTGGGGAGCGCGTGGTATGCGCGATAAAGATAGGATGATCCGTCCACAAGGACGAGTTTGCTGTCGCTCATCAGCATCGTTTGCGGGTCAGCCCGCGCCTGGAATTTAGTTTATGGGGTTAGTTTGTTTTTTGTCTTTGTCTTTGTCTTCGTCTTCGTCGTCTTGTTCGGACTCTTCAACGACCGGCTGCTGCTCCCGCACCACTGACTGGATCTCGCTCGGACTCCCGGGCAAGAACAAAGGGCCCTTCTGGCCGCAAGCCGCCACAAACACAAGATTTAAAATGAACGCAATAAGTAATCCCGGTTTGGTTTGCATAATTTTGAGCCACCGTTGCAGCGAAACGCCGACACCCGGAATGGTATACCAGATACCGCGCCAAAACCGTGAAATAGGGCAGGAGCCCGGGAATATTGAAAACTCGTAGCTGCTAATATGCGCTGCTTCGTTTTTCAACAAACTACTTATGGAGCATTGCAGTATGGAGTTGCCGGAAACCGTCGAAGTTGCTACTGGCGCGAGCCCGGAAGGCAGCGTCATCTGGTTACATGGGCTTGGCGCGGACGGGCATGACTTTGAGTCGATCGTGCCGGAACTTGGACTTGGCGGTAAGCGGAGCCTGCGATTCGTTTTTCCGCATGCGCCCATGCGGCCAGTGACAATCAATGCTGGCATGACCATGCGCGCCTGGTACGACATTCTGACCCTGGAGCGCGGGGGACCCCAGGACGAGGTGGGGATCAGGGAAAGCAGCCGCATGCTGGAAATGCTGATCGAGCGCGAACATGAGCGCGGAATACCCTATGAAAATATTGTGCTGGCCGGGTTTTCACAAGGCGGCGCAATCGCGCTACATACTGCGTTGCGCTATCCGCACCGGCTTGCCGGACTGATGGCTTTGTCAACGTACCTGCCATTGCAGGACAGTTTCGACAGCGAGGTTCTGCAAAACAGGGAGGCCCAGTCGCAGAAGCTGCCGATATTCATGGCGCACGGCTCGTCTGATCCCATGCTGCCGATGGCGCTTGGGCAGCATTCCCTTACAACCCTGGAAAAAGCCGGGTACGAGGTCGAATGGCACGATTATCCGATGGCACATGCCATCTGCGCCGCGGAAATTGCTGATATCAGGAATTGGCTTTTGTCCGTGATCTCGTAGTGCCTGCCGTTCCCATCAATTCTATTCGCAGCTGAAACTGAAATTCGAATCACCGCAGCGAGCGCCATCCGGATCGAAGCTGCGCTCACAAAAATCAATCCGTCCGTCATTCGAATGCAATAATATCGTCGAGCAACGGGTGCCATAAGTGTCCGAGACGATGAACGGCGCGGTCAGTGCCCGAGCCAGCCTGAATGGCAATTCACCACTGGGAACGTCCGAGCTTGCGGCCGGCGTTTTGTCCTCGAGCAGGCGCAGTAATTCTGTGGTGTTTACGTCATCCGAATCAATGAGTGCCGTGAGTGCCGCTTTCGTTCGTGTGAGCTTCGTCCACGGCGTGTCGAGCGACGCGTTGCTGAGCCCATAAACTCCCGGCGCGAGGGATACCGGTTCATCGCCACGATTCGACATGTAGCAGATATTCTCGTGATCCGCTGCAAGCACACTGACGCCCGCATAATTTTCGCCTGCAATCGAAGAGACATAGGTCATCGCGTCAACGTCAGTAGAAACGAACCTGGTGACGATCTCACCGCGCGATCGCAATCCGACATGGGCTCGTTGTTGCTCCCGATAATTCGTCACGGTCGCGAATCGTCCCGACCTGGCCGTCGCGAGCCAGGTGCCACCGGCCTGCAGGTCTCGCCCGGCCAGGACGTCCGGCAGATCAGGCCACCAGTGCGCTTCCTGTGACGGCCTGCCGTGAAATTCATCGCGGTTGGCGGCGAGTATCAGCTTGTAATCGGGATGAGATTTCCACGCAAAAACGACCAGGCACATTTGAGATATTCCGCGTCAGGCGCTGCCAAGCAGCCAGTTGTCGACCAGGCGGCGGGCGATGGACAGACGGTAGGGGAGCTTAGGGAAACCGGATCGCAATTCCTTGCGGGTAAACCATTGCGCGTCTGCGAGTTCGCCGTCGTTCAGCAGGATCTCACTGGAAACGGCTTCCGCCGTAAAACCGAGCATCAGTGATGATGGAAACGGCCATGGTTGCGAGCTGTGGTAACGGACCTTGCCGACCTCAATATTGGTTTCCTCCGCCACTTCGCGGCGAACTGCGTCTTCAAGGCTCTCCCCCGGCTCTACAAAACCGGCGATCGTTGAGTAGCGACCCTCGGGCCAGTCCGGCTGACGGCCAAGCAGGCAATGCTCGCCATTCGACACGAGCACAATAATGGCCGGGTCCACGCGCGGGAAGCTCTGGGCCCCGCATTCGTCATTGCTGCAGATCCTCGTATTGCCGCCCGACTCAATGCGCGCCAATGAGCCGCAAACACCGCAGTGTTTCTGCAAACCGTGCCATAGCACGAGCGCGCGGGCGTGGGCTGCCAGATTGGCTTCATCGGCGGGCAGGACACTGCCCAGGTATCGCAGATCATGAAATTCTCCGGCCTCGGCAAATGGTGCATCGATTGCACCATCGATACCAACCGCGAATGCCGGCTGCCCCTGGTACATGCCGAGAAAAATCGTCTCCTGCGATTCGAGGAATCCGGCCATCTCAGAGCAATTGAGCAATACAGTCCGCAACGGTTCGCCGGTCGCCAGGCACTTGTCGCCCCATACCGGCAGGAATCGGGACTGCGGGCTGTCCACAGCCGCCTGCAGCCACTCCGGGTCTTTGCGCCGGTGACCCGAGCGATCGACAAAGGCGCCGGCAAAAATGTTGTGATTGCTCATTCGGGTAAAAGTGTACCGAAATTTCGACGCAGGAAGTGCCCCCAATGCTGATCAGGGTGCCCAAACATTGTTCATGTTTTGCCGCTGGAGCCGGTGACCAGGCGGCCTTCCCGGCACTGGGAAATCTCGCAGCACGGACAGGTTCTGTGATCGAGCGCGTACGCATCCTGTACATAGGTAGCCCGGCAACCAGCGCAGGTTGCGAGAACGAGCTCGTCGTTTTTAGAGATATTCTGCAACAGGCTCCAGGCCCATTCGAAACTTAAGCGTGGCCGGGGATGCAGTAGCAGGTAGGTTTCGAATGCGCGGCACACACGATGCCCGTATTCCACATCAGGTCTGGGCCAGCAGGCATGAACCCGATTGGCCGCATCTATGCGCAGCAACAGGCTCGCACAGAACAAGGCGACCAGCGTGGTCGCCTCGAGCTGGTTCAGCGGCGGCTTGACGAAAGGTCCGACCTGCTGTGGAGACTTGCCGCGCCGCCGGGTCACCTTAGTGTCGCCCGTGTCCCGGAAGTAGGTCGTGTAGAGTTTGCGAATGCGGTCATCGCTCAGTCCCGTACAGTCCTTGATCGTGTGGGTCCTGGCTTCGTGGTGGATCATCCTGAGCGCCAGTTCGAATTGGCTGCGCTCGCTTGCGTAGCGATCGTCGGTTAGTCGCATTTCTTTCCTTTTATGCTAGTTTAATACCATATCTAGTGATACAAAGCCTATAGTATTCGTACATGGGAAATCAATCGAAAATAGCGTAACTGGATATAGCAAGAAGAAATTACCGGTAATGCGCAATCCTTGGGGAGAACAAGATGGCGTTCGATGGCCCGGCACCCGTTGACTACCGAAATGTAACTGCACTGAATCGTGCGTATTTGTCCTTGTTGCAGGCGAATCGCCGCGCCCGGCGGAGCCTGCATCAGCTCTCTTCGCCACTATGCCGTCGCATCACGTCACTGACCCCTCACCAGGTTGACCGGCTATCGGCGACGCCATTTCTGTTGCTTTCGTTTCGTGAGCGAGACCACAGACTGTGGAGTCAGATTCTGTCGGACGATGGCGGGCACGACCTTTTCACGTGCCCGGTCGCGGACGATCTCGAGCGGCTCCAGTCAGCCGGGCTTGGTTTTATCTGGCACCTTGCGCGACAGAACCCGTATACTCTGCGGCTGATCTGTGGTGCGAGCCTGAATTGGTGTGAGCAGATTGCCGAGCGGACATTCTTCGGCCTGCTTGCCGCGGTGGCACCACATCCCGATCTGCTGGAACTTCGCAGGGGAAACGACGACCAGTTGTGGTTGAAACTGCTGAATCCTGGCGTCAGCAGGGAGACCGAGGTCCGCAGCGCAGCGCACATGAGTGTGTTGCAGACGCTGCTGACGCGACCGGCTGCCAGCGTGCCGCGAACCTGGGCAGTAGCAGCCTGCAAAACCAAACACACCGGCCTGCGTGTTGCTGACGAATAAGGTATCGCGGCTGTACGCCGCGATCCCGGTGCCGATAGAAAAAACAAACGCAGGCGACGACAGGCAAATAGAGGTAGCCCGGACCTCTCGCGTATACAATACGCGTCGCTATGTATGCGCTATCTATCAAGCAACTGACCAAAACTTACAGCAACGGTTTGCAGGCCCTGAAGGGCATAGATTTCGACGTCAAACCCGGCGATTTCTACGCCATGCTCGGGCCGAATGGTGCGGGCAAAACCACGGTGATCGGTATTGTCTGTTCCCTTATCAACAAAACCTCCGGTAAGGTCGAGATTTTCGGACACGATATCGATACGGACGTCGAGGCTGCAAAAGCATGCATCGGACTGGTGCCCCAGGAATTGAATCTGAACATATTCGACTCGGTGCTCAATATCGTCGTTAACCAGGCCGGCTATTACGGCATCGGTCGAAAGCTGGCCCTGCAAAAGGCCGAACAGTACCTGTGTGAATTGAGGCTGTGGGATCGGCGTTTTGACCAGGCGCGCAAGCTGTCTGGCGGCATGAAGCGGCGCCTGATGATTGCACGTGCGCTGATCCACGAACCGAAGCTCCTTATGCTCGACGAACCAACGGCGGGCGTGGACATCGAGATTCGTCGATCGATGTGGGACTTTCTGCGGCGCATCAACGCAGCCGGAACCACCATCATCCTGACAACACATTATCTCGAAGAAGCCGAAAACCTTTGTCGTCATGTCGCGATCATCGATGAAGGGAAAATCATCGAAAATGCCCGCATGACCACCGTACTCAGAAAACTGCAGCGCGAGGTATTTGTCTTGAGCCTGCGCGAACCCCTAAGTGAGGCGCCGGTACTGGCGGAATTCGAGACCTCACTGGTTGAGGATTATGAACTCGAGGTTACCGTTGAATCGGGCAATGATCTCAATACGTTGTTTGCCCGCCTGAATGAATCGGGAATTAGTGTCGTCAGTTTGCGCAATAAGGCCAGTCGGCTCGAGGAACTGTTTATGGGCCTTGTAGAGAGCAAGCAGGGCACCGGTCGGGCAGTGCCCAGTTAAATCATTATGGATATCGCCGTTAACTGGGTTGCTCTGAAAACACTGGTGCGCAAGGAAGTTATCCGTGTTGCGCGAATCTGGGTGCAGACTATCGTGCCGCCCGCAATTACGATGACCCTGTACTTCATCATATTCGGCAACCTGATCGGACGGCGCATTGGCGAGATGGGTGGCTTTGATTACATGCAGTACATCGCGCCAGGACTGATCATGATGTCGGTAATCACCAATTCCTACGGTAACGTCGTGTCATCATTCTTCGGCGCCAAGTACGGCAAACACATCGAGGAAATGCTGGTCTCGCCGATGTCGAACGCCACGATAATCATCGGCCATGTTGCGGGAGGCGTAATCAGGGGGCTCATGGTTGGCGCCCTGGTGACGATGATCGCATTGGGATTTACCAGCTTGTCGATCGAACATCCGCTGGTCACGATTTCGATTGTATTGCTTGCCTCCATAGTTTTTGCGTTGCTGGGCTTTGCCAACGCGGTGTTCGCAAAGAAGTTTGACGATATTTCGATCATTCCAACGTTCATCCTGACACCGCTGACTTACCTGGGTGGTGTATTTTATTCGATCACGCTGTTACCGGAGTTCTGGCAAAAGGTCTCACTCGCGAATCCTATTCTCTACATGGTAAACGCGTTTCGTTACGGGATTCTCGGCGTCTCGGATATCAGCATCGGCTACGCGTATTTGATTGTCGTAACTTTTGTCGTCGGCCTTTTCACGATGAACCTGATGCTGCTCAATCGTGGCATTGGCATTCGAGAATGACATGTGTGGCAGATTCGCCTTTTATTCTCCCAGCGAAGCGACAGCCGCCTTATTTGGCGCCACCTCGTCAACGGAAGTGGTACCACGCTATAACATTGCACCGACGCAGTTTATCGCTGCTGTGCGTGCAGATGTACAGGGCGCACCCGAGTTGGCGATGCTTCGCTGGGGTCTCGTGCCGTTCTGGGCGAAGGACCCGTCAATCGGCAATCGGATGATCAATGCGCGAGCCGAAACAGTCGCCGAAAAACCATCGTTCAGAAGCGCGTATAAAAAGCGTCGCTGCCTGATTCTTGCGGACGGATTCTATGAGTGGCGCAAGGAAGGAGACGCCAGGACGCCGTATTTTATTTCACTTGCTGACGGATCGCCTTTTGCGTTTGCGGGGCTCTGGGAAGAGTGGAACAGCAAGGACGCCGACGAGTCGCTGCAGACCACCGCGATCATTACAACAGCTGCGAACGATTTTATGGCGCAGCTGCATCAACGCATGCCAGTGGTCATGCTTGCCGAACAGGCAGAGCGGTGGCTGGGTGGCGATATGGAGTTGTTGTCCGAGGTAATCGACAATTGGCCGGCGTTTCGGGCCTGGCCTGTCGATCGCAAGGTCAACAACGCGAGGAACGAAGACGCGGCCCTTATTGATCCAGCCGGTGAGATGATTGCACAGCCGTAGCCCGAATAATTACGCGTAATCAGGTCGAATCGCCCGCTGGGGCGGGCTCCTACGGGACCATACGCGCATCGAGCCAACGCAGGAACCCGCTCCAGCGGGCGATCGACAAACGCTGAATTCAACACAGTGATTAAACCATTGCGGCAAATCGCAGAGCCGCTGCCCATCTATTCCCGCGGCAGCAGGAATCCCGTCCCAAAATATTCAAGAATGACACCGTCAGGCGTTATCTCCCTGACAACGGGGCCTTCATCGAGAATGCCTCTCTCTTTATATTTGCTCATGTTGACGAAGATGAATCGGTCCTCGGGTACGCTGCTGTAGACGTGGATGTCGAGATGCAAGTCCGGGAGTTGCAACAGACCTTGCACCCTCAGATCGTTGAACGTGGCATAGGATTCGATGAGCAGCGGCGATTCGTAGCTGGCAACCGCAGGCACAGGTGCAGCGTGCTGACTCGCAACGGTGACTGCCGGTGAAACATGATCTGTTGCCGTGCCCGCCGCCGGGAGCTGGATGCGCTCTGTTTCAGCCAGGAATTGCGGCAAGCCGGCCGCACTCGCCGATTCTGATGGTAATACTGATACCGGCTCTGCGGCCGGACTGGAGGCGACCGGATCCTGAACCCGATCTGGTGTCATGAACATCACGACGAGTACGATCAGGTTGATGCCGATCAGTACGACGGCGATCCAGATCCAGTGAGACGCAGACTTCTCTCGTGCACTGTCAGGTACATTTGAGAATCCGGGCGCATCCTTCCTCAGCCGCTCGGCTTCCGATTTCTTCAAGGCATCTAGTATGAAGGACATAAACTCGTTCCGTCAGGTGAATAGCGTAACTATCGAGTAGCTGACAACCTGGGCGTGCCATCCACCGCCAGCAGCGAATTGATGATGATCTGAGTCTTTTGTCCGGCGAGTCCATCGGCTTCCAGGCGATGCTGGCGCTGAAATGCGATAAGTTGTTGCTGGAGACCGTCATCAAAAAAATCCGATTCTGCAGTTTGCGGCTGATAGTTATCGTCGAGTTTGACGAGGCTTTGCCTCAGCCAACGCACGTTTTCATTTTGCATGCCCGGTGAAATCGCCATAGGCGTGCCACCCGGCGGCCGCCAGATCAGCAGGAATTGCCCGAACCAGAGATCCGCAACCTCGTCGAGCGGAAAAGTCATCCGTTTGCCACCAAACGAGAGCTCGGCGACATTGTCATCCAGACTGACAAGAACCGGCTGGTGGGTTGCGCCCTGGCTATCCGTCAGTGTCAGCACTACAGGCCGGTCAAGTTGTCGGATTCCGTTCCACGAGCCGCGCTGGAAATAACAACTGAAACCCTGGGCACTGGCCTGTGCGCAGGCAGGTCCGGCCGCAGCGCTGTAATCGATTCCCCAGAGCGACAGCAGTGTCATAAGGCCTGAATCGGACCCTGGATTTGAACTGAATTCCGCGAGCCGCACCTCGAGACCGGGCTGTTCATCGAGCGACTCCGGCGGCGAGTCCTCAATGGTGGCAGATGCGTCTGCTACCGGCGCCGTTGCTAATGGCACCGAATCCACGGCATCCGGGTCTCTTTCAAGCATGGCCCAGATGGCGGCGCCAAGCACCATGAGTCCAATCACGCTGATGACCGGCACGACGAATTTCATGAACACCGGCGGCAGTGGCTGCCCGGATACCTCGGATGCCGCACGCCGTACGAGGCGCTTGTTGACCGTTCGTGATTCGCGGCTGTACGCACCCAGCAGCGCGCGATCACAGATGACATTCATAACCCGCGGCACGCCGCCCGACAATCGATACACTTCGCGCCTGGCCCGCCTATCGAAAATTTCGGTCAGTGCCCCGGCAACCCTCAAGCGGTGATGTATGTACTTGTCTGCCTCATCCCGCGAAAGGGGTTCGAGGTGATAACGGCCTGTTACGCGCTGCGCAAGTTGACGCATATTGTTCTGCGACAACTTCTCCCGCAGTTCCGGTTGCGCAATCAGGATGATCTGCAGCAATTTTTGTTTTGCGGTTTCGAGATTGGTCAGCAGACGCAATTGTTCGAGAACGTCCTCAGCGAGATTCTGCGCTTCATCGATCAGCAGTATTGTCCGCCGCCCGCGCGCATGGGCGTCCAGCAGGTGATGATTCAATGCATCAACCAGTGCCTTGGCGCTGCCCTTTTCCTGGGGCAGCGCTATATTGAGTTCCTCGCAAATCGCTGTGAGGAATTCGATTGCCGTCAACTGCGGATTAAGAATCAGCGCAATATCGACTTCAGCGGGAATTTGTCCGAGCAAGGCGCGGACAAGTGTTGTCTTGCCGGTTCCGACCTCGCCGGTCAGCTGGATGAAACCACCGCTTTCGGTGACGCCATATACAAGGTGTGCGAGCCCCTCGCCATGCCGCTCGCTCATGAACAGATAACGTGGATCAGGCGTTATCGTGAACGGCTTTTCGTTGAGGCCAAAAAAGCTTGTATACATGGTGCGGCGGCGTACCTTGTTCGACCGATTGCATCCCTGAGCGGAATTCTACCTGATTTGATCGTTGTCCAGCGTCCGTGCGCGCCCGACGGACAACTTGCCGAAGCGGGTGCGAATCGCATCAACCGTTTGGTCCAGTGGCGTTCCACCGGCGGCAAGCTCGGGCGCAAACAGGTCCGGTTGTGCATCAGCGGCCAGATCGCTGCCGCCCACGCCCAGCAGGCGAACGCGCACTCCCGGATGTTCGAGTAGCCAGTCGGCGAGCAGGCCTTTTGCAACTCCATACAACTGGTCCGTACCGTTGCCAGGCGGGTGCAGTGCTCGCTGTCGCGTAAAGGTCGAAAAATCCGACTGGCGAATTTTCACTTGTACCGTACCGGCAACCAGTGCTCTGGCGCGCAGCCGGCTTGCGGTTTTCTCACTCAAGCCTAATAGTTGGCGGTTCATTGCCGTTACCTCGGACAGGTCTGTATCGAATGTCTCTTCGGCGCTGATCGATTTGTCGGCCCTGGAAGAAACCACTGGCCGGTCGTCGATACCGGAAGCCCGGTCCCGTGTGCGCTGCGTGAATTTTCCGAATATGGGTTCGAGATCACGATCCGGTGCCAGCCGCAGATCGGCAATTGTCTCGATACCGACGCGCTTCAACCTGGCCAGCGTTTCACGGCCGATGCCCGGGATCACGCGGGCCGGCAGGGGATCCAGAACCTCATGAACATTTTCCTGTGTCACGACACACAGACCATCGGGCTTATCGAGATCAGACGCGATCTTCGCGACAAGCTTGTTCGGTGCAACACCGACAGATGCGGTAAGTGCGGTTTGCGCCCGGATTCGGTGCTTTATTTCCGTCGCAATGCCGACCTCGTCGCCAAACAATGACAAGCTTAAGCTTACGTCCAGGAATGCCTCGTCCAGCGACAGCCCTTCGACGAGTGGTGTGAACTCACGAAAAATCGTGAAGATGTCCTTCGACACTGATTGGTAGTGCGACATCTGCGGCGCCACCCTGAGCAGATCGGGGCAGCGGCGATAAGCGTCCCGCATCGGCATCGCCGAGCGGATGCCGAACCTGCGTGCCTCGTAGCTCGCAGCGGCAACCACGCCGCGATTGCTGCTGCCGCCGACGACAAGCGGTTTGCCGCGTAAGAAAGGATCGTCGCGCTGCTCGACCGACGCATAAAACGCATCCATGTCTACGTGTAGAATTTTTCGCGATTTTGTCAAGACACGCGCTCGACAATGTACGCTGCGAGTACATTCAAGGGCTCGGCGTCGCCGCCAAATATGGATAATTGTGCGGTGCCCGATCTCAGCAGTTCGTCACAACGGCGCCGAGCTTCTTCAAGTCCGAATAGTCCTGGCCAGGTTGCTTTGGACAATTTTTGATCTGCTCCTGCACGTTTACCGAGCACCGCGGTTTCCCCGGCGACGTCCAGGATGTCGTCGCGAATCTGAAACGCGAGCCCGATATCGCATGAAAACCTATCGAGGGCCGTCAATTTTTCCGGCGACAATTCATTCGCAAGGCAACTCGCAGAAATAACACAGGCGCGGATCAATGCCCCGGTCTTGAGGTAATGCATCTCGGCCAGTTCCTTCGCCGAAAGCGTTTGCCCCTCGGATGCAAGATCAATCGACTGCCCACCCGTCATGCCGAGCGAACCACAGGCTGCAGATACTCTTTGGATGATCGCGGTTTTCTCACTGTCGTCTAGTGCGGCTGCAGATGCAATGACCTGGAACGCGAGCGGCTGCAGCGCATCGGCAGCCAGTATGGCGATGGCCTCGTCAAATTGCCGGTGCACCGTGGGTTTGCCGCGCCGCAGATCGTCGTCGTCCATCGCCGGCAAATCGTCATGTACGAGCGAAAAAGCATGAATGAGTTCGATTGCCGTGGCCGGCGCATCCAGTTTTTCCGGATCGACGCCTAAGCATTCGCCGGTTGCATAAACAAGGAGCGGCCGCACGCGTTTGCCGCCGCTCAGGACCGCGTATCGCATCGCCTCATGAAGCTGGCGCGGTGTCTCGTCCTGCGCCGGCAATGCCCGGTCAAGGCAGCCAACCACACGTTCCAGATAGGCTGCCGCTTTGTCAGCGAGTAAAGTGGCTGTTGCCGGTATCTCATGGGCCTGGGACATTCGTCTAGCGTACACCGAATCGTGCTCCTGCGCGCCGGGTGGGAGCGGCTGCAGGAGGGGCTTCAGCCGCGAATCAGGTTTGAGTCATTCGCGGCTCGTCGCTCTCGGACGTCCTGTCCTCCGCGACATTAATGCGGCCCTGCACACAAAAGTCGCTCCAACAGGCGCGACCCGAAGAGTCATGACAGTTAATTAACGGCACCCTATAATCGACTTGTACTCCCTGTAAAACATCTTTGTTTAACAAGGCTCCGGACAAAAATAAAATGCGGGCAGATGCTCAGGCACAACCGAATATCGCGCTGATCAAGTACTGGGGCAAACGTGATATCGAACAAAACCTGCCAGCGGCCGGCTCGCTGTCCGTCACCCTTGATTCCCTGTGGACGAAAATGTCGGTCGAGTTTTCGGATGCCCTGCCTGGTGATGAACTCGTGGTCAATGCGGCTGCCAATGATGAAATGTTGCCACGGATCAGTGCTTGTCTCGACCGCGTTGCCGGGACCGACCGTCCTCGTGCATTGATAAACAGTGAAGGCAATTTCCCGATAGCGGCCGGCCTCGCCTCATCCGCATCCGCGTTCGCCGCGTTGGTTGTTGCAGCCAGCAAGGCGGCGGAACAAAACAGCGATACTTTGTCGCTGGCAAGAATTGCCGGCTCGATATCGGGGTCGTCAGCTCGATCCCTGTTCGGCGGCTTCGTTGAATTGCAGACAAATGACACGAACATCGATGTTGAGACAATCGCGGAAGCAGGCGTCTGGCCGCTGACTGTTGTCATTGCGGTTACCGCAGAAGGCGCGAAGCCGGTCAGTTCCGGTGAGGCGATGATTCGCAGTGCCGCAAGCTCTCCTTTTTATTCGAGTTGGCTCGAGCAACAGCCGGCCGACCTGGTGTCGGCAAGGGATGCAGTCCTGCGCACGGACTTTGCACAACTCGCAGCGGTATCAGAGCACAATTGTCTGAAAATGCACTCTGTTATGTGGGCATCCCGTCCACCCATTGTCTACTGGAACAGTGCGACCTTGTCGTGCATGGAGGCAGTTCGCCATCTGCAGGACGAAGGGCATGCAGTATTCTTCACGATAGACGCCGGCCCTCAATTGAAAGCAATTTGTCTGCCGGACGAAGCCGACCTGGTCCGATCTGCTCTCGATGCGTGTGCCGGAGTAGTACGCACGATGGTGAGCGGTCTCGGCGCGGGCGCAAGACTGCTGGACAGCAAGTGATAACGGCTACTGCGCCTGGTAAAGCGGTGTTGTCCGGCGAGTATGCCGTACTGCAAAATGCTACTGCGATCGCCACCGCAATCGATCGCCGTGTTCGTGTAACGGTTTCGGAGTCGCCTGGTGAATACCATTCCATCACCGCGCCGGGCTACCTGGAGGGAAACTGGCATTTCCGCGTGAGTGGGGAGGGAAAATTCGCATGGCAGGACCGATTACCCGGGCCATCAGCATTCTCCCTCGTGGAAGAAGTGTGGAGATCATTTGATACCGCGCAATGGCCATCGATATCACTGGTGGTCGACACGCAGGTATTTATCGACGCAGCGACCGGCCTGAAACTTGGCTTGGGCTCTAGCGCTGCAGTTTCTGTGGCACTCACAGCAGCGTTGCAAAGCTTTCGTTCAGCCGATCGCGATACTGGAAAAACCGCCATGGATGCACACGAGCGATTCCAGGGCGGCCGGGGCAGCGGCGTCGATGTCGCGACGAGTTTACAGGGGGGCGTAATCGCATATCGCCGCGCCGGAGCCGACTCTCGCCAGCTTGGCTGGCCGGCGGGACTCCATTATCGATTTCTGTGGAGCGGGCAGTCCAGCGTTACCGCAGAAAAACTGGCGAAGCTGGACAAACGCCGCGAACAGCGCGCAGCAAGTGACAGTATGAAACTGCTCAGTAAGACTGCGGAGCAGGTTGCCGCTGCCTGGTCGTCCGGCGACAGCAGGCAGATCCTGAAAGCATTTCCTGGCTACATCGATGCGCTTCGACAATTCAGTATTGACCGTGATCTCGGTGTGTTCGATGCTGGGCATGAGGGCCTGGTTCATCTAGCGAGTGGCAACGGCATTGTGTATAAACCTTGCGGCGCCGGTGGTGGCGATATTGGCATCGTGCTCGCTGCAAGCGAGGCTGCCGTAAGCGAGTTTTGCGGGGAGGCGCATCAGCAGGGTTTCAGAAATCTCGATATTGCACTGGAAGTTGAGGGCGTCCTCATCACGGAGCGAAGACATTGAGTGATTCGCGATTTGCCGACTTCTATCGCTTGAGCCACGCTGACCGCGTCAGGGTGCTGGCGGAGCGTGGCATGATATCGCCGGATGATGCCGAGGCGTTGCTGAGTGACCATTGTCTGTTGCCGGTGGATGCGGCCGACAAGATGATTGAAAACGTCATCGGTGTATTCGGACTGCCACTTGCCATTGCACCGAACTTCTTGGTCAATAACAAAGACTACATCGTACCAATGGTGGTCGAGGAACCGTCGGTCGTCGCTGGCGTCAGCGGCGCCGCAAAACTGATCAGGGAAGCCGGTGGCTTTCATGTCAGGTCGACCCAGCCTGTACTGATCGGCCAGATTCAGCTTATCGATGTTGAGGAGCCTGATGCCCTTATTCAAACATTGCGTGGTTCGCAGGAGGAATTACTCGGCCTGGCGAACGAGTTGCAGCCCGGATTACAGGCGCGTGGCGGCGGCGCAAAGGGCATCGAGTATCGAAAGTTACAGCTGCCGGACGGCCGCTGGACCGTTGTGCTGCACGTCCTGGTCGATACGCGTGACGCAATGGGCGCCAACGCTGTCAATACAATATGTGAAGGTATCGCCCCGCACCTGGAAAGAATATGCGGCGGCACTGTTGGCCTCAAAATTATCTCGAATCTCACCGATCGCTCGCTCGTTTCGGCGAAGGTGAAAATTTCACCGGCAGTGCTCGGGCACGGAGAATTTACGGGCGAGCAGGTTCGTGACAGCATTGTGCTGGCAAACGATTTTGCCAACATCGACCCGTATCGTGCCGCGACTCACAACAAGGGCATCATGAACGGCATCGACGCAGTTGCCCTGGCAACCGGCAATGATTGGAGATCTCTGGAGGCTGGCGCACACGCGTTTGCTGCACGGGATGGCGCATACCGGGCGCTGACAAGCTGGGTAGCAGATGCAGACGGCGACTTGCTCGGCGAACTGACGTTGCCTGTCAAGATCGGCGTCGTCGGCGGCTCGCAGGCATTGAATCCGTCGGCGGCAACAGGCCTGAGAATAACAGGGGCAAAATCGGCACAGGAACTTGCCGAACTGATGGGTGCGGTCGGGCTTGCACAGAACTTTGCAGCGCTTCGCGTACTGGTTACCGATGGCATCCAGAAAAGTCACATGAGCCTGCACGCCCGCAGCGTTGCAGCATCAGCCGGCGCGCCGGACGAGATTTTCGATCAGGTAGTCTCAGCTATGGTCAGCAGTGGTGACGTGAAGTCATGGAAGGCGGAAGAGCTGGTCAAGAGCTTGCAGACGTCTGATGGCGACACGGTAAAGATCCCGATATTGAAGACGTCCGGGAGCCTGCCACCTGGATCGGTTGTCGCGCCCGTTGAGGCTGCCGCGGAAAACGTTCCGGCGGTGCAGAAGCCTGACGGCGTGGCGGCAGGCAAGGTTATCCTGCTTGGTGAACATGCCGCCGTTTACGACCGGCATGTACTGGCACTGCCGCTCGAATCTGCAGTGAGCGTCCGCATTGCCGACACCGCATCGGGTATTCGGCTCTTGATCCCGGACTGGAACATTGAACAGCAACTCGATCCCGATGCTCCGGTAAGAGGCGGCCATGCTGCAGTGTTGTCCCTGATCAGGCGATATTTCGGCGTAACAGAGCGTGGCTTCGATATTCATGTGCGGTCACGCATTCCGCTAGGGGCGGGCCTCGGATTTTCCGCAGCGCTCGCGGTGGCGACCATTCGTGCGTTCGACAAAATTGCCGGAAAAGGCATGAGCAACGTGGAGGTCGAGAAGCTGGCGTTCCAATGTGAAAAAATATCGCACGGAACGCCGTCCGGAATTGACAACAACATCGCGACTTTCGGCCAGCCCGTACTCTTCAGCAAGGGTACCGGCTCCAGGACAAAGCCGGTCACGCTGACCGAGGTACCGCCACTCGTGATCGCATCAAGCGGAATCAGGGCAAATACAATAGAACAAGTGGCAGGCGTGCGCGCGCGATTCGACAAGAATCGTGAGCTCTACACCACCATCTTTGATGAAATCGGTGAAATCAGCATTGCCGGCGCGGTTGCGCTCAGGAATTGTGATTACGAACAGCTCGGATCGTTGATGAATGTTTGCCAGGGCTTCCTGAACGCGATCGAGGTTTCCACGCCGGAACTCGAGACGATGATTGCAATCGCGAGGCAAAACGGCGCGATCGGTGCGAAACTGACAGGAGCAGGTGGTGGCGGATCGATCGTCGCACTGTGCCCGGACAAGGTCAGCGAGGTAACGCGGGCGCTGGACGCGGCCGGATACCAGCTTGTACCAATGGAAAATCGCCAGGAGTCTTGTGGAAGCGCGGACGGTAAATAGCGTGTCATCCAGGAGCGAGTTGCTCATCCTTGTCGATACTGACGATCAGGAAATGGGGAATCTCAGCAAAGTCGAGTGTCACGACGGTGATGGCATATTGCATCGGGCGTTCTCGGTATTCCTGTTCAACGACCAAGGAGAATTGTTACTACAACAGCGCAGCGCGGACAAACGTCTGTGGCCAATGTACTGGACGAATACCTGTTGCAGCCACCCGCGCCAGGATGAATCGATGCAACTCGCGACAGAGCGGCGCCTGCAGCAGGAACTGGATACCGCTTCGGCGCTCGAGTTTATTTACAAATTCGCATACCAGGCAAGGTTCGGTGATCTGGGCTCGGAAAATGAACTCTGCTCGGTCTATCTTGGCCGGCTTGAACGGGAAGCGACCGCAAACGACACGGAAATCGCCGCGTTACGCTATGCCGGTGTCAAGACATTGCAGGCGGAGATACAGTCGAACCCTGACAACTACACGCCGTGGTTCAAAATGGAGTGGCAACGCCTGAACGAAGAATTCCCGGATCGCCTATCCAAATACACTATGGTGTAAGGCGGAAGGCGACTCGAAGCGGAGGGTGTGATGAATACCGATCGTCTCAATCGCTGGTTGACTCTTGGAGCTAATCTCGGCGTCCTGATTGGAATTGTTTTGTTGGTCATCGAAGTCAGGCAAAACAATGCGAACCTGGTCGCGCAGGCGCGCGCTACCTTCTATGCAGGGACCTCGGACGTGTGGGGCATGGTAGCGGAACAGCCCAGCCTGGCCGAAGTTCTTGCCAAGGAACTGAGCGGTGAAGAATTGACCACGGCGGAATTCGTTCAATTATCTGCATACTTCACGAAAGTTTTGCTGTCCCATCAGTGGAGCTATCTCGAGTTACCTGAAGGAGAGTCTGCCGGTAATCTGTATTACCTGATAGGAAACTTTGAAGATTTTCCGACGCTCCGCTGGGTCTGGAAGAATCGCCAGTCGTTTTTCAAATCCGAATTCGTTGAGTACATGAACGAGAACATCGTTGACAAGAAATGACATGCACCATGTGATGGCTGTCCTCAATTTTGGATTGCTCGTCCCATAAACAATCGCCCCCCAGCGGGCGATTGTATTCTTCGGGTGGTCCGTAACGGCAAGTCAAACGCAGGTTGTAACCTGCTAATCAATGGTTATAACGGAAGTTCTAGCTTACGCTCAAACCGGTTGGAGTCCGCTCGCGCTGCGTGAGTTGTTTTCAGCTCACGTATCGATAGTATTCGATACCCAGATCCTGGAAATGGCGCTGATCGATGCGGCCGACTTTTTCGATGATGAATTCATCTTTCGGCAGATAGGCGAGACCGGTAACACGCCGGCCGTCGTGCAGGGCTGCGTATTGTTTTTCGCTCAGGTCCACCGCGAATTCCATGGAGTCCGCCAGGCGGATCCTGGCGGTCGCCTCTCGCCAGTCATCCGCGACCACCAGCGGGATGACTTCGGCTGCGTCGCCGCTGCCATAGCCAAGTGTCAGCAATTCTTCACCAGTCAAATCGCGGTTCTCATCTACTGCCTGTTCAAATCCTGCCGCCATCCATGCGGGTAGTGCGGCGGTGTACAGGTTGCCGAGGTCGAGCATCGTGTCGCTGCCAAGCGCGAGTTTGTCGAGAATCTCACGACGATATTTTCGTGCCGCGCGGAAGATGCGGAAGACAGCCATGGTTAGCGGGTAGGCTTCGAAGTTGTGGCGTTCAGGATGGGCGAGGTCGGCTACTTCCGGCTTGCTCATCATCTCCTTGAGCAATTCCTCAGGCTCGACGCCCGCCTGGTAGCAATAAGAAGCAAGCTCGGCACGATCGTCGGGAGTACCGCTAGGCAATGCAAACAGGTAGGCGATCGCATAGCCGGTTTCCGGCATCCTGCGATAGGGCCTGTGCATGAATATGGTTTGCAGGGTTTTCAGATACTCGCTCGCATTCAGCCCGCGCTTTTCATACATGTCATTCAAGGCATGCAAGGTCTCATCGATGTAGCAGGTGGTCGAGTACTTGCCGTTGAAGATCGGGAAGTCCTGTACCTGGTGACTTTCACTGCGGTCCTGACCGCAGAATCGCATCATCGGCTTGCGAAAGTCGATAATGCGGTAATCGGAAGCTGATCCAGATTTGGTCAGATCAACTGCCACGAGTTTTGGCTCTTCTTCCAGCAACATTGCAATCGCACCGGCACCCTGCGTCGGTTCACCGCTGCTGCCGCGCGCGTACTCCGCGATGTCGGCGCAAACGACAATTGCCTGGCTACCCGCGCCATCGAGCGCGAGATGACGCAATGCGCCTTTCATGCCGTATACACCGCCCAGGCAGGCATGCTTGAATTCCGGAACCTCGCAACTCCTGGCGATCGGCGAGGAGCCCTGCATTTCGAGCGCGCGGTCCACCATGCCCTTGACGATGATTGCGCCGGCGGAATTATCCGTGCTGGACTCAGTACCCAGGCCAAGAAACTTGATACGCGCCGGGTCGATTTCATACTGCCTGATCAGGCGCATGACGGCCGTGGCGGCCATCGTATAAATGCTTTGATTGGGCCCGCGTACGCGAAAGCTGCGCCCCACAACCTCCCGTACCTTCGGCCACTGGTTACCGGTCCACTGACACCAGTCCTCCAGCCATACCCGATATGGCGGCACATAGGCGGCTAGCCCGCTTATTCCTATGCTTTTTCTATCCATGGATTGCCTGTCTAAACGTTCCTGTTTGCGGCCTGTAAAAGGCACAGCCTTTGAATTCTAGTTGTCCGGGCCCTTGCACTCAAGGCCGGCGGCTGGCCGACCACGCCCGTCCCTGTCATTGAGACCGCAGTCAGATGGAAAATGCTGCGAAAAGTGCGACCAGGCTGAACATGATAATCAGGCCGGCGAAATAAGCGAATGTGAGAATCAGGAATTTCAGGATCGTGAACAACCGTCCCTGTTCGTAAACGCGGCGCAACGCCTTGTAAAGGTAGACCGGGACATACAGCAACGCCGCGAAGACGGTGATATCAACGGCGGGTTCAGGCACACGAAACAGTGTCCCCAGTCGTGTAAACAGGAGTTGCAGGCTCAGGATCAGGAAGACAAACGAGTGATAGTGCACCACGAATAACAGGTGTTCGACGTAGAAGCGCTTCGACAAGGGATACAGAATTTTCAGCACCAGCGCCATCAACGGCAGCAAAACGAATAATGCCGCCGGTACGTTGTCCAGAAGTTTGTTGACAAAGGCCCTGCCATCGTCCGCGATAACGCGGTCGCACGTGACCTGAAGGCGTTCTTCCGTCAGGCGCGATGCCAGCCACCGTGGCAGGTCCGCACTGTCGAAGTCGTCAAGATCACAGTTACTGCCGGGCTCTTCGTCGTCATCTTCGGCGGCATCACCGGCGGTATCGGTGCCGCCCGGATCGACGACGATGATCCCCTCTTCCGCCAGGTCACCTAATACCTCTTCGCGAATGGCATCCGCGTTATTGGCATTTTCCTCGCTGTCGGTGGCCGCCGGTGCCTGAGGTTCGAACAGGATGCCCAGCTCTTCCCGCGGATCAAAAAAAGCGACCAGGAAGAAGAGGATGCTCAATACGAGGTACATGCGAAATGGCGGCATGACGCGCGCACGCCGGCCCTCGAGATAATCGCGAGTCAGTTGCCCCGGGCGAATTACCAGCGGCACCAGCGTGCGCCAGAGGCGGGAATCCAGTTCCAGCAGATCGCCGACGGCATCCCTGAGCAATTCCCATACGCTGATGAGCCTGCTGGTTGCACGCTGCCCGCAATTGCCGCAGTACTGTCCGTCGAGTTTGGTGCCGCAATTCAGACAGACTTCAACCGGCTTTTGCTTGTCTTCGGCGATATCAATGTGGCGCAATACACGACCGGACGCCTCGAACCGGCCTGCGAAGCGATCGATTACCGATTGCCGCATCGCCTCTGCCTGCTCCGACAAATACCGCTCGAGGTCAGCGTCACTGACAAAGTAATAATGGGCGATGCGGCGGGCGCGACCCTGATCGTCGTCTTCCTGTTCAAAAACAAGCGCGCGGTATATCCCGGAGACCTGCAACATCTCCTCGACGTGATGGGTCAGCCACTCATCGAATTGATCGACGATCTCGCGATCAACACTGATCGTGACCTCATAGATGGGCCCGGAGGTGTTTGTCATGGATCAGACTGCCGTTATTTTTTCTTTGCGCTTTTCTTCTTTGATGCGGCTTTTTTGCGGCCGCTCTTCTTTGCCGCAGCCCGTTTTGCGGGTTTCTTTCCAGGAGCCTTTTCGACGGCAGGTTTTTTCGCCTTCGAAGCTGGTTTCGAATTTCGAACCCGGGCTACCGCTGCGCTGTCGGCCACCGGCCCCGTGGGACTCTCACTGTTCGAACCGGCCCTGCCGAGCTCCTCCGGTGAGAAATCATCGACTGATAACAGGTGCAGTACTTTTGCGTGAAAAGCACGCAGCTCGCGAGTTTCTGCGGCGCTGACGATTTCGGCGTCCTCCGCCTCGTCGATCTGATGGCCAAAATAGTCGGCTTGAATCAGGCCTTCCCTTTTCGCCTGTTTCAGTTTCTTCTCGAGCGGCGCAAGATTCTCTGATAATTCCAGTGCCTCCTGCAGCAAGCCGAGCGGATTCGTTGGTTCGAGTGTTGTGTAAGCCTGCTGGCTGAGGCGCTCTCTTGCCTCGCCGGTCCTGGTAATCAGATCAACAACCTTCTGGCCCAGCTCGTCAGCCGGCGCGTGATAGGTGCGGCCGCGCGGAAATATTACGAGACGTAAGAGAAATGCGACAGGCCGATTCGGAAAGTTCCGCAGAAAACTGTGTAGCTGTTCCTGGGCGTGATACATCAGCGTTCTCACTGACCACTCGACCAGGGGAAGGTCGCTCGCGCGGCGGCCCTGGTTCTCGAAATGTTTCAGGACTGTCGAGGCAAGATACATCGAACTCAGAACGTCTCCGAGCCGCGCCGAGAGCAACTCCTTGATCTTGAGTTTGCCGCCGAGCGTCAACATCGCAAAGTCGGTGGCCAGTGCGAATGCAGCGCTGTAGCGATTGATGTTCTGGTAATAACGCCGCGTTGGCGTGTTGTAGGGCACGTTACTGAATCGCGCATGGGTAAGCGCAAGGAAAAATGATCGCGCAGCATTGCTGATGGCGTAGCCGATGTGAGAGAAAAGCGCATCGTCAAAATCGGCCAGTCCGCGTTCAGCGTCCTGGTCCTGTGCGGCCTGCAACTCCCGCAGGACATAAGGATGACAACGCATCGCACCCTGGCCAAAAATTATCAGGCTGCGGGTCAAAATGTTTGCGCCTTCAACCGTAATCGCGATCGGGGTCGCCATGTAGCCACGCCCGATGTAGTTTTTCGGACCCATCATGATGGCTTTGCCGCCGTGCACATCCATGGTGTCGTTCGCGACCTTGCGGCCCATTTCAGTGCAGTGATACTTTAATATCGCTGAGGGGACGGCCGGTTTCTCACCCTGATCGATAGCGCCCGCCGTCACCGAAACGGCCGCATTCATAATATAGGTGTGTCCGGCAATTCGTGCCAGCGCTTCACCGACCCCTTCAAATTTTGCGATAGGCATGTTGAACTGCCTGCGAATTTGCGTGTACGCACCTGATGCGTACGCTGCCGCCTGGCTGCCGCCTGCAGCGGTTGAGGGCAAGGTAATGGCGCGGCCGACCGACAGCAGTTCGACCAGCATTTTCCAGCCCTTGCCGGCCATCTCGGGGCCACCGATGATGGCGTCCAGTGGCACGAAGACATCCTTGCCGCTGGTTGGACCATTCTGGAACGGGATACTCAAAGGACAGTGTCGCCGGCCGATCGTGATGCCGGGGAGGTCCGTTGGAATCAGTGCTGCGGTGATGCCGTACTCATCCTTATCGCCGATCAGATGATCCGGGTCATAGAGTTTAAACGCGAGCCCGAGCACCGTTGCCACGGGCGCGAGCGTGATATAGCGCTTGTCCCAGTTCAGGCGGATACCGAGTGTCTGCTTGCCGTTCCATTTTTCTTTGCAAACAACGCCGTTGTCGATCAACGCTGCGGCATCGGAGCCAGCTTGTGGTGAGGTCAGCGCAAAGCAGGGAATTTCGTCACCGGTGGCGAGCCCCGGCAGCCAGCGTTGTTTCTGCTCCTCGGTGCCATAGTGCAGCAGTAACTCCGCCGGGCCGAGCGAATTCGGCACGCCCACCGTCGACGACGCGGCTGGATTGCGGCTGGCCAGCTTGGTGATGATCATTGCATTTGCGTAGGCAGAAAATTCCAGGCCGCCGTACTGCTTTGGAATGATCATTGCGAAAAATTTGTGTTTCTTGATGAATGCCCAGACTTCCGGGGGCATGTCGCCACGCCAGTGGGCAATATCCCAGTCATCGAGCATCGCACACAGTTGTTCACAAGGACCGTCGAAGAATGCCTGTTCTTCATCGGACAGCTGTGGCGCTGGAAACTCGGTCAAGCGGTCCCAGTTGGGCATGCCGGAGAACAACTCACCGTCCCACCAGACATTGCCGGCCGCGAGCGCTTCACGCTCCGTATCGGACATCGACGGCAGCAGTTTTCGATAGGCTTCGAGCGCCGGTCGCGTAATTCTTTCACGCCGGAATTCGGGCATGTTGGGCACGAACAGTACGGTAAACAGCAGCCACAAGAATATGAGAGTGACGATGTTCCAGGAACCGTAGAAGGTGTAGACGATGAGTGCCGCACCGGCGATGACCGTAGAGGTCAGCAGCCTGACCCGGTGGTAGGCGAGATAGATGCCGCCGCCGAAGAACAACAGGAACCAGGCAAGATCAATTAGAAAACTGGACACGCACTTATCCTCACTGACGCGGCACCCCGGCGCCGCAAGAGGTCCCGGTCAATCGCAGGGCCTCACAATAACCCTATCACCGGGGAGCACAGGGTGCCACAAAGCTGCCCGAGATCCCGTGACCTGATTCTCAGCATTGCGTGCGGGTTACAACAGCGATTCGATTGCCGCGCGTTCCTCACGAAGTTCTGCTTCGGTTGCCTGCATTCGATCACGGCTGAAATCATTGATCGCCAGGTCCTGCACGATTTCAATCTTGCCACCCTGGCAGCGCACCGGGTAGGAATAGATGACACCGGGTTCAATGCCGTAGCTGCCGTCGGCGGGAATCGCCATGCTGACCCAGTCATCCGCCGGCGTCCCCAGTGCCCAGTCATGCATATGGTCTATAGCTGCCGAGGCCGCCGAGGCTGCGGAGGATGCACCGCGCGCTTTAATGATGGCGGCCCCACGCTGCTGCACCAGCGGAATAAATTCGTCAGCCAGCCATGCCTGATCGACAAGGTCCATTGCCGGCTTGCCGCCAGCCGTCGCGTGATAAATGTCCGGATACTGCGTCGCGGAATGATTTCCCCAGATTGTCATTTGCCGGACGCTCGATACGTGATTGCCGGTTTTTGCCGCGAGCTCCGCTGCTGCACGATTGTGGTCGAGCCGCGTCATTGCGGTGAAATTCGCCGGATCGATGCCTGGCGCGTTGCTGCTGGCGATCAATGCGTTCGTATTGGCGGGATTGCCGACCACCAGCACCTGGATCGTGCGGTTTGCGTGATCATTGATTGCTTTACCCTGCACCGAGAATATTTGTGCATTCGCCTGCAGCAATTCCTTGCGTTCCATTCCGGGGCCGCGTGGCCGTGCGCCGACCAGCAAAGCGTATTCGGCATCTTTAAAGGCGACGTTCGCGTCAGCTGTAGCAACGATGCCGTCGAGCGTGTCGAACGCGCAGTCGTTCAGCTCCATGACCACGCCGTCCAGTGCCGCCAGTGCAGGCGCGATTTCAAGCAGCTGCAATATGACCGCCTGGCCGGAGCCGAGCATCTGACCCGAGGCGATGCGAAACGCAAGTTGATAGCCAATCTGGCCGGCGGCGCCGGTGATGGTGATACGAACGGGATTATTCATTGATGGCTCGACCTGTCATAAGTAGAAATAGGCGCTAATTTTATGCGGCGCGCGATTCTAGCATTCGATGCCGCGTTCGGCACCCGGCTTCTGGTCTTATTCGGGCAGTTCGAAATCCGGGAAGATCTCCCGGAAGTTATCGAGTTCCAGGTCTGCGGCCGCGGCCTGTCCCGATTGGCGGAGCGTTGCTATGCATTGCCACCATTCCTCAACATCGGATTTTTGTTCATCGCTACAGGCAAACGGCGCCTCCGGCAAAAGGGGCTTGAGCGCAATGGCCGGTCGCGGCCTGGCGAATTTAGCGGCCGCGTTCGGTGCTGGCTTCAGGGCGGTGCCTGCGGCTGCTTCCATTTCCTGGACACGTTGTTTCTCTCTCTCGACCTCAGCCGTGAATACATCGCTGAGACCCGTATGATCCTCAAGGGGTGCTCCTTCCGGCTGAGTTGCCGCCGGGGCAAGGTCCGGTTGCATCCTCAGGAGCTGTGCTGGTTCAGGCCCGCGGTCAGCTGTGGTGTCGGCCGGCGTCTGGACGGGCAGCGCGGTTTCCAGAGACATATCAGCCGCTGGGCTGAAAATACCCGGGTCGCTGAGATCAAGAATGATCGCCAGGGTCAGCCCGACCGTCGCCATGACTGCGGCGGGACGATACCAGGCCTGGAAAGAACCCTTTCGGCTGTCGGCCCGTACCGCCCTCGCGGCCTCGCGCAAGACAGCGTTATCGAGATCCGCCGGTGTCTCTTCGTCAGCAAGTGATTGGTAGTGCGCCGACACCTGCGGGTCAACGTCTATTGCTTCGTGTTTATCGTGGTCCTGATTCATGTCAATGGTCCGTCGCCGGGCCGCCTGATGAGCCCTTCATTACGCAGTCCTCTAAGTGTGCACAGCAGGCTCGGCCAGAGCCGTCTTTAGTTTTTTGGTGGCGTATCGCAGTCTGCTCCTGACCGTTTCCCGGTTAACGCCGGTCACCTGTGCAATTGTGTTGATACTCAGGCCGGCCTCTTCGTGCAGCAGGAAGGCGTCTCGTTGTTCATCCGGTATTGTGCCGAGCGCCGCATCGAGTCGCTGGCGGGCAAAGCTCTTTTCGGCTTCGAGATCCGGTTCATCGCCGGGATCTGGTCTGCAATCAGGATCCATGGCAGAGGCGACCCTGTGACGATTGTTTCTCCGCACGTAGTCAATGAAACAGTTGTGGGCGACGCGATAAAGAAAGGTCGTAAATTTCGCCGTTGGCCGATAGCGGTGCCGTGCCTTGATGATCTTGCCCCATACGTCCTGGAATACGTCCTCAGCCGTGTCGCGATTCTGCGAAAGGCGCAGTAGATAGCGATACAGGGAGTCTTTGTGTCGGCGATACAGTGTCTCGAACGCTGTTACGTCGCCGTCCTTGTAGCGCAGCATCAAGGCCGAATCTTCCGGGATAACGCTCATTGGTCGAGCATAAGCGGCGGTTTCACCCGTGGAAAGAGACGCTTGCAACCGCAAGACCTCTCTCGCTACCGTGGCCACAGTGGTGGGCATATTTGCGGCCAAACTCCGGCGGGCCCGCACTGAGCCATTCGATCCCTGCCTGGTGGCCGGGGCGGCTTGCCGCCCGGGGCTTCGCCGGCGCACATCACGTAGGTCATTGATATTAAGCCCCGAGAGCAATTTGACTGACCCTACAAACGGCCGGCCAGGCGATTCAGGGTTAAATGTCCAGGCAAATACCTTGCAATTGTGAAGACTGGTGTTATAGTCAACTATAACACTAAGTCACTTAAACCAAGGACGGCACTCAAAAGGGCGCCGAATGAGCAAATGAACACTCGCTGTGATCAGTTCCTAAAAGTATTGCTTTCACTGTCAGTTATGCTGATGTTCACGGTCGCGTTGATTGCGGGCCAGGTGCATGCAAATCTGCCTGCAGAGGTCTCAACAGCACGGAATTTTGGTCTTGTGACCCGGATGAGCATCACTCTCGAGTCAGAATCATTCCAGAAAATCGATTCGCTGTTGCATCTGGTCGACGCCATTTTTGCGCTGCCCATCGATATGGACCTAAACCTCGATGAGCTGGCGCTTCGAACGGGTAAGTTAAGGAATGCCGGATCTGAAGACTCGCCGGTGGTCCAGTAGCACTTTGCAGGTTAGCGGCATGCACAAACTGTCAGGAATTTGGAGGACTGTGTTCGCGCCCGTCCTCATGCAGAATCAGCAGGTATCAGATCGCGACTTCCCGTTTCGCCCTGTTACTATTGCGCCGCGGGCTGACCATGACGGCAGGCCCGCGGATTCCGACCGCAAGCTTAATCCAAACAACAAATGACTGGCCTCGGATATTCAATGGACCCGAAGTGGAATGAAGACCTGCCGATCTATCGCCAGCTGCGTGATCGCGTCGTTGCAATGATCCTCGAAGGCGTCCTCGGCGATGGTGACGTGCTGCCATCGGTCAGGAATGTCGCTGCCGAATACCGGCTGAATCCGTTGACCGTCCTGAAAGGTTACCAGGAGCTCGTTGATGAAGGTCTCGTCGAGAAAAAACGCGGCCGCGGCATGTTCGTTACCGACGGGGCCCACAAACAGCTGTTAAAAGACGAGCGTCTTCGATTCATCGAAAAAGAGTGGCCGCAGGTCGTTGCGACGATCCAGCGGCTTGGCCTCGAGGTTGATCAATTGCTGCGGCAGGTGAAGGCAAAGAAACCATCGAAGCCGGGAGGGAAGGATGACTAGCCTGGTTAGTGCACGCAACGTATCAAAGAATTATGGTGACTTGCGCGCGGTTGACGATGTCAGCTTCGATATTGAAAAAGGCTGCATCATGGGCCTTATCGGTCCGAATGGTGCGGGCAAGACGACACTCCTGAAAGCACTTCTTGGCCTGACCGACTGCCAGGGCAGCCTTTCAGTGCTGGGTCTGGACCCGTTTCGCCAGCGCAAGGAACTGATGCAAAACATCTGCTATATCGCTGATGTGGCAATACTGCCGCGGTGGATTCGCGTTTACCAGCTTCTGGATTTTGTAGAGGCCGTCCACAGTCACTTTTCCAGGGAGAAAGCTGAGAAATTACTTGCTGATACAAAAATCCTGGCCAAAGCGAAAGTGCGGGAATTGTCCAAGGGCATGGTCACGCAACTGCATCTGTCGATCATCATGGCAATCGACGCAAAGCTGCTGATACTTGACGAACCGACGCTGGGTCTCGACATCATCTTTCGCAAGGACTTTTACAGTAATTTGCTGGGGGACTACTTCGACGAAGAGCGGACCATCGTTATAACAACGCACCAGGTAGAGGAGATCGAGAACCTGTTGACGAACATCATGTTTATCAACAATGGTCGCATAGTGCTTGATGCCAGCATGGACGCGTTACCTGAACAATACGTCGAATTACTCGCTAGTGGTGAAAATGCCGACCGGGCCAGAAAGCTTAATCCGATCTTTGAACGCGACGTATTCGGCAAGAAAGTCCTCACTTTTGAAGGCATCAGTCGTGAGCAACTGACAGGGCTCGGCGAGCTGCGGACACCGGATATCGCCGATCTGTTCGTGGCCAAGATCAAAGGAGTGACAGCGTGATGCAGGGCCAGCTCGCACTGCTTCAACGAGAACTCTGGGAGCATCGGTCGATATACATCGTTCCCATTGTTGTTGCGGTCGTCATGACGCTGGCAGCATTGACGGGCCAGGTGTCAATCAACGGCATGGAACATGTCGACATCGGCATCGTCGGTGCGTCCAATATGCCGGATAATGCGAGGGCAGCGGTACTGTCCGGAATCATGATCGGCCTGTCGACCACATTCGTGTTTTCGATGTGGATACTGACCATCTTCTATGCGCTCGATTCGCTGTACGCAGAGCGCAAGGACAGAAGTATTCTCTTCTGGCGCTCCATGCCTTCGACCGATCTTGAAACGGTGCTCTCGAAGCTGTTGACAGCAATGCTGGTTATTCCATTGGTGACTTTCGCAATGATCCTGGTCACGCACCTGGCCGTGCTGCTGTTTGCCAGTGTGTGGGTCGCGGCCCGCGGCGGCAGCGGCTTGACCCTGATCTGGGGGTCAGTCCCGTTCTTCGACAACTGGACAGCG
>SMVB01259643.1_pt1 | contig 38493 bp, 35 predicted proteins | sample 2456461 | NCBI WGS metagenome assembly SMVB01 (sample SAMN11095934, study PRJNA526329) | marine sediment metagenome | biome: Marine sediment; feature: Surficial sediment; material: Deep marine sediment; isolation source: Hadal surficial sediment | place: Pacific Ocean | collected 2014-05 | depth...
GCTACAAACAAAAAGACTGCCGGCAGCATGCCTATGACGCCGGCCAGCAAGCCGGCACCTACAGCCTCGCGTCTTCTGGTGATGTGATTGAGGCAGAAAAACACAGCTGGCACCCCCGCCAGGTTATATCCCGCATAGCGAATACCATCCAGAGCCCAGCCTGGCTCGATTGGGGCCTGCGCAAAATGATGCTGAATATCATCGCCGAACACCAAAAAGCTGGATACCACCAGGGCCAAATAGCTGGCATATAACAACAGCGACCAGAAACCCATAAACTGTTCGATCAGGTGGCTGCCATAGAAGGTCAGCACGCCTATGGCCAGCATCAAAGCGATGGTGCCTGTTAGCGCCGGCGCGCCAAGCAGGCCACGTGCGATCTCGCCAGCGGCGGCACCGATTACCGACAGTACCACCACCATCAAAAGCATGAGTAAAATTTCATACAAAAACCAGAATCGCCCCAGCAGCTGCTGGAAAAACGTTTTGTAATCGTAACTATGCGATACACGGCTCAGTTCAAAAGATGCCGCCATGACACAGCTCCAGACGACAGCGGCGACAGCCATGGCCAGCAAGCCACCCACCGGACCATGAGGCAGAAAGAACTCAGCCAACTCTCTTCCCGTGGCATATCCGCCGCCGATAACGATGCCCTGAAAAACCAGGCCGGGTAGTAGGTATTTTTGGAAGAAATTCATAAAAGAAAGGAAAGAGTTGGCGGGAGGGGATGATGATACCCCAAAGGGGTCGAAGCTGAGCACCTATTAGCAAAATGGTCTTTTCTGTGCAGATAATAATCAACTGTCGCGCCACTGGCCAGGAGTAGGCGGTGGGAAAGTTTTATTCGGAACTGCAACGCCGCAGTGTCTTCAAGGTCATCATTGCCTATCTGATTGTTGGATGGCTATTGATTCAAGCAGCAGAAGCTTTGCTGCGCTCGGCAATCGCCCGCCAAAATGGCTTTGCCTTCGCACATATTGTCTTGGGCATGCTGCTGGCGGCAACAGAGCGTCTCGATGAGGACCGCCGGGAGATGCAGAAAGCCTGTGATCTTCAGCCAGAATCCACCAGGGAGACCGTTGCCGACGTGCTAATCTGGTCAGCCAGTAGCGGGGAGCTTGGCAGTTACATTGTACATCTGTTGGGTAAGACCTGGCCCGCAGGTGGCACACAGTGAGTGGAAGAGGATAGCTATGCTCAAGCGTCGGGATTTTGTACATTTTGGTATTACACTGGCAGGCCTGGCCGCCGCCAGTGCTTCACGGGCCAGGGATATTCGCAGCGAACTGGAACACTCTGACCTGATCTATCTTACCGCCCTCAAGTCCAATGGCCAGGAAAGCCGTTGTCAGGCGGAAATCTGGTATGTGTGGGACGGTAAGGACATTTTTGCCTGCACCAACACCAGCGCCTGGCGCACCCAGGCCATCGTCCGGGGATTGCAACGCAGCCGCATCTGGGTGGGTGACGTGGGCAACTGGAAACGCAGCAATGGTAGCTACAAGTCGCTACCCATGATGGAGGCCACTGGCAGTATTATTCATGACAAGGCGCAGCACGCACGGGCACTTGAATACTTCGGCGACAAGTATCCGCTGTCCTGGATTATCTACAAATCCAGATTTACCAAGGGTCTGGAGGATGGCTCTCGCAGCTTGCTGCGATATCGTCCAGTCTAATGGGGTCAGGTCGCCCATTGCCCATGGGCAGTGGGCGACCTGACCCCATTTAGTTATTTTTTGTCCTGCTGCTGTTCCGGCTTTTGTTCTTGCTTTGAAGTTTCATCCGGTGCTTCAGTTGTTTCTTTTTTGGCCGCATTATCCTGCCCGCCACAGGCACCACAACAACTATCACTCATATCTTTCACTCGACTATCAAGGGTTAAAATTGAAACTGGAGCATAAACCAGTTATCCAGTCGGCTAATTGATAGAGATCAGCATTGCCTGTAAGACCGTCATGAATACGGCTATCCGGGTCGACCTGACCCCTGCTTACAAAAAACCCGGCTGCAAGCCGGGTCTTTTTATATAAATGGCGGAGAGGGAGGGATTCGAACCCTCGATAGGGATTAACCTATACGCCCTTAGCAGGGGCGCGCCTTCAGCCACTCGGCCACCTCTCCGTTACGGCGCGCGATAATACCACAACCGATATAAAAACAAAGGGTTGGCGGGCTATTCGTGGTTTTTCTCCTCTTGCTCTTGCTCTTGCTCTCGCTCTTGCTGGATGCGTTGGTAGATTTCTTCGCGGTGCACAGCAATTTCTTTAGGCGCGTTAACCCCCAACCGCACCTGGTTACCTTTTACCCCCAGCACTGTGACTGTGACCTCGTCACCAATCATCAGGGTTTCACCAACGCGTCGCGTCAGAATTAACATACACTACTCCAAATAGGGTCACGCAATAACGTGCTAGTTCTTGTCTCTTGTTGCATTGTCGGAAGAGTACGACACTTATCAGTATAGACCGTTTCTGTGTTTCGTCAGTATATTAGCTTTTTCATATATTAGTATATTAATTTTTACTAACTTTTGACGGGTTCCACATCCAGCTCAAATGCCGAGTGCAAGGAGCGCACTGCCAATTCCAGGAACTTTTCGTCTATCACTACGGATATCTTGATCTCCGAGGTGGTGATCATCTGAATATTAATACCAACATCCGCCAGCGCCGCAAACATCTGGCTGGCCACGCCCGCGTGTGAGCGCATGCCCACGCCCACCAGCGAAACCTTGGCAATTTTATCGTCGGTGCGCACTTCGCGGGCATTAAGCTCCTCGGCGGTGCGCTGCAAGACCTTTTCGGCCCTCTCCATGTCAACACGCGCCACGGTAAAGGTGAAATCTGTACTGCCATCGTCGGCAACGTTCTGTACGATTACATCAACCTCAATGTTGGCATCACCAATAGGGCCGAGAATTTTATAGGCCACCCCGGGAGTATCGGGCACGCCCAGTATTGTCAGCTTGGCTTCATCGCGATTAAAGGCGATTCCCGCAATCGTGGGAGTTTCCATATCGGTTTCTTCCTCCAGTGTAATCAGGGTTCCAGGGCCTTCCTGGAAACTGTGCAACACCCGCAGGGGTACGTTGTACTTGCCGGCAAATTCAACCGCACGAATCTGTAACACCTTGGAGCCCATGCTGGCCATTTCCAGCATTTCCTCGAAGGTAATTCGGTCCAGGCGCCTGGCGCCATCGACCATGCGAGGGTCGGTGGTATAGACGCCGTCGACATCGGTGTATATCTGGCACTCATCGGCTTTCAAGGCCGCTGCCAGTGCCACCGCCGTGGTATCCGAGCCACCGCGACCCAGGGTGGTGATATTGCCCTGCTCATCCACCCCCTGGAAGCCCGCTACCACAATCACATAGCCTTGCTTCAGGTCAGCGTGCAGTCGTTCATCGTCAATTTCCTTGATGCGCGCCTTGGTGTGGACATTATCGGTGAGAATACGCACCTGGCTACCGTTGTAGGACCGGGCTTTCACACCGCGATGGTTCAGGGCCATGCTCAGCAGGGCCGTGGTCACCTGCTCGCCGGTGGATAACAATACATCCATCTCACGGGGCGTTGGCGCATCTTCAATTTCTTTGGCCAGCTCTATCAGGCGATTGGTCTCGCCAGACATGGCCGACACCACAATCACCAGATCGTGACCAGCGGCGCGATGGGCGGCAATCTTGTCGGCCACCTGGGCGACTTTTTCGACTGTACCCACCGAGCTACCACCAAATTTCTGGACGATAAGGCTCATTGCCCAGCATCCCCAAGCTGATCCTGGACCCAGCCTGGCACGGCCTCCAGCGTGGCCGACAATCCGGCCACATCAGAACCACCGCCCTGGGCCATATCGGGACGGCCACCACCTTTCCCTCCCAAGCGGGTAGCGAATTCACGCATCAGGTCACCGGCCTTAACCTGACCGATTAAATCTTTGGTAACACCTGCCGTCAGCGAGATTTTATCGCCGTCGACGGTCGCCAACAGAATCACCCCACTGCCCAGCTTGTTCTTCAACTGGTCGACAGTATCGCGCAGGGATTTGGGATCGGCCCCGTCCAGTATCGCCGCCAGCACTTTGGCACCATTTACCTCGGTCGCCTGGCTAATCAGGTCTCCACCGGCAGCAGCAGCCAGCTTTTTCTTCAGTTGGTCTATTTCTTTTTCCAGGTCGCGATAGGAGGCGCGCAGGCCCTGTACTTTTTCAACCACATTGGATACATCGCCCTTTACCGCCGCGCAGATCGCGTCGAGGTTCTGCTCGGCTGCGTCAAATACCGCCAGCGCGCCAGCACCGGTGACCGCTTCAATGCGCCGTACACCCGCTGAAATTCCCGACTCGGAGGTCACTCTTATCAAACCGATATCACCACTGCGGGCGACGTGAGTGCCGCCACAGAGCTCTACCGAAAAACCATCTCCCATGGTGAGAACGCGCACTTCATCGCCATATTTCTCGCCAAACAGGGCCATGGCACCGGCCTGCTGCGCCGACTCCATATCCATCACCTGGGTATCCACCACTGTATTGGCGCGCACCTGCTCATTAACCATGGCTTCTATAGTTTTCAGTTCTTCAGCGGTAACCGCTTGCGGGTGACTAAAATCAAAGCGCAAGCGCTGGGCATCCACCAGGCTGCCCTTCTGTTCTACATGCTCGCCCAATACTTTACGCAGCGCGGCATGCAATAAATGCGTGGCCGAATGATTGAGCGCGGTGGCACTGCGCACCGAGGCATCTACGCTAGCCTCCAGTTCAGAGCCAAGCTTGATCTCTCCTTCCAGTACTACACCGCGGTGCAAATGATGACCGCTACCCTTGGTAGTATCGCGCACTTCAAAACGCACACCGGCGGTGCTCAGGTAACCGCAATCACCTACCTGGCCACCAGATTCGGCATAGAACGGGGTGCGATCCAAAACGATTACCGCCTCATCACCGGTTTGCAAACTGTCTACTTGCGCGCCGTCGCGCAACAATGCCGTCACGGTACCGGCGCCAGCCAGGGCGTCGTAGCCGGTAAACTCAGTGCTACCGTCCAGATTCAGTGCATCGTTGTAATCGACATCGAAGGCGCCAGCTTCCTGCGAGCGCCGGCGCTGCTGCGCCATGGCCGCATCGTAGCCCGGCATATCCAGGGTCAGCTTGCGCTCGCGGGCGATATCGTTGGTCAGGTCAACCGGAAAACCATAGGTGTCATACAAACGGAACACCAGTTCCCCTGGAATTTCCGTGCCTTCAAGATCGGCCAGCGCCGCATCGAGAATGCCCATGCCGTTGTCGAGGGTCTTGGCAAACTGCTCTTCCTCCGCCAGCAATGTCTGCTCGATGCGTGCCTGTGAGTCAATCAGCTCGGGATAGGCCTCGCCCATTTCGGCGGCCAGCGGTGCCACCAGTTTGTAGAAGAACGCCTGTTGGGCACCCAGTTTGTTGCCATGGCGAACCGCGCGGCGAATGATGCGCCGCAACACATAACCACGACCTTCATTGCTGGGTATCACCCCATCGCTGATCAAAAAAGCGCAGGAGCGAATATGGTCGGCAATTACCCGCAGCGAATTATCGTCGATACTATCCAGGCCCAGCACCTCGGCGGTCGCCTTGAGCAGCGTCTGAAACAAATCGATTTCGTAATTGGAGTGCACGCCCTGCATGACCGCGGCAAGTCGCTCCAGCCCCATACCGGTATCGACTGAAGGCGCAGGCAGCGGCTCCATATTGCCGCTGCTATCGCGGTTGTATTGCATGAACACCAGGTTCCAGATTTCAATATAGCGATCCAGCTCACCGTTCTCACTACCGGGCGGACCGCCGGGCACGTGCTCGCCATGGTCGTAAAAAATTTCACTGCAGGGACCACAGGGGCCGGTATCACCCATCTGCCAAAAGTTGGCTTCATCCAGGCGCGAAAACCGCTCCTCGCTGACACCTATTTCCTTAAGCCAGATATCGGCAGCTTCATCGTCGGAAATATGCACGGTCACCCACAATTTTTCCTCGGGGATGCCCAGCGTGACGGTGAGAAATTCCCAGGCAAACTTGATAGCCTCTCGCTTGAAGTAATCACCGAAGCTGAAATTGCCCAGCATCTCGAAGAAGGTGTGGTGCCTGGCTGTATAACCGACGTTCTCCAGATCGTTGTGCTTGCCGCCGGCGCGTACGCAGCGTTGACTGGAGGTGGCCCGCTGGTAGTCGCGAGGATCGCGGCCCAGAAACGTATCCTTGAACTGGTTCATGCCCGCATTGGTAAACAACAGGGTCGGGTCGTCATGGGGCACCAGCGAGCTACTGGCTACCCGGGTGTGTTGCTGCTTTTCAAAATAGGCGAGAAAGACCTCGCGGAGCTCTGCGCTTTTCATTTCAGGTATCCAATCCCTGGGCCATGCTAGCCTCGCTCATGCTGCGCCCCGCCAAAATATGCAGGTGCAAATGGGGCACGGTCATACCGGCGGCTGCGCCGTTGTTGATCATCACCCGAAAACCTTCTTCCACACCCAATTGACGCGCCACATTGCCAGCTGCCAGCATCAGGTGACCCAACAGGGCCTGGTCTTCCACTGTTGCCTCAGACAACATGGTTATCGCCTTGCGCGGAATCACCAGCACATGCACCGGCGCCAACGGATTGATGTCATTAATAGCCACACAGTGTTCGTCTTCATAGATAAACTCGGTGGGTATTTCTCCGCTGACAATCTTGGCAAAAATAGTATCGGACATAAGACTTAACCCTGCTTCTCATCGGCGGTGAGTTGGCGGGCTTCCTCCTCCAGCATCACGGGAATTCCATCGCGCACCGGGTAGGCCAAACCGCTGGCCTTACACACCAGTTCTTGCTTCTCCTCATCATAGACCAAGGGTGCCTTACTCACGGGGCATACCAGAATACTCAGCAGTTTTTTATCGATCATGGTTCTCGCCAGTTACGCATTTTTAAAGGCCGCGAATTATACGCTACTCACGGCATGGGTGGTACCAATAGCTGTGGGTCTACCCGGCGATTGCGCCAGCTCATACGCCAGTCCAGGTGCGCCCCGGTGGCTCGCCCGGTACTGCCCACCTTGCCGATAATATCACCGGGTTCTACCCGCTCTCCCACCATCACAGAAACCGCGCTGAGGTGTAGCATGGAAGAACTCACCTGAGAACCGTGATCGATGATTATGGTGCCGCCACTGTAAAACAGGTCGGGCTCTGCCAACACCACCACACCGGCGGCCGGAGCTGCGACCTCTGTGCCCGTGGGCATGGCCACATCCACGCCGTAGTGAGGATTGCCTGGAGTGCCATTATAGACGCGTTGACTGCCGTAGACTCCGCTTATAGGGCCCTGTAATGGCCAGGAAAAACCCCCGGCAAAATCCGTGCGGTCACTACTGTTGGCTTTGGCGGCTCGCACCAGAGCGCGCTCGCGGCGAATGCGTTGCATATCTTTCGGGCCCGGGGTAACCGTTTTCTGCGGTACGCCCTCAACTTGCTGAATGCGGTATTCCCGTACGGCAATCACCAGGGATTGCTGGCAGGTTTTGTTACCTTCTACACGCAGGATGGAATCACCTGTTTCATCCCGGCCAAAGCCAAACACCACAATACCATCGGCTGAAACTGCCAGCGCCTCGTCATCCAGAAACACCCGACTGCCCGGCGCCACCTGCCCCCACAACAGTGCGCCCTGACGCACCTCACCACTAAGTTCGATGCAGGCCTGTGCCGGCCCCGCCAGGATCAGCAGCATACAAACAAGCTGTTTCATGCCAGCTCCTGCTCGGCCAGGGCAATGGCTTCAAATTCCTCTTCCGGCGCACTGGCCACCAGGTGGTGCCGAGAGTACAGGGCAAAGTAGGCGATCATGATGCCGTAGAACAATGCACTCCACAGGGCCGCCTCCAGGCTGACGAAAAAGGTGGAGGCAAAAGCAAAAATGGAAAGCACAAAGGCGGTACCTGAGGTGAGTGTGCCGCCGGGGGTACGATAGGGGCGCTCTAAATCCGGCTCCTTGTGCCGCAGCACAATATGCGAAAGTGTCATCAAGGCATAGGAAATCGTGGCACCGAACACGGCCATGGTAATCATCAGGTCACCCTCACCGGTCAACGACAGCAGAAAGCCAATGACGCCGGGAATAACCAGTGCCAGAACAGGCACTTTGTGACTGCTGGTCACCGACAAAAAACGTGGTAGGTAACCGGCTCGCGACAGCGCAAATACCTGCCGGGAATAGGCGTAGATGATGGAGAAGAAACTGGCTATCAGACCGCTCAGGCCCACCCAATTGACAAACTGCGCGGCCAGCGATCCCTCTCCATAGACTTTTTCCAGCGCTCCCACTAATGGCGCACCGTGATCCTTCATGTAATCCGCGCCAGCCCCACCGGGCGCCAACACCAGCACCAGACCGCCGAAGATCAATAGAATAATCATGGCCGTGATAATGCCGCGTGGCATATCCCGGGCCGGATCACCGGCCTCTTCGGCTGCCAGCGGCACGCCTTCGACCGCCAGAAACAACCAGATCGCAAAGGGCACCGCCGCCCATATGCCCATATAGCCCTGGGGCAGAAAGCTACTGGCACCGGTGGCATTTTCATTGACCGCGATATCAAACAGGTTGTCGACATTGAAGTGCGGGATCATGCCAACCACGAATACGACGATCGCCAGCACCGCCAGCAGGGTAATCACCATCATGACCTTGAGGGCCTCACCCGCACCCCACAAATGAAATCCGACAAAAATGACATAACTGGCCAGGTAGACCACCCAGCCGTTGATACCCACCAGCGACTCCACATAACCGCCGATAAATATGGCAATGGCAGCAGGTGCGATGGAGTATTCCAGCAAAATGGCGGTGCCGGTTAAATAACCACCCCAGGGGCCCAGGGCGCGACGTGCAAAGCTGTAGCCGCCACCGGCGGTGGGCAGGGATGCCGACATCTCCGCCAGGCTCAACACCATACACAAATACATCAGGCCCATAATCAGCGTGGCGATAAACATGCCGCCAAAACCGCCCTGCTCCAGGCCAAAGTTCCAGCCCGCGTACTCGCCGGAAATAACATAGGAAACTCCCAGGCCAGCCAGTAACATCCAGCCCGCCGCGCCCTTCTTGAGCTGGCGTTTTTGCAGGTAGTCTTCTGCTACAGTTTCGTACTCTATGCCGCCCTTGGTGTGCAGATCGGACATGTATGGATCCTCTTATGAATGTGAGCGGAGACAGGCGGCGAAGAATCATTCTAGGGAATTCGTCTCTGTTGCTGAGCGAAGGCGGAATGGAGAATATGCTTTGTGCTAGCGTAGGAATCCGCGCAAAAGCATTCGAATCTCTCGTAACTCACCCCCTCTACCCAAGGCCCCGTGGCGGCGGTAACCGACCCTGCAGCAATCTGGTAGTCCGCCAATGCCCCAAGGTACTCCTGGCGTTGTATTGACTGTATTACGATGGGTGGAAGCCCAGAGTTGAGCAGTGGAATATTGGCCGCCAAGCGGGCAATGCGTCCATTGCCATCCCAAAAAGGGTGTACAGACGCTATGCCAATATGCACCTTGGCATAAACAATATGTGCGTTGTCAGCGTCCACTCCGCCATCGAAGTGCGCGTTCATTTCTTCGATGATGGCGCGCATCAAGTCAGGCACCTGTACTGGCATGGCGTATTCAATAAAAACCTGGTTGCCGCCGTCATCTACAGCAGAGGTTCCATTGGGCTCGTTCTTCCAGGCATCCTGGGGCTTATAAATGTCAGTTACTCTCTCGGTCTGAACAGCCTGGTGAAGCAGGAAAAAGTCGTCTGCTGTGACTGGGCGATTCAGCATGGAATAGACAAGGTCAATCGCGCGACCATGGCCGATCACTTCTTCATGATCTTTGATCGGTTTGCCCGAGACGGCAAGCCCTTCTTCCAGAACGAAATGGGTTTCGCCGAGACTGAGACTATTACCCTCGATCGCTGTAGAGGTGTGCGTCCAAAGTACTTTCAATTGCTGGAGCACGGACTGCCTGAGATCTTTGTCCAGGTCATCGAGAAACGCAAGCTTCAGATTCTGCTCATCCATGGGTCGATTCTACCATTCTCCAATGAGGTAACATAAGCAAATGGGCCCGAGCACATCAGTGGTCAGCTAAAAATGGGGGATTGCCATTCAGGTCCACAATTACAAATCATGGTAGTCCAGGGGGCGCAAAAAAATAACAACTGCAGTTCAAAATATATCGACCTCCATTCTATACAACATGATGTGGCCCTATGCGATTCCACCCGGTTATTTTTTCGCCGTCCCAATGAAACTGAAAATGAGCACCTTGAGTAACGGGAGATAGCGCTGTCGGTCTAAAGACCGCAATACAGTCACCGTCGTATCGCGCACTGAGATAGAGCAGACCGTTAGAGTCTGTAGCTTTGCGTTGCCTGGCGAAGGCCTGGCATGCCGGATAACTGCGTACATCAGGCGAGCGGCAATCGGCATAATCCGCCCCGCGAATATCATCGAAATTGGTATTAACCAAGGTGTTGTAACTGCGCATAGTGACAATTTCTGCTGGCGAGTGATTCTGCTGCAAAATGCGCACTCGATTATAAATAGACTCGTGAATCGCACACTCCTGAGAGTTGCCAGCATAGTAAACACCAAAGGAACCATCGGTAAATCGACTGGGGTGACCGACATGCGTAAACGCGGCCATGATGGGTGTAGTACCTGGCCCAAATACACGCTCTTCTTCTGGCACTAATCCGAGGTGCCCCTCCTGCTCTCGCAACCGGTCATTGGTCATTGCTTCAATCTGGTAGGCTATCTCGTAATCCACACTGTTCACGACATCTTCAAACAGCAAGACCGGGGGATATTGGCTGGGCACCAGACGATACCAGCGACCTTCAGGATGAAACGTGGGAATCGTCATTAACTTCGTATAGAGTCTAAATAACGGCGAACATCAGCCAGATCTGAAACATTTCCCTCTAGCATCCGCTCCAGCGGCGTCCGACCTGTAAATCCCGGCGCTTCATTCTCCCTATGCACCCAGGTGTCCTGGATCGCCGGTGTACTGTAGAGAATCTTAAGCGCCTTATATATCCCCATAATGTAGGAAATTCGCTCCAGCACGTCTCGTGGCACGGTGTTTCTACACCCTCCGCGTTCGGCATTAGCCCACTCTCTCCAACGCGTTAAAGTGGGGCGGCTCGGATTTCCCAGGAGTGTCTGTTGCTGCCTGGGCCGCAGTTCCCATTTCTCTGAGATATTGAAAAATGCCTGAAGGCCAACCCGCGTGAACTCGGAGTTAGTGGTGGCTTGCGTCGTTTCTGGCTGTAACATCACTCGCCTCTCATGCCGTATGTTATATTTATATACATAATGTAATGTATATTACATATAATGCCAACCCAAAAATCCCTCCTCGATGGGGTAACATAAGCAAATGGGACGCTACCGACCACCCCGCCAGCGCGGATCTACCTATATCACCCCCGAGGGTGAGGCCGCTTTGCGCGCCGAAGTACACCAGTTGTGGAAGGTGGAGCGACCGGTAGTGACCGCCGCCGTGCATGAAGCCGCCAAAAATGGCGATCGCTCCGAGAACGGCGATTATATTTATGGCAAACGCCGTATGCGCGAAATCGACAGCCGGGTGCGCTTTCTCACCAAACGACTGGAAGAACTTGAGATAGTCGATCGCCCTCCCAATGACAGGGACAAAGTGTACTTTGGTGCCTGGGTCACGCTGGAAGACGACGATGGCGAGCAACAACACTACCGCATCGTCGGGCCAGACGAGTTCGACCTTAAAGCTGGCAAGCTGAGTATGGATTCTCCCATGGCCCGGTCGCTAATTGGCAAGCGCCTCGATGACGAGGTCACCGTGCGCAGTCCCGCTGGTGAGAAAAACCTTTACATCGTAGAGGTTCGTTACGAGGGTTAGAATTCAAAGACCAGGTTAGCGGTAACCGGCACGGCGGTAGCAATGTTTTTCAGTCCTGCCACCTCGCGCAAACGCTCCACGCCATCGACCAACTCAAAACTGGAGACGTTGATTAGCAGCGGTTGCAGGGTATCGACGTGAATTTCATTGCCCAGTCTAGCCACGCTGACGGTGGACTCCAGCATCACGTGTTGGCCGTGCAAGTTGAGCTCAAACAACACTTGCATGGTGGTGTACTCGCCATTGGCCAGGGCCGTCACGGCTTTCATATCGATATCTGCCTCAATTGTAGCAGCGGGGAAAGTAGCCGTTTCAAAAAACAGCTCACGCATGCGCTCATTGCGAATCGGAATCATGGTTTCCACGCTGACCAGGGGAATATTCACCATCACCCTGCCCTCGTCATCGATCCAGCCGGTGATACCGGTGAAGTGATGTACCTCGGCGACGGCGGCATTTTTTACCGACACAAACTGGATGGAGGATTTATCGGGGAGCAACACACCACCCGCCCAGGCTGGAAATCCCAGCAACAAAGAAGAACCAAGTATCAATAACCGTAATGCTCTCATAGCAGTGCCCTATCGCTTTTCCATATCAACAGTTTAGCCTAAATAGTCCGCTGTGATGCGCTCGGATGCGTTCCATAGTTCATCCGCAAGTGTCTCGTCACGTCCCCAGGCACTGGATTTGGTGGTTTTACAGTTGGCAAAATATTCACCAGAGACACCTGCCAGCTCTGGGTGGGTAGCGACATAACACTGGGTCGCCGCACCCTGGGCAACACTCTTCATAAACGGACGTCCCAAAATACCCACTACATTCATCAGGGCACCCCCATCGCGGCCAAGATTGGTTTTAATCACCCCCGGATGCACCGCATTAACGGTAACGCCGGTTCCTTGCAACCGTCGCGCCAGGGCACGTGCATACAGCAAATTGGCCAGCTTGGACTGTCCGTAAAATCGGGTGGGGCTGTACCGGTGCGAGGCATCGAGATTGTCAAAATCGATGCCGCCGGTCACCGTCATAACATGGGCTGCACTGGACAGTATGACAATGCGGCCCGCCTCCGCCGCCTGCACCTGCGGCAGCAGGTGGTGTACAAGAATGGAATGGCCGAGATGATTGGTCGCAAACTGCATTTCCACCCCGTGTGCCGTAGTAAGTTTTGTCGGCGCCATAATACCGGCATTGGTGATTACTATATCCACCGGCATGCCCAGCGCCTTGACAGCCTCCCCACAGGCTTTAACCGAGGCGAAGTCGCTGAGCTCACAGGCCAGCGGCAGGGTTTTTCCCTTCACATCGCGACAGGCTTGCTGCGCTTTTTCCAGGGTGCGAGCCAGGCCGATAACGCGGGCACCACGCCCGGCCAGCACACGCATGGATTCATAGCCCAGGCCGGAGTTAATACCTGTGATAACCGCGGTTTTTCCAACCAGGTCACAACCGCGCAGTACATCTTCCGCTGTCGAACGTCGCGTAAATCCCATAACATCCCCCTGCCGATAAGTAATGGTCATTCACTAGAGTATATGTACGATTCCGATGCCGAGCGAGATTATCAACGCCAGGTTGAAAAAGACCTGCCGCGAAATTTCCTTATTCACCTTATCCATGGCCTGCTGGGACAGACCGGCTTTCGCCTGGTTAACACCCCAACCTTTGTACCCGCCTACATATTACTATTGTCGGGGGGCTCCGACTTTGCAGTGGGACTGGCCCTGTCACTACAGGCATTGGGCAGTGCGCTGACCCCCCTGCTTAGCGCCAGCTGGATCGGCCACCGCGACCAGGTATTACCGATAGGGTTCTGGGCGGGCGGATCCATGCGAGTGGCCGTTCTGGGCATGGCGCTGGCTGGCTTGTACCTCTCTGGCGACACTGCCCTCTATGCCGCTATCGCCTGCATGGCTGCGTTTGGATTGTTTGCCGGCATACAGACCGTCATCTTCCAGGTACTGCTGGCCAAGGTGATACCGGTGACCAACCGTGGCAAATTGCTGGGTTTGCGCAACTTCCTGGCCGGTATCACCACCATTATCGTGGCCTGGTACGGCGGCAATTACCTGGTGGGCACACCGCCCACCGCGGCTGGCTATGGCTGGATATTTTTGCTGGCTTTTGGGCTTACCAGCGTGGGCCTACTGATGCTGGCACTGGTGCGCGAACCCCGACCCCCGACCGTGGCCGACCGACAATCCCTGGCCGAACACCTGCGCGGTATGCCTGCCTTTCTCAGGGCCGAGCCCGAGTTTGCGCGTTATGTGGCGGCGCGGGCACTGGCCACCATGGGCAGAATGGCGCTGCCTTTTTATATTCTCTATGCCGGTCAGACTATCGGTCTGTCTGGGCCCACCCTGGCCACCGTGACCATTGCTTTTACCGCAGCGGCAACCGCCTCCAACTTGCTGTGGGGCATCATGGCGGATCGATACGGCTTTCGCCTGTGCCTGCTGATCACCATCGCCGTGTGGATTGTGGCCACCCTGGCACTACTGTTGAGTTCATCCTACTGGGCCGTGATCGGTGTATTCCTTGCCATCGGAGCGTCACAGGAAGGCTTTCGTATGGCCAGTATGAGCCTGGCCATGGAGTTTGGATCCCGCGAACAAATGGCCCTGCGGGTGGCCATTGCCAATACCGCGGCGGAAATCGCCGGTAGCGTGGCACCGCTGCTGGGCGGTATCGTTGCCACCCTGCTCGGTTATGGGGCGGTATTTATCGGCGCCAGTGCGGTGCTGGCACTGAGCGGCCTGGTATTACTACTGTGGGTACCTGAACCGCGTTACGCCTTGATACGCACTACTGCTCAATAGCCGAGTAAATAATCGACTGCAGTTGACCGCGAAAATTGAAACTGCCAGACGGCATTAATTGGGTCATAAATATCACCATCAGGTCCTCGGCGGGATCCACCCAGAACAGGGTGCTGGCCATACCACCCCAGTTATATTCACCCACCGAGCCCAGGCTGCCATTGCGCACCGAATCCAGGCGGGTGGAGAACCCCAGCCCAAAGCCAATGCCGTCGTAGCTGGTTTCGCTAAAACTGCCGCGCGCTATCTGCGCCAGGTCAACACCGCCGGGCAGGTGATTACTGGTCATAAATTCGATGGTGCGAGGTCCCAGCAAGCGGTTGCCATTGAGTTCGCCGCCATTGCGCAACATCTGGCAAAAACGGTAGTAATCGGCAGTGGTAGAGATCAGACCCCCGCCACCACCGAAAAATGTGCGGTCTCGATACTCACTGCTGTGGGCATCGTCGGCCAGGGTCACAGATTTATCCATTTCACGCTGGTAGCAGGCGGTGAAGCGCTGCTCTTTGTCTGCGGTAATGGAAAATCCCGTGTCCACCATGCCCAGTGGCTCAAAAATCTGCTGGCGTAAAAATTCATCCAGTGGCTGGCCGGAGATCACCTCTATCAAATAGCCCACAACATCCGTGGACACGGAGTAATTCCAGGCCGTACCGGGGCTGAACTCCAGCGGCAATTCCGCCAGCTCATCAATCATATCCTTGAGGGTATAACCGGGACGTGGCACCTGTACGCCGACCTTGCGGTAGGCGTAATCCACATTGCTCGCCCGCATAAACCCGTAGGTCAGGCCCGACATATGGGTGAGCAAATCGCGAATGGTCATTGGCGCCACACAGGCTTCGGTTTGGAACAACGGCCATGAGCCGCCCTGAAACACCTGCAGATTGCGCCACTGGGGGATAAAGCGATGCACCGGATCGGTTAAGGAAAACAGGCCGCGCTCATATAAGGTCATCAGCGCCACCGAGGTGATCGGTTTGCTCATGGAGTAGATGCGAAAAATGGCATCATCAGCCATGGGCAGGTTTCTCTCCCTGTCCATCAGGCCCTCACTCTGCAAATAGCAAATCTCGCCTTTTCTGGCCACCAGCGTCTGTGTGCCAGCTACTTTCCCTGGCTCAATATAGTGACGGCGCAGATGCTCACCGATTCTATCCAGGCGCTGGGCCGACATACCCACCGAGGCGGGTTCAACCAGGTCCAGGAGGGCTATATCCGGTGTAGCAATATCCATTGGGGTTACCTCCATACTTTACTTCCTCGCTACTGATAAGTGTTCCCGCAACGCGGGAATTACCTCTGCTTCAAACCACGCATTGCGCCGCAACCACATCTGGTTGCGCGGCGACGGGTGTGGCATAGGCCAAAATCGCGGTGCGAACTCCTGCCAACGCCGCACTCGCTCAGTGAGGCTCTCTGTCGATTTTCCCAGGTAGTAATCCTGCGCATACTTACCCAACAACAGGGTGGTTTGTATGTCCGGCAATTGTTCCAACAATGCCTGGTGCCAGGTGTTGGCGCACAGTGGCGGCGGTGGCAGATCCCCAGATTTACCCTTGCCCGGGTAACAGAATGCCATGGGCACTATAGCAACACGCGACGCATCGTAAAAAGCCTGCTGGTCCATGTCCAGCCACATTCGCAAACGATCACCACTGGGATCATGCCAGGGAATGCCACTGTAGTGCACCTTCGTTCCGGGTGCCTGGCCAATGATCAAAAGCCGGGCATCGGCCTGCGCTCGCACCACAGGATTCGGCCCCAGCGGCAAGTCACACAGAGTACAGGCACGCACCTGCTGCAGAAGATCATTTAGCGGTATCATGGGCAGCCTATGCTACTGCATCACCTACATCGAGGGGAATCATCCGCCGACGCCCCCAGCATCATCCTGCTGCATGGTCTGTTTGGCTCAGCCAGCAACCTGGGCATGGTGGCCCGTGGGCTGGCCAATGACTTCAGCGTTTTCAGCCTGGATTTGCGCAACCACGGTAAATCTCCGCGCGCCGATACCATGAGCTATGACGAGATGGCTGATGATGTCGCTGACTTTATCAGGGCCCAACAACTGGATCGCTGTCATGTACTGGGCCACTCCATGGGCGGCAAGGTCGCCATGCAGCTGGCGCAGAACCAACCTCAATTGATCGACAAACTGGTGCTGGCGGATATCGCCCCGGTGCAATATCCCCCCCATCATGACCAACTACTGGAGGGTCTGGACGCGGTGGCTGAAGCTGGTGCCAGTGATCGCAAGCAAGCGGACCAGATTTTATCTGGCTATGTGGAGGACGCTGGCGTACGCGCCTTCCTGCTCAAGAGTTGGCAGCGCGATGAGAGCGGCAATAACCACTGGCTAATTAACCGGCAGGCGGTGCGTGCCAATTACGCCAAACTGGGAGAGGCTAATCACGGCACTGGTTTCAGCGGCGACACCCTGTTTATCGTGGGAGGGGATTCAGACTATATGCAACCTGGTTACCGGCAACAGACACTGGCCTTGTTTCCCGTCGCACAAGTCAAAGTCATTGAGGGAACGGGCCACTGGCTGCACGCCGAGAAGCCCACTATATTCAATAAACTGGCGCTGCGCTTCCTGCTGGACTAGCCTTGGAAAGGCTGGCCCAGGCGGAACTCCAGCACCGTACCAGCGGGAATATTAATCGACTCTCCCTTGGTGAGAAGAGAAGCTCCCAGACCTACTTTCGCCCCGGTTTTGGCACCGCTCCTGCCACTGATCAAGCCGCCTATGGCCGCAGCACCCAGGGTTTTTCTGGCCGAGTTGCCGGCGGTATTGTCGGTCACTGCCTGCATACTGGATGTCACCACCGGTCGCATCTGGTTATTGACCATAATGTCGGTCAGGGTCAGGGTTATTTTCGATTTTCCGGCCATACGCCCAGACTGCTTGGCACTGGTCAGCACCCCATAGACATTGGCGCCGCGCGGCGCAATGGTGACCCCATTGGCCACCAGGTCAGACTCCAGTCTGCCGGTAAAACGAAATCCCGCCTTATGTTTGCGCGAATCGATGGCCTGGCCCAGTCGGATCATGATTCTTGAGCCTGCGGCCAGCACCGGAGCGGGCGCTGGTGCCGCAACAGGCGCAGGTGCTGCCGCTGGAGCAGCGGCCGCTGCGGGTGCAGCCTGGGCACCTCCCGATTGGGCGGTAAAGAATACTGCATCAACGGTGCCGACATTATAGGTATACATGGTCCCACCTGAGTTGAAGCGCACACTGCTGGAGGAGCCGCCCGCATAACTGCCCTGCTTACTGCTGCCATCCTTCAGTTCAAGCATGTCACTGCCACCACTATTGGCAGTGTCAGCTTTAGTAGGGGCAGCATCGGAACTGTCGGCGCTCTCAAAGAACAGGGAATCCACCTCGGCCACGGCAAAGGTCTGGGTAGAGCCATCGACACGAAAACGCACATTATTGGACGAACCGCCCGCATAATTGCCGCTCAAACTCTTGCCGCTTCTCAATTCGAGAGTATCGGCCTGCGCCAGGCCGGCGCACAGTAACAGGGCTGAAAAACACGGAACTACAATGCGATTGATTAAGCGGGTCATCATTACCTCTGCAGACATTGCAACGTGGATATTTCCATCAGTCTAGCACCAGTAGAAATTCAGTACATCCCACTGGAAAAAATGCCATATTGAGGTAAAATCGCCGCCTTATCTTTGCCGCCCGATGTTCTACGAGATAGTGCGGCCACTCAGGAGCCCCTGCATCCATGAAGCGAGCATCCCTTTCGGCGCTGGAAAACCAGGCAGACTTTATCCAGCGACACATCGGCCCCACTGTGGCCCAACAAACAGCAATGGCACAGGTCATGGGCTACGACAATCTCGATGCCCTCATTGAAGACACCATTCCGCAGCGTATACGTCGTGAACAGCCCATGGCCCTGGGCGAAGCCCAGACCGAGCAGACCGTATTACAACGACTACGCACTATTGCCGACCAAAACCAGGTGTTTCGCTCCTACATTGGCGCCGGCTACAACGACACCTATACGCCCCTGGTAATCCAGCGCAATGTGCTTGAAAACCCCGGCTGGTATACCGCCTATACCCCCTACCAGCCAGAAATATCCCAGGGTCGCCTGGAAGGTCTGCTCAACTTTCAGCAGATGATCATGGACCTGACCGGCATGGACCTGGCCAATGCCTCCATGCTGGATGAAGGAACCGCTGCTGCCGAAGCCATGACCCTGTGCCAGCGCGTCAACAAGAAAAACCGCAGCCGCAGCTTTATCGTCTCTGCCGATTGCCATCCCCAGACCATTGCCGTGGTGCAAACCCGCGCTCCCCCCCTTGATATTGAAGTTGTTGTTGGCAATGTTGATGAGCTACTGGGGGAGACGGAAGCCTTTGGGGTACTACTGCAATACCCGGGCACCTATGGCGACGTTCATGATATTGCCCCGCTGATCGAAAAGGCCCACGCGGCTAACACCCTGGTCACCGTCGCGGCTGATATCATGGCGCTGCTACTGATGAAATCTCCCGGTCAGCTGGGCGCGGATGTCGTGGTGGGCAACACCCAGCGCTTCGGCATACCCATGGGTTTTGGCGGCCCCCACGCCGCTTATTTCGCCACCCGCGATGCCTACAAGCGCTCCACGCCGGGCCGCATCATCGGCGTGTCTATCGATCGCCGTGGCAACCAGGCCCTGCGCATGGCCATGCAAACCCGCGAGCAGCATATTCGCCGCGAGAAGGCGACCAGCAATATTTGCACCTCGCAGGCACTGCTGGCCATTATGGCCGCCTTTTACGCCATGTATCACGGCCCGGATGGTTTGCGTCGCATCGCGCAGCGCATCCACCGACTCACCGCCGTGTTGGGCAAGGGCCTTACTGAGCTGGGCTTTAACGCCGACAACCCACAGTTCTTCGACACCCTCACCTATACCGTCGGAGATAAGCGCGAGGCCATTCTGGAACGCGCCGAATTGCTGCAAATGAACCTGCGCTGTGTCGGCACCGACCAGTTGGGTATTAGTCTCGATGAAACCACCGAGCGTCAGGATATAGAAAACCTCTGGTTCGTCTTTGCGGGTGAGAACGATGAGCAGACACTGGACCTGGCCGCCATCGATGAATCCATTGCCGATCACCCGGGTATTCCCGACAGCCTGTGGCGCGAGGTGGACTACCTGCAACATCCCATATTCAATGACTTTCATTCAGAAACGGAAATGCTGCGCTACCTGCGCCGCCTGGAAGACAAGGACATAGCCCTCAACCGCGCCATGATCCCGCTCGGTTCCTGCACCATGAAACTCAATGCCACTGCTGAAATGGCCGCCATCACCTGGCCGGAGTTTGCGCGCATTCACCCCTTTGCACCGGAAACCCAAACCCGCGGCTACCAGCAACTGCTGCAAGAGCTGTCGCACATGCTGCTGGAGTGCACCGGTTACGATGCTATTTCCCTGCAACCCAATGCCGGCTCCCAGGGAGAGTACGCCGGCCTGCTGGCCATTAAGCGCTACCATGAGAGCCGCGGCGACCAGCAACGTGACATATGCCTGATTCCCAGCTCTGCCCACGGCACCAATCCGGCCAGTGCCGCCCTGGCCGGCCTCAAGATAGTAATCGTGGAATGCGACACGCAGGGCAATGTGGACATGGCCGACCTCAAGGACAAGGCCCAGCGACACAGCGAAGACCTGGCCTGCATCATGGTCACCTACCCTTCAACCCACGGTGTATTTGAAGAGAGCATTATCGAGCTGTGTGAGATTGTTCACGCCAACGGCGGCCAGGTGTATCTCGATGGTGCCAATTTAAACGCCATGGTCGGCCTGGCAGCGCCCGGCAAGTTCGGTGCCGATGTGTCACACCTCAATCTGCATAAGACCTTTTGCATTCCCCACGGCGGCGGCGGCCCGGGCATGGGCCCTATCGGCGTCGGTGCACACCTGGCCCCCTTCCTGCCCAATCACCCGCTGTGCCAGATTGGCGAGCTGGATGAAGCCAATGATGTCGTGGCCAGCGCACCCTTCGGCAGTGCTTCGATTTTGCCGATCTCCTGGGCCTACATCGCCCTGATGGGAACAGACGGGCTGGAACAGGCAACTCGTGTCGCCATTCTCAACGCCAATTACATTGCGCACCGCCTCAAGGATCACTACCCGATTTTGTACACCGGTCGCAGCGGTCGTGTGGCACACGAGTGCATTATCGATATCCGCCCCATCAAGGAAGCCAGTGGCATCTCGGAAGAAGACGTGGCCAAGCGCCTGATTGACTACGGCTTTCACGCACCCACCATGTCGTTCCCGGTGGCCGGCACCTTGATGGTGGAGCCCACTGAGAGTGAATCATTGTACGAACTGGACCGCTTGTGCGATGCCCTGATTGCCATTCATGGGGAGATTCGTGCCGTGCAGGACGGCAGCTTTGATGAAATGGACAATGTGCTGCACAACGCGCCGCACTCCTTGCAGGACATCGTCGAAGACAACTGGCCCCACCCCTACTCCCGGGAACTGGCCGCCTACCCGCTGGACAGTTTGCGACAGGGCAAATACTGGGCGCCGGTCAACCGTATCGACAACGTCTACGGCGATCGCAACCTGGTGTGCTCCTGTCCGTCTATCGATTCCTACCGGGACCAGTAGGGTCGAATTCATTCGACCAATGGTGGGATTGGATGGATCGTTGGCCGAATGAATTCGGCCCTACCTGGGGACGGACTGAGACAGCTAGGGTTCTGCTTATGACGGTTCGCCGACGGCCGGCACACCGGATGGGATCTCTAGTTCCAGGTCTGTGTCTGGATGGACAAAGTATTTCGGAATGGAGCTAATCCTACTACTATATGTAGCTAATAAGGCTATATATATAGTCAATAACGCTACATGAATCCCGGTCAAATTTACTGGCCACCCCGGCGCCACATGTGGGCATTACCGATTACTGGTTACCGGTGTATGCCTCGCAGCTCACCATCATGCTTCGCGAGTCATGATCACACCGCATCGTCGGCACTGGACCTTTTCGACACCGCCTGCGGCACCAAACCCGAACGTCTTATTGATTATGCGAAAGTCATGAAACCCTAACCAACACAGGAGACGGCCGAGAAATGGGGGCAGCTTTGACATATCACGAGTCCTCTGAAGGATTATACATGCTGTCTCACCTTCGTTTGGCTGCGGTCTTGCCAACGTTCCAATGCGACGACCGGAGGCGGCGAGCGCTTTGGGCCTCGAAGGAATAAACGCCATGTGCGTGTATTCGAAGGTAGTTCAAACACGGTCTTACTTGACCATTACAATTCAGTCATAACAAGCATCAGTGTACACGTTCATGAATCACCTCCCGCAGCAGACGGGTCAACACCTCCTCCTTGTGGCCGATATTCTCGACAATCTTTCTCGCTCGCGCGGAGAGGCGCTGATAGCCCCAAAGTGATCGCCGTTTGGACTCGGCCCACCCCTCGCGCCGATAGTAGAGCGGCAGGTTGACATCGAAATAGGAAATGCTGTCGGCATCCTTGAGCAGATCGGCCTCGGGATCGCCACCCACCTCGTGGATCTCCACCAGGCGACAAGCTTCGTCCACAATATCCCGTGCCACGCCGCATGCGGCTAGAATCGGACGCAATAGTTCCGCACCGTGCCGGGCGTGGGCTGCCTTGAAGGCATCGTAATCGTCGAAATCCGCCCGTTTCACCTTGACCTCCTCGATTGCCCGGTCGATGTCATGGGCCAGCGCCGCCAGCTGCACGGCTTCGCCGGCATCCGGTTCCAGGCGCAAGAGCCATTCCAGGGTGTTGTCGGCGTGGCGTGGATCTTCAGGCACGCGTGAGCCGGCGATAACCGCACGGATTTTTTGCTTGGCACAATCAATGCTGTCCATTATGCGCAACGCTCATCCGGCGTAGGGTCTCAAGATTCATCACCACGGCGATCAACACCAATACCGGCAACACCAGATTTGCCACTGCACCCAGAAAGATGAGGAATACGCGCACATCACGCCCCATCCGCAATCCGGCCTTGCCTCCGGCCTGGATCCGCTCGCGCATCAGGTTGTCGTATTTGTCAGCGGTGTAACTCAACATGAACGAGCCAATAATGGCCATGAAACCAACAAACAGAATCCAGCCGTTCGCTTCCACTGCCAGCAGGTGCAACGTCAATCCGAACAGCAGAAAGGCATCGGCATAGCGGTCCAGTACCGCATCGAACCAGCCGCCAAAGTCGCTGCTCTGGTATTTGAGCCGCGCCACTTCGCCGTCACAACCGTCAATGATGGACGCGAACTGGGCCAGGACGCCGCCAAGGAGCAGGGTAAAATACCCACCCAGCGCAAACAGCCCGGCGGCCAGCAGGGAGCAAAGAAACGAGAACAGGGAAATCTGATTGGGCGTCACATCGCGCTGCACCAGATGTCGTGAAATCCGCTCGGAGAGGGGGCGGTTCAAATAACGTGCGACAGGCCCGTCATTAGGCTTGTCACGTAGTCGCTTCAGCAAAGCCTGCTCCGCTTTTTGGAATGCTGAGGGATCATCCACATCGATCCAGAATCCGTCCATCAGTATCGCTTTGGCGCGCCCTTTAGCGGCCATGATCCGTACCGCCCCGGACAGGGACGTGTCGCCGTCTTTTTCTTTGCTTTGCTCCAGCGCCTCGAAGATAGCGGGGGAACACAGGAAAATACCTGTATCGAAACCATTGAAGTCGGCTAGTCCCTTGCCGATATCACGGATCTCTTTATTGCCCATCGGGCCATCATCTCCCACCTTAACGCGGGTGACATCCTCCATGTCGATAAGCGGGTTGCGGGTGTTACTGTCCACCACGAGCGCGATCTCCCCATCGCCCAACGTCAGACTTGTCAATGGTCGAACCAGCTTGGGATCGAAAAGGTGATCCGCCATGAGCAGCAAGAACGGGTCGTGCAAAATGTCTCGGGCCTTGAGCACCGAAAGGCCGTTCTCTTGGTCCCAGTCGTCATTCACCAGCGGCGTGATCGGAACCGCAAGGCGATCCGCCAGACGCTCCAGGAAATTGCGCACCCGCTCGCCCTGATAGCCGATGACGACAAAGAACTCATCTGCGCCAGACTCTATGGCGGTGCGGATGACACGTTCAATCAGGGGGATACCCAGGATGGGGATGAGGGGCTTGCTATCACCCCGCTGCTGCAACCGCCTACCCTTGCCGGCGGCGATGATCAGGCACTTGATGCCCATCGCCTCACTCGCCTTGAATAAAATGTTCCATCATCTGGAAGGCTTCATCGTCGGTGAACTGCCGTAGAGGATGTTTGCAAAAATAGGCCGATGGCGCTTCCAGGATACCGCCCGGACCTCGATTCAGCGCCAGTTTGGCGCAACGAATCATATCAATGGCCACGCCTGCCGAGTTAGGCGAATCCTCCACCGACAGGCGCAACTCTAGGTTCATGGGCACATCACCAAACAGCTTACCCTCCATGCGTATGAAGGCGACCTTGTTGTCATTCTGCCAGGGCACGTAGTCACTGGGGCCGATATGGATATTGTCGTCGTCCAACCGCCCGGCGGTCACGGCCTGCACCGCCTCAGTCTTGGATTCCTTTTTGGAAGCCAGACGGTGGTGGTTCAGCATGTTGAGAAAGTCAGTGTTGCCGCCGGTATTAAGCTGGTAGGTGCGCTCCAGCTTGACCCCGCGTTTGGTAAACAGGTCGGTCAGTACGCGGTGGGTTATAGTTGCCCCCAACTGGGATTTAATATCATCGCCGATAAGGGGAAGGCCGGCCTCTTTAAAATGATTCGCCCACCGTCCTTCGGGATCGCTGGCGATGAAGACCGGTATATTGTTGACGAAAGCCAGCCCCGCTTTATAGGCGCAACCGACGTAGAATCGGGTCGCTTCCTCGGAGCCGACCGGGAGGTAGTTCAAGAAAATTTCAGCGCCGGAGTCCTTGAGCACCTTAACGATATCTTCTTCGCTGGGCTCTGACTGTTCGGCGAGGACATAGGTGCGCTTTTCATCGTAGTCTTTCATGTGCTCGGAATAGCCGTCCAGAATCCTGCCCATCCGCACGGTGACGCCGGACGCAGGGACTTCAGAACAGAAAATCGTCGTGCAGTTAGGCGCGGAAAAAATCGCTTCGTGTACGTCGACACCGACTTTACGTTTGTCGATATCGAAGGCCGCGACGACCTCTATGTCACCGGGCAGGTATCCGCCAATCTCCCAATGCATCAGGCCGATGGCATCTTGCTGGTTCTTCCCTCGGTAATAATGAATGCCCTGTATCAAAGCACTGGCACAGTTTCCAATACCAACTAGTGCAATCTTGATCTTATCCATTTCTCTTGAGTCTCCTGTCATTTTCATTCAATGAATGTATTTTTCTCGGGAAAAACCCCGTTGTTCTCCTTGATATCGTTCTCCACGAGTTCGGCAATCATTTGCCGGTCAGCTCGCTTGTCCATCGGCCTTACGCGCCAACGGAAATTCGACCCGATGGTGTTTCTGATCCATTGTTCAAATTCTTCCCAACTCCCATCCAAGTAGTTATCCATCTTTGACACATCATGAACCACTGGTATTGCAGTCACCTCTATTCGATGAGTTGTTCACCGCAACCCACCCAGTACTTGCTTCTCTCACCTCACGTTTATGCATGTCCAGCTCTCACTGACAGGTAGCTGCCAGCTATCACAAGTATAGTAGAGAATGGGACGTAGGACGAGTAATCCCCCCGGTAAGTAATGGAGGTCGCAAGTAGAGTTTCCTCGCAATATGACATAGGGTAGAGGCGATATTCCTAGTGTAGTGTATTAAATTGATTGCTGATTTGATAGCGTTTGCCTGGCTCTCTCTACCTTCACCAAAATCTCTTCAGCAGATTTTGTCCATACAAAAGGCTTTTTGTTTTTGTTGTGTGCTTCTATAAAATTCATGATTGTTTCTTCCAGTTCCCCCACCGAAGTGAAAATACCTCGGCGTAATTGTTTGTCTGTAAGCAGGCCAAAAAAACGTTCAACCAAATTCAACCAGGAAGAACTGGTGGGAATGAAGTGCAAGTGAACCCTTTTGTGACGCTTGATCCAGTTTCTAACCTTTTCATGCTTGTGTGTTGCGTAGTTGTCCACAATAAGATGGAGTTCAAGATTTCTCGGGGTTTGTTTTTCCACCGATTTTAAAAAGGCCAAGAACTCTTGATGTCTGTGTCTTTTCTTGCATTCGCCAATTACCTCACCAGTCAACGTATTAAGTGCCGCAAACAAAGTGCTGGTACCATGACGCTTATAGTCGTGCGTCATGGTTTCGCACCTTCCAGGCTTCATGGGCAGTCCTGGTTGTGTTCGATCCAGAGCCTGAATAGAGCTTTTTTCGTCCACACAAAACACGACGGCATTTTCCGGCGGAGACATATACAATCCGACAACATCACGTAGCTTGTCTTCAAAATGTGGGTCATTACTAACCTTAAACTGGGATGACAAGTGTGGCTTGAGACCCACCTCTCGCCACACTCTATTCACAAAAGAATGATTAATATTCAAAACCTTTGCCAGGCTACGTGTCGACCACTGGGTGCTGTCTTTCGGTTTTTCCTGTGTTGTCATCTTGATAATTTTAGTTCGGAGCCTTGCTTGTTTTTCCGAGTTTTTACCTCCGTGATTGGCTCCTCTGGGCAAATCTTTTTCTATCCCTGGATGCCCACTCTCGGAATAGCGATTTCTCCATCGACCTACTTTGTTGACATCGATATCGAGCTTTTCGGCAATTTTATAGTTGGGAATATTTTCGGCTGCGAGTAAAATAATTCTTGATCGCTCGAGCAAACGAACCGGCGTCTTACGGCTCTTTACATTTTTCTCTAGTCGGTTTTTATCTTCCGCTGTTAATGAAATATTTACTTGAGCAGGCACTGTGCTTCATACTCCTTGATTAGAAGCGCCAATTATATATCATTAATCTGTTTAATACACTACACTAGCTACGTAGACTTCGCCACGCACGCTTTCCCGGGGTTATCCGCTGGGAGCACTATAAGCACGCTTTGAATCGATAGCAGGAATCCATCAATGCTCGCCATTTACACCACTCCCCTAAACCTCGATGCACGCTTTGGTATAGTAGCGAACCCTGGATTTCACAATCTCTATTACGAGCAGCACCCAGGGAGAATGCGGAATTCAGACGAATCAGTTCACAATCTTTATTCAAAGTCGACAGGGGCGGACTTAAGTCCGCCCCCTTCGCGGCGTTCAAACCAATTATCAAACCTGATCAGCAGCGGTGGCAGGAACAACAGATCCAACAGCAAGGCCACCACGATAATCGGCGTCAGCATCAGCGCCACGTTTTGATAATAAAAGGTATTGGAGAAAATCAGGATCATGGTGCTCACCGCCAGCGACAAGGTGGTGATGGTGATGGCCGGCCCGGCCTTGTCCAGTGAAAACTTCACCGCCGCCTCCGGCACCTCACCCTCGCGCCTGGCACTGATGTACTTGCTCAATACGTGCACCGTATCATCCACCACCAGGCCAATGCTGATGGAAAACAACATCAGGATGTAGGGGCTGAGCTCGCCGTTGTAGACACCCCAAAAGCCGAACACGATGGTGGCGGGAAAAACATTTGGCGCGATGCTCAACAGCCCATAACGCACACTCTTGAGTCCAATGATCAGCGTCAGGGTGATGAAAATAAAACTGATCGTGAACCCCTGCAACAGCTCCACCGATATTGAACGGTCCAGGCGCGCAAACAGGATGCTGTTATCACCGTGCATCACCTTGTATTGCTGCTTCACATTGGCCTTGATCCACTGGTCTATTTTGTCATTGAAATGCAGTAGTTCCCGGTTCGACAGGTTGGAGGTGCCAATCACCATGCGCACAGCGGAGTAATCGGAGTTGAAGATGGGCTCCAGGTTCGGTTCGATCTCCTGTATCAGTTGGTAACCGACCAGGTAGTCGATAATCTGCAGGTGATCCTCCGGCAGTATGTTCCAGCTCTCCTCGCTGTCGTGTTCCGCCTTGTTACGGGTTTTTAAATAGGCGGTGTAGCTGCGCACGAAACTGGTTTCCGGCTGCGCTTCCAGCCAAATCGAAAAGTCATCCACCTGCTTGAGGAAAACCGGCGTGGTGATGCCGTAATACTCACCGCTGTGAATGCTGTAGACCAGGCTCTGGTCGTTGCCGATTTTTTCAGACAGCGCCGTCATGGCGTGATGAAAATCCGAATCCTTGTCAACAAAACTAAAGCGGTTAAAGTCCACCGAGTTGAGCGGCAACAGGGCCAGGGTGCCCACGATCAGCACCAGGCTGCCGCGAAACAGCAGCGTGCCCCGCCGGGCCACTAACTGCTGTACCCAGTTGATAAAGCCGCGCACCCCCAGCGGTTTGGGTATCTTGCGCGTGGGCATCAGCAGGATCAGGGTGGGCAACAGGGTCAAGGTAACCAGATAGGCCCATACCACGCCAATTGCCACAATGTTGCCAAAGCCGTATATGCCCGGTGAAGAACAGTAGTTCAAACTCAGGAAACCAAAGGCGGTGGTGATCGTTGCCAGACTAATGGGCTGGAAATTAACGGCCAGACTTTCCCGCATGGCTTCGACCCTGCCCAGGGAGCGGTGCAGGCCCTGCACGTAAATCGAGACGAGATGCACGCAGTCTGCCGTGGCAATCATCAACACCACCAAAGGTCCCATGGCGGAAATCTGGTTAAACGACATCTGTGCCCAACCCGCCGTCCCCACGGTCAGGGCGATGGTGACAAAGGACACCGCAAATATGCACAGGGCAAACAGCAGGGATTTAAGACAAAACCACAGCAGAAAAATGGAGATACTGACAACCAAGGGAAACAGATAGCGGCTGTCCTTGATCTGCGCCTTGTAACTGTCCAGCTCAAACATTACGTTACCGATCACATAAATGGTCAGATCAGGATAGTCACTGCGCAGGGAGTCTCGCAGCGCCACCACCGACTCTGCAATGCTCATGCGCGTGGCCTTGTCGTCACTATCCGCCTTGTACTTAACCAGCGCCAGTGCCATTTGCCCATCGGGTGACAGCAGGCTTTTGGTGAGATCCTCGTCGTTGAGAGCGATATCGCGGATGCGCTGCAGGTCGTCCTGTGACAGTGCTGACAAGGCAGGCAGCAGATAATCGCGGTCGTATTGTTCGGCATCGACCGCATTGAGACGATAATTGCTGAGGGAGGCGACAGAGACGGCGGACTCCACCTCTATGTACCGGTCGGTCAAATCCTCCATCGCTTGCAGCGCTTGGAAATTGAATACGCCATCGGTTGTGAGGAAAGCAAACAACACAGCGGTGCTGGGCGGGAAATCTTTCCGCACTTGTTCGACCTCTTCCCGGTAGGGGTCGTCCTCACTCAATATGCCGTTGAAGGTATTATCAATAGTGGTATCGCGTATTCCCCAACTGACGGTGCCTGCCAGCACAATGGTCAGCAAGGTGAGGATATGGCGTTTGACGATCAGTTGATTGATCAGAAAATCCATCTCAGTCTCTATCAATTCGAGGTCATGTTTTATACCACATCCAGGGGCGAAACAATGAACTGTGCGGCTGTCACGGGATCAAATGTAAGTGAGAATGTGCTACTGTTTGCGCAAATATTCTCGACACCGCTATGATTGAGGAAGCACCCATGAAAATGTTCAAGTTCGCCGTATTTTGCGTCGCGCTGTCCACAGGCCTGTTCACCAGCTTGCTGTGCACTGCAGCCGGGTCGACCTGGGTTGGAGATTTTGCACTGCTGGATCACCAGGGCAAGCATCACCAGCTCAGTTGGTATGGTGATCAGAAGGCCATCGTGATCGTTATCCAGGGCAATGGAGATGCCGCGGTTCGGGCCGCTGCCCCCGCCCTGAACAGACTTCAAGAAGAATTTGAAAGCCAGGCGGTGGCGTTCTTCATGCTCAATCCCCGGCCGCAAGACAGTAGAGAGAGCATTGCCAAAGAAGCGGCTGAATTCGGCTATAAGCTTCCCATCCTGGTCGATGAATCCCAACTGGTGGCCGAATCCCTGGGCGTCGAAAACACCGCAGAAGCTTTCCTTATCGATCCGCAAACCATGAGCCTGGTATTTCGCGGACCCATCGAGGACAGTGGCAACCGCTACCTCAAGGACGCACTCAGCAAGCTGTTAGCCGGCCAGGCGATTGCCGAGCGCCGGGTCGCCACGGCGGGCTCTGCAATCACTTTTGCCAGTCGAGCGCAGCATCAGGTGAACAACGTGTCGTACAGCAAAGACATCGTGCCAATCCTGCAGGACAACTGTGTTGCCTGTCATCACGACGGTGGTATTGCACCCTGGTCCATGTCCAGCCACCGCATGATTCTCGGTTGGTCCAAGATGATGCGCGAGGTGGTCATGACCCGCCGCATGCCGCCGGGCCAGATCGATCACCACGTGGGTAAACCCATCCAGGACATGATGGGACTCACCGTCGAGGAAAAACAACGGCTGGTGCACTGGATAGACGCCGGCGCACCCATGGATGGCGCCGAGGACCCGCTCACTACCCTGACTTTCGATGATTCCAAGTACAGCCTGGGAGAGCCGGATATGATCATCAAGGTGCCACCCCAAGCCATCCCTGCCACCGGGATTATCGACTACCGCTACATCCCGGTGGAACTCAACCTGGATGAAGATGTCTGGGTGCGGGCCATGGAAACCGTGCCCGGTGACAAACAGGTGCTGCACCACGTCATCGCCTACCTGTCCAGCCCGGCGGACAAGAGTGTGCGGGGTCGGCAAACCGGCTCAGCCAGGGGCCAGAGCATCGGTGGCTTTGCACCGGGTCGCCAAACAGATGTATTCAGGGACAACAGTGGGCGCTTGATACCTAAGGGATCAAACCTGTTATTGCAAATGCACTACACAACCTCGGGCAAAGCCACTGTCGATGAAACCGAGATTGGCCTTTTCATTTACGATGAGCCACCGGCCTATGTCATGGCGGGAGGCGTTGCCGGCCAGAGGCGTTTTATGATTCCCGCCAATGCCAAGGAATACAAACTCGAGGGCGAGCAGTTGATCGAGCGGGATGCCTGGTTGTACTCCCTGATGCCGCACATGCACTTCCGCGGAAAATACATGAACTACACCGCCGTCTACCCAGACGGCAGCTCCGAGATCCTACTGTCGGTACCGCGCTATGATTTCAACTGGCAGTTCAATTACCAGCTGGAGGAGCCCCTGTTTCTGCCCGCGGGCACCCGGCTGATTGCCAGAGGAGCCATGGATAACTCAGACAGGAATCCCGCCAATCCCGATCCCTCCAGGCCGGTGCACTTTGGATTGCAGACCAAGCACGAAATGTTCTTTGGCTTTCTTACGCTGCGCTATGTGGGAGAAACACCGGAGAGCCTGGCGGGAGACCCACCAGAGGTAGCTGGTTTGTAAAGGTAAATAGGGGACAGACCACGGTTTATCCGATCGGTCCTGGATAAACCGTGGTCTGTCCCCTATTTTTCTGAGCTGACGCTCATGCCGGCCGTAACTTATATATAGCCCGTAACATCGCCGTCATCACCGGTTGCGCCGTATCCGCCACGTAAACATCCACATTCAGGTCAACAAATTCGTGGCCTTTCTTTTCAAACAAGTCACGAATATCACCCTCCACGGTTAACAAGGTGCCATCTTCCACAATCGCGTAGTTTTGCGAATCGGTTTGCATATGAATCCACGGATTCATATAGACATTGCCGGCCAGCACCCAGTTGGTCAGGCCCAGCATAAAGGAGGCATTGGCATAGGCCGTTCCGCCAAAGTTATGCAGGGCTGGCATTGCCTCTCTGTCTTTGAGATAGGTCGCCATATTGCTTTGATCGTTCCAGCGAGCAGGCATTGCAAACAGGCCACTTTCCTGCAGTTTTTCCATCTGTTCGCGAGTGGCTTTGGGGGTCGAGTATTCTTTTGGTAACAGCCCATCACCGCGCAGGGTCGGCGGCGAGGGTGGATTTTCATTGCGACGCATTGTACCGCTAGCGTTGTGAGTACCCTCCTGGTCGGTGAGTACCGCTTTATAGGAATCATCGCTGACATCTGACAACGCGACCGCAAAGTTGTAACCATCGTAGAGGGGTTTCTGCACCACAATACTGGCACTGCCCCGGTTCAGCCACTCGCTGCCCCAGGCCTCAACGGCAGGATGAATCAGGTAGGAAGAAACCGTCACACCGGGCACCAGGCCGCCTTTGAATCCGTAGGCCTTGGCCATCTCGTCGGAGTGAATCTGGTTGGCGGAATCCGGAGATTGGTTAAAAGCCGTTGCCTGCCAGTTTTGTAGTCTACTCACCTTTCGCTCCATCAGTGCTCTGATACAATCAACGACATTATCACTAAACCTAGCGAGGTCTAAGCACTAAACTCATGGCAGCTGTTTGCATCTACTGCGGCTCCAGTCCCGGTACCGATCCAGCCTATATGGAATCGGCCCGCGCCATGGGCCAGCTAATCGCCTCACAGAGTCACACGCTGGTTTACGGCGGCGGCCAGGTGGGACTGATGGGTGCGGCAGCCGATGCTGCCCTGGCTGCTGGCGGCGAAGTGATTGGCGTCATTCCCCAAGACTTGCTGGACAAGGAAGTCGGTCACGGCGCGGTCACAGATTTGATTGCAGTGAGCTCCATGCATGAACGCAAAATGAAAATGGCCTCGCTCTCCGATTGTTTTGTCGCCCTGCCCGGCGGCATAGGCACGCTGGAAGAAATCACTGAGGTACTGACCTGGAACCAACTGGGTTTTCACGCCAAGGCCTGCGGCCTGCTCAACGTCAATGGTTTCTTTGATTCACTGCTACAGTTTCTCGACCACATGGTCGAGAGTCGTTTTCTGACTCCAGAGCACCGGGGGCAACTACTGGTCGCGAACAGTCCACAAGACATGCTGTCCATGGCTTTAGACTATAAGCCGAAGACTCTGGATAAATGGATGGACAGAATATAAATATATTCATTACGGGGCTGCGGACAGTCCAGCCCGGTCAGAATTACCATGTTTCGCCTGCTTGCGGGCGAGTGCGTAGTAGTCGACGGCTAAGGCCGTATCGCCCAGGCGTTCCGCCGTGTGCGCCACACCCAACAGTGCGTTCAGGCGATTTGGAGAACCAGCAAGTACCCTAAAGTAGTTATCCAGTGCGACATCGTAGGCCCTGGTCTGGTACAGCATGTCTGCGTACAACTCTCTTGCAGGCAGTACCTCACCGGGAGTCACCGGGTGTTTATCAATCGCGTCCTCACGAACCGCTGCGGCCTTTGCCAGGCCGAGGGCGGTTTCCGTATCGCCTTCGGCTAGCTTGATCCATGAGGAAACGGCATCCACATGTACCTGAAGTTCCTCGCGCCAGTAGGGCAGCAGAGCCTTTGGTGCCTCCGCCTGCAGCGTGCGTATGGTCGCGAGTTCAGCGTGTGCCTGATCGATCTTGCCAGCGCGTGCGGCACCAATTCCACGGGCGAAGTAGTGGATAGATTGTACCCAACCGAAGTCTTTCCAGGCAAAGTCTTCCCTTACCAGTTGCAGGTTTGCCGCCTCATTCCATTGGCGCCGTTCGAGCACATAACGCGCTGGGGCGGACGCGTAGGTGTAAGCAACTTTGAAGTTTTCGGTATCGGTTCTGTCGATGGCGCCAAGCTTCACCAGCAACTCTTTTGCTTCTTCATCACGCGCGGTCTGTAACATGGCATAGATAAGGTAGTCCATGCTGTGCAGGCCCTCGTCGTAGTGCCCCGGAAGGTGTGCGCGTACCGTGTAGTCTGCTGCTGATTGTATCGAGTCATGGTTTGATAACAGGGACTGGTCCCATAGTCCCAGTCGTGTATAGATATGGGACGGCATATGCTGAGCGTGTGCCGAGTCCGGCGCGGCAACTGCATAGGTGTTGGCTGCATCCAGTGCCAGATGCGCAAGTCCCGGATAGTCATAACTGTGTATCTGGTAATGGAGGACACCAGGATGGGTGGGCTGCGAATTGCCGACCCAGTTCAGCAAACCCGCTGCCTTGAATTGATGGGGGTAATTTTTGTCGTGTGGATCAGCTGTGGCCAGCAGCGCCAGGGCGTAAAAAACCGCCGCTTCTGGATCGTCGAGGTTATTCGTATACAGCTCTCTCATGAGCATTTCATGGGCGCGGGCCCGCTGCAGGTGAGTCGCTGTGTCACTGCTGGAGAAGAAGGCCGTGATGGCGGCGAGATAGGCCAGCTCTCGCGGGCTGGCTTCCAGCGTCTGGGCGCGGGCAAGTAATTGGGCACCTTTGTCAAGATCTGCCTGGCTCGGCGGTCCCCACAAGGGATGCCATATGCTCATGGCGGCCCCCCAGTACGCGATCACACAGTCCGGATCCTGTTCGATGATTTCGTCGAACATCCGTGCCGTCTCCAGATATTCGAAAGAATGCAGCTGTGTTACCGCCAGATCTATCTGCGTCTGAACCACCTGCTGGCAGGTACTCTCAAAGCTGATCCGCGTCGATTCGGGCTCAGGAGTACACGCGGAGGTAGAGAGAAAAAGCAATAAGGCATTGCTGCTGACAAACAATTTACTAATAGCCACTCTAAGCTCCAGCTTGTTTGTTATTATGGCAGATGGGCAGCATAACATAGACGCAATTGCCAGGGCGCCTCGGTGGGGACTGCCCATGGCTTTGGACTATAAGCCGAAGACTCTGGATAAATGGATGGATAAGATTTGAACATATTTATAACTGGCGCATCGGGCTTTGTCGGTGGCGCAGCAACGCGCGCCCTGGTTGCCAAAGGCCACACGGTGCGCGCCATGTCGCGCCGGGATGCATCGGATATGCTGATCCGTGAACTGGGCGCCGAACCAGTGCGCTGCGACATGGAATCGATCAGTGACAGCGATATTGGCGACGCTGATGTGGTATTACACTGCGCCGCCTATGTAGAAGGTTGGGGCCCGAAGGACGCCTGGTATCGCGGCAACGTACTGGGAACCAAGGCCGTACTGGCGGCCGCGCGCGCCGCTGGTGTAAAACGGTTTATTCATATCGGCACCGAGGCTGGCATTGTGCACGGCCAGCATATTCTCAATGCCGATGAATCCTACCCGCTGGCACCCGACTCCCCCTACCCTTACTGCGCCACCAAGGCACAGGCAGAAACCCTGGTACGGCAGGCGAACTGCGCGGATTTCGAGACCATCGTGTTGCGCCCCCGCTTTATCTGGGGCCCGGGTGACACCACCCTGCTGCCAGCCATTGAGGAGATGGCGGCCAGCGGCGGCTGGATGTGGCTGGATCACGGCACCGCCCAAACCTCCTCCACGCACATCGACAACCTGGTACATAGCATTGAATTGGCATTGACCCAGGGTGTACCGGGCGAGGTGTATTTTATCCTCGACGACGGCGTCCACACCCTCAAACAAATCATTACTGGCATGGCCGCCTCCAAGAACCTGCAACTGGCCGACCGCAGCATCCCATCCTGGCTGGCGCATGCAGCCGGAGCCCTGTGTGAGGGCATATGGCGATTATTCAAATTAAAGGGCGCCCCACCCTTAACACGCCATGCAGCCATGGTGATGTCGCGCAGTTGCGTGCTAAAAGGTGATAAAGCTCAGCAGGAAATGGGCTACACGCCAGTGATAAGCTATGACGAGGGCATGCGCACCCTGGCGGGCTGAACCCAGGCCAGCTCTTACAGGTATGCAAATTTCAGTAGAAATATCAGCGCCAGCACATAGGCGCCCGGAGAAATATCCGCGCGCCGCCCCACGCTCAACTTAATCACCACATAACTGATAAAGCCCACGGCAATGCCGTTGGCGATGGAAAAGGTCAGCGGGATCATCACAATCATTAACAGCGCTGGCACCAACTCACTCATATCCTCCCAGTCCAGTTTTTCCATGCCGGTCATCATCAGCATGGCCACGTAAACCAGTGCTCCCGCGGTAGCATACGCTGGCACCATACCGGCCAGCGGCGCAAAGAAAATGGCCAGCACAAACAGCACACCGACGGTAATTGCGGTCAATCCCGTGCGACCGCCAGCGGCCACCCCGGCAACGCTTTCTACGTAACTGGTGACCGGTGCACAACCGAGGAAGGCACCCAGCACACTGGACGTGCTATCGGCTTTGAGCGCTCTGTCCAAATTCTGGATTTTACCGTTGGCATCCACCAGGTTGGCGCGACTGGCCACTCCCAACAAAGTGCCAGCGGTATCAAACAGGTTCACAAACAAAAAGGCGATGATGACCGACACCATCGATACATCCATAGCACCGATTATATCCAGTTGCATAAACGTCGGCGCCAGGCTGGGCGGTGCTGCGACAATGCCGTGATATTCAACCAGCCCAAAGGGGATGCCCGCCAGGGTCACAGCCAGCACGCCGATTATCATGGCGCCATGCACCTGACGCAGACTCAGCACCGCCATTACCAGGAAGCCGATTGAGCCCAGCATGGGGCCGGGCTGGGTGAGGTCTCCCAGGGTGATCAGCGTGGCGGGGTTGGCCACCACGATGCCGGCATTCTTAAGCCCAATAAACCCGATAAACAATCCGACACCCGCCGCCATGGCTATGCGCATATCCATGGGAATACTTTCCAGCATCCAGCCTCGAATTCGGGTCACACTCATGATGACGAATAAAATACCGGCAATAAATACCGCCCCCAGGGCGATCTGCCAGCTATAGCCCATATCGGCGACCACGGTATAGGTGAAAAAGGCATTTAGCCCCATGCCGGGTGCCAGGCCCACTGGCCAGTTGGCGTATAGCCCCATAATGAAACAAGCGATGGCGGCACCCAGGCAGGTGGCGACAAAGGCGGCACCGTGATCCATGCCCGCCGAAGCCATCATCTGCGGGTTCACAAAAATGATATAGGCCATGGTCACAAAGGTGGTGAAGCCGGCCAATAACTCCGTACGCACAGTCGTGCCGTGTTGTTGCAGCTGGAAAAATCCGCTCAGGGCTCCTTCGGTGGAAACCGGGGACATGTGTCACTCCATCAGGCATTATTATTAGTGCAGTGAGTTTACGTAAATGCCGACTTAGGCACCACCGAAGTCTGTGGTAGGCTAGCTCTTTTTTTTCAGCGGCCCCAGCTCATGACCAAGCACTACATCGACGCCAGTCAATTATTGCGCGACTCTTTCGAATTGGCCCTGAAAGTCTACGAGAGTGGATTTCGGCCCGATTACATCGTCGGTGTCTGGCGCGGCGGCGCACCGGTGGGAATTGCGGTACAGGAACTGTTGGATGTGCTGGGAGTAAAGTCCGATCACATTGCCATCCGCACCTCGTCCTATACCGGCATAGGCGAACGCGACCGCCATGTTCAGGTACACGGTCTCAACTACCTCATCCGACGCCTGGAATCAGAACATTCGTTGTTAATCGTCGACGATGTGCACGACACCGGGCTTAGCATTGACCAGACCATCCGCGATCTGCAGGCTGCCTGTAAAAAGAACTTGCCGGAAATTCGCATCGCCACGCCCTATTACAAGCCGGCCAATAACAAAACCGACCGCGTACCTGATTATTATCTTCACGAAACCGACCAGTGGCTGGTATTCCCCCACGAACTGGATGGGCTCAGCATCGAAGAAATTGCCAACCACAAACCAGAGCTCGCCGATATGATGGGGGCCATCAAGGCCGCCCGGGCGAAAAAATAGTCTCTAGCGAGTATATTTCTCAATGATCTCGCGGTGAGCGGGAAACTGTTGCAGCAGCACATCTCTCTCGCCCAGCTGCATATCAGAATATTCAAAACCCGGCGATACCGCCTCGCTGATCAGGCCGTATTCACCGCTGGCCAGGTGCGACGCTTTCCACACCCCGCCCCTCACAGCCATCTGCAGGACTTGTCCCTGGCTGGGGTCTGGTCCCAAAACTACTGTTTCGAGACTGCCGTCCGGGTATATCAGGTAGTAGGTGATCGGCCCGCCGAGATGGAAAAAGTGCAGTATATCTGACTTGTTCAGATGCCAGTGCCCAACGCGCGACTGCGCGGTCAACAGGTAGTAAATAGAGGTCATGGTGAAACGCGGCCCACTGCCCTCATCGATCTTGTCGCGATGGGAGGCTTCAAAGGTACGACGAAAATAGCCGCCCTCCCTATGAGGCTCCAGTTGTAGGTCACGCACTAACTCATCAACGTCCATGGCTGAGCTTCCCGTGGCAACAAAACATCCCATCAACAACAACCATTTCATGGTGCACTCTCGGCCAGCGCTGCCTTGATCTCATTGCGCACGCGCAACACATCGGCTAGCAGTTTTTCTTCATCAATGGTCAGCACCTGTCGATCCTGCATCAGAATACGGCCGGCCACGATGGAAGTCTGCACGTCCTGGCTGTCCAGTACATAGACCAGGTGAGACTTAATATCGTATAAGGGTTGGTGGCGCGTTTTGGTGAAATCCAGCTGTATCATATCGGCTTGTTTGCCGACTATTAACTGGCCCGTCACATCTCCCAGGCCAACGGCCAGCGCACCCATGCGAGTAGCCATATCAAGCGCGGTTCCAGCCGGAATCGCAGTGGGATCGGCGGCTTGTAACTTGTGCAACAGTGCCGCCAGGCGAATCTCCTCCCACATATCCAGGTCGTTATTGGAGGCCGCCCCGTCGGTACCCAGGCCCACATTCATCCCCGCGGCAATCATCGCCGTAACCGGGGCCACACCGGCGCCAAGTTTCATATTGGAAGTGGGGTTATGCACGGCTCCCACACCC
>SMVB01433908.1_pt1 | contig 38491 bp, 18 predicted proteins | sample 2456461 | NCBI WGS metagenome assembly SMVB01 (sample SAMN11095934, study PRJNA526329) | marine sediment metagenome | biome: Marine sediment; feature: Surficial sediment; material: Deep marine sediment; isolation source: Hadal surficial sediment | place: Pacific Ocean | collected 2014-05 | depth...
GAGCTGGGCGACATCCGGCCGGTGGTCTTGGAAGTGGTGCGGAGTGGCGAGCAGCGTCTTTTGTTCCGTGAGCTGGTGGGTCGGCATCACTATCTTGGCCACGCGGTTCCCTTCGGCGCTCAACTGCGCTACCTGGTCTACGCATCGATGCCGGCGCAAGTGGTGGGCTGCGTGCAGTTGTCGAGTCCAGCGTGGAGGATGGCCGCACGAGATGGATGGATCGGCTGGGACGACGCCACGCGCAGGCGGAACCTGCAGCGAGTGGTCAACAACAGCCGCTTCCTGATCCTCCCCTGGGTGCGGGTACAAAACCTCGCGAGCCGTGTGCTTTCCCTGGTGGCGCGCCAGCTTCCGGGTGACTGGCACAGCCGCTATGGCGTTGCGCCCTTGCTGCTGGAGACTTTGGTGGATCCGAGCCGGTATCGCGGCACCTGCTACCGGGCCGCGAACTGGATCGAGCTCGGGGTGACGACGGGGCGGGGGCGGATGGACCGTGAGCACCGTCGCCACGGCGCTTGCCCGAAAACGGTGCTGGTCTTGCCTCTGGTCAAGGACCCGCGCCGGATGTTGCGGGAGAGCTGAGAGATGGCACTTCCTGCGGCCGAACTGTGCAAGGATCTCTTCGGAATGGCGAGGGACGAGCTCGAGTCGATCATCGCGTTTCTGCGTTCTGGCGAAGCGGGGAAGATGAGCCACAGCGACGTGGAGAGGCTGGTACGCGAAAGGGGCCACGACCTTATGCGCAAGCTGTTCCAGGCCCATGTCGACTCGCGCGGTCCCGGCGAGGCGGCGGCGACAGTCCGAGGTGCGGATGGCGTGGAGCGGGACCAGGAACGCTCCCACGAGCGCGGCCTGACCACGATCTTCGGCGAGATCCGTATCAAGCGTTTCGGTTACGGGGCCGAAGGGGTAGATAGCCTGCATCCGCTGGACGCCGAGCTGAACCTTCCCCGCGAGCTGTACTCGTTCGAGCTGAGGCGGAGCGCGGCGGTAGAGGTGTCGAAGGGAGCGTTCGACGAGGCGGTGGCGAGCCTCGCCTGCCACACCGGAGCAGAGGTTCAAAAGCGCCAAGTGGAGGAGTTGGCGCGTCGGGCGGCAGAGGACTTCGACGCCTTCTATGGGCAGCGCGCTCCACCAGCAGGGGATCGCAGCGCCTCGGTGCTGGCGATCACGGCGGACGGCAAGGGCGTTGTGATGCTGCGCAAGGACCTGCGCGAAGCCACCAAGAAGGCTGCCGAGAAAGGCTCCCGGCGACTGGGCAAGCGGCTGACCAAGGGCGAGAAGCGGAACCGAAAACGGATGGCCACGGTCGCAGCCGTCTATACAGTGGAGCCCTTCATGCGCCAGCCAGAAGACGTGATCCGTGTGCTGGCGCCCAGCGACGAGCGCGAGAAAGAGAAACGGCCTCGGCCCCAAGATAAGCGTGTCTGGGCAAGCCTGGCCAAAGAGCCCGAGGAGGTTCTCGCAGAGGCGTTCGCCGAAGCTGAACGACGAGATCCCTCACACAGCAAGAGCTGGGTCGGCTTGGTCGATGGCAACGCTACCCAACTGAAGATCCTGCACAAGCTGGCTAGCCGGCACCGTGTCGAGCTCACCATCGTGCTCGACTTCATCCATGTTTGCGAATACGTGTGGAAGGCCTCGCTGGGCTTCTATGAGGAGACCGAGCCGGCCCGCCAAGTGTGGGTCCAAGAGCGACTGCTCCGCATCCTGCGCGGCGAGGCCACCCTGGTGGCCGCGGGGATGCGACGCAGTGCCACCCGACGAAAACTGAAGCCTGACAAACGGGAGAACGTGGATCAGTGTGCTGACTACTTGCTCAATCACGTCCCGTATCTGCACTACCACGAATACCTCGCCGCCGGACTCCCGATCGCTACCGGCGTGATCGAAGGTGCCTGCCGCCACCTGGTGTCGGACCGCATGGACCTGACCGGAGCGCGTTGGTCCCTGGCTGGCGCCGAAGCCGTGCTGCGTCTTCGCGCTCTGCGCTCTAGCGGAGACTTCGATGAGTACTGGCACTTCCACGAGCAGCGCGAATACGAGCGCAATCACGCCTCACGCTACTCTAACGGCAAGGTCGTCCCGGTCAGGGGCCGCCACCTCAAGCGCGTCAAGTGAGATGAGCCCCCACTGCCATGAGACACGCTCAGATCCGCCGTTCCAAAAGAGCCGCACCCCAATCTTATGACCTAGCCGAGTGCGCAGACGTGCTCGCGGCTGCAATTCACTCAGAAACACCAATCGGCGGGCAACGGAGAAACTTTAGGGTCGCTTTGCGGCACGCCGCAACGAAAAAAATCAGGAACCCAAAGAGGGCAGCGGCTGCTAATTCGCGATTTGTCGGTTCACGATGGCGAGTATCTCTCGTTCGAGAGAAATGGCTTTCGTTTCGATCTCCTCGCCTTTGGCAAGCATGTCGTCCGCGAACTTTTTATCCTCGAGTCCCGCCGCGTTGGTCTTGATGTTGAGATAGGCTCCCAACACGGCCGTCCGGGCGCAGAGCGCGCCGACACCAGCATCGGAAGCGGAGCTCGGGTTACCGTTATCCGCCATCGCCTTGATCACTTCCATAGAATCGTAGGTGCTCTGCATCACCCTGAACGGAACGTCCATCGCGTATTTCGTCGCCTCCTCCATGGCGTGCTTTTTCTCCGCTTTCTGCGCTTCCGTATCTCTCGGCATGGCGAAGACGTCCATGACCTTGTTGAAGGCTTGGGTGTCCTCGTCCACGAGGGCTAACAGCTCGTCGTGAAAACGTTTGCCTTTCTCGGCCCAGCTCGAGAACTCCTCCCATCGATCGTCCCATCCCTTCTTGTGAGCTGAGAGATTCGCCACCATGGTCGCGAGCGCGGCGCCCAAGGCGCCCACCGCGGCGGAGATGGAACCACCTCCTGGTGCGGCAGATTCGCTGGCCGTCTCGTGAGTGAAATCTGCGAGCGTCATGTCAATCAATCGCTCTTCCGAGCGATCGGCCATGGCATATTCAATGATCTTCTCGTCCGGCTTGAAGGGATAGAGATCGCTCAATCCGAGCGACTTCACGGCGATCTTGATGAGCTCCGCGTCCGACACGCCGGTCGAGCGCTGCTGCTTTCTGAGAAAGAAGCGGCCCGCATCGAGCATCGCTTGAAGCGGGATGAGGCCAACAAGCTCGCTGCCGGTTACCCGAATGCCTCTCTGCCGCGCCTTCTCGCAGACTTCGTCGAAGGCCACGTGAACCGGCGTCACACCGAGATGGGTGAGGTTCATCGAGATCTGCGCAATGCCGTACTCCTTGATGAACCAGCCGATGGCCTTGACACTCTTCAGGGACCCTGGATTCCAAACGTCCTCGCCCTTGTCGTCCTTGACGACGGGACCCGTTAGCGGGTTCCCCTCGCGTTTCTTGCGCCCTTTCTCGCGCACGTCGAAAGCGATGGCGTTGGCGCGCCGAGTGGAAGTCGTGTTCAGATTGACGTTATAGGCAACGAGAAAGTCGCGCGCTCCGACAGCCGTGGCCCCCGAGCTCGGGCTGAATGTAGCGGGACCGAAATCCGGCTTCCAATCCGGGCTCCCGAGCCTGTCCTCTAGCCCTTCGTACTCGCCTTCACGCACGAGAGCGAGGTTTCTTCGCCCTTGTGTTCGCGCCGCGTGCTCGTAGCAATAAATGGTAAGACCCACTTCATCTCCCAGCCGTCTAGCGAGCTCGTGGGCGTGCAGCACCGTCTCTTCCATGGTGATGTTGGCCACCGGGATCAAGGGACAGACGTCGATAGCGCCGAAGCGTGGGTGCTCACCGTGATGCTGCCTCATGTCGATGAGCTCGGCCGCCTTTCTTGCCGCACGGACCGCCGCGGCGATCACTTCCTGCGGAGTCCCCACGAAGGTGACGACCGTTCTGTTCGTCGCCTTTCCCGGATCGACATCAAGAAGCTTCACGCCCTCGACGCCTTCGATCTCCGACGTGATTTGTTGGATGACGGACATGTCGTTCCCTTCGCTGAAATTGGGAACGCATTCGATGAGTTGCTGTTTCATTGCGGTAATGTCCTAGCTAGAGAGGGGGAGGAGCCGGGCGGCAGGTTGATGCCATGGGTCCGGTAGGATAGCACGCTAGGTGCCCGTGGTCCTCGTCAGCCCAGGTACTTCTCCAGCGAAACGATGAGCTCTTCGGCTCGATGCCTGAGTCTCTGCATCTCGTCACGGGTCCTCTCACCAGGAGTAAAGCGGGCCTCTTCGCACTTTCCCAGGACCGTAAGAAACTCCTTGCGCAGCCCCGGTGGAGTTTCGCGCTCTTCGAGTAGGGCATCGATACCCTCGTTGGTGAGACCCGAGGGACTCGCCGCCGTCTTGTCCCCGATGTAGCGGTAGAGGGCCACCGCAACCTCCTCGTAGAACTCTTTCGACGCTTCCTGCGCAAGCTTCCCCGCCCTCTCGAGGCTCCCGCCCGCTATGCCTCGGGCCCGTTGTCTCCGGAAAACGTGCCCATGGGTTCGCTCTTTCTCTTTTCGCCGGAGGTGAAAGACAAAGCCGAGGTTCCAAAGGATGGGGAGGACAAGGCTCAGGTAGAACAGGCTACTCCGGTAGTAGGGCGACGTGGCGACGCCGAGAGTCTCGGGGGGCTCTTTCAGAAAGCGAATGTCCTTGCCGAGGAGTTTCACGTCACCGCGGCGCGTGGCCACCGGCCCGATCCCAGCGGTGATGGCGGCACCTGCGACCGAGAGCCTCAAAGGTCCCGCGGACGCCGTGAGGTAGCGCTTTTGTTTCGGGTCGAAGTAGCGGAAGCTCCAGGGCCCGATCTCCTTGAGCCCGCCGGCATCGGGCACGAGAACGAACTCCCACAGCTTCGTACCGTAAAAGCCCGTGGAGCTAGCCCGGAGATTCTCCGAAGTACTCGGATCGAAGTGACGAAACCCAGGGAGGACCAAGAACCCCGGAGCCTTCACCGAGCGTAGGTTGCCTTGCCCTCGAACGGAAGCCCGGCCGCGATGCGGAGACGGTCCCATCGGGTCGCACGCGAAATAGATTGAAGCGCCAAGTCCGCTCCTCGAGGTTCCAAAATTGGCCATGGAGCGGGAGGAAGAGAACCCGACGGTCGAGGGTTTGGCCGTCTGCATCCTTCACCGTGACCTCGAGCTTTGGCACTCTCACCAACCCGTAGCGTGAGTTCGGTCGGCTCGACCAAGAGCTCCGCGGGCTCACTCTGGATGGTCGCGGCTAGAAAAAGGGAATCCAATCGACGAATGACATCGGCGATTACCTCCGAAAGACGGAGCATATCGCAATTCGTAAGTGGGGTCGTCTGACGGGTCGAAAGAGCTCTCTCTGCTACTGTGGCCGACGGAGCGATTCGAGAGTTCCTGCCGCGCAGTTTCGCGGTTCGGAATCGGCGGAATCAGCTACAAATTCTTCGAGCGCAGGGATCGCCCTCCTGCCCACATCGCCCATTTGCACCAGTGCCTGTGAGGCGCAATAGATTTCGCTTCGAAGCTCTGGAACGTGAAAGACGTGAACGAAAGCCGGGATCGCATTTGCGTGTGGCTCCATTTGTGCCAGAGCCCTAACGGCCTCACCACGCAAATCTCCACAGTCGCCGTCCAGAACGATGCGCACCAAGTCGGGAACGGCTTCCCTTGCCGCCGTGCCCATCAAACCCAGCGAACGGAGTGCCTCTTCACGCCATCGTGTGCCCTCCGCCACGATCCGCAAGAGTGCAGGAACGGCGCTCTTGGCCAAAGGACCGATCATGCCCAAGGTGCCAACCGCGGCGCCGCGAATGTCTTCGTCCTGGTCGTCGAGCAGCGCCAGGAGCGCTGGCACCAAAGTCGTGGCACGCGCGCTTACTCTCCCCAGTCGGCATTGGGCTTCATAGCGCGTTTTCGGGTCTCGCAGCCTAGGAAGTAGCTCGTCTATCTCGCTCTCGCTGACTTCGCCTCCCTCGTGTGGGGTCAAGCATCGCGTGCTGGATCAGATCACCATCCACGCTGCCGACGGTCTCACGCTGATAGCTCTCGCTCCCACGTCGGCCGAAACCATGATGGAAATACAGACAATCTTGGACAGCGACCCCGACTTTCGGCGCGAACGTGAGCGGCTGGGACTCTCGACACTCCTCGGCTATGTTGCTCCGCGTGAGTGGAATGTCCCCGAGCTCGGATTGCGACGACCAGGCGAGCACCGGCATTCGGGGTTGGCGGAGCTTTTCCATCCCTCGACCCATGGCAACTCTATCGAGCTCGACCAGCATCAACTGGTGGTTGCAGTGATGGAGCCCATCGTCATCGACACCACCACTCGAGCGGAGGGAAAGGAGCTGGTGATGAGGACCCTGGGCTACGTTCCCAAACTAAAGGTCGTCCTCGACCTCGGCAAGGGTTCTGTCACCAGTGTTTCCGACGAGCCCTACGAGAGTCAGTGGAAGGGCATCCCCGTGCCCATTTATTGAGTCTGACACTAGCGGACGCCGAGGATGGCCTTCCCCGGCATCTCGTCTTCAACGATCTGTGAGTTCTTGATGACAAAGGTGCCGCCCACGAGGACATGCGCGATGCCCTGCGAAGGCGTGTCGCCCTTCGCATAGGTGGATCGATCGATGATGGTCTCAGGGTCGAAGAGCGTGAGGTGGGCATCCGCGCCGACTTGAACCCGGCCTTTCTTCTTCATCGCCGGCGCCGCGGTCTCCACCCGCTCTGCCGGCAACAGAGTCATTTTCCGCAGGGCGTCCATGAGGCTGAGCGCTTTTCGGTCTCGCGCGTAGTGGCCGAGCACGCGCGCGTAGGTACCCGCACCTCGTGGATAGGCTGGCCCGTAGAGGAACGGGATGCCGTCACTGGCCACGATGACGTCCGGCTGCGCGACGATCCATTCGTTCGTGGTCTCGTTCCGTCCGTGGATGATGACCCAACCGCCTTGTGCCCGGTATTTGGTATAGGAACTCCCGCCCATCGGCGAGTGATGTCGTAACCGACGCTTTCGTCACCCGATTCTCCAAACGGAAGACAATCCCCGCTCCCAGCTCCCTGGATGAAGTCATGGAGTTGCCCGAGGCGGCGGACACAGTCGTGTTGGTTGTGAACGTCGAAGGTAAGGCGCCCAAGGTCGTCCGGGTCAACGTGACATTCACAGAGGGGGTGCTCGACGAGATCGACCGATTCGTGAAACGGCAGCGCACTTCGCGGTCGGCCTTCTTGGCAAATGCTGCCGCCGAGAAGATCAGGAGAGCGGCGACCGGCTAAACGGCAGGTCCGGGGCTTGTGCGAGGAGTTCTATCGCCAGACGCCAGCGAGGTCGATCTCGACGGCGTCGAAAGGCTCAGCGCGGATGGCATCCGCCTCCGAGTAGACGGAGGAATCGCGGGCAAGCGTTCCCGACGCCACCCGGTGAGATCGGGTACGACGACGTCCTCTCCCAAATGGAGCTCAGGCTCGATGAGGATGCACCAACCGCCGGGACCACCGAGACCGTCGTCGAACGGGGGAGAGAGTCGCCCGGTCAGGCGGGTCGCCGCCATCGCGTGCCGCAGGCGGGGTCTTGGGCTCGCGTAGAGCTCCCCGCTCAGGATCTCCCCAACGAGATGATCGGGAAGAGCCACAAGGTCGGCATAAGTGGCGCGTTTGGGAACGCGCGCTCGCGTTTGGCTCATCTAATAGCCATTATAGCTGTCAATTTGCTGCATTGAGAATTCGTGCTGGTTAATCAATAATCGGGCCGTCTCCTCTGGAAGGAGAAGAGCCGATTTGTCGGGAGGGTAATCGTTTGCTGGCAGCAAAGAGATTTCCGGTGGTCATGGTCTTTGTTTTGCTGCTGGCTCCCTACGTGCGAGCACAGCACGGTGCAAGCGGCGGAGAATGGCAGGCTTTCGGCGCAGACCTTGGCAGTACTAAGTACACACCGCTGGATCAGATAAACGGGGACAACGTTTCGGATCTAGAAATTGCTTGGCGTCGCCCGGCCTTGGATGAGTATTACCTGTCGCTGAATCCGGAGCAGCGTTATTCCACCCGTTACATGGCCGTTCCGCTAGTGATGGACGGGGTGGCCTTTATACCTAACGGTGTTGGGCTCGTGGAAGCGTTCAATCCGGGCACCGGTGAAACGATCTGGGTGCAGAAGCCATTCGGCGGCGCGGAAGATCTCCCCGGCACCGTCACTCGCGGCGTGGCTTACTGGACCGATGGTGACGACCAACGTATTCTTGTCCAACGCGGCGTTTATCTATACGCGTTGAATGCCAGGACGGGTGAAGTTTATCCATCTTTCGGCGACGCGGGTAGAGTCCAGCTGCAAATCGAATCTCCCGACGCGCCGCGTTACCGCTGGGGCGGCGTGCCCATGGTGGTCCGTGATGCGGTGATCATCGGCCAAGCGATGACCGATACCTTTGTCAACAAGGAAGCCTTCCGTAGCGATGTGAGGGCGTTCGATGTCCGGACCGGCGCGCTGCGCTGGGTTTTCCACACCATCCCTCAAGAAGACGAGTTCGGTAACGATACCTGGTACGACGGAGCTTGGTCGTACACCGGGCACACTCCCATGTGGGCACTTTTCAGTGCCGATGAGGAACTGGGCCTCGTCTACATGCCGTTGTCCTCGTCGACCAACGACATGTACGGTGGGCATCGAGTTGGCGACAACCTGTTCAGCCAAAGCCTGGTGGCGGTCAATGCTGAAACGGGCGAGCGGGTTTGGCACTATCAAACGGTGCATCACGGGTTGTGGGACTATGACCTACCGGCGGCGCCCATCCTGATGGACATTACCGTCGAGGATCGTGCAATCCAAGCGGTTGCTCAGATCACGAAACAGGGTTTTACTTTTGTCTTCGACCGCAAGACGGGTGAACCGGTGTGGGAAATTGAAGAGCGGCCCGTACCGCGATCGAAAACACCCGGAGAAGTGACGTCCCCCACACAACCGTTCCCGACCAAACCAGCACCCTTTGAACGGCTGGGTGCCGTTGAACAGAACCTCATCGATTTCACGCCCGAGCTTCGCGCCGAAGCGCTCGAAATCGCCGGGCGCTACGTGACCGGCCCACTCTTCACGCCACCTTCGATTCGCGGCGACGGCCCCAACGACACCCAGGGCACCATCCAATTGCCCGGTTCCCAGGGAGGGGCCGACGTTCAAGGCGCCGCCTTCGACCCCGAGACGGGCTATCTATATATCCCATCGATTACCTCACCCTTTGTGGCGGACATTCGTGTAGGTCAAGACTCGGGCAACCTTCGCTATATAAAAGGTACCCGTCGCTGGATCGCAGGGCCCCGTGGTTTGCCGCTATTCAAACCTCCCTACGGGCGGATCACGGCTATCGACATGAATACTGGCGAACATGTCTGGATGGTGCCGAACGGTGATGGCCCTCGCCACCACCCTGCCATAGCACACCTCAATCTTGGACCGTTGGGAAGTCCAGGCAGACCGGCGCCTTTGCTCACAAAAACGCTGCTGTTCATAGGTGAAGGCCTAACCAACGTATTTCGTGACCGCCGCATCCCACCAGATATGCCCACTGAAATAGCCACGAATAGCGGGGGCCCTTTCTTTCGCGCCTACAAGAAAGAATCCGGTGAGACCGTTTGGGAGGTCGAGCTAGAAGCAGGAACCTCGGGGACACCCATGAGTTACATGTACGAAGGCAGACAGTACGTTGTGGTCGCGATTGGTGATAGCAAACATTCTCCAGAGCTGGTGGCTTTCGCGCTGCAAGAGTAATTCGAGCTAGCGTGATGCACGTTTCCGGCGGATTCTTGCCGCGGTCGAGCCGAACGAGGCGTCCGGGAAACCGATCGATGCGATCCAGACGGAAGCGTCTACCGGGCTCGGAATGATCCCGTAGCTTCCCACGGTCTTCACGAACTTGGTGGGGAGATCCGTCGTTTCCGCGATGACTCAGACGCCCGGCTCCGCACCTTTCGTACTCTCGACGACGCCCGAGATGCTTTCCGCCGCCGGACTCGCCACCAACGACATCAAGATCGCAACGAGAAAACAGACTTTCCTCATGCCTGCTCCCTCAGCGTGAGCGATGTCGAAAGGGTCTTCGGAGTTACCTCGATCAGTGTTTCGTGGCCTCTTCGGCGTCCTTTTCCTTGGCGCGTGCTCCAGCGAGGATGTTGTAGAGGCCATAATTCCCCTCGTGGCAGGCATACTCGAACAGTGGTCCGTCCGTTCTTCTCAAAGGCATCACGGCGGTCCAAGGGCGCGAGTAGGAATTAGGATCTTCGACTGTGAACGCGTAACTCAATGTGTCCATGTCGATGCGGGTGAAACGCTCGACCAGGTGCGTGTCGGCCGTGGAACCAGCAAGGCTCGTCTCGCGGAGGAAGTTGATGGTATCGACGACGAGCGTATCGCCCTCCCAGTGGCCACGGGAGTCGCCCGCCCACTGACGGATCTTTCCATGTGGGCGCCCGTCCGTCGGGATGATGCGCGTGTTGTGCACCATCTCGTTAAGGATCACTACATATCCAGGAACCTGCCAAATGTGAACATTATTATTGTAGGCTCCAGAAATCATTGGCGGTCCGGCGTTGAACCCCACCAGGCAACGGTCGGCCAAGCTTCGATCCGTGTAGGAATCCCCCCAGCCGGTAGTGAGCTTCATTCTCTTTTTCCTGCGTCTCTCTATCGCCTCTTCCGTAAAAGGAATTCTTCCGTCCGGCGGATCCACGACAAGCGACGTGCGTTTGTCCTTGGTGAGCTCGATTCCCCGCTCGTACCAGACCTCGTTGTAGGACAAAACACCACCCTCGGCCCGCGGTGCGTAGCCAGCCCACGGAGCGCCTGTGATCGGATCAAACAGATCACGATTCAGGCGTCGATTCCGATACTCCTCATACTCGGCCGCTTCCTCAGCCGTCAGAGTCTCCTTCCCGGCCAGCTCTTTGGGACGCTGCAAGGGCGTGATGGTGCGGAAGGTGAACAAGCCCTGTATGTCCGGAACGCCGTCCGCGGTGCGGGGCGGCGTCCAATCGTCCGCCGCGGCCTGGCCGAAAGCTAGCGGTGCCAGCATGACAACGGCCATCGCGCTGACTATTGCAGAGAGAAATCGATCACTCATCTCAGACCTCCCTTACTTGCGCGGGATACGTGCCTGTCGTCGCCCAGGCAAGCTCTGACTCGCCACGCTACACGGTTCTGCAACGTCACGCAACCGTTGAAGTGCTTGGCCAGTTGGGCTGAACAAAGCTCAGAGGATTTTGCTGTTCATCACAGCTTTCATCGTCGCTGATTTGATCGTGTTCACGAGAGGTGTAAATTTCGCAGCCTGCGCTTCCGTAAAATGCTCGGTGGTGAACAACAAGAGAGCCAGAGCGGTGCCGTTCAGGTAGCTTCCGCCCAGCGCAAGCACGGTGCGGATATCGTGAGCCTGGACGAAATCCTGGCTGGGAATCAGATGGTAGCCATCGCTGGTGCGTGCCGTTCTCGCATCTTCAACGTAAATGAGCTGGGCCATCTGACCGACGGTCTTCAGCATGATCAGGGTGTTTTGCTTCTCGAGCCACGGAACGTCGATTCCAGTTTCGGCGAGAACGCGGCTCACTAGGGGAATCGTCTGGATGAAGCTTGCGCTGAGAATCGAAATAGCGAGGTGGTGACGCGAGCTCCCGGGATCGTTCCACTCCGGCATAGAGCCACGAGACGCCAGCAGAGTGAGCACGATGGCGTCCTCGGTAAGCTGGGAAAGCACCTTTCGCTCCGTGGCGACCCGACGGGCAAACGCTTGTTCTCGCTCTGGGAGAAACGCGAAGGGCACGGTGGCGAACAGACGGATGAGGGCCAAAGACTCGGCAAATTCCTGATGCAATTTGTCCACGCAGATTTGGCCGGCATCCCGAAGAGTCGGGCATTCGCTCGCGAGATCTTTCAGCTCCGCCCGGAGGTTTCCTATGTCTGCGAGCAGGTAGCTTCCGAATGTGGCCACGCTATTTCTTTCAACGGCAACAACTCCATTATAGGTGGGGCTTGCGTCGCCGCGTCGTCTTCGAGCTGGTTGAGGCAATGTCCAAGTGCAGCACGTACTTCGGCGGTGTCGACGTGGTCCTCCCCCAGCACCTTCTGACAGATGTCCAAGGCCTCGCTCAGGAAGAGGACCGCTTCGTCTGGAGCGCGCCGCGCTGGCTCTTGCTCAGCCGGTGAAGCCGGGCGGAACGAAGGGCGCTTGGCGCATGTTCCGCCACGAGCTCGAGGAGTTGGTGGTCGACGGGCGTGAGCCCACTCTTATGGAGTAGAAGCTGGTAGATCACGATCACGCCCACGCACACCTCTTCCGCTTTGAGCGGGATCACCGCGAGCGGGACTTCCCCGGGCCGCTCTTCCCCGTTCGGCGCTTCATAGTAGAAGGGGGTTCCCTTGGCCGCGATCTCCCCGAGCAGGCCCTCTCCGAGAGGCACCGCTTCTGCGACATGCAACGCTCCGCGGCCGGCCACGCGCCGAAGCATTTTCTTCTTCTGCTCGACGAACATGATACTGAACTCCTGGGCGCCGACGAGCTCGTGCAAAATCTCGGTCACGATATTCATGATCTCGCCCGCGTCGAAGGACGCGTGAAGACGATGCTTCGCAACATATAGATTCGAGATCGCTTCGTTCTGCTCGTTCAGACGTGAGCACAAGCTCGCGAGGTCGCGATTCTCGTCCTCGATCTGTGTCAACCGGGTCTCGAGCTCCAGAACGTGGGCAACCACTTCCCGATCGAGCGGCGGCCCCAGATCCGCCGTTTCCTCGGCCGGAACGCGGCTGTCCAGGCTCTCGAGGCGTTGCTCGACTTTGAGAAGACGAGCCAATATCTGGCGGATGTGGTCCGCGACGGATTTTTTCGTTCCTTCGCTCATGCGCAGTCGTATGGCCGGGGGTTTCTCTATTGTGGGAACCATTCCAGCACAGGTCAATTCCTTGATATCTCGGGATGCCGTGGAACATACTGCCGGAGTCGCGCGCCATCCTCTGCGCTTATGGAGAAGACACGTTCCAGCTAGCGCGTACGAACCTCGGCGGGACGAAGGCTGCGAGCAAAGATGAACGAGTAAGAACGTCGCGACTAAGGGCTAGCTCCCGCTTGCCGAAGTAGCTCGCCGACGTCTGAATGACCCCGTTCTTCAGCCGCTTTGAGTGCGGTCCACCCGTTCGACGCGCGCGCGTCAACATCGGCGCCATGCGACAGGAGATCGCGCACGAGCGCCGAGCTCCCGTAGCGAGACGCCTCGATGAGAGGAGAGTTCCCCGTCTTCGAGGCGAGATTCGGGTCCGCACCGTTGTCGAGCAGAAGCTTCGCGACATCGACCCGCCCCTTCCCCGCCATCAAGAGAAGCGTCGTCCGCCCACGGGTATCGCGCGCGTCGAGCGAAGCACCACGCTCGATGAGCATGCGGACAACTTCATCATGTTCGAGAACGGCCGCAACCATCAGCGCCGTCGACCCGTCACTCCGACGCCCATTCACATTGGCCCCCTGCCCAAGAAGCTCCCGTACCCGAGCCCCGTCCCCAGCGGATGCAGCTTCAAGTAGCGAAAGCTCGAGCGCGGTCGTATCCGAAGGCGCGAGCGAAACGCTAGAAGAGCCGACCGAATTAGTAATCGACGCGACCCCTTCCGAAACGTCATCCAAGGCCTCTTCCATCTCCGAAGGAAAGAAGTAGAAAAGACCAAGAAGAACACACCCAATAAGCAGCAGAAACTTGAGCATAGCGACCAACTACCATTATGCGAGCGCCGAAGCCGGGAACCTAATGCGGAATCAGCTACCAATGCCAAGCGTGGTCGTAGCCGCTAATGAGCTCGGCGACGCCGCTTCTCGATACCGTCTTCAGACCGTCGATAAGCGAGGAGGCCTCGATGCCGCGCTCCGCGACGTCTTCCTCGATGATGTAGACGTCCACGCCCTTGCCGATGAGCTTGGCGACATCTTCCGCGAGCTTAGGCGGCTGCGTCTGGGACACGGCGCCAAAGCGAAGACCAGAAGCGTCCTGCCCCTTGACACCGTAATTGACCGCGTTGCCACGCAGCAAGACGTCGAGCTCGGCGCCCGCGCCTATCATCGCATGCGTGAGCCAGACGATCGTGTCGTCCTGCTCTTCGACGGTGGCCCGATAGGCCGTCTCTATAATATTGATGGCTTTCATGGCTTCTCCCCTACTTCGTCGGGATGACGAGTGTATTGTCCGAAGCGCTCGCCATCTTCCAAAGATCGCCCGGCGTACCACGGCGTACGCCTTCCACGGCCTCGGCGACGCCACGTTCGTCAACGCAAAGCCCACAATTGACCCAGTCGATCTTGCCACCGTTTTTGCGTGCCTCTTCCATCAACGCAGCGACCCACTTGTGAGGCAGCGGATGATCTTCTTCGTCAGCGTCGTGCCCGTGCACGGCGTTGGCGTGCCCCGATTGCTTGGTGAAGGGAAGGCCAACCGCGCCTTCATAGGCGAAGACGTTGATGTCATAGCCGCGGCTCGCGGCCACGTGCATGAGGCGTAGCGCGGTCGTGGCGCGCGCGCTCTCGAAAGGCGGGTCCATGATCGCAAAGGTAAGTGTTTTCTTTTCGCCCATCTCGGTCCCCCTTTAGTGCCACATGGCCTTGCGGCCCTCAGCGAGTTGATCCATGACGATGTCGATGGGCGCTGGCTTGACCGCCTCGAGAAGGCTCGCTTCCGCGATTCCCCGCTCGCGCAGTGAGAAATCATCCGCAAGTACTTCGACGCCCGCAGCCGCCACGTCCGACAGCGCGCCGCTCCTAGCGCCCGGGCGCGTTGGGAAACACACCGTTTTGGACCAAGAACAAAGTAACGTCATTGCCCGCCTTGGCCAGATCCTTGGCCAAGTCGTAGCAGAACCTGACATCCTGCGAGTCGTAGGGATCCCGCGACTCGATGAGAAGGTATTTAGCCATCGTCTTTTCCTCCCTCGACGAAACAGTTGGAATGAAATGGGTTAGAAAGTTACCACGGAACTTCCTCACTCCGGAAGTGGCTTGATGACGGCAAATCTCACGCGGGACGCGCTACGCCGCCCCGACCTGCGCCTATCGACGCAAACGGCAACGGCGTTGGGCACCACGCTGATGCATCGCTCACCGAGACAATAGGGCGCCCTTGCACTCCACGATGTAGCGGCGCTGCTCTTCCGGCAGCGGATGGATAGTCGTCTCGCCACTGCGAAGTGGCGCACGCGCCGCCCGTCTCAGCCCGTCCCGCTGGCACCGGCCGTCGGCCGCGAGGCGTCGCGAGGCGTTAACCTTTTGACATCGGCCGCCATTTCCATTAGCATCTCTCATCGGTTTCTGCGGCCGGTTCCCTCAACCTGCCAAGCCGTCAAAGCCTCTCATTAATAAGAACTCTTCATACGACATAAGGGGGCATCATGAAGCGGTCCAGCTATAATCCGCATCTCCATCGAAAACAGAGGGCTCCACTCACCATCGACACCGACTGAAGCACGCGGACGAAACGCATGCTTCCAGGGGTCGTTCTGCGCGCGATCGTCTTGTCGGTCGTGGTCTGCCTTACACTTGGCAGCACCGCGCCAACGAGAACCGACCGCCTCGCCCGGCAGATTGGCTCGATGAAGCTCTTGTTCTCGGGAGTGGCGGCCACCGTCGACCCGCTCAGCCCGGTCGTTCCCAAGAACATTCCGGACGCCGTTCGCATCGTCGTTACCGCCGGCGGCAACACGCTCAGCCCGACGGACGCCGAAGACTTTCTCGGAGGACCTTTCGAGATTAAAGCCGAGCTCTCGGGGCCAGGGCTCTCCGGCGCGAAGACTCTTGCGAGTGAAACGAGCTCCTTCCTCCTGCCACTTCCGGCGTTGAACGTCTCGGGGGACTACACGCTCTCGAACATCCGCATCGTCGTCGACGGGAAGCCGGTTCTCGACGTCACACCGCAGCAAGTTCCCGTGCGCGTCATAGCGCAAGTGCTCATCACCTCCGTGAAAACGCGGGCGCTCACGCTCGACGAGCTGAGAGACAGGGGCGTGGTCTTCGACGGCGACGACGTCGTCGGCTTCGAGTTCACGCTCGCCATGACGCTCGAGTCGAAACCGGTGAACATCAGCTTTCCGGTCGCGTTCGATCGCCAAGGTGTCGCCGTACCGCAGCCTCTATCGCCTCTCGTTGGGCCGAAGCGCACTGGGGTTGAGCTCGACCTCCCGTCCTTTCCCGCGATCTTCCCTTTGATGCTAGAGCCTGGCGACGGCGTCGAGCTCCCAGAGATCGAGCTTCCCGGCGGTGCAAAACAAGAGATCCGGATACCGAGCGTTCTCGTCATCCCCGGGGATGTCGGTTTTTTGAAACAGTTTTTCTCGGCGCAGCTTTTCGTCGCCAACGGCACCCCTGGGGGCTCGGGGCTCGTCGTACGCGACGTGAACGCCACGATCCAGCTTCCGCCCGGACCTGACGGCGTTCTCGGAACCGCCGACGATCCTCTCGCCCTTCCGGAGCTCACTACGGGCATCCAGGAACAGACCCTGCCCCTCGCTGGCGTCGGCCCCGACGGAGTGCCGGGAACGACCGATGACACCGCCGCCCTCGATCCCGGCGAGCAGGGACAAGCGGAGTTTCTCGTACGCGGTGAATCCGAAGGCTTTCACAGGCTCGACTTCGACATCGCGGCCACGCTCGACGGCCTCGTCACCGGCCCCATCCAAGTGAAGGGACGCGCGAGCGGAGGCGTCCTTGTCCGCAATCCCTTCCTCGACATCACCTTCACTGTGCCTTCCGTGGTGCGCGCAGAAGAGCCTTTCAAGCTCTACGTGAACGTGCGCAATATCGGTGACGGGCTCGCGAGCCGCATCGATGTGAGCTTCAACGACCTCGCGATGAGCGGGCTCCAGATTGCCGACGGCGCCGAGGCGACGCAGCGCATCGATACAACACTTCAGAAAGGCGACTCCGCCACCGTTATCTTCGATTTCGTAGCGCTCCGCACGGGCAAAGTGGTGGCGACCTACCTGCGCTTTGATTCCGACGCCGCCGCGGACGGCACCGTCAACTTCACCCTCGGTATCGGTGAGAGGGGCGTGCCTCTGTCACCCGATACGCTCGTGCTACCCGCCGCCGTCGATGCGCTCCCGACCGATCTCGTCAACGCCGCCATGCGGGTACTTGGACAGGCGTGGAGTATCGCGAACGCGCCTGCGGGAACGCTCCCTCCGTCCGTGACGCGCATCCGAAAGAACATCGTGATCGAGAAGGCGCTCGCTTTCGCCGAAGGCGGTCTGCGCATCGAGCTTGGCGAGTCACCGGCGGGCGCCGTGCGCGGTCTCCTTTTCGACTTCTACGGCGGCGCGCCTCTCGACGCTGGATTCGACCAGCTACTCCGAACGACGAATGCAGGGACGGCACTCACAAAGGCGCTCGCGGCGGAGCTCGCGCCGGCGATCGCCGATGCGGGCGGCCTGCTCGCCTACGAGCGAGAGACGGCGCGCCTTGCCGCCTCTGGCGACGACTTCCTTTCCTTCGCCGTCGACGCGGCGGGTGTCGAGGCGCCCGGCGCGACCCTATTCGAGCAGCCGAACGGCGTTCTCGGCATCGTAACCGAGCCCACCGCGTCACCGTACGAGCTCACTCTTGCGCCGGCCGAGGGGGGAACGACGTCGGTCGCCTTGACGCTCCCGCGTGGCGACGGAACGTTCGTGCGCGGTACGGCAAGCTTCGATTTCGACCTCGGCGCCACAGGCCGCCTCATCGCCGATCTGTTCCGCCCCGAAAGTCTCACCGTCGAGATCGATGCCGACGGCGACGGCATCTTCGAGACGGCCGTGCCACTCACGCTCGAAACCATCACCCCCGAAGGTCCGCGTCTGGTGTCCGCCACCGTCATCGGACCCGAGCTCCTCGACGGTGCATCGAGCTTCGGATTTCACGCCGCCGCGCTTTTCGATCGCGTCGTGGACGAAGCCACGGCATCAGACGTCGCGCGCTACACCCTGAGCGACAACGCGGTGCGCGGCGCCGTTGCACAGCTTTCGGGCCGGCTCGTCTTTCTCACGCTCGAGGGACCCGAAGGCCCTTACGTCACGACGACGCTCGATGTCGAGGGCATCCGGGATTCACGAGGCGTCGTTGGGCCGCCTGGAAACACCGTGCTCCAGTCGCGCCTCGCGGAGGAAGGCGCGGTCTTGAGCGGCCGTGTCTTCGAGGCCGACGGGACACCGGTGTCGTCCGGCGCTGTCGGCTATGCGAACTACCGGGGTGCCGCTGACTGCTCGACGGGTTTGGAAGTCCTCTTTGCCGAAGTCCCGCTCGACGCAAGCGGCCGCTACGAGATCCACTACGTCCGCCGCGACCCCTGCGGCGGGTCATTCCGGATTCTTTTCACGGATCCTGCTACGGGCGAGCTGAGGAGCGTGTCCGGATTCGTGCGGGCGGGTGGCGAGCGCATCGTGCTCGACCTCGCACTCTTCGGCCGGGGCGCGGTCACGGGGCTCGTAACGGAGAACGGCGAGCCCGCACCGGGTTCCACGGTGGTGGTGACGAGCGGCACCGACTCGCAAAGCGGTGGTATCACGACGACGGACGGAGACGGGCGCTATACCGTCCACGACATCGTTGTCGGGCCCGTCAGCGTGAAAGCCGCCCGAGGCATCGCTGTCGGTGCGAGCTCGGGACGCATCGCCCGCGGCGGAACGACGGCCGCGGTCGACGTGCTCCTCGACCCAGGCCGAGCCCGAATCACCGGCGCGGTCTCGAAGCTAGAGGACGGTGTGACGTCCCTTCTGCCGGGGGCTCAAGTCGTCTACCGCATCAAGAACCCGGGCGGCATCGCCTTCATCGCCGTCGCCGTGACGCGCACGGACGCTCAGGGCAACTATGCGCTCGAGGACCTCCCGCACGGCAACTTCGAGCTCGAAGCCATCCTCGATGGGAACGCGCGCTTCACCCTCGAGGCGAAGACCAATCCGGGAGACGATATCGTTCGTAACATTATTATAGTCATCGCCTCGGAGGCCGAGCTCGCCACGCTCGCGGGTGTGGTCCGGCTTCCTAACAACGACCCGGTCAAGGGCGCCGAAGTGCGCGTCGGCACGCGGGCCGTGCTCACGGGAGTCGACGGGACGTTCCTGTTGCCAGGCGTCCCCGTGAAGCCGGGGCAAACGCAGCTCGTGCAGGCGATCGGACCCGGCCGCCCCAACACGATACGAAGCGGACGGGCGGACTTCGTCGTCTCTGAATCAGGTCAGCTCATCGAAGGGCTCGTCATCACGCTCTCCGGTCTCGGAAGCGCCGCCTTTACCGTGAAGGACTGGAACGGCGATCCGCTACCGAATCAGCTCGTAGGGCTCATCGGAAACTGCGGCAATCTGTGCGGATGCGTCTCCCGTACGACGAACGCGCTGGGCGAAGTCACGTTCGACGACGTGTCTCCGGGCACCCACTTCGCCAAAGCGGTCTTCGTCGGCGCCGACTTCGTCGACGTCGCCCTCGGCTCGGCACGCGTCGACAGCGACGGCGCCATCGGCCACGGTTTGATTCAGTTCGCGGGCACTGGAGAGGTCACCGGCACGGTGCTCTTGCCGGGGGGTGTCGACCCCGCCATCGGCGCCGATGTCTCGCTCACCGCGCAGATCTTCGACCGCAATGCGTGCGAGCTCCGAACGGGAGCATCCCACAGCGGGCGCACCGATGTGAACGGCCGTTTCACCTTCACCGGCGTCAACTTGGGGCGCGTCAGTGCGACGGCAAGCCATCCATTCGCCGACACTCGAGTCGGCGCCACGTCCATTCTGACCAACGACACAGACGTCGACTTCACGCTCGAGCTCGTCGACACGACCGCCGGCGTGCTTTCAGGCGTCGTTCTCCTCCCCGACGGCAACACGCCGGCCGGCGCCGGTGTCGAGCTCACCGCCATCGGTCCTCTTCCTGAAGTGACGGTGCGCACGGACGACGCCGGCAACTACGCTTTCGCGGAGATCTTTCCGCAAGGCCTCTACACGATTACGGTGGCCGATCCGGTGACGGGATTCGTGGCGCGCGAGCAGCTCTTCCTTCGCGTGGGTGAAGACGTCGAGCACGACTTCCGCTTGAAAGGCCGAGGCACGGTGCGGGTGCGCGTCACCGACGCCGCGGGCGTACCCGTGTCGAACGCTTTCGTGAAGCTCACGGAGTCGGATTTTCCAGGCAGCGTCTTCGAGGCCATCATCGAGCCCAGCGAATCGGGCGTCGTGACGTTTACCAACGTATTCGAAGGGCCCTTCAGCGTCGAAGCCCAGGACGTTTTCGGGCGCGACGGCGGACGGGTCCCATCGATCCTTCCGGCGCCGGGCGTGACGATCGATCTCGAGGTGCGTCTCAATGCCGTCGGGATCGTGGAAGGCCACTTCCGGCTCCCGAGCGCTACGGCGATCCCTTTTGGGACCGTGAAGCTCATCTCCGGCGGAAGAGTGATCGGCCAGACGACGACCGCCGGCGCGGGTGACGTGGGCGCGTTCCGCTTCGACTTCGTGCCCGTTGGACCCATCCGACTCGAGGCCCAAGATCCGCTCACCGCACGTCAGGGCTTCGTTACCGGCGAGCTCGCGGGCCAAGACCAAACGCTCGTCCTCGAAATCGAAGCGCGGGGCCTCGGACGCGTCGAGGGCAAAGTCACGGCGAACGGCATCGACCAGGACTCGGCACATATCGACCTCGTCTCCGGCACATTCCGGGCTTGCACGACCGCGGATGCCACAGGTTTTTATTTCCTCGAAGGCGTGCCCGAGGGTGTCGTCGCGGTCACGGCGAGCCTTGGTAGGGGCTTCCTCTCGGGAACCCACTCGGACGCGCTCATCGGCGACGGTAACACGCTTCGGCTCGACGTCGCGCTTCGGAGCTCCGTCACGCTGACCGGCACGGTCACGTCGGCGGGGACGTCCGACGCCGCGCCGCCATCGCTCGTGACGGTCCGCGTCGGCGGCGTCGGCGGCGGGACGCAGTCGACAACGAGCGATCTCGTCGATGGAACCTTCCGCTTCGAGCGCGTGCCGGCGGGACTTGCCACGATCGACGTCGAAGTTCTCGGCGGTATCGACAAAGCACGGCGCGTCGTCGACCTTCTTCCCGGTGAGACCGCCGATGTTCCCATACCTCTCAACGGCGTCGGCTCGCTGCGCGTCCGCGCCCTCGACGCGAACGGAGTCCCCACCGCGGGCAGACTCGTCATCCGGGGCACGGGGAGCTTTCCGTATACGTTCGTGATCGCACTCTCGGCCGGAAGCGAGGTGGTGCTGCCCCAAGTTCTCGCCGGTCCCGTCACCGCGACGCTCGAAGCTGCAAACCTGTTCGGCACGGCGAGCGATAATGTCCGGCCCGGCGAAGAGCTCGACCTGCCCGTCCAAGTGGAGGATTCCGGCATCGTTCGCGGCGTGGCTCTGCTCGGTGGCACGCCGGCGGTGGGCGCCGACGTGCTCGTCCAGCTCTCCGGAAACCGCGGCATCGTCACCACCCAAACGAACGTCGACGGGATGTTCGAGGTCCGGGGTGTGCCGCTCGGCGCTTTCGACCTTCGCGTGGTGGATCCTTTCACCGGAGCCGTCGGCGCCATGACGGGTCTCGAGCTCCTCGCGAATGGTGAGGTCATAGACGGTCTCGTCATCGATCTCGACGCATCGCCCGTGCGGGTCACGCGTGTCGAGCCGCCGGACGGGAGCCTCGACGTCCCGGTCGACCAGGTCGTGAGCATCCACTTCAGCGACGCGGTGGCTTCCTTTGCAAACGCCGTCTTCGTGCGCGAAGGGACCCGTACGATCGCCACCACGAAGAGCCTGTCCCCCGACGGTCTGACACTCACGCTCGAAGGTAACTGGCCCGACGCGCAAGAGATGACCGTCGAGGTGACGACGAGCCTCACCGACACGCTGGGCCGGCGAGCGCTGTCGACCTTTACCAGCCGTTTCCACACCGTCGATCTCTCTCCGCCCGAGGTCGTCGAGATCGCCCCCGCGAATCTGGCCATCCAGGTCGGCGTCGACACCTCCATCACCGTCGTCTTCAACGAGCCGCTCGGCGCCGCAACGGATATCGGTTCTCTGGTCGCATTGAACGGTCCAGCCGGCGTGGTGGCTGGCACGGCCGAGCTCGTCTCGCCAAGCACGGTCCGTTTCACGCCGAGCGCGCCTCTCGTCGACAACATCCGCTACACGTTGAGCGTGAACGGCGCTGTCGATGCGCTCGGCAATCAGCAAACGACGGCCTTTACGTCGTCTTTTGCGACCCCGGACACCGCGCCGCCGTCCGTGGTGCTCACAACGCCTCAGCCGGGCGGCTGGACAACGCAGGCGACGCCCAACATCAACTTCACCGTCAACGACAACCTGTCAGGGATGGACCCCGCCACGATAGCGCTCACCCTCGACGGCCAAGCGGTTGCACCGAGCTTCGTTGGGATCAGCTCGTTCTCCTTCGCGCCCCCGTCCGATCTCGCTCAGGGCCTGCACGAGGTCCTCGCGGCGGTGGCCGATCGGGGCGGCAACCTCGGCTCTCTCTCTGCCTCGTTCCGCGTCGATTCGATACCACCCGCACCGGCGCAAATCGCTGGCATCACCGACGGGCAGACCGTGCAGGGCCAGGTCGCTCTGAGCGCCGTCTCCTCCGACGACACGTCCGGCGTCGCGCGCATCGACGTGCGACGCGACGGCGGGACTCTCATTCTCAGCCTCTTTCCTCCCGCGTTCGAAGGGGCGTTGAGTACAAACTTCCTTTCCGAAGGCGATCACGTTCTCTTTGCGCGCGCCGTCGACGTGGCAGGCAACAGCGGTCCTGACGGCACCCCGGTATCCGTTTTCGTCGACAACCAGGTGCTCTCCGTCAACATCACCGCGCCCGCTGCGAGATCGCCGCCCCTTCACTTCCGCGACGAGGTCCTGGTGAAGGCGACACCGTCCGAGGCGGCGGATCGACTCGAGTTCTCCGTCGGCTCGGTGACCCTCAGCGATGACACCGCGCCTTACGAGGTGACGTTGCCTCTCGACGCCGCGCCCGAAGGGACGGTGCCGATCACGGTCACCGGTTTTGGCGTGGCGGGCGACGTCGCCGCGGCCATCCGCGAGATCGTCGTCGACCGCACGCCGCCTTTACCCCCGGACGCGGCCGTAATCCGGGCCGAGCCTCCGGGAAACGGCGTGTCCCTCGTCTTCGGCCGCGCGGGCGCCGTCGAGCCTAACGCGATCGTCGATGCGACGAATACGGCAGGCACGGCGAACGGCGCCACGGCTTCCGCCACCGCCGAGTCCGACGGCTCCTTCGCGATGAGCCTCGCAGCAGCCGTCGATGACGTGTTGTCTCTCACCGCAACGGACGAGCTCGGCAACGTCAGCGATCCCACCACCATCGTCGTACGCCGCACGCCGTCGCTGCCTCCTTCCGAGGGCAGCACCTCGCTGCGATTCGAAGGTGTGCTCGTCGATCGCGTCGGCCCCGAGCTCACGCCCGACGGTAATCTCGACGCCGTCTTCACCATCAGCCTCTCCATTGGCGAGGACGTCACGCGCGAGCTCGAGTTCATCGATCTCGAGGGCCCGGCACCGAACGGTTTGAAGAGCACGCGACCGAGCGTGGGAGCGGTTCTGGGTGTCGCCGTCGATGCTGGGGCGCCGCTTCTCAACGACCCCGACGGACGGGTCGGCTTCCCGGTCACCACGGGCACGACGCTCACGCTCTTCGCCGCTGATGAAAGATTCATTCAGGAAGGCGAGACTTATACGGTGACCGCGGCGTTTACCGACGGCTCGCGCTTCGTGGGTCGGCTCACGCTGACTCCGGGGGCGGACGGCGCACAGGTGCCGCACAGCGCAAGCATCGAAGCCACACCATCGACGCTGGTCACCGACGGGCTCACGCCGGCGACCACCACCCTGCTCTTGACCGACATCCGCGATATCGAAGGCGGGCTCGTTCCCGATGGGGCCAAGGTGGCCATCGCGGTGGCCGACATGGCGTCCACCGATCCACGCCAGAACCCCTTCCGCTCCGCCGGTGGCACGATCGAAGGCGGCGAGGCCGCCGCGAATCACAGCGACTTCCGCGTCTTCACCATCAGCGGCGGAGAAGTGGTGGCGACCTATTCGACCGAGCCTATCGGGCCCACGCCAGTGAGCGGAGCCCAGGTTCTGGTGCAGGTGCTCGCTTCCGATGCCGGCGACAACGTGCTCGGCACTCAAGCCATCGCTACTCTCGAGCTGCACGTGCGACACCTTTCGGATCAAGCGATCGTCTCGGTGATGCCGGCAGAGCTCTACGCAGACAAGAGCGACCGGCGGATCGCCATCTCGGTCGACGTGCGCGATGCATCGGGCAGTCCGATGCCCGACGGCACTAAGGTGCTGCTCTCGGCGAGATCCTGCGCCGGCCGCATCAACGGCGTCTGCGTCGGCTCGAAAGGCGGCGCGATCGTAGGCGGCGAGGCGTCGCCATCGGGGAGCCACTATCGCGCCTTTACAGTCGAGGGCGGCCTTGTTTCGGCCGCGTACTCGTCGTCGGGGATCTTCGCGGGAGTCGGCGACGTCGCCACCGCGAATATCCAGGTCGTGCCCGCGAACGACAGCGGCAGGCTGACGTCGAGCGAAGCGCTCGGCGTCGCCCCCATCGCCCTAGTGGGAGCTTCCGGCGCCGAGGTTCAACTGTCTCCGTCGAGCGTGCCGGTGGTGTTCCCGATACGTCCGGTCTCGATACGCCTGCGTCACGTGCACAACGCCCGCGGCAACCTTGTTCCCGACGACGCGAAGCTGCTCGTGTCTTCTTCCCGCTGCGCCACGCGCGTGAGCGGCGCCTGCGTCGCCTCCGCTGGCGGGACGATTCTCGATGGCGAGACATCGCCCACCGGTGTCGGCTTGAAAGCCTTCTCCCTCAGTCTCGGAGAGGTGGTCGCAACCTATGCGGCCGACAACGTGAACATCGCCGCCGCAGGTGTGAAGACGGCCGGCATCCAAATCGCGATGGCCGACCCCGCGGGCGTGCGGCTCGACACCGAGGCCGTTGCGGTCGCGAATCTATCTCTGGTGGCCGCCACCAACGCGGTGGGGAGCGCCGAGCCGCCGAGCCTTCTCGCCGATGGCGGGCTCCATGTCGCAACGGTGACCTTCAGCCCCGTGCTCGACGCCTTCGGCAATGTCGTGCCCGACGGCTCCAAGGTCGTCGCCTCCGCCAATTCCTGCGCCAGCCGCATCAACGGCGTTTGCGTCCCATCGGTGGGAGGCCAGATCCTGGGCGGCGAGAGCTCACCGAGCGGTACCCACTACAAGGTACTGACGGTCGAGGGTGGCGCGGTCACGTTGCAATACGCCAACCAAAACGTAATCGCTGCTCCCGGGCAGATCAAGCGCGCCAACATCCAGCTACTGGCGGGAGCGAGCAACGACCGTTTCCTCGATAGCGGCGCGATTGGCGTCGTGCCCGTCGAGCTCGTGGGCCTCACCTCCGCGGAAAGCTTCGTCAGTCCAGCAAGCGTCATCGCGGACGGTGGCGATCGGCGCGCCACGATCACCTTGAGCGCATTCCGAGACGCCTTTGGACAGCCGGTGCCGGACGGCACGCGCGTTGCCCTTTCCGCCCGTAGCTGCGCCGGGCGGATCAACGGCGTCTGTGTGAGCTCCGCCGGTGGGCAGGTCGTCGGGGGCGAGACCTTCGCAACGCTTTCCGCTCACTATCACGTCTTCACGATCACGAACGATCAGGTCGTGGCTGAATATTCCGCCGACGGCAAGAGTGTGACGAGCGGCTCGCAAACCGCCGTCGTACAGGTGCTCTTCATGCGCTCCGACGATCGCTTGGTCAGCAGCAGTGTGGTGGCGACCGTTCCCATCCAGCTTCTGTCGCCGCCGAGCACGGTGGTGACGACGAGCCCCATGGATCTGCTCGGCGACGCGAGCGAGCGTCTTTCGCAGGTCACGGTAAGCCAGATCTCAGAGCCCGGAGGCACACCCGTCGCGGAGGGCGCGAAGGTGGGGTTGAGCGCCGCCGACTGTGCCGCTGTCGATTTCGATGGTACATGCCTAGCCTCCGTGGGCGGTGAGATTCGAAGCGCCGGAACATCGCCGGGCGATGGCGACCCCGCCACCAACGATCCTGACTACCGCATCTTCACCGTGGCCGGCGGTCAAGTGCGCGCCGCCTACGCCGCGACCGGCCCCACCAGTATCGCGGCGGGCGTGGGCGAAACGCTCGAGGCGCGCATCGCTGTCGTGCTGGCCGATGCGACGGGCAACATCTCCTCCGACAGCCTGCTCGGCTCCGGTACGGTCCATCTCCACGGCATGAGCTCGGCCACCGCCGCGGGTCCCACGGCACTCGCTCTCGGTGAAACGGGCTCGGTGCTCTTCAGCGGCATCAAAGATTCGGCCGGCAACACGGTGCCCGACGGCGCCAAGGTCGTGGTGAGTGCTGTGGACTGCGCGACCTTCGACGACACGGACGCCTGCGTGACGTCGGCGGGCGGAACCGTCCTGGACGGCGAAGTCTCGCCAAGTGGTGGCGCTTACAAAGTCTTCACCGTCATCGGCGGAAGCGTCACCGTCACGTACTCGACCGATGGCGCCGCCATCGGTGAGGCGCGCATCCAAATCGCGCCGGCGAGACCTGATGGAACCCCGATCGGAAACCAGAGCCTCATCGGAGGCGTCTGGACGGTAGCGATAACCAACTGATGAGGAACATACGCAGCCCATTCTTAAGAAAAGCCGTCGCGCTCGCGCTCGCCGAAGTCATGGCGATCTCAAGCATGCTCTGGGCGGCGCCCCCAAAGCCGCGCTACGCGGGACCTCCACCGAACCGGACATCCTACGTCCCGGAGGAACCACTGCTCGTCAAGCTCGCGCGCGCCTACGAAGAGATGCGCAAAGCCGCCTCGGCGCTCGAGGGCTTCGAACCGGCGCCCGTCATCGTTCAAGACCCACCGCCGCCCGAGCCCGAACCGGCCCCGCAGCTCATCGCAGCCTTCGCGTTCGGCGCCGACAAGTTCACGCGCCGCGTCGCCAACGAGCCGAGCGTGCGCTACACGAAAATCAAGCAACGTAAGTCTCTCAAGTCACCCAAGTCTCTCAAGTCGCTCAGGTCGATCAAGTCTCTCAAATCTCGAAAATCTCGTAAGTCCAAGCGAAAATCCAAGCGCGGGACTATCCACTACTCGGAGAAACGCGGATACGGATACACGGATCTCGACGGGCTCGACCTGTCCCCGAACAAACGCAAAGTGTTCCGTGGACCCGACAAAATCTACGACCAGTTCATCGGGGCCGAACCGGGAGGCGCCGATATCGTCTTCCGTGCCGACGTGCCAAACGGTACCTACCGGTTCGTGGCCGCGGGAGGCGACGCAAAAAACGGCGACCACCATACGACGTTGCGCGCACGCGACGGCGGAAACGGGTCGTTCGTCACGCTCGTCGAGAACTTTCTGAATCCCGACCTCGCGTTCTGGAACGTCGGCTTCGACGACAAGCACGCCCCCGCCTCGAGCAAGGTCGAGCTAGCCCCCGAAACCGTTTCCCCTCGCCTCACGGTGACCGAAGGCTACATCGAGATCCATCAGATCGCAGGCGTTGGCTTCGTCGCCGGCGGTGACTTGAGCCTGCTCGAGCTCTGGCGCCTGGATGAATCAACCGGACCTCCCCCGACGCCCACGCCACCCGGCGAACGCGCCTTCGCCTTTACCTTCGGCGCCGACACGTTCACGTTGCCCGGTTACACCAAAATCGTCCAAGACGGCCAAAACTTCCTCTATGCGTCGGCGCAAGGGTTCGGCTACAGCGACATCTCCGGCCTCGATACGTCACCGAACAATCGCGGCGTCTTCTCAGGCCTCGCCGAGATCTACGACCAGTTCATCGGCGCCGAGCCCGGCGGCTCGCACATCGTCTTTCGCGTCGACCTCCCGAACGGCTTCTACCGCCTGGTCGCCGCCGGTGGTGACGCGCGCGACACCGATCACAAAACGAGCCTCCACGTGCAGGGCGGTGCGGACGCCGTCCCCCTTGTGCTCGTCGACGGCCACCGCAACGAGCAAAACGAGTTCTTCCAAGTAGGATTCGACGGCCTGGGACCGCCCGAGTTCGACGGCGTCCGCTTCGCTCCTCTGTTGGCCTCTCCCCTTGTCGAGGTGACCGAAGGATTTCTGGAAGTGCATCAGATCGCCGACGATGGTTTCCCCGCAGGAGGCGACTTGTCGGTCCTCGAGATCTGGGCGGTCGACCCGCCGCCCGAGCGTCTCACCGCCGCCTTCGCTTTCGGCGCCGACGGCTACACGCGCTCCTACTACACCAAGATCGTCCAAGACGGCGCCAACTTCCTCTACAGGGTTGAGCAAGGCTTTGGCTACAGCGATGTCTCGGGCCTCGATACCTCACCCAACAATCGCGACGTCCTCACGGAGGACGACGAGCTCTACGACCAGTTCATCGGGGCTGCGCCGGGCGGCTCGCACATCGTCTTTCGCGTCGACGTGCCTCCGGGCGACTACCGCTTCGTCGCCGCCGGCGGTGACATCCGCGACAAGACCCACAAAACGACGATCGAAGTCAGCGACGGCTCCACCACGCCCATCACCCTCGTCGAGAACATCGAGAATCGGGCCAACGAGTTCTACCGCGTCGGCTTCGAGGACAAACACGCACCCTCGGCAACGGACGTCCCATTTCTGCTCGAGGTCGAATCGCCCACCCTCACGGTCACCCAAGGCTTCATCGAGATACACCAACGTGCCGGCGAAGGTTTCGCCGCCGGCGGTGACCTGTCCATCTTTGAGATCTGGCAGGCGAGCATCGCGGTGCCGCCCCCAACCGTCACCATCGAGCTACCCGAAGACGGCGGATTTCACCCCTCGGCGGACGTACCGGTCCGCGTGAGCTTCACGGACGCGGACACCTTGCAGATCCTCATCGACGGCCTCGACCGAAGCTCGGAGCTCGTCGACGGCAACGGCACGCTCGATGTGCTCGACGGCGATCATCGGCTCGAAGCCATCGTCACGAACGCGGCCGGGACGGCGACGGCCACGCGCAGCTTCACCGTCGACACCGAAGCGCCCGTCCTCGAGCTCGACCCTGTTGACGCATACGTCGCCACGACACCACTCACCGTCACCGGAACCCTCCGCGACCGCGACCCGGGCGCCACCGTCGACTGCCCCGCCGCAGCGCTCACTCCGAGCGGCGAGAACGCGTGGAGCTTCACATGCGCATTCCCCTTGAACGAGGGCCCCAACACTATCAACGTCACCGCATCGGATACAGGCGGACGTGAGGTAAGCGCAGGCGCGGCCACAACCCTCGATACGGTCCCGCCGGAGCTCACCATCCTTTCCCCAACGCCCGATTTCTACACCAACGTCCAGACGATTTCGGTCTCGGGTGGGGTCTTCGACGATACCCCCGTCACCGTCGTCGCCAACTCGGTGCCGGCCGACGTCACTGGAACGTCCTTCAGCGCAAACGGTGTTTCTATCCAAGACGGCTCGAATCTGATCTCGATCGTCGCGACCGACGCCGCTGGAAACACTCGTGAGGAATCCCTCACCGTCTTCTTCGACATCGACCCTCCCACGGTAACTCTGAGCTCACCCCCCGACGGCGCCATCACACTCTCGCCCATCACCGTGTCGGGTACGGTCTCCGACCCCGCCGGCGTCGTCCTCGTCAACGTCAACGGCCAGGCCGTGATGGCCGACGCCGGGAGCTTCACGACAACGCTCACGGCCGTCGACGGACCGCTCACGATCGTGGCCAGAGCTCAAGACACCGCGGGGAATGAGGGCGAGGCGCGCGCGAACGTCACCGTCGATTCGACACCCCCGGCCCTCGACATCACCTCTCCCGCTGACGGCACGATCACCGCCCTCAGCCCGATCACTCTCGACGGCTCCGTGAGCGACGCGACGGCCGTTACTCTGACCCTGAACGGAGCGGATGTCGGAGACGCGTTCCCGATCGAAGCAACCCTTGCCGAGGGCGCCAACACGCTGGACGTGGGAGCGACGGACGCCGCCGGCAACCACGCCAGCGCGTCCATAGACGTCGTGCTCGACACGATCGCGCCGAACCTTCAGGTCTTCGGTCCTTCGGAATCCGCCGTTCTCGATCTCCCCGTCATCCTGACGGGGACCGTCAACGATGCGACGGCCGTCGTCGTGAGCGTGAACGGCCAGACGGTATCTCCTACCGGAAGCGCCTGGCAGCTCGAGCTTGACTTTCTCCCCGAGCAAGCCCACGCGCTCGAGATCGTCGCGACCGATGCCGCAGGCAACAGCGCTTCGGTGACGCGCAACATCTTCGTCGACTTCACCGCACCAAAGCTCACCATCACGAGCCCGGCCACGAACATCTTGACGAATCAGGCCACCGTCGACATTTCTGGAACCGTGGAAGATTCCACCGCGGTACTCGTGACGGTGAACGGGGTACCGGCATCCGTCTCCCCCGGAATCTTCGTCGCAACCATCGCACTCGTCGACGGCGACAACCCGATCCGCGTCGTCGCGACCGACGAAGGCGGCCGCAGCACCGAAGCGAGCGTCATCGTCACGCAGGACGCGCTCCCACCGGCGCTCGAGCTCAACACACCCGATACCATCTCGGGCATCACGCCTGGCGAGATCACCGCCAACGTGACTGACAACTTGGAGCTCGACTCCGTCGTGATGCGTGTGAACGGCGTCGTCGCGGGCACGTTCGCCAGCCCACCTTTTGCACTCGAGCTCGCCGTTCCGGATGGCGCCCTGCCGGGAGACACCGTGCTCGTCCGCCTCGAGGCCACGGACACGGCGGGCAATACCGCTTCGACGGCCCGCGGCGTCATCGTCATCGAAGACGGCGTCATCGTTGGGCAAGTGCTCTCGGATAGGACGAGCCTCCCCATCGAGGGCGCCACCGTCACCCTTGGCTCGCGTTCGGTCGAGACCGGACCGAACGGCGAGTACTCGATCCCAACCGGCGACGCCGAGGTCGTGCTGTTCGTTCACAAGAACGGCATGACCTCGGCCGAGCGTCGGACTTCCGTACTCTCCGACGTCGGCACCGTGCCCGTCGACGTACGTCTCACGCCGCGCGGAACCGACGTCGTGACACCGCTTTCGGCCCAGGGGCTACCCGCACTTCTCCCGCTCGGCTGGGCACCCAGGGCCGCGTTCCACATCGCGGACGTGCCCGCCACAGCCACGGCCAGCGGAATTCAGGACGCGGAAGTGCACGTGGCGCAGTACAGCTTCTCGCTTCACGAATGGGTCCTTGTCGCATCCGGCCTCATCCCCACCGCCAGAGAGGTCAGCTTCGACGTACCCGAAGCTGGATCCTACGCCTTCCTCGTCGCCGACGAAGAGCTCATCGTTCCCGCTGTCGGCGAGATGCTCGAAGGCGTCGACGTCGCCATCCTCCCCGCGTCTGCCGTCGCCGAGGGCGTGGTCACGCCACCGATTCTGCCTCCCGGAGGCGGCATCGCCAAGGGAGAGTTGACACTCCTCTCTCCGATTCCTCTTCCGTCCGGCACTGTGATCCAAGCCGAGATCACCGAGACGTTCTCTCTAACATCGGGGGAAACCGCTTCGGAGGAAATCCGGTACGAAGACATCGTCCTGTTCCGGAACATTGACGGCGTCCTAGAGGCGACGTTCCCCATCGCGTCTGCGCTGACCGAGGAGCTTCGAACTGCGGCGGTCGTCGCCGGAGAGGTGAACCTCGACATCTTGGCGGGACGTGAGGCGGTGCGAGGTGTTCGCGCGGGCTCACGTGCGGCAACGGTCGAAGAAGGAGATTTTCGTCTCGCCGTCCCGAGCGGCGCACTCCCCGAAGACACCGCCATCGACCTCCAGACTTTCGATACTTTTTCCGACTTCGTCCCAAGCGACCCCGGAGTCGAGCCTCTTGCGGAGCTGTTCGTCGATCTCTCCGGACAAACCCTCGCCCTCGGCGCCGAGCTCTCCGTCGGCGTCGACGGCCTCTCGCCGAGCGACGTCTATGCGCTCGTCCGCGTCACGCATATTCACGGCGTACCGCGTCTCGAGTTCGTCACCTTGGCCGGGCTCCAGGCCGACCGTCTTGTCGCCCCCGGCGTACGCGAGGAAGGCCGCTATCTTTTTTACCGGCTCCTCTCCCCCGTCGGATTCGTCTCTGGCACGACCTCACCCCCGAGCGCCATCGTTGAGACCGCCGGCCTCCCGTTCATCTCACAATCCGACGGAACGGGACAGTACACCGCACTCGCACTGACGGGTCCCGTCACCGTCACCGCCAGCATCCCCAGGACGTCGCTCCTCGCATCCCAAAACGTTGACGTCAACGACGGACAGACCACTGCGCTCGATCTCACGCTCCAGGGCCAAGTCACGAACGCGACGGTAACGCCCGTGGACGGCACGTTGGGCGTGTCCGTCTCCACCCAGATCACCATCACCTCGACGACAGCACTCAACGCCGCGAGCCTCGACGCCGTACGTCTGTTAGATAACGGTGACACCGTGCCCGCGCACCTCGCACTCTCGGGCTCCGGTAAGACCCTCGCTGTCATCCCCGACGAGAACCTGAAATTCGACACCGACTACACACTCGAAGCAATATCCCTCGCCGACATCTTCGGCGGCGCCGTCAGCGTTCCCGAGACGAGCTTCACCACACGAGCGAAAGAAGCGCTATCGATCACCGCAGAAGCGCTCTCACTGTCGCTCCCCGACGACAACGGTATCGTCCAGGTGAGCGCCGACGGCCTTCCCCCTGGAACAACCGTACTCCTCGTCAACGCAGGCAACGGCATCGTCCTCTCCCTCACCGTCGACAACAACGGCAACCTCCAGGGCGAGCTCCCTGCTTCCATCAGCGACCGGATCCTCATCACACTCACCGACCCCGCCGGCTCCAGCGTCAGCTTCGAGAAGAGCAAGTTCGCCGCCCCCGACGGCACCACAGGCATCGGCCCCGGCGGCGGCACTGTCGAAGGCCCCGGAGGCGTCGAGCTCCGCATCCCAGAAGGCGCCCTCGAGCAAGGCGTCACCCTCAAGATCGAATCCTTCGACGAAAACTTCCTGCCTCCAGACCAGAAACCAGACCTCCCCAACGCGAACTTCGGCGCCGGCCTCAAAGTCACCTCCGAGGACATGCCGAAGTTCGAAAAGGAGGTCAAGCTCGCCTTTCCCAAACCCCCCGATGCCCCGGATGGCGCCTTCTACTACGTCTACCGCAAATTCGAGACGAACACCGGCATCGTTCAGTGGGAGACGATCGACCACGCCTTCGTCGAAGACGACAAGGTCGTCACGGCGTCATTTCCTTTTGCAGGCTTCATCAGCGCACTGGCCGTGACCTCGCTCTTTGTCCTCGTCTGGACCCACGACGTGAACGCCCCGAACCTCGCGAGAACCGGAACGGTCACAGGAAGGGTCCTACGCACCGTTTTCCAGCCGCGAAGCACGGCGCCCTCGTTCGTCCCCATCCCCGGAGTCGTCGTTCAGGCGGTTTCCGGTTTTGGAGTAGAGAACGGCACTTTCGCCATCTCCCAGGCCGACGGCACCTACACGTTCTTCGACGAAACCTTCCGCGACGGCATCGTCGAGGTCCAGGCCACCGTCGATGATGTCACCCAGACCTCGACCGCCTTCGCCATCAACGTCACGGATGACGGCGACAGCCAACTCCGCTTCTACCAGAACGTCGCCACCGCCAACCTCACCTTCCCGTCACGAGCACCGGCTCCTCCACCGCCCGCGATCGACGTCGTCATCCTCAAGCGCAACCCCGACGACACCAAGGAGCGCACCGACGGCCTCGTCGTCGAGGACGACCTTCTCACCATCGGATTCGTCACCACGGACTTCGTGCAACGGGCATCGATCAACGGCGAGACGTTCAACGTCCGGCGCGACGACGCCGACGAACGGTTCGACTGGGTCCTCGAGCAAGAATTCACGCCGGGCCGCGCCGGGACATTCTTGATTGAGGTGACCGCACTCTCACCCGACGGTTTCGTGGTCGACGTGGCCGTTACGTTTCGCGCCATCGCCGCCGGAGGCTCCAACAACGATGTGCTCAACAACGAGCCTCCCAGCGTCATTACGCTCAAGACCGTCCCCAAGAACGAGGCGAAGGGTATTCCCGTTTCCATCTTTCCTCAGATCACCTTCACCGAGCCCGTCACCAACATCCCCGGAAACGTAACCCTCGTCGACGCGAACGGCGAAGAAGTCGGACTCACCCTCTCCGGCGTTGGCCCTGATGGACCCATCGCCCCGATCGACAGCGCCGGCGCCAAAGTGAGTTCTCTCACGCTGATTCCCATCACCGGGCTCAAATTCGGTGAGCGGTACACGCTGAATCTCTCGAGCGCCATCGAAGATCTCGACACCGACGTCGACGGCAACCCCGCCCCCAAGTCCCTCGTCCCCTTCACCACGAGCTTCACGACCTTCGGTCCCGAATCCCTCGGTGGCACCGAGGAGAGGTTCGGCTCCGCCGGCATCGCTGTTCTCGGCGACCGTGCCTATCTCGTCGAGAACAACTTCTACTTCGGAACCCTCCGCGTCTTCGACGTCACCGACCCCGTCAATCCATTCGAATTCCCAGAAGCGCAAGCAAGCGTCGACGGCCGCCCCGTCGACATCGTCGGCGAGGACCAAATCATCGCCATCGCCACCGGCCCCGCCAGCAGGTCGCGGCCCTCCAATCTCTACTTTTTTGATGTCTCTTCCGAGCGCGAGAGCCGGTGGATCGGTGCCGCCACCGTGGCTGCGAGCGCCGCCGACGGGTTCGTCTCCCGAATCCGCCTCCTCGACGGCGTCGCGTACGCTCTGACCGGCCGCAAGGGTGTCCAAGTCATCGACGTCACCCAAGCGACGGACCTATTCCAAGACACCATCGGAGCTCCGTTTTCGTCCGAGTACTTCTCCGTCCTCCGGCGTCTGAACACCGCCGGCCAAGGATTCGGACAAGAGGCCGTCAGCCAAGCCATCCCTCTCACGAAGGACGCAACCCGCGATTTCTTCCAGACCGACCTCGCGACCGCCCGCATCGGGATAGAAGTCTGGGCCGGAACCACCGGCGAGGCGCCGCTCTACCTCGTCAACCCAGTCACCCGCGCCACGACGGGTTCCGTCCCCGTGGAAACAATCGGGGAACCCGCATCCATTATGACGATTGGCGCCGCCATCGAGATGGGCCAGGTCGGCGGCCGCGATGTTGCCCTCATCGCTGGCTGGGGAAGTGTCGGCGGCGAGCCGCCAGCCTGGGCCTTCGCCGTGGTCGATATCTCCACGCCTAGCGCGCCAACAACGCTCGACATCATCGCCCTGCCTCTGGACACCGCACCAACCGACATCCTGCTCACCGGAAACACCGCAATCGTAGCGAGTGAGAACCAAGCAGCACTCGTGAACGTGGCGAATCCGGAGAAACCGGTCTTTGCGGGCACCATTGAGATGATCGGTGGCGTGCTAGCGCTGTCCGAGACTGGGCTTCTTCTTTCCACGGGGCGGAGCGCATTCGGTGGCGACACGGACAACGGTGGAGTCCGGACAGCCTTGCTCGCAACGACCGCGATCGTCGAGCGCACGATGCCGCGACGGATCGTCGTGGATCTTACCGGGAGGACAGCAGAGCCCCTCGGCGTCGACTACGCGTTACTTCCAACAGGGGCAGAGGCCGATTCGGCTGAGCTTCAGCTACTGTCAGGCACATCAGTCCTTCAAAGCTTTCCGGTGGCTCTATCGGATGGACGAGGTTCCTCCACGATTCCGCTCGGGACGCGCTTGCCACCGGGCTCCACACTGAGACTCGTCGTCAACCGGGAAACGCCAAACGAGATCGCTGGGCCACGACGGCGTGTTAGCCAGGCCGACATGCTCATCGTCCCGAACGACATTCTCCAGCTGAGTATCGATGAGCCCGAGCTTCAGATTGTGGCCTACAGCGACGCTCACCTTGGACGTTCATTGGAGTCCCTGGCCCCGACGCCGACCGCGCTCCAGTGGGAGGTGCTCGGCGAGGGCGGTGGCGTCACCCCACAGACCTCGGTCAGCACGAGCGGGATTTTCGAAACGCTCTTTCGTGCTCCACCGACCGCTGGACGAAGTTTCCGGATCCAAGTACGACTGCCTGGCAGTGGCCCTATCGCCATCAGCGAGGAAATCCAAATCCTCGTGGGAAGAGCGGCCGGCCTCGAGCTCACTCCCAGCAGGACAGCACTGCCCGCGGATGAGGCGAGCCAAGTCACCTTGACGCTCAGCGCGGCCGACTCAGCGGGCAATCCCGTGGAGGATGGCACACCCGTTTCCTGGGTGCTTAGCGGCCCAGGTCGACTCCAAGCACGGATTTCGGAAACAACGAGCGGCTCGACTTCGATGAACTATGTCGCGGGACACGAAGCCGGAGAGGCCGTAGTGACCGCCAGCGTCGACGACGCCGTCATCTCTACGACCCTTACGCTCGCACCGATCGAAATTACTGTCACGCCGGCCCAAGCCTCGGTACCCGCGAACGCAGAAACGGCGGTACCCATCACCATAAGCGCGACAAGCGCCGCCGGTCCGCCCTCAGACGACGCCGAGCTCGTCGTCCAGGGAACACTCGGTCTCATCACGAGCCCTGCGAGCCTGACGTCCGGCAAGGCTGTGGCCACATTCCGTCCCATCGGGGTGCCAGGCCGCGCCGCCGTCTGGGCGTCTGTAGCCTCCCAGCGGACGGTAAGCACCATCGAGTTGACCGCACCTACCGGCACGCTCGTGGCTTTCCCGGAACGCCCAGGCTTCGTGGGCAACCGGACAGAGGGTGGTGCTGTTACGTTCGAGGATCTTACAGGCGCGCTGCGAACGGCCAGCTATTCCACTTCCACGAATCTCCAGATTCAAGGCGCGCCGGGTGAAACCGTAGACTTGAGGCTCGGCGGTACAACCAGGCCTAACGTGGAGCCCGTCGCCTGGTACCCCATGGACAGCCTGGAGAACGGTAGCGTTTTCGATGAGTACGGAGACCATAGCGCAACCGTCTCACCCACCGGTGTCGAACTCGACCTTCTGAATGGCGCAACCGGAGCGGGCAGCTTCCGGTTTGACGGCTCCGGGCAAGTAATCGTCCCCGACGATGCAGCCTTGAATCCCTTGGAGGGGGTTGGATTCGGACTTCAGTTCCAGATCAGCTCTCTTCAGAGCGCAACCCTACTTGCCAAGGGAACCTCCTATGGCCTTGGCATCGCTCCGGAAGGCGCCGGGGTACGCGTACGCGCGTTTGTCACCACGAATACCGGAAGTCATGCATTGGTCTCCGACGTCCTCGGCCTGAACGAGTGGCACTCGGTCTCGGCCATGTTCGAAAACGGAATCCTTTCGCTGAATGTGGATGGTCATGAACAACGCACTGCCGCCAGTGGCAGTCTCATACCGGCAACCGGGCCTGTCCGACTCGGAACCGGCTTCGCCGGAAATCTCGACGACGTACGACTGTTCGACTTGTCAGGACCCAAGCTCGTAGCCTTTGAGGGTGGTCGCCAGACAACGAGCGTTGTCCTCGGCCTTGACGGACGTGCTTCCGTTCCGCTGTTATCGCTCGGCAATCTGCGCTCCACGAGTCCGAACGGTTGGGGCACGGAAGTCAAATACAAGATTCGAGACAGCGCCATTGACGAGGAAAGCTCCATCATTTGGGTCTGGACGGTCGAGCTCTTTATCAGCGTCCTTCAGATGGGAGAAGGCGCCGTCCTCGGAGAGCCGGAAAGCGCGGAGGCCTTCGTCGGCGACATCATCGTTTCGTTCTTCATCGTCGGAGACGTACGAGACCTCATCATTGCTCTCTATCGAATTGCCAAGGGCACCGAGACCACCTTCGATTACTTTGTCTTGGCACTCGCCCTCATCGGTATTGCCACCACGGTAACCATCGTCGGCGACGTTGTCGTATCCTCGCTCAAGAACGCGGTAAAGCTACTCCGGACTCTTCCGAATCGTGTCCAGAAACTGTTTGGTGAATACTTTCTTGAAGTTCTGAGAGAGTTCGTTAGGGGTCGCGGTCGGCAAGCCCTCAACGAGTTCGTCACTTTCTTCCGAGCCATTCTCAAACCTGGCGTCTTCGACTCTTTAAGGAAAATTGCAAAGGGTCTAGACAATGTTGGCCGTGTGCGTCAATTGATTCGGCTGGCCAGCAGGGCGGACGACGCGGCGGCCTTCATCCGCTCCCTCGGTAAAGCCGAAGGCATTCTGGTAAAGAAGTTTGGAGACGACGCCGGCAGGCATGTCGCCAACCTCATCGACATACTCGGCCATCATGGAGATGAAGTTGCCAAACTCGGAAAAACCGCGAAAACCTGGGGCGACGATGCTATCCAGGGAACGGCACACTTCCTGTCTGTCACCGCCGGTGTGGCAGGCGATGCTAAGAAAATTCTGACCACGTTTGCGAAACAGTTCCCCGCAAACCCCAAAGCGGGCGAGGAATGGTTTCGTAGCATCAACAAGATCATCAACCGATTCACAGATGTATCTACGTCGGGACTAAAGCAATTCCTGACCAAACCCGCGCGGAACGCGCTCGACGTCCGCGGATCCTACGGAGTGCTCCGCCTCGTCGCCGAGGCCCC
>SMVB01365174.1_pt1 | contig 38462 bp, 25 predicted proteins | sample 2456461 | NCBI WGS metagenome assembly SMVB01 (sample SAMN11095934, study PRJNA526329) | marine sediment metagenome | biome: Marine sediment; feature: Surficial sediment; material: Deep marine sediment; isolation source: Hadal surficial sediment | place: Pacific Ocean | collected 2014-05 | depth...
CCGGATCGTCTTGGCGCCGCCAAGCGTCTCCATCAAGTAGAACGGAACTTCTTTTCCGCTATCGGCTACGGAGTGCGACGTGTAGAAGCGCAATGCCAAGACGCGGCTTTTGGGCCCGAGCGGGATATAGCCTTTGACATCGGCTATGACCCGCGTGAAGTCATATCGGCTCAGACCGGTATCCTCGTAGCGCTCGCCGGTGATGCGGGCCACGACGCCCACGGCGGGATCCGACCATTTGTCCCGCAGGTCGAACTCAGCCCATCCACCGGTGACGAGGAAATCGGTCCGGGGATTCATGAAGCCGGGCACTCTGTCGGGATCGAAGACGTCTTCGATGGAGCTCTCCACGTCGCCCGAATCGGTCCTCGCCGAGAGCCATCCGCCTTGAGCGCCGAGAGAGAGAAGCCCGCGAGGGTTGAGCCAGAAATAACCCATCGCGCTCTGGTCGTTGAGCAGATAGGTCGAGCGATCTTCGACCGTCGAGTCGTTCCCGAGGCCATAGAAGCGCAGCGACGTCAAGTCACGATACTCGCCTCGGAATTTGAGCTCGATACGCCGGCCGATTTGCGGAGGCGGGAAGATGACTTCCGCGTCCGCGGTCGTGTAGCCGCGGGTCGAGTAACGGCCGTTGGCCTGGAACTGAAAATATTGAGACTCGAGGCCGTGGATATAGCCGCCGCCGAGCGCGAAGCCCGAGCCCGAGGGCATGCCGCCGAAGACGGGACGAAAGCCATGCCAGCCTTTGACGAGCCAGTTTTGAGGGAACTTCGCTTTCTCCCAATTCCGGGCGCGCTTCTCGGCGCCTGAAACTTCATAGGGCTCGAGATTCGCCGCTTTCTCGCGCCTCAGCTTTTGCAGGATTTCCTGCCGGCTCACAGGCTGTGGCCCTTGTTCTTCCTCCTCCTGAGCCAAAGCGACGATGGACGACGCCATCAAAAAGAACGTCATCATGACAACACGCATCAAGCTTGTTCCTTGTCGTTGACGGCACCCCACGCGTGTGTGAGCCGCTCGGTTCAGCAGATATTAGCGCGACGATCGGCACAAAGAAATCGACGTCAGCGTCTTCGGCGGCCCGCCCCGCGCCGAGCGCCTCCGCCCGCCCGCCAGTTCTGATAGCCCTGAGCGCGCGCCGCACCGGTCGCGCGTCCCTGAAAATCGCGGTTCAGTTGGTTCATCGTGCTCCCGTCGACGCTCTGCGCCTGGCGTTGCCGCTCTGCCTGGGACCAGGACCCGTTGTCGTATTTCTGCCAGCCGCCGTCTGAGCGGCGATAGACGTTGCCGTCTTTGCCGGCATAAACATTGCCTTGATTGCGCACGATCGCACCGGAGCTTCCGGAGGACGTTTGATAGGCGGCGATACCGCGGCTCGGCGTCGCCGCCCGCGCCGTCCTCGCCCAGTCGTCTCCCTGGCGTACGGCCGAGCTTCCCCAGCGCGCATATGGGCTTGCTCCTTGGCGCGTGCGTGCATAGGTCCCGGTGCGGGGATTGTACGCTTCGGCGAATCCGCTCGCTCCATAAGGTCCCCAAGCCGAGGCGCCGCGGGCATAGGTCCCCGTCCTCGGGTTATAGGCCGCGCTCCGGCCCATGCCGCCATAAGGGCCATAGGCGCGCGCCGCCCGACCATAAGTTCCGGTATACGGGTTGTAGAAGGCAGCAGCGCCATAGGTGTGCGGGTACGGATAGTAAACCGGGTAGAAGCCTCCGCCGTAATAATAAGGTGGGTAGTAGAAGCCAGTCCCGAAAGCGACCGAGCCCCAAGAGTAATAGACGCCGACATAGCCCGCCGTATAGCCAAAGGTTACATGGGTAGAGGTCGCGTCATACACGCTGACATAGCTCGTGTGATGCAGGGGTGAGCTCGGCGGGATCGTTTGGATCTCGTCGGGGATCTCGTCCGCGACTTCCCACCCCCCGGACGGCGAGGTCGACACGAACCAAACACCCTCGAAACACAAATAGTAACGTTCGTCGACCCGCAGCACGTCGTTTCCCGTATTGATCGCATAGGCCATCGTCGTACCCGTCTTGTCGTTGACGGGCTCGAACTGAGGCTCGCCCTGATAAACCACCACCGGGGGTGTTACCGCGTCTCGCGCAACCGTTGCCTTCTGCGGGATCTGGGCCAGCAAGATCGCTTCGTCCGCCTGAGGCGTGCCAGGCACGGAAGGCAAGACACGGGCGCGGGGGTGGCTTTCCGGAATGTTCTCGAAATCCTTTGGAAGGTCCTTGGAGGCGAACGTCCAAGCGCCCATCTCGAGCGAAGATGTTCGGAACCAGCGGCCCGCGACCAAGTAATAGTAGTGCTCGTCGCCTTGATGGAAAAGAAGATCGCTCTCCGTATTCTTCACCCAGAGAAGCTCTGTCTCGGGCACCATGCCCATATCGGGCTCGCCATCGATGAGGATGAGCTCGGACGGCTCCTCGCTCACGTAAACGATGGGCACGTCCGCCGATGCGACGGCCCGCCCGGGAACGTTCTCACGCACGCTTTTCCAGTTGTCGTCGTCCGGCAGGTTACTCAGCGCTCCGGGCAGCGACGCCGCGGGCGACCACGAGCTCTTCAAGCTCGACGCGCCGAGCCAGCCGTCTTCGTCGAGCAAGTAGTAGCGGCCATCCCTCGGATCGACGAAAAGATCCCAGTTCGTGTTGACGACGAAGCGCAAGTCGAGCTCTCCGATGGGCGCTTCCACCGGCTCGCCGTCGATCAACACGAGGATCGTGGGGCGTCGGCTGACGAAGATTTTGGGCGGCTCCGTCGCAAGCGGGACCATGGCGAGCTGTGCCTCGCCGCGATCGAGATTCGCGAGGACGCGGTCGAGCGAGACGATGATGCCGTCGGCTGGAAAGTGCGATTCCACTTCGGCGCGAAGCTCGTTGGATGTCTTCGTCGACCCCGGCGGGAGAGACGGGAAGCTCGCTTTCAGAATCTCGAAACGCGTGATGCGAACCTTCCGGTTGTCGAGATCGACTTCCGTGTCCGCGGCAATCTCGAACGCTCCGAAGACCGGCGGAGCACTCTCCGACGAGGAGTAGGCCAGCGCAAGCCGCGCCCCCACCCGAGTCTGATCGTCCCAGCTTTCGATTTGCGGCTGATAGAGAACGAGCTTCGCTCCGTTATCGCCAGGATATTCCCGCGGCCAGCTGAGCTCCTGAACCGGCTCGGCAATTTGCACCGGCTGTGCCGGCTGGACTGCAAGCAGAACGAGAGCTACGAAAAGGCGGGTCATAAGCTTGGAAACCTCAGCTGCGATTCGGTTTTGTCACCCATGTTTGCACATCTCCTATTTGCGTATCGCGGCGTCGAGCTCCGCGACGAGGCGCGCCAAAGAAGCGTCGCCTGGACGGAGCTTCAGAAGCCGGCGACCGTATCGGCTCGCCTCCTCGTACTCGCCTCGATCGCGGTTCATCGTGACGAGCGCGAACAGAATCTCGGCGTCTCCAGAGTGCCGTTCATGGGCCTTCTGCAATACTGAAAGGGCCTCGTCAACTTTACCGGTGCTCGAGAGCGCCACACCGTAGACATAACTAAAACGCGCTTGGTCAGGCGCGAGCCTCGCGGCCCGCCCGAGCGCTTCGACCGCCTCGGTATTTTTCTCGAGGCGCACGAGCGTGAGTCCGAGCGCATGGTAGACGCCGGGATCGTCGTCCTGGACGCCGAGCGCGTCTCGAAGCGTCGCCTCGGCATGATCGTCTCGCCCCTGCATCCGGTAGAGATCCGCAAGATTCACATGAGCCTGCACGAATCGAGGGTCGAGCTCGAGGACGGATAGATATTCGCGCTCCGCGTCAGCGAGCTCGCCGAGCTGGATATGGACGAGACCGAGATTCATGCGCGCCTCCGGCCAGTCGGCATTAAGGTTTTGTACGGCTCGATATTCGGCGAGCGCGCCGGTCCAAATCGAGCGCTGCTCGGGCGTGAAGTAGTCGACGGGAACGGCGGCAAGAACACGCGCAGCCTCGATGCGCACCGCGCGGACATCGTCCTCGAGCAGCGGGATGACGAGCTGGTGCAACGTCGTCGGCTCGAGCGCTTCGGCGGCCTCGAGCGCGCCGAGCCGTAGAAGTGCATCCGCGCTTCGAAGGCCTTGCGGAAGATAGGGCATCGCGGAAAGACCCGCTAGAGCTGTCGCTTTGACGAGCGCCGGGACCTCCGCTTCGTTCACGAGGCTTGCAAGCGACGCCGTGTCGCCCGCGTGAAGCGCCTCTCCGTAATGCCGCGTCGGCGGATGCCCATACCACTCGGCCACCTTGGCGGCGGCCCACACCGGCGTCTCGGCCTCGTGGCATCCGTTGCAAGCGTTCGGGGCCCGAAGCGACACGGTCAAATCCGGACGCGGGACGCGCAGGCTATGGTCGCGGCGCGGGTCCACGACCATGTACGTCGTTTCCGGCATGTGGCAATTGACGCACGAAGCACCCTCCGTCCCTGGCTCGTGAAAGTGATGGCTCTGGGTGTCGAACTTTGCGGGCAAATGGCAGGACGCACAAACAGCGTTCCCTTCGGCGCGAACGCTCAGCGTGTGCGGGTCATGGCAGTCCTGGCACGTCACACCTTTTAGATACATCTTGCTCTGAACGAATGAGCCGTAAACGTAGACTTCGTCGCGAATCTGACCGTCCGCGTAGTAGAGCGGCTCGGTCAACAAAGACGGGCGGAAGTCGTCGAGAAACGGTTGCCCATGCGGGTCGTCCTCGTAAAGCTGCGAGCGCCGCGAGTGACACGGAGCACAGGTCTCGATCTCGTAATGCTCGGCGCGGGGGGGGTCGCGCTCGGCGAGTCCGGTCTCTATGTTCATGACCCAGGAAGCCTCATCGGTGCGTAAGGTCGCCTCGAGCTTCGGATCGCCTTCAGCACCTTCTTGCGCCCAAGCGACGTGGCGGGAGCCCCGTCCGTGGCACGCTTCGCAGGAAACATTCATCTCCTGCCACGTGGTGTCGTAGCGATTCGCCTCGCGATCGTAGTTCTTCCGAAGCCCGGTGGAGTGGCACGACGCACACATGAAGTTCCAGTTTTGGTAACGCTTCGTCCAGTGCAGCGGGTCTTCGTGGTCGATGCCTTCGTCTGGATAGAGATGGAACCAGCGCTCGCCGCCTTGGCTCGACGGTCGCGCGTCCCAGGCAATGCTCAAAACTTGATAACGCCCATCGGGAAACGGGACGAGATATTGCTGGAGCGGGTCGGCGCCGAACGTGAAAGCGATCTCGTAATCTTCGAGCTCACCATCAGGGCCGTCCGTTCGCACCATGAACTTTCCATCCCGCTCGAAAAAAGTCGTCGTCACGCCCGCATGGTCGAAGGCGCGGTCGCGGAAATCACCGAGCACGGTCGAGGCGTCGGCAAGCTGCATGGCGAGGTCGTGATGGGAGCCGCGCCAGAGCTCGAACTCCGCCGGGTGGCACGCGGCGCAGGCATCCTTCCCGACATGGGTGGGGCTGTCCGCGATCTCGGCATCCTCAGTCTCACTGGCCGGCCCACTCGCCGGCGAAGCGTCACATCCCGTCAATACGAAGCCTAGCAACGAGAAGGACAAAATCGCGCGCATCGAAGCCACTCATGATAGCACCGCCCGTGTAACATGGGCGTCCATGCTCAGATCGCTCGCAGGCATCGTCGACGTTCGGCCGCGGGAGATTCGCCGTGTCGGCGGGATGTTCGCGCTCCTCGGCCTCATCATCGCGACGGCCTACATCCTGAAGCCTGTCCGAAGCTCGCTTTTCTTGAGCGAGTTCGGCTCGGAGCAGCTCCCTTACGTCTACATCGTCGTCGCGATCGTCCTCGGCGTTGTTGCCGCCGGTTTTGGGAAGTGGGTCCCGCGCGCAAACCTCCCGCGTCTTCTCGCCGGTGCGTCCTACTTCTTCGCGCTCCAACTTCTCGTCTTCTGGCTCGCGATCGACTCAGGCTGGCCGTTTACCGGCTTCGTTTTCTACGTCTGGGTGAGCATCTTTACCGCGGTGATGCCATCGCTTTTCTGGCTACTCGCCAACTACATCTTCTATGCGAACGAAGGCCGGCGCTTGTTCCCTGTCGTTATGGCTGGCGGGCTTCTCGGCTCCATCCTGGGCGGCGCTATCACGTCGTTTCTCGTCCGCTTCGTTGAAACGAAGGGCTTGCTCCTGTCGGCCATCGTCCTCCTCATAGGCGTCGGCCTTCTCGTCCGATGGAACACGGTAGAGCAGCGCGAGCGCATGGCCGAGCGCCGGATGGATTTGGCGCGGGAAGAAAAAAGCGGAGCGAGGCCTGACGACAAGCCATGGAGGCTCGTCGCGCGCTCGCGTTATCTCTCGATGATAGCGGCCCTTATCGTGCTTACGACGATGACCTCGACACTCGTGGACTACCAGTTCAATACGGCTGTGGAGCAATCGTTCGAAACGACGGACGCGATGACGGGCTTTTTTGGCACTTTCTTCGCCGCCATCAACATCGTCGCCTTCGTGCTCCAGTTGCTCGTTGTCGGAAGGCTTCTGAGCCGTCTCGGGGTTGCCGCGGGGTTGGCCATTCTGCCGCTCGCACTGCTCTCGTCCTCGATCGCATTTCTTCTCTTTCCGCGGCTCCTCACCGCGGCGCTCGTCAAGACCTCGGATGACGGGCTCAGCAACTCCGTCAACAAGTCGAGTGTGGAGGTGCTCTACCTCCCCATCTCTCTCGCGGTGAAGACCCGGCTCAAATCTTGGCTCGACATGTTTGTCGAGCGCACGAGCCGCGGTCTCGCAGGGGTTACGATTCTCATGGTGACGGGGGTCTTCTCGCTCTCGGTAAACGAGATAAGCCTCGTCGTCATTGCCCTGCTCCTGCCGTGGCTCGCCCTCGTCGTGCTCTCGCAGCGTGAATATGTGAAGACGTTCCAGGACTCGCTCTCGCGTCGTGATATCAGCGACGTTACATCTCAGATGAACGACCCGGCCAGCCTGTCGGTCTTCCGGCAAGCTCTCGATGATGCGGACGATCGCGAGCTCGTCTATGTGCTCGAGCTGCTACAAGGGGTCGACGCACCAGAGCTCCTCGAGCGGGTCATAGCACTCAGCTCTCATCACGACGCGAATGTGCGCCGAGCTTCTCTCCGCCTCTTGCGAGGCGCTTCGACCCCACCCGAGCTATCGGACTTCCCCTCCCGCGCGCGCGATCCGGATCCGGGAGCTGCGGCCGAAGCGATGGCGCTCTGGGTACGTACGAATCCCGACGAAGGCTATCGTGCGCTTCAAACTTTCGTGCGGGAAGGCGAGACGGGCCGCATAGATGCCGTGCTCGACATTTTGGATTTGACCGAAGAGCTCGTGACCGAAGCCGACATCGAGTCCTTCGTCATAGAGCGCTGTAATCGCGACGACCCTGCGGATCGGCGTCTCGCCGCGCGGGCCGCCGGTTTTCTTCGGGGCGATTCCCCAGGCGTGCTTCGTCTGCCCGGGCTTCTGAAGGACCCGGAAATCGACGTCGCTCGTGCGGCGGCGCTCAGTATCGGACGGCTCCGACACGCGCCCGGCTTTCCGCTCTTGATAACGGCGCTCTCGAGGCGACCGTTGCGCGCCGCCGCGAGAAAGGCGATTGCGAGCTTTGGCGTCGACCGCCTCGAGAGCTTGACGGAGCGCTTGCGCGACGAGCAAGAGGACGTCGACATCCGCCGAGCGCTCCCGTCGACGCTCGTCGAGCTCGCCGACATCGACGACACGCGCGTGATGGTGATGAGCGTGATCATGAACATCCTGCCGCACAGCGACAGGCGCCTCCATTATCAAGCCATCAAAGCTCTCGGAAAATTACGGACCCGTTTTCCCGAGATGCGCTTTTCCAGGAGCGAGGTCGACCGCCTGCAAAAGCGGGAGGCGTTCGAGCTCGGCGCCCTGGCGAGTCTTCTCGACGGGGTGAAGAGCCGAATGCCAGCGCTCGAAAGTCACGGCTTGCTCGTCAGAGTTCTAGAGGAACGTATGGAGTTTACTCGCGAGCGCATCTTCCGTCTGTGGGGGCTCATCCATCCGCCCAACGAGGTTTTTGGCGCCTGGGATCGCATCGCGAAAGGCCAGCCCGCGGTGCGCGCCACGGCGCTCGAATATCTGCACAACGTGCTCTCCCCTTACGACCGCACATCGCTGTTGCCGCTCGTCGAAGCCACGAGCTCCGCCGAGGTGCACGAAATAAGCCGAAAACTGTTGGGCACGAGCAGACTCACTTTCACCGAAGCGTTGACGCGACTTCTCCGTCACCGTGATTACTGGGTCGCCGCGAGCGCCGCAACGCTTGCGGGCGAGCTCGAGGGTGCTCCGCTCAAGGCTGAGCTGGCGTCGCTCAAAGAGCACCCTTCAGAAATCGTGCGCGAGGCGGTGGAGAACGCCCTCAGTAATAATTCCTATTGACAAACGCCAACTGACCATCATAAAGTTACTTTTCGTCGCGGGAATAACTTACTTACTCGACGATCGAGGTTGCCAGAACATGACCGTTCGTTTCGTGGCTCTCTTTACCGGCGGGCTTGCCTTCCTGCCTTTCTTTTCCGATGCGCAGACGTTGCGAAGCGCAAGAACCGTCTGGGCGAGTGACGTCGCGGACGTTCCCGCGCTAGCGCGTGACGTCGATCTCATGCTGCGAAGTGGCGAGCTCGAGCTCGCCTCGATTCAGCGAGACGGCGTGTTTCAAGGCCGTACGCACGAACGGCTCGATCAATATCATCGGGGCGTGCGGGTCTTTGGGGGACAGCTCGTGTGGCAGAAGGAGGCCGGACGGGTGCTTTCGATTACCGGGAAGCTCTTCGGCGACGACAATGGCGAGATGAGTGTCAACACCGACGCGGCGCTCGATGCGAACGCGGCGGTCGCGCATGCGCTTGCAGCGAGCGAGGCGAACGCTTTCGCAGTGGGCCCCGTCGAGCTCGTTGTTCTGCCGATGAAGGAAGGCGCGACACTTGCCTATTACCTCCACGTGCGGGGAGACAGAAGGCTCGACGCGTTTTTTGTCGACGCTTCGAAAGGCCGCATTTTGTTACGCTACAACGATCATCGCTCGCAAACGGGCATGATCGGCCTCGGCGTGGGAACCTGGGGCGATCAAAAGAAGATGACGGTGCAGCAAGCAGCGGGGACGCACCGTGCCGTCGACACGGTCCGTCCTTTCGGGATCCGTACCTACGACGTGAACTTCGATGCCGGCACGTGGAACCGATACGCCGCCGATACCCCCGCTTTTCTCGCGACCGATGCCGATAACGAGTGGAGGGACGGCGCCGTCGTCGACGCGCACGTTTATGCAGGCTACACCTACGACTACTACTTCAAGCAGCACGGCCGCCGCGGCGTCGACGACGCTGGCCTCGCGAACATCAACTTCGTTCACATCGCCCGGCAATCGGCCGGGTTCAACAACGCTTTCTACGATCCCGTCGACAACTCGTTGAACTATGGCGACGGCGACGGAATCACGTTCAATTTCTTCTCCTCGAGCCTCGACGTCGTCGCGCACGAGCTCACCCATGCTGTCACCCAGTTCACGTCCGATCTGATTTATTTGAACGAGTCCGGGGCCCTCAGCGAGGCCATCTCCGATATCATGGCCGTGTCGGTGGAGTTCTTTTTCGAGCCCGCGGGAAGCGGCCGCCAGCGGGCCGACTGGGTCCTCGGCGAGGACATCTTCATCAACTTCGGACCAATCTTTCGAAGCTTTCGTGACCCGAACGCCCTCGGCGATCCCGATCATTACGACGTGCGCTGCGCTCCGCAGGTCTGCACCGAGGATTTCGACAATGGCGGCGTGCATATCAATTCCAGCATCGTGAATCACGCTTTCTACTTGATGGTGGAAGGCGGGACGAACCGTGTTTCGGGCATGCGGGTCGACGGGGTCGGGCGTGCTCAAATGGATCGCATCGAATCGATCTTTTATCGCGCCTTCACGGTTTATCTCGTGCCGAGCTCCAACTTTTCGGATGCGCGCGAAGCGACGCTGCGCGCGGCCCGCGAGCTTTTCAGCGCGGGGAGCGCCCTAGAGCAAACCGTGCGACAAGGATGGGACGCTGTCGGCGTCCATTAGGAATGCAGATGAGACGGATCGCGAGTTTTGTGGGTTTGATGGTGTTGGCAATGAGCATGGCGAGCGAAGCGCAGCAGGAGCCGGAAGCGGAGACGGTGACTCCGTCGGGCAAGACTGCGCGCCGATTTCAACTGCTCGTGAACGGCGGTCTCGGAAGCGGGGGCCGTAGCTTCGGAGGGGTCTCGACCTTCACGGAGTTCCTCGAGCAAGGCTCGTCGCGGCGGGATTACGATGGAGGCGGCGGGTTTGTCTTCGAGTTTGGCGGGATCTACTCGATCACACCCGAGATCGGCATTATCGGAAGCTTCGAGCTTTTCAGTGGCGACAACGACGCTGTCTTCGAAGAAATCGTGCCGCATCCACTGCTCTTCAACCACAGTCGCAGCGCCTCTAGCGAGCTCACCGGCTTGAGCTACAGTGAGAACGCGCTCCACCTCGGCGTCGTGTACAGCATCGAACAACCGTCGATCACGGTCGACCTATTCGGCGGCCCGAGCATTTTCTTCACGGAGACGGAGCTCGTCACCAACGTGTCGACGAGCTCGAGCTACCCCTTCGATGAGCTCGCTCTCGGGAGTACCAGAACTTCGAAATTCTCTGAAAGACCGTTCGGCTTCAACATCGGCGCCGCGCTCACTTATCGATTTACGCCGGTTGTCGGAGTGTCCGTGCAGGGCCGTTTCAGCCGAGCTTCAGTAACCCTCGAAGCACAACCGGACAGCGACCCGCTCGCGTTCGATACCGGCGGGTTCAGAGTGAGCTTTGGCCTACGGCTTTCTTTTTGACCGATGCGCGGCGACTGCGCCGCGTGAGGGCAAATGTCGTCGCTCCCAGACCGAGAAGGATGATGGTTCCGGGCTCCGGGACCGCGCTCGGAGAAACACCGCTCGGCGCGAAGCCCGAGCTCTGGGAGGTCGAGAGGGTCATCGTCAGCAAGTCGAACTGTAGCCAATCGGCACCAAGCTTATAGAAGCCCGTCGCCAGACCGTCAAAGAGGCTGAGATCCGGGGCGATGAGGGGCGCGTTCCCGCTCAGATTCTGGATGGCGTCGCCGCTACCACCGTTGAGCTGAATCCCACCTTCACGGGAGCGGAAGCTGTAGGCATCACCTTTCTTGCTCTTACCGCTTTTCTTGCTCTTACCGCTTTTCTTGCCCTTGCCGCTTTTCTTGCTTTTGTCTTGCAGCTTGAGCTGGAACTTCGTGGATTTGCCGCTGAAGAGGGAGCGTGTCGTGCTTCCGAGAGTGACTTCGAAACCCCAGGCCACGATATCATAATTGCCGAAGAGGTTAGATTCGAACTTGTCCACTCTGGGTCCGTTCTTGCTGTCCACGGCGCTCGAATCGTAGGTAAACGAACCGAACACGACGTCCTCCGTTTCGGACGCAAAAACACCATCCCTGAAAGTCGGGACTCCCGTGAACGCGATCGTGATGGGCACGGCTTCGATCGCGGCTGGGACAACCACCGCAAGCGCAACAAGGATAGAACTGACACCGAGCTTCATGGGGGACAACCTTAACTTTTAAAACTTAGGCAATTAACATACCGTAAGATTTAAAGGTTGAAAACAAAGCAGTTAACCTCTTAACAAGATTCACCAACCGACAAGATTTGTAAACTGGGCTGACACATGAGCGTTGTGAAATTTTGCTTAAACCATGAGCGTAGTATAACTTGAAACGTTTTCTCGACGGCTGCCTCGGCCGTAAAGAATTTCGACGTTCTCACTTGGAAACTCGGGCGAATCGGCCCCTTCTCTTATGGCCGCACGAGAGTAACGTAGTGGTCGTAGGTGTTTTGAATCTGCGAGACATAGTTCACCGGCTCGAACCCGCGGACATAACCGTGACGCGCGCGGCGGTAATATCGAGGATCACGCAGGAGCAGCATCGCTTTTTCAGTATGCCCGAACCATTTATTCTGGTCCCAGCCTTTCTCCGCCGCGAGCCGCCGCGCGTCGGCGACATGCCCCCAGCCGGCGTTGTACGCCGCGAGCGCGAAGCGCAGCCGATGCTTCAAAGGAATACGCTCATCCTGCCGCTCCAGCAAGAGATACATATATTTGATACCGCCATGGATGCTCGATTCGGGATCGCGCGGGTCGCTCGAGCCGAGCTCGTGGGCGGTCGACGGTAGAAGCTGGAACAAGCCCACCGCGCCTGCCCAGCTTTCGGCTCTGGGATCGAAGCGGCTCTCTTGATAGGCCTGCGCGGCCATGAGTCGCCAGTCGAGGTCGTAGCGTTTCGAGTAGAGCTTGAAGAGCTCGTCGTAAGGCGAAAGTCTTCCCGAGACGGCGGCGCGGCGCTCCTTGACACGGTCGAGCCCGCGATTGTCCTCGAAGTAGCGCCGTCTGGCATCGTTGTACTCGAGGGTCCCGCGAATGTCACGGACGAAGTCGTCCAGAAAGGCGCGGAGCTCGATGTTTCCCGGACGGACCGCAAAGGCTACCGCTTTGTCGCGCGCAAGAACGGTGTGTTGATCCTCTGGCGGAGGGGGAGGGTATTCGAGGGCAAAGGCAATGGTGACGTCGTCGCGGAAGGCGAGCTCGGCACTGAGAATATGGCTGTCGACGACGCCGAGCGAGAACTCGCCCGAGGCGACGCGGTCCAGGATCTCTTCAAACTCCATATCCTCCGGAACCGGCACGATCTCGAAGCCGCCGCCCGCGTCTCGGAGCTTCACGAGCGTCTCGTAGTGACTCGAAGAAGCCCAGGCATGGATTTGGCGGCCTTCGAGCTCGGAGACATCGGAGATCGGCGCGGCGGCATTCGCTGATTGCACGACCATCTCCTGGATGAACAGATATGGCCGGCTGAAGGCAAGCGTCTCTTGGCGCTCGGGCGTTACGGAGAGCGTCGAGGCGATCAAGTCGGCGCGCCCTTCGAGCAACCAATCGAAGATGAGGTCTCGTCGTGGGGGAACGACCATCTCGAGCCGCACACCGAGACGGACGGCAGCCATCTTCGAGACTTCGTAGTCGAAGCCCTTCATCCGTCCGCGATAGAGGAAATAGTTGACCGGGTTGTTCAAGGTCAGAACGCGTAACGAGCCGCGCTCTCGGATCACTCCCAAGTCCCCCGTGCTGTGGTCTTCTCTACGATGTCCGGTGAGATAGTGCTCGATGATGAAGCTGTTCGCGGCAGACCCGAGATTTTCGGCATCCTGGTGGACCGCCCAGGCCAACTGCCTCCCTTCCGCCAGAACGAACAGGCGCTCGATATCTTCGTTGTAGCTCTCGATGGACGTCAAAAGATTGTCGTCGACCACCGTCAAAGGCCGCCGGCCCTGGCTCACTTCATAAGCGATCGTCTCGGTATCGAGCTCCTCGTCGACGGGAACGATCCGCACATCGATGCCCGTCTGCCGCGCAAGGTTCTTGATCGTCTCGGCAAAAGCCGAGCTCGGCCGCACGTGGATCTCTCGATAGTCGAGGTCCACCACGCTGCGCGGGAGCGACACGGCGCCGCGACGTCCGACGAGCCATTCGCTAACCGACGCGGTCGGCCGCGTGAACCGCACGCGCTTCTGACGCCCGGCGGTGACGGTGAGCTGCGCCGTGACGATATCTCCATAGCCTTGCTCCAGCAGCGTCAGGAGATCCGTTCGGCTGTCGACGGAGATGAACTCGGCGCGCACACCGAGTCGAGCAGCAAAGACTCTCGCCATCTCACGGTCCTCGGTCGCCGGATGGCCCTGGCGCGGCAAGCTTTTTTCCCGGAGCGCCGGGACGAGCACGCGAAGAACTCCCCGCTCGCGTACCATTTCGAGATCGCCCAGTGCCGCCACGAGATCCGGCCGCTCACGCGGCGGCGGAGGAGCACAAGATCCGAGCAGCAAGGCAGCAAGGGTAACGAGAGCGGCGCGTGACAATCTTTCCCCCTAAGAATGCCCGGATGTTAAGCTGCCATGCCCCGTCAAGCAACTGCCTGCGCTAAGATCCAGAAGGAGCGTGAAGCGCGACCCAACCTGAATGCTGAAATGAAATACACTGTCGTCGAGAAAGTCTTGCTGCTCCAAAACGTGGACCTCCTTTCGGCGGCCCGCACGGAAGACCTCGCCGTTCTAGCCTCGATCGCGAACGAGGTCCTCTACCCGGCGGGGGCGACGGTGTTTCAAGAGGGGCAGCCCGCGGACGGGCTCTACGTCGTCATTCGTGGGGAGCTCCTCTTGACGCGCAATGGAAAGGAAGTCGACCGCGTGGGCGAGAAATCGGCGCTCGGCGCGTGGGACCTCATCGAGCAAAGCCCGCGGGTCTTCGGGGGCCGCGCCGCAAGTGAGACGCTCCTGCTGCGCGTGGATCGGCAGGATTTCTATGATCTGCTATTGGACTATCCCGAGCTCGGCCACAGCATGTTGAAGGCCATGGTGCGACGGTTCAGAAACCTCGTCACGCCACAAGGTGCCTGAAAGAATGACGAAATCCGCCGATTCGAAGCTCGAAAAACTCGAGCAAGAGCTCGAGGACACGCGCGCGGCGCTCGTGCAGTCCGAGAAAATGGCCCGCCTCGGGCGTCGCTCACGAGATCAACACGCCGATAGGCTCCATCCGCTCGAATAGCGATTTGATGATGCGCGCTCATGAGTATCGGCACGGTCAATCTAGCCCCAATGCAATAGAAAGGTCGAAAGAATGGAAGATTCCGAGTCGCCAGTCATCGTCCTCGTCGACGACGAGGATATGGTGGTAACCAGCATCAAGAGCCTTCTCACGCTCGAAACGGATTACCACGTCGAAGGGTTCACGAGGCCTGCGGATGCGCTCGAGTTCATCAAGTCCAACAGAGTCGACGTGGTCGTTTCGGATTACCTGATGCCGGACATGGACGGCATCTCGCTTCTCACCCAAGTCAAAGAGATTCAACCGGAGGCGACACGGATTCTCTTGACCGGCTACGCGGACAAAGAAAACGCGATCAAAGCCATTAACGATGTCGGGCTCTACCAATATATCGAGAAGCCTTGGGAGAACGAGGACCTCAAGATCGTGCTTCGCAACGGGCTCGAAAAACGAATCCTGTTGCAGCGTCTCCAAGACAAAATCGCCGAGGTCAACAAGGCGCATGGCGAGCTCATGAATCTCCAGAAAGACATCCTCAAGGCGTTCGCCTGAGACAACATGGGCAAAAACACACCTTCGATTTTGATCGTCGACGACGAGGAGATGGTGCTCTCCTCGCTGCGGGGAGTCTTCACCCTCCAAACGGATTACGACGTGCACGAGGCAAGCACGCCAAAGGAAGCGCTCAGCTACGTGGAGCGCGCTCGCGTGGACGTCGTGATCTCGGATTTCTTGATGCCCGAGATGAACGGGATCGAGCTTCTGAAAGAAATCAAGCAGCTGCAGCCCGAAGCCATTCGGCTCCTCCTGACCGGCTATGCGGATAAAGAGAACGCTATAAAGGCGATCAATGAAGTCGGCCTCTATCACTACTTGGAAAAACCGTGGGACAACGAAGCGCTTCTCAACATCGTTCGAAACGCGCTCTCGGAAAAAGGACTGAGGCAGCAGCTCACAACGAAAGTGCGCGAGCTCGACCAGCTCCTGAGACAGCATGGCGAGCTCGAAGCCAAGCACCGTTCAATCGAACGCGAGCTCGAGATGGCCGCTCGCATTCAGCGAAGCCTTTTGCCCGAACGCTTCCCCGAGCTTTCAGGCTTCCGCTTCGCGAACCTTTACGAGCCTTGTGAAGCCCTCGGTGGCGACTTCTTCGACGTGATGGAAAAAGATGACGGAGCCGTGCTGCTCGTCTCCGACGTCATCGGGCACGGAGTGCAAGCGGCGCTGACCACGATGCTCCTCAAAGGAGTCTTTCAAGAATCGGCTGACAGGATCGACGAGCCTACAGAGCTACTCGAAGAGATGAACCGCAGGCTTCATGCCGTGCTTCCGAGCGGCATGTACGCCGCTGCCGCGGTGTTCTACTTGTCGTCCGGCTCGGACCACATCGCCTATGCCAATGCGGGCCTTCCCTACCCCTTCGTCCTCCGCAAAGAAAAACGGCTCGACGAGATAGTGCTGCCAGGAGCTCCACTCGGACTATTCGCGGGCAACCTCGTGTCTTACGAGTCGCGACAGATCGTGGCCAAGACCGGCGATGTCGTCGTCGTCGGCTCGGACGGGATCGGTTCCGTCGTCGCTGGTGACGGCGCGATGTTCGAGGACGAAGAGCTCCGCAAGACGCTCGAAGAGCTCTCGGGCCGTGACGGCGCGACGATTATTGAAGAGGCCATGAAACGCGCATTGGCCTTTGGCAATAACGCCCCGCTCCCCGACGACGTAATGTTGGTCGCGATGACGCGCACATGATGCTAACAACCGCCTTTCTGTCACTAGCCCTTCTCGTCCCGCCGCAGGCGCAGAGGTTGAGCCTCGAGGACATCAGCGATTCCTTCGCAGATCTCGCAACCCGTATCAATCCCGCTGTGGTACAAATCCTGGCGAGCGGTTACAACGCCGGACGCGGTCTCGTTTCTTCGCAGGAGCTCGTCTCTCAACAACGGAGCCGCGGATCAGGCGTGATTCTCAGCCCGGACGGCTACATCGTGACCAACGCCCACGTCATAGCAGGCGCCCGCCGGATCCGAGTCTTGATTCCTGAAACGCCTAGCGCTGGCGGCTCTGTTCTTGGGGGACGCGGGCGACTCGTCGGCGCGCAGATCGTGGGCGTAGATCTAGAGACGGACATCGCCGTTCTCAAGACGAACGAGCGCGACTTGCCGTTTCTCGAGCTCGGTGATTCAGATCTGCTTCGTCCCGGCCAGATCGTGCTCGCGTTCGGGAGTCCCCTAGGCCTCGAGAACTCCGTCACGATGGGCGTCGTGAGCGCTATCGCGAGGCAGTTCGAGCCCGAGGACCCGATGATTTACATCCAAACGGACGCGTCAATCAATCCGGGTAATAGCGGTGGTCCCCTCGTCGATGCTGCCGGCAACGTCGTGGGCATCAATACGCTCATCTTGTCGCAGTCTGGCGGGAACGAGGGTCTGGGTTTTGCGGCGCCGGCCAACATCGTGAAGAACGTTTTCGAGCAAATCCGCACCACGGGACGCGTGCATCGCGGAGAGATTGGTATCGCGGCTCAAACGATCACACCACTGATGGCGCGCGGACTCGGCCTTCAGAAGGAATGGGGCGTCATCCTAGCCGACGTCGCAGAAACGGGGCCCGCAGCCGAAGCGGGCCTTCAGATGGGCGATATCGTGCTGAGCCTCGATAGCAAAGTGATGGAGAACGGCCGCCAGCTCGCCGTCAACATCTATCAGAGGCGCGTCGGCGATCGCGTCACCGTTGAGATACTCCGCGGCACCGAAAAACACGTCTATTCCGTGGCGGTCGTCGAGCGACGCGAGAACCCGAACCGTTTCGCAAGCATGGTCCACCCGGACAACAACCTCATCCCCGAGCTCGGCATTCTCGGCATCGAGCTTACCCAGGAGCTCGTCAAAATGTTCGTGGGGCTGAAGAGAAATACCGGTATCATCGTCGCGGCTCGCGCCCTCGATGCGGTCTCGTGGCAAGGCCAAGGCCTCCTACCGGGCGACGTCATCTACGCTGTCAATCGCACACCGGTGACGAGTCTCCTCGAGCTGAAAGATACGATCGCAACCTATGGCCCAGGCGACCCACTGGTTCTCCTGGCCGAGCGTAACGGCGAGCTGGTATTTGTGGTTCTAGAAATGGATTAGCCAGCGATCAACTTTCAGCATTCAGGAACTCTCCGGACTGTGGCATCGAGCTCTGCCATTTCGGTCCCGAGCGTTCCTGAATGCTGGATGCTGGATGCTCCATTAGTATACGGAAAGATACCTATCCAGCTCCCACTGGTGGACTTGCGCGATGTAATCGTGCCATTCGGCGCGTTTCGCTTCGATGAAATGGGACAGGATGTGCGGCGTGAGCGCGGACTGCACCACCTTGTCCTTCTCGAGCGCGTCGATGGCTTCACGGAGATCGCCAGGGAGCGCGGCGATCTTGAGACGGCTCTTCTCGCGTTGGCTCATCGTGTAGATGTTCTTTTCGACGGGAGGCCCCGGGTCGATGCGTTCTTTGATCCCGGTGAGACCTGCCTTCAACATCACCGCTAGCGCGAGGTAAGCGTTCGCCGATGGATCCGGCATCCGAACTTCGCATCGCGTGCTCTTTCCGCGCTTATCGGGGACACGTACGAGCGGGCTTCGGTTCTTCATCGACCAGGCGACGTTGGTCGGCGCTTCATAGCCGGGGACGAGCCGCTTGTAGGAGTTGACGAGCGGGTTCGTGATGGCGCAGAAACCCCGCGCATGACGCAGGATGCCGCCGATATAGTGAAGGGCTATCTCTGAAAGCTGATATTCGGCATCGGGATCGAAGAACGCGTTCTCGTCGCCCTCGAACAGCGACTGATGCGTGTGCATCCCAGAGCCGTTGATGCCGAAAACAGGTTTGGGCATGAAGGTCGCGTGGAGTCCGTGCTGCATCGCCACGTGGCGGACGATGAAGCGGAACGTCGCGATGTTGTCCGCCGTCGTGAGCGCGTCCTCGTAGCGGAAGTCGATCTCGTGCTGCCCCGGCGCGACTTCGTGATGCGCCGCTTCGACCTCGAATCCCATCGCTTCGAGCGCGTTGACGATGTCGCGGCGTGCCACCTCACCTTCATCCACCGGCGTGAGGTCGAAATAGCCGCCTCGGTCCGTTGAGTCCGTCGTTGGGCGGCCATCGGCACCACGTTGAAACAAGAAGAACTCGGCCTCGGGGCCGGCCATCAAGGTGTAGCCCAGCTCTTTGGCCTCGGCTGTTACGCGCTTGAGCGCGAGGCGCGGGCATCCCGCAAACCCTTTTCCGTCAGGATGGTAGATGTCGCAGATGATCCGGGCGACCTTGTCGGGATCGCTGCCGTGTCCATTGGACTGCGTGAACGGCATCACGCGGAAAGTATTCAAATCGGGCGCGAGGACCATGTCGGATTCCTCGATACGCACGAACCCGTCGATGGACGATCCGTCGAACATAATTTGCCCATCCAACGCCTTTTCGAACTGGTTGGTTGGCACCTCGACGTTCTTGTTCACGCCCACGATATCCGTGAACTGGAGTCGAAGGAATCGGATGCCGTGTTCCTTCGTGGTGCTCAGGATTTCGGATCTTGTCCACGTCTTTTTCGTTTCATAACCGGGGCTTGCATCAAGGGTCGTCGCCATGTCCTCTCCTTTTCCAATACCACCAAGGATAAAGAAAAATAATATAAGTGTCAACCGAATCATGCATTATAAGCTAATTTAAACTCGCAGTTAGTCGACATATGCTTGTATGTATACAGTTGTTGACTTAATTTAGCCAACTACGCGTAATAAGCACAACAGGCGAACATAATACGAAAGTATGGTTTCAATCCTCGGAATCTTACGGATCGGAAGGATTTACAGCCGGAAGCTGGGGGTGGTCTGGAAAGCCTGGGACGGCTTGGCGAGCAAGTTGCCTTGGATGAAGTTCACGCCGAGCTTGCGCACGACCTCGAGCTCTTCGGGTTGCTCGATGCCTTCGGCAATGAGCTTGGCGTCGATTTTATCCGCGAGTGTTTTGAAAGTTTGGACGAGCTGCTGTTTCACGAAGCTCGTGTGGATGTCGCGCACGAGTCCCATGTCGAGCTTCACGTAGTTGGGCCGCAAATGGACGATCTTATCGAGCCCCGAATAGCCCGCACCCATATCGTCGATGGCGACGAGACATCGGAGATCCATAAAGTCTTTCATCGCGTTGACGAAGAGCGGGAAATTGTCGATCGCGTCGGACTCGGTAACCTCGAGCACGATTTGCTCGGGCGCGAGGGAGATCCCGTCGAAGAGATCGATGAGGTCCTTTCCCTGGAAGCGCGGGTCTCGGATTGAAAAAGGCAGCGTGTTGATAAACAGCTTGTAGTCCTTCGAGAGCTTCGCGCGACCGCCTGCGCTCTCTAGGGCCTTGCGCCGGCACAAATGATCTAGCTCGAAAAGAAGGTCAGCCTTTCGGGCAACATCGAAAAGAGCCGCAGGGCTGCGAAACTCCGTATTGGCCGGCCCGCGGCAAAGCGCCTCGAATCCATGGGGTATCTTTTTGTCCAAGTCCCAGATCGGTTGGAAGACGGTCGTGATATTCCGCTCGAGAATGATGCGCTGTAGCTCCTGCTTGTTGCGGAGATGCCGACGCTGAACGTTGAGCCGCGCCGCTTGGTGAGCCTCGTCGATCGCTCGCTTCACCAGGCGCTCGCCGCGGATCAAAGGGTTCTGCAGCACGAGCGACGTGCCGACATAGACTTCGGGCCGCTTGCGAAGGATAGCGAACACGGTCTGGCGGATCCGGCGCGAGAGCTCGGCATCCACCCGTTCCCCGATTTTCTCGATGTCCTCGGCGAGAAGATGCTCGTTTTCTTTGCGCGGCCCCAAGAAGATCAGAAAGATATCGCCGGCTTTTTCGTTCAACGTAACGAGGTCGTTCGAGCGCAGTTGGTCACCCTTGAACTCGGCCACGACCTTACGGACCATGTCCATGAGGTCTTCGTACTTGCTGCTCCCATAGGCGCGCTCGACTTCGTTGATTTCGGAGACGTCGACCAAGAGCAGCGCCAGGAAGCCATCCGTCAAGAGTCTCTTCTTGAGCTCGTCGTGGTGATCCCGAAAGGTGTCCCGCTGCAACAAGATATCCGGAGGAACGGCTAAAGCCAGAGCGCGGCGTTCGGCTATTTGTGTTTCTTTCAAGATCGTTTCAACTCGTCGTGATTTAGCAACAGATACAAGGCCAATTAATGTTAACAGCCCCCAGTGTATCCTGTCAACGCACACACGGGCTATGACATTGACATAGAAAGGCTTAGCCTCAATTGGGTCATAATCACAGATTCTTTCTGCAGGCACGAGCTAAGACAAAGGCTCTCCGGTTGACAATTTTCGGGCTATCTGCCTGTTGTCAGCCGAGCTTCGGAGCTTTCTCCGCGAGCACCTCTTCCATGCACGCGCGAACGCGCTCCATCAAACGCGCGCGATCGCGAGCGCCGAGCCCCTCGGTCCCGATCGGCTCATGGAAGAAGATCTCGATCGTCCCCGACCGGATCCGGTTGCTTCCCGGAGGCATGAGCTCGAAAGCACCCACCACGGTAATCGGGAGTATCGAGACGCCCGACTCCGTCGCCATATGAAAGCCTCCTTTCTTGAAGGGTAGAAGCTTCCCAGTGCGACTGCGCGTCCCTTCCGGCGCGATGAGAAACGAAGCGCCTGCGGCCGCAAGACCCGCCGCGTGGCGCACGCTCGCGATAGCGCGCTCCCGATTGCTGCGGTCCACGGGCACGAAGCCTCCGAGACGCATCGCCGTCGCGAGCACAGGGAGCTTGAACAACTCCATCTTCCCGAGTGCCCGTACTTCTCCCGGAAGGTGCAGCCAGACCGCCGGCGCATCAAGATTGGAATTGTGGTTCATCATGTATATGAAGTGCGGTGCGTCCCCTAGCCGCTCGCGGCCATGCACCACGATGCGGATGCGCGCAAGAAGAAACCCTAAGCGCACGCCTAACCGCCCGAGCCAGTAGAGTGGGCGCGCATTGCCGGTGAGCAAGGTGTACGGGATACCGACGAGCCCAGCGAGAAACGTATAGATGGGCAGAACGACCAGAAGCAAAAGACTCGTAAGCATAAAAGGAAAGCCCCTCCAGCCTAAAGGCTGGAGGGGCTTTGATGGTATCAGAACTAGCCGAGGCTTCTAGCAGTAGCGATTAATGGAAATAGAAATTGGATCCTTTTGTCCTTTGCCTTGTTTGACTCTTGTCGAGGCGCGCGCGCGAGGCTTGCGAGCAACGCCCTCACTACGACCGTTTTCGGCCATCGCGGCCATAGTGGTCCTTTTGAGGAGCGTTTTGAGGCTCGTGCGGCCTTTCTTTTTGGTCTCCATGCCTCGCGAGAGAGCGATGTCGATCTTCTGCTCTACGAGGTCTTGAGGTTCTGCAGCAACTTCCGCAACCTCACTCACGATGAGAAATCGCGCGCGGTCTAGCATGCGTTTCTCACGGAAAGAGAGGCTTTTCTTCTTGCTCAAGAAGGAAAGGTCTTTGAGTACGCCAGCAACGTCATAAATCGAGCCGCTGCGCATCTTGTCAGAATTATCCTTGTAGCGTCCCTTCCAGTTCGAGTGGGTCTCGATCTTCCGATTCTCCAGAAGGTCGAAGATCCGCGCGACGTCTTTGTTCGAGATCACCCGGCGTACACCAACGCCCTCGACGTTCGCGATGGGAACCTTCACGACGGTGGAGTTCGCTAGGATGCGTAATTTATAAAATGTGTGCTCCTCGTTCGAGTCGAGTCGATCCGATTGAATATCCTCGACAACTCCAATGCCATGATTGGGATAAACGACTTTATCCCCGATTTGAAAGGCCATTCACACCTCACTTTCTAATTAAAAGGGCGCTATTACGTTAACACGATTTCGCCGACAAAGCTACTAAATAAAGAGCCAACAGGAGTTTAGGTGGCGATCGTTTCGATGCCAAACAACGTCAACCAAATGTATGTTAGCCTTGAACGCATTAGTGCCTAACAAGCCGCGATTTCAACTCCGCGAGGCCCTTATTAAAGGTGGTAGAACGGTGTTGGGGACGCACCGCACCCTAACAATGATTCTGAGCCATTCTCCCAAAATTACGCCAAAGCGTTACATATTAAGGATTTATGACATACGGAACCGACAGGCCTTTGGCAACGCCCTCCCCTCTGTTACACTGGGTTTTTGTTTCGGCAACGAGCCTGCCCGCAGAGGCGCGTGCCTAACGCTTGCCGGAGTGGCGGAATTGGTAGACGCACGGGATTCAAAATCCCGCGGTCCTTGCGGCTGTGAGGGTTCGATTCCCTCCTCCGGCACCAGCAACGCAAATGTCGCGACAAGAAGCTCATCACGTCGTCTGGACACGGAACTTCTACGGACGCGCACCGTAATTTCTTTTTAGGGGGATGTCTGCGGACATGTGTCCCAATTAGATGATTGGTAAAACGCTCTCACATTACACAATCCTCGAGGAGATCACCCGCGGTGAGCTCCAGACCGTCTACCGCGCCCACGACGAAAAGCTCCACCGCGAGGTCGCGCTCAAAGTCCTACCGCCGGAACTGGTGAAGGACAGCGAGCGCCGCCAACGCTTCGTGCAGGAGGCCACCGCGGCGGCAGCGCTCGAGCACCCTCACATTGCCGTCATCCACGAGATCGACGAGGCGGACGGCATGATTTTCATCGCCATGGAGCTTCTGCGCGGGAAGAGCCTGGCCGATCGCATGGCAACAAGCGAGGAGCGGCTCTCGCTACGCGAAGGATTGGAGCTCGCAAGCGGCGTCGCTCAAGGGCTCGCCTACGCGCATGAACATGGCGTTGTGCATCGCGACGTCAAACCGGGCAACATCATGCTGACAGGCGAAGGCCACCCCAAGCTCATCGATTTCGGTCTAGCGAAGCTCCTCGACGCGGAAAAAAATCCTTTTCTCAGCGAGACCCGCCCCGACGAATTGGCCCAGAAGCGCGTCACTCGCGAGAGCGTCATCGAGGGAACGGTCTCGTATATGTCACCTGAGCAGGCGCGCGGGGGGAAAGTCGACCCGCGAAGCGATATCTTCAGCTTTGGCCTATTGCTCTTTCACTTGCTGGGCGGACGGCCACCGTTCGAAGGCAAAAGTCGCATCGACACCCTCTACGCCATCCTGCGGGACCCGACCCCAAAGATCCCCGGCTTGAACGCGGAAGAGCGGCAGGTTCTACAGCCGATCATCGACCGATGTCTCGAAAAAGAGCCAGACAAGCGCTACGAGAACATGGTGGTGGTGCTCCAGGATTTGAAGCGCGCTCGTCAGCGCCTCGCTTCCGGGACAAACGCGACGCGCTTGAGACGCATCGCCATTACTGCGGGAATAGGCGTTGCGACGCTCGCGGCCATCATGGCGTTTCTCCTGACGCCCGCCGATCCCACGCCGACGAACGAGACTCCATCTCTTGCAGTGTTACATTTCGAGAACCTGTCCGGCGATCCAGAGCTCGAGTGGCTGCGGATGGGACTCACCGACATGTTCGTGACGGACCTCGCGCAATCGCCCGAGCTCGAGATTCTTGGCACGGACCGCCTGTATCAGATCCTCGACGAGATGGACCGCCTTCACGGCGGACCCATGTCTTCGGAGGCCATCGAAGAGCTCGCGCGACGCGCTTCGGTGAACACCGTTCTTCGTGGAAGCTTCGCGAAAGCGGGCGACTCGATCCGCATCTCGGCCCGCCTCGAAAACGCGCATACCGGCAGAGTCTTGCTCTCGGAGAAAGCCGAAGGGACGGGTGTTGAGAGCGTCTTTCATCTCGTCGACGAAATTAGCGGCCGCATCAAAGCCAGCTTCTCGGTCAAAGCACGCGAAGGCGAGCTCGACCGCGACCTGCGAGACGTGACGACGGCTTCTGTCGAAGCCTATCGACATTACGCCGAAGGCATCCGTCTGCACGAACGCTACCGCGAAGAGGAGGCTTTGCCGCACTTTCAACGCGCGGTAGAGCTCGACCCCGGATTTGCGATGGCGCTCGCGAAGCTCGGCGTCGTGCATAACAACCTAGGCCGGCAAGAAGAGGCCGACGAATTTGCGGCAGCGGCGCTCCAGAATATCGAGCGGCTCTCCGCTAGAGAGCGACACTACATCGAAGGTTGGCACTACTCGCGAAAACCCGAAACCGTCGATCGAGCGCTCAAAGCTTATCGCCTGGCGATCAAGCTCTACCCCGACCACGGATCGGCACGGCACAACCTCGGAAACTTGCTCGTCGGCCTCGAAGATTACGACGCGGCCATCGAGCAGTTCGAAGAGCTCGAAAGCCGCGGCATGGTCTTTCCCGCCACCTACGAGAACCTGGCCAGGGCCTACCAGGCACGCGGCGACGTCGCCCGCGCCCGAGCGGTTCTCGAGAAGTTCAACGAACGGAACCCAGATGACTGGATGACGCTGGTCTCGATAGCTCAGCTATCGATCGAAAGCGGCGAAATCGAACGTGGTCTCGATGAGCTCGAACGCGCTGAAGAGTTGGGCGCGAGCAAATTCCGCACCGCTCCGGTCCTCTGGGAAGCACACATCCTCGAAGAAAAGTGGGACGACGCCGCGGAGGCCGCCGCCAGCATGCTCGAGGCGGAAGGGATGACCGAGAAATTCTTCGGCGGCCGTCTCCTCGGGATTACCGAGCTCTACCAAGGGAGCTATACGTCCGTGATCGACGGTATTGACGCGCTCCTCGGGGCCGGAGAAGGACCTTTCCAAAACCAGCCTGTCTTGTACAAAGCGCGCTTTTTGCTCGACGCCGGTGACTACGAAGGCGCGAGAGAGACGGCGCTCGCGATCGAAGGGCAAGACGACCGGTACGACTCGGGCCAACGGGCTCGTCTGATCGCCGCCATCGCCTCGGCACGTTTGGGTGAACCGACGAGGGCGCGTGAGCTCGCGGACGCCTTCCGCGATAGGGCAAAACCAACGTTTGGGCCCGGACCCGAACGCATGAACCAATTTCTGGAAGGCGAGCTTGCGCTCGCCGTCGGTGACTTTGCGTCAGCGATCTCCCATTTGAACGAAGCTGAATCGATGTTGCCTCCACGCGGCGTCGAAGGTCTCCACACTGTCATCTGGTACGCGATCGCCAACGCTCACCGCGAGGCCGGCAATATCGGAGAAGCGACGATGTGGTACGAGCGGATCGTCAACTCGAAGGAAGAACGTATCTTCGAGCCCGTCCGCTACGTTCGAAGCTTCTATTTCCTAGGCAAGCTTCGCGAAGAAAGGGGCTACAAAGAAGACGCTCTAGTCGCCTATGAACGCTTCTTCGACCTCTGGAAAGATGGCGAGATGGATCGCGAGCGTATCCGCGAAGTCGCGCGCAAGCTCGACTGACCCACATCGCGGCCATGACCGATAGCTTGCTCCAGGACTCACATTTCTACGGCTGTGTGTCGCGGATCGAAAAGAGATGGTGCTGGGTTCGAATGAGTAGTTGGCCTTGTGCAGCGGCCGGAGTCGCCATCGTGACCTCGCCCATGTGGTTCGTTTGCAGAAGCTCGTATTCCGGACCCGCGCGCACGACGTAGATCTCGCCGTCCTCGCTGGTCAGATAGAGTTTGCCGTCGGAGGCAATCGGTGACGCGCTGAACGCTCCCGACGCGACGCGCTTCTGATAGACCTGCTCACCGGTCGACGCTCGGTAGCACGAGAGGACACCGTTGTTCTGGCACGTGTAGAGATAGTCGCGATAGACGATGGGTGTCGTCATGTAGGAGCCGCCGCGCGCAGTGCTCCATGCGACCTCCCCGCCGTGACGCAGAGCGAAGATTGGCTTGATGCGGTACCCGCTCGTGATGTAAACGCGGTCGCCCGAAACCACCGGAGTCGGCGTCGTGTTCTTCGAGCTTCCAAAAAGGCGCCAGAGCTCGGCACCCGTGCGCGGATCGTAGCCATGCATCCATTCCGCGCCGTTCGTAATGAGCTCCGTGCCGTCCGGTCCTTCGAACAAAGCCGGCGTCGAAAAGGACGAGATAACGTCGCGGCCGATGCGCCAAACGGGCTCGCCTGTCTCCACATCGAACGCCGCCATGAACGATCTTCCTCGCTGCTGATCGACGAGAACGATCACGAGATCTTGGTAGATGACCGGCGAGCTCGCGGGACCCCAGTCATAGGTATCGTCGTAGGACGCGCCCGCATCGACCACGCCCAGATCTTGTTTCCATAGCAACGCGCCTTCGAAGTCATAGGCATAGAGACCCTCGGAGCCGAAGTAAGCCATCACGCGTTTACCGTCGGTGGTAGGCGTCGAGGACGCGTAGCTATTTTTTCGGTGCCGCTGAATCGCTGGAACGCCACTCGACGCTTCGCGCTCCCACAAAATTGCGCCGCTTAGCCGATCGATGCAATAGACTCGGAAGCTGTGACGCGACAGGTCCGTCCGGCGGTCTATACGGCCGTCGAGCCCATGAACGAAAATCGAGTCCGGGTTGTCGCTGACCGCCGTCGTCAAGAAAACGCGATCGTCCCAAAAGATCGGGCTCGAATGTCCAAGGCCCGGAATGGGTGTTTTCCACTCGACATGGGAGAGGCTCTCGCCATCCCAGACATCGGGAAGATCGAGCCCGTCCGCGAGACCCGAAGCGTTCGGGCCTCTAAAGCCCGGCCAATTTCTCGCGGCGCGCTTGGCGGGCACGTTGAAATAGACGACGTTCGCCGAACCCGAATTCGCGACAACGACGTCGGGATAGCCGTCGCCGTTGAGATCGCCGAGCGCAAGGCCGTAGCTCGCGTTGGCCGCCTCACCGAAGCGATGCTCACGAAGGCTCTCGTTGAAATAGGCAACATTTGGCTGCCCGTTATTCGCGACGACGATATCGAGCGTTCCGTCGAGATCCAGATCCGCGATGGCGACCGCGTAGCTCTCGCCGTCCTCCCGACCAAAAAGGCGTTGTCTCGGGAACGCGCCCGCACCGTCGCCATAATAAATCCCGTTCGGCTCCCCGATATTCGCCGTTACGAGGTCCAGATGGCCGTCCCCATCCATATCGCCCACGGCAATCCCGCGCGTTTCGTCCGAGCCCGTCCCGAACGGGATACGCTCGTCACCGTAGAGCACGAAATTTCCCTGGCCGTCGCGATTGGCGAGCGCGAGCTCAAGCGTACCATCGCCGTTCAGGTCGATAGCTGCCACGGCGATGGTCGCATCGCGCTCGGTGCCGAAAGTGACACTCCGCGCAAACGACCCATGCCCATCGTTGAAGTAGATGTAGTTCGGAGCACCGCGGTTCGTGACGAGAATGTCAGGGGCGCCGTCGCCATCGATATCGGCCACGACCAGGTTCCGCGTCGGTACGTCGGCGCGGCCGAAGCTTCCTCGCAGGGAAAAATGGCCGCTGCCGTCATTTTCGAAGATCGTTTTCGTCGTGCGGTCATTCCCGACCGCGACGTCCAAATCGCCGTCGCCGTCGAAATCAGCAAGCACCACGCGGTAGCTCGTCGCAAGCTCTTCCCCAAGCCGCCTAGCCGTACGGAAGAACCCGTGGCCATCGTTCAAGAACACGTAATTCTGCTGCGCCCAGTGCCGGCCATTGGCGACGACGGCGTCGAGGTCCCCGTCACCGTCGACGTCTCCCAAGCTTACCGAAGCAGTGAGGTTCGCCTCGGCACCCAGCCTGGCATAGGGATGAGTAACCAGCCGACGCTCTTCGGTCGCGGCAAGACGGGCAACCAGCAGAAGGGTGAGGAGGACTGTCGCGCTCTTCATGGAGCAGAGTCTACACCTTCTTTTCTTTCCACTTGCCTCGACGGAACAATACGATGCCGACGACCGCCGAGAGAGAGTACGAAAGCGCGATGGCGACAAAGACACCGGTAGGGCCGAGACCGAGGGGCCGAGCGAGCACCCAGGCCAAAGGGATTTGAAAGAGCCAAAAGCAGAAAAAGTTGATCCAAGTCGGCGTCGCGGTGTCCCCTGCGCCGTTGAAGGCCTGCATCATGACCATGCCCCAAGCATAGAAAACGTAACCGTAGCTGATGATGCGAAGGCTCTCGATGCCAACGGGCGCCATCTTCGGATCGGTCGTAAAGATGTGGATGATGTCGGGCGTGAGCCAAACGAAGACTACCGTCACGACCGCCATGAAGGCTGTATTCCAGATGCCCGTGATCCAGACGGCGCGCTCGGCACGTTCGGGTTTTTGCGCGCCGAGGTTCTGGCCCACGAGTGTCGCCGCCGCATTGCTCAGACCCCAAGACGGCAGGATGACGAAGATCACGATCCGAATGGAGATGACGTAACCCGCGAGGACCTCGCTTCCGTAGCCCGCGAGTATCCGTATGAGGGCAATATAGCTGGCCGTCGCGATGAGCATCTGACCCACACCGCCAGCCGATAGCCGCAATAGCTTCGTGACGACGCCGGGATCGAAGCGGAGGTCAGCACGCGTAACCTTCATCCGCTTCGCACGCGTCAGACACCAGAACTGATAGAGCACTCCGATGCCGCGCCCAATCGTCGTTGCGACCGCAGCGCCCATGAGACCGAGCTCGGGGAAAGGCCCGAGACCAAAGATGAGGCAAGGGTCGAGCACGATGTTGATGCCGTTCGCGAGCCACAAGGCGCGCATGGCCGTAGCAGCATCGCCCGCGCCCCGGAAAATGGCATTGTTGAGAAAGAGCAGAACGATCGTCACCATCCCGCCATACATGACGCGGGTATAGCTCGCCCCGGCCGCGACGGTCGCAGGACTTGCCCCCATCAGCAAGAGCAGATCAGTGGCGAACACGAAACCGGCCACGCCGAAGATGACGGCCGTCGCGATACCGACGACGATGGCCTGCACCGCGGCTTTCGCGGCACCCCGTTCGTTTTTCTCGCCGATGCGCCTTGCTATGAGCGCGGTCGTTGCCATGCTCAACCCAACGGCAATGGCATAGACGATCTCGAGCAAGGATTCGGTGAGCCCGACCGCCGCGAGCGCCTCGGAGCCCAGGCGCGCGACAAAAAAGGCGTCGACAACGGCGAAGACAGACTCGCCCACCATCTCGAGCACCATGGGTACCGCGAGAAGCCCCACCGCCCGATTGAGGCTCCCATCGGTGAAGTCCTGTTCACTTCCTTGAAGGGATTCTTTGATCGAAGCCCATAGGCTCGTAGCACTCGATCGTTCGACGGTCGAGCCGTCTTCGCGATTCATCGATGGCTAACTCCTGAAGACCAAGATAAAAAACGGATGGACGGGTGGGAGGGGAATGCTCAGGAATGCTCGGGCCTTCTACGACCTGAGCATCAATCCATCAATCGAGAGCTAGCATCTTGCGAGGATTGTAGCTCATTCCGTGAGCGGTCAAGCAGCTCAATTACCCGGACTGTATTCGAAGCGCGTGATCTCGCCATCCCTGACCTCGATCTCGAAGTCGATGGGCGCGCAACAGTTCTGACAATCCTCGACCAGAGACTGACGCCCGCGCACCAAGCTCACGGTCAAGGCGGAGTGCTGCAAGCATGACGGACAGCAAAACGTGACGACTTCTTCCATCGAGCAGGCCCTTCGGGTTACGGAAGTATCGATACTCGCACAAAATGTAGCGCCGCCGTAAGACCGATGGTCCGCGCGACGCCAATCGAAGAACGAGCCGACATCGACCTCAGTTTCCGTCGCCGCTCGCGACCGCGGCGACGAGTGCCAAGTCCTGCTCGCGAACGGTACTGACGTTGAACTTGCGCGCGGAGGCAGCCATGCGCGTCAGCGCGGCGCCCATTGGCATGGCCGGCTCGGTCTCGCCCTTCTTCGCCCGATGGAAACGCACCGGATTGATCCGGGCCACGACGTAGGTTCTCAAATAGGGCGATTTGAAACCGCGCTCCTTGAGGGAGGCAACGATCTCTTTCACCCGCTCGTCGATCCCCGCGAGCCGGGCGGCCCAGCCTTCGCGCTGTCGGAGGCTCGCCACCAGCGAGCTCGCGGCGAAAGTGTCGACTTTGCGCAAGAATGAAAAATAGGGGCTTCCCGCGAAGCGGCCTTGCTCCGCATAGATGATGCCGAGGGTGAGAAGCGCCGGCTCGTCGAACTCCACGGCGTAGTCTTTTTCTTTCGAGCGAGGCTTGCGCATGGCGAGCTCGCGCGCCATGCGGATGACTTCGAGGCTTCGGTCCTTCAAGTTGTGCGCCTTCTCGGTATTGAGCGCCAGGATCTTGAACGCGAGCTCTTCGTCGGGAGAGATGAGCGCCGTCACCGTTTGGAGCCCGAGCACTTTGGCTGCTGCATGTCGGTGGCGGCCGTTCGGTGTCCAAAGCCGTCCATCGGGCGCTTGCACGACGATGAGCGGGTCGAGAAAAACACCCGCTTCTTCGATTTTTTGTGCGAGACGCTTCGTGTGCGTCGGCGAGAGGTCTCGCTGGAACGGCGTCGGCTCGACCGCATGGTACGGGATGACGGCCAGGAGGAGCGGCTTTCCGGAGAACGGCTCACGGTAGGCGCCTATCGGCGTGCCCCCAACTTCACGAACGCGCTCCGAGAGGCTCGCGAGCGCCGGGTCGTCGATGCTCAAGAGCACGTCCGTGCCGGCGGGTCCCCGCTTCTCTTTGCTCGGCGTCAGCCGTTTGCGCGCGGCGCCAGCTTTGGCCTTTTTTTTCTTGACGGTCTTGGTCTTCTTGGTCGCTTTGGCCACAATCCACCTCGAGGTGGATTCTACGTGGCTCGGCGCTCTCGCGACAATGGCCGCTATCGCCATGACCATATACGAAACGAGAAGAGGCTCCGATTCGAACCGAAAACGCATGTTGATAGCAAAGACCGCATAGACGAGCGACAAGAACGCCCACGTGCCCAGAAACAGAAGCGGGCCCTCGGAAGACGCGTTGTGTCTCGCCAACCAAGCGCCGGCAAGCGTCGCGGGAAGCGCGAGGATCCAAATCCCCAGATAGAGGACGGTCCAGCTTCTCGCGTAGAGCCGACACCCGGACGCCAGGTCCAGAGATAGAGGAGCTTCTTTACACTAAAGGATAGCGGCCTCGCGCGGATGCTCGAGCCAGAACGCTCGATCGCGCAACAGGCGATCTCGCTCGGGCTCGGGGCGGAACCAAAGCTCTCGCGGCAACTGTGCCATAGCCTAGCCGAGAGGCGCGTCGTCGAGAACGCCCGAAGCGCCCGGATGATTACCCGAGAGCGCCATCATCTCGGCGTCGCGATCGGGACGGAGGATGGCGAAAGCCAGAAGGTAGACGGGAAGGGCGACGAAGAGCAGGAGCCGAGTGGGCCTGCTAGGATGCAACAGCGTTTCCAGTATCGAGGACGCAATCTGGTTCGTCCATCACGTTACCCGGACAGGATGTGGGTGTCCCCAGTAGCTTCTGGCGTCAGCGCGACCGAGCGAAACTCAGATTCTCGGTGATCCGAGTCCCGTCCTTGCGGAAAGTGTCGATGTAGTGCTGGATGCGCTTTCGGGCCGTTTCCAGATCGTAGTTGTCGATGTTCACGTTCAGAAGGTCGATGTACCACGGGGCCTTGGTCTCCTCGAGCACGTAGGTCTCGACGATCTCTCGGGCGATTGGAAGCGACGTCGTCTTGGAGTCGTCGTGCACGTCCTTGTCGCTCGCGCTCAGGAGCTTCTCGTACTCCTCCGCCAGCAACTGCCGGAACACTTCCGCAGTGAGCACCGTGCGTCGCGGCTCTCCGGCGGCGCTATCGTCCTCTGTTAGCTCAGCCCCTTTATGCAACCACTCCCACAAGATGCTCAATCGTATCTCGCCTGTGGCCATGTCCTCCATCAGGTAGAGGATGTCCTCGTTGCCGAAGAAATCAGGCGGGCTTGAGAGCGGCGGCCTGGAGGCCCTGTCCGAAGGCATTGCCGTATTGCAGGGCCACGCTCAGAAGATCTCGGGCACCCCGGATGGTTCGCGGCGCCGGCTCGAGCAGGTGCAACCCCTCGGCGTCGTCAGGCGTGTGGGTGAGAGGAGGAAACTTCCGGCCGAGCTGGTTCTCTTCGCCCTTTTTTTCCCAGACCGGCCGTACGATAGGGACCATCTTCCAATGGGCAACCCATTTCCCGCTCGCACCCTCGCGCTGCTCGCGCTCCGCACCGGCCACCGCCTTGCTCATGCTGGCTGCGACGCCGCTCTCCGAGCCGACGGGGATGTTGGGCTCCATCCCGCCCTGCCAGAGCGCCGAACGGCCGTTGCGGTCCTCCGTGCTGGCGGCACGGCGAACGCGATCCTCGTAGTTCCGCATGTAGCCGTAAGTCATCGTAATGGCGTCGATGTTGGGATCGATGAACGCGGGATCCCATGCCATCGTATCCGAGACACTGTTGATGTAATCCCACCGGCCCGTGTTGTAGCCCACGAAATGCCGTCCGAGCGCCGCCCGGATCTCCAGCAGTTGGAAGCAAGCCTCTAACTGCTCCACGAGGATGTAGACCTTGATCGTGCCGCCCTGAAGTCCCAAATGGTTCTCCATGGAGTCGAGCAGGTCGTTCCAAAACGCGGCCTCTTCCGCCGTCTGGATCTTGGGCAGATACAGAACGATGGATGCCCCGGTGCCGAGCAGGCGTTCGTAGTTGTTGACGACGAAGAGTGTTGTGTCGACGATGGAAGCGGCAAAGCCCGTCCCATCGGCGCATCGAATATGCCGGTCGTCCAGATGCAGGCCACGGGGCCGGAAGATGACCGTCGTGAAATCCAGTCGCGTTCTCCAGTCGTCGACGAGGCGCTTTCCAAAGAAGCTCTGGCCCCATTGGTTCATCTCGCTGGCCACGCCCTCGGCGACCCGCAGGAACACTTCGTCCCGCGCGAGCGCGAGCTTGAGATTGCGCTGGTTGTCGAGCGACATGGTCGTGACTTGCCCCAACGCGTCTTCCCCGTCGAACATCCAGCCGTCGGCGCCCGACAGAAGAGCGTAGGCGACGTTGCGGAGGCTCTTTTCGAGCGGTGCATGAGGCCTCGCTCCCGGCCCCGTTCCCTGGATCCACTGCCGCCGCAAGCAGTCCGGGATCACGCTGCCCTCGAAGTTTCCGGCCCGAGCGTCCTGCACGCTGATTTTCGTGCCGGGAATGGTGGATTCGGGGTCCAGGAACTCGATGCGCTCCCGGTTCCGCGCCCGAGCGGCCCGACGCGCGATCCGCGCATCCATGATGGCTTTGCGCGGTCCGTCGAGAGGCGCCAGCGCCTCCAGAACCGCCACGACGTCGGGGGGCAAGACGTCCGAGTAGCTTCGGTCCAGCTCGTCTCGGACCTCTAAAACCCGCCACATATGCGCGCCCGTCTTCGTCACGATACGCCCTCCGTGGCATTGTTGCACGAATCGCTTCGGGCGCATATCTGCACTTTCGGCGGTTCGGCGGTTCAAGATTGTCGAGAATGGGCACGGCATGCGACGTGGTGGTTCCGAAAGCTCCGCCGCCCGGCCCGTATCCTATCGGACGTCGCGGATTCAACGCGGCCGTCCCTGGTATTCTGGCGCTCGAAAAGGGCGAGCAGTACCTCGCGCTCGGCGAGTGGGAGCGCGCCAGGAAGCTCCTCCAAGAAGCCGCCGCCGCCAACAACCCCGACCTGCCCATGGCTCACTGGCAACTCGCGACCGTCTTTCTGAGGTTGGGCGAAGTGGATAGGAGCTTGGAGATTCTGATTGCGATGGAGAGCCGGTATCCGAATCAGTTCGAAGTGGTGTCGGGTCTGGGCTTTGGCTTTTATTTCAAACGAAGCTACGAAAAAGCCCGAGGTTATCTCGAGCGGGCCATGGCGCTCCGGCCTCCCCCTACCACGCTTCTCAACGCACTTGGGGACTGCCGTCAAATACTCGGCGACGCGACCAAAGCGAAGGAGGTCTTCGAGCGCTCCCTTGGTCTCGATCCCGATCAAGACGCGGTCAAGGAGCGGCTGGAATCGCTCGGGGGTCAACCGTAGGGCGGTGCGGTGAACGGGAGGTAAACGATGGTGCGACGGTTACGCTACTTGGTTGTTTGTTGTTCGGTTTTGGTAGCTCTCGAGGCGCGGGCCCAAAACGGGGGCCTCCGCGGAGCGGTCGTGGACGAAAACAATCAGCCTCTAGCGGGTGTGGAGGTCCTGCTCGAGCCCCTTGGAGTCATGAGCCGTGAAGTGCGCCTTGAATCCGATGCGAACGGCACATTCGTTCGCATGGGAATTCGCCTGGGCGAGTACCGGTTGACGATCCAGAAGGAAGGCTACCAAACCTACATGGAAGAGTTCAAGATCCGACCCGGCGCTCCAATGCGGATCGACGTGATCCTCAGAAGCGTGGCGGGAACTGCGGGAGTGGCAGCATCCGAGGAGGAGGCGGCAGAGTACCAACAGTACTTCGACCAGGGGGTCGCCGAGCTCGAGGCCGAGAACTATCCCGCCGCCCTCGCGGCGTTCGAGCAAATTCTCGAGCTCCAACCGGACTCGGCAACGGCTTACTTCAACCTGGGCATTGTCTACGGGAAGTTGGGAGAGACCGACAAAGCCCTCGAGCACTTTGGCAAGGCCGCCGTGGTCCGCCCGGATTACTACGATGCCTACGATGCCATCGGTGACATTTATAGCGCTGAGGGCCGTTGGCCCGAGACCATGGAAGCGCTGGCGAAGGCCATCGAGGCTCGACCGGACTCGACAGAAGCGCTTTACAATTACGGAGGCGCTGCAATGAATGGTGGCGAGTTTCCCAAAGCGAGGGAGGCTTTCGAGAAGCTCTTGAGCTCTGACCCCAACCATGCAGCCGGACACTACCAGCTCGGAATGATCTTGGTGAACCAAGGTGACAATGATGCCGCGGTCCCCCACCTGGAAAAATATCTCGACCTTGCGCCCGAGGGGTCCCAAGCTGCGGCCGCGAAGGGAATCCTGGACTATTTGAAAAAGAACTGAGCGCCTCCGGGAGCAGGTTAGGATCCGCGTTGGCTCAGGGCGCCGGGAGTGAGGACCCTGGTCGAGCTCCTCACAGGAAGCCGATTGCGCGAGCGCAGGGCCTCGGTTGGCTTATCTAAACTAAACTGCTTTTCCTCGTACTCGCTCTGGCGCCTCGTGTTGTTTCTGGTTCTGCCTCCAAGAGCCTGGTGCTTAGGCTCTTACCCGTCAGAAGCGAGGATTTTGTTCGCGTTTTAGATCTAGAGCAAGAAAATCTCACCGCAGAGGCGCAGAGCACGCGGAGAAGAAGAAATCCCGGATTTTCCTCTGCGTCCTCTGCGCCTCTGCGGTTCAAAGGCTTTCAGGTTTATACCTGGCTAGACTATAGCGGGTCTCGACAGCCGCGGCACTTGACGCCCTCGACCCAAATGACTGATGCTGCCGGATCATGACGCGTCGCATCAGCTGTCTCTTACTGTCGTGGCTCATCGTGGGATCCCTTGGCTCGGCGACCGCCCAGCCGGCCTCGCCTCCGAGCCTCGTTGTTGTCGTCGTCGTCGACCAGATGCGCGCCGACTACGTTGAACGCTTTCAGCATCAGTGGACGTCGGGTCTGCGCCGACTCGTCGACAAGGGCGCCTGGTTTCGGCAGGCGGCCTATCCGTACTTTCAAACCAACACGTGCGTTGGCCACGCGACGATTGCCACCGGGAGCCTCCCGGAGACGCACGGCATCATCGGCAACAACTGGTATGACCGCACCGAGGGTCGCTTGCGGGCGTGCGTCGACGATGCTGAGTGGCACCTACTCAGCTACAGCGCGCCGGTCGAGGCTGCTCAGGGTCCCGGCAGCTTGCTCGTCCCCACGCTCGGCGATGAGCTGTACGCACAAGGCGCGACCGAAGCTCGGGTTGTCAGCCTCTCGATGAAGCCACGGGTGGCCATCATGCTGGCTGGCCACCGGGCCAACGCCGTCGTCTGGCAGCAGGAGCGCACTTGGGTCACCTCGACCGCGTACTCCGACGCGACGATTCCCTTCGTCGAACGGTTCTTGGAGGCAAATCCGATCGAGCGCGATCTCGGCGCAGTGTGGGCCCGAACGCTACCGAACGGGGCCTATCTCTTCGAGAGCAACACACCGACCAGCCGGCCACTCGAGCGATGGACGGGGTCGTTCCCTCATTCCCTCCTCGGCCGGGGCGGTTCGCCCGACCCGCTGTTCCGGCAGCAGTGGACGGAGAGCCCGTTCTCGAACGACCACCTCGGCCGGCTGGCGGCCGCGGCGATCGACGCGCTACAGCTTGGCCAGCGTCAGGCGACGGATTATCTCGCGGTCGGCTTCTCGGCCCTTGATTGGACCGGACACCATTTCGGTCCGCGCAGCCACGAGGTACAGGACGTTCTGATCCGGCTGGATCGCACCTTGGGCACTCTGCTCGACCATCTCGATAGGACGGTAGGGACCGACAGCTACGTCGTCGCGTTGACGGCCGATCATGGCGTCATGCCGATTCCCGAGCACCGCGTGACTCAGCGGCTCGACGCGGGACGCATTCCGGCCGATCGCATCGTCGCAGCCGCCGAGGAGGCCACCCGTCGGTGGCTCGGCCCTGGACCACACGTCGCTCAGCTCGAAGAGCAGGATTTCTACTTCGCGCGCGGGGTTTACGACCAGCTCCTCGCACGGCCCGACGCGCTCGAGGACGTCATGAGCGCCATCCGATCGATCGAAGGTGTCGCGAAGGTCTTCCGCGCGGACACGATCTCGGGTAGCCGCCTCACTGGCAGCGCCCTCGAGCGAGCGCTCGCGCACAGCTACTATCCGGGTCGTAGCGGCGACCTGCTGGTCGTCCTGCGCGCTTATTGGACGACGTCGACGAATGCCGCCGGCCACGGTACCAGCTACGGCTACGACACGCGGGTCCCGATCCTGCTCATGGGCCCCGGCATTCTTCCCGGCCAATACCTTAAAAAGGCCACGCCGGCCGACATCGCCCCGACGCTCGCTTATCTCAGCCACGTGACCCTCGCACATGCCGATGGGCGAGTACTGCTCGAGGCGCTCGGGGAGCCAAAGCGGTAGCGCTGGGACCAGATTCTGGTTCGTCCGTCGCGGCCTTCTCGACACCTCTGTCTTGATCGACCATGACCTGATCGATGCCGATCGGCTGCCCGACGAGTCAGCCATTGCAGCTGTACCACACGCCACCGAAGGCGATAGCGAACGAGCGCGACGTCAGGACCACTTGCAATGGGCTTCGGCCACCTGGGATCCGTTGCCTTTCGATGCCGACGCGGCACGGGCCTACGGGGCGCGTTTACGCGGCGGTCAAGGCCTCTGGCAGGAAACATCGAAGCCGACTCGCCGACCTTCTGATCGCCTCGACGGCCGCGGCAAACGAGCTCGCCTTATACACACGAAACCCGTCGGACCTCAAAGCGCTCGAGGACATCATCGATGTCATCGCCATTTGAAGAAACCTAATGGCAAGAAACCATCATGGCGAATGGACCCTCTTGTCGTCGCCGGATGACTTGATGACGCGTCGCCCACCAATTCTCTCGCGCGCGACTGTGCCTTGCGATCGTAAGAGCGTGATGAGCGCCTCGGCGCGAGGCAGTGGACCGTCCCGCTCCAGCAGGTCGAGCCGCTTCATAGGTTCCATCTTATGGTACTGCGCCAGCATGTTGACCAGCATCTCGTCGGGGAGCTCATCCGGAGTCGGCGGCGAGTCCGGTGAGAGCGAGGCCAGTGCCTCTAGAAGCCGTGGCCGATGCCGGCGCAAGGCCTCGCGGTCATCGTCGCTCAGCGTTTCGGGAATCGCTTCGACCTCGGCCAATCGATAGGCGCGGCTCTGATCCTCGCTCTTCACGCGAAACTTGCTGATTCCGTGCAGCACGACGTTGTAGCGACCGTCGGGAAGTTCTTCGACGTCCGCGATCACGCCCGCGCAACCAATCGAGTAGATGGGCGGGCGACCGAAATAGTCCGCCTCGTGCCCGGGTCGCAACATCACCATCCCGATGATGCGATCGCCTTCGAGTGCTTCGGCCAGCATCTCGCGATACCTCGGCTCGAAGATGTGCAAGGGTC
>SMVB01416184.1_pt1 | contig 38457 bp, 41 predicted proteins | sample 2456461 | NCBI WGS metagenome assembly SMVB01 (sample SAMN11095934, study PRJNA526329) | marine sediment metagenome | biome: Marine sediment; feature: Surficial sediment; material: Deep marine sediment; isolation source: Hadal surficial sediment | place: Pacific Ocean | collected 2014-05 | depth...
TATCTGGCTGGGCCAAACAAGACCTCTACGAACTTGGTGACACCAGAAAGATAGTCGATCAAATTGAAGGATTGCCACGCATATTTGATGCGATAACATACAAATGGCCTAAGCTGGTCAAGAAAATACAAGATGCCGAAGCAGTAATGTTAAAGCTAGATGGCAAAAATGGCCTAGACACCAGGATAATAGCACTTACCGAAGATGTAAACACTATTGTAGGTTCGGCTTTCGGTGATTGGGGCTTAGATGTACATCAGACGGACACTAGCAAGATAGCAAAAAATATTGCAGCGGTGCCAAATTTATTAGAAACTATAGCAAGCAGTTTGCCAAAAATAAATACAAAACAATTTGAAGCTAATAAGGTTATAGAGAAACTGCGCGTGAGTCTAACTTGGCAAGGAACTTTAGGGAGGGAGTCAAACAAATTATGGGAAATGCACATATTGACAAGAAAAGCGTTTGAAAAAGATTGGAAAGCTAGGACACAATCAGACCTTGGCAGTATGGCAGGGCAAAGAGGGTGGCGGGATTGGATGGTAAATAATCCACTTCCTGACGCCATTGGAATGAATGCCAGAGCATTGAGCGAGGGTATAAAAAGAGTTACTAATGTGATAAAGCTGACGCTCGAAGGCCCTTTTAAAGACTTAGAGTCACTCGACAAAGTAGATATTACAAAAGTAGCTCAAAACATTTCGGCAGTTCCGCTTCTGTTGGATGCTATAATAGACCATTGGCCAAAAATAGCTGGGAAGGCAATTGCTGCCCGGAAAATAGTAGCGACCGAAGGCGCGCAAGGAAATATGATCAATTTGATTGGTGAGATTACCCAAACAATAAATTTAGTTATGAGTGCAGCACTACATCCAACACTGGGTTTTAAAGAATTCAAAATAAGCACCACAAAGATCATAGACCAAATTAAAGAGTTGCCAAAATTATTTGATGAAATAAAGAATACTTGGAAGGAAGTGTCAGATGCAGTTTTTGGTTCTAATTTAGACTTTTATCATATGGAATTTCCTGCTCGTTCACAGGGCAAGATATTAGATTTAGAAGTGATGAGAGACAAAAAGTGGAAGCAATTTGAGACCATTTGGGATTCTCTTATAAATAGTACAGGAGATAAAACAGACGACGAAAAAAACGAGAGGTTTTTTAAATGGGTCGTTGCGCATCAAGACCCAGAAATCATTCCATTAGTTGCTAATATTTTGATAGATGAGTTAAATTTAGCCTCTAAAACAGTAAACAAAATTCTTGAAGCAGCCTATAAGATTAAACCAGTTAATGCTGCAGATGCCAGCAAGATACTCGATCAAATAAAAAGTTTACCACTTATCTTTGACGCATTAGCGTCAGAAGGATGGTCGCAATTAGGTTCAAAAATAGATAAAGCCACTGTAACAATGTTTAGTTTTGAAAGACTTAGAAAGTTGACTAATGTTTTTGTTGGATTGAAAACTATTTTCAGTGCGGCTTTTGACGGCTTAGGGTCGGTTTTATACCCACAAAACTCATCGGATATGTTGCTAGGTCAAGTTACAGGCATGAGTAAAATGTTCGATTTGCTCCTCGAAAGCCCAATGGTTAAAAAGCTGAGTGCAATACAAGCAGCAGCGGACACCATGTCTAAGTTGCCGCCGCTATTCAAAACCATTGTAGACGCTTTGCTTGAAATTCAAAAAGAGAGCAAACGATTAGGCAATGACGCTATATTAGATTTAACCAAGTTATTAACTGTAGCTTATACGGCAGCCGGCTTAAGAGTGGAGGTTCAACCTAATGTAAGTGCTGATATAGATGACAAGATGGATCAAGAAAATGCAGGCAAGACAAAAACAATTGTATTAGTAGCGGGCAATTCATTAACAAAATTAGCAGCCCAGGCAGAACTTCAACACTCAACAATGAAAGAACAATTAGCGGAACTCAAACTGATTGTTAAGGCGTTGAAAGAGCCACCGGCAGATGATGGAATGAACATGTCAACATTGGGCACAAGAACCAATATGAATAGTGGCTTACCTACGGCGATCAGCGCACATTGGCAAAATGCTTGGCAAGATGGGGCACAATATAATTCACCACCACCTGAAAGCGCAGTTTAAGGAGAATAATGAAGGCAACAAATACTAGAGGAGAATTACAGGAGCTTAAAGACTGTCACATAACAGTGGGCGGAAATAAAGTTACATTAAAAGTTGCTCCTGAAATAACTGACTCTAAAAGTGCAGCTTACAATGATGAGCCAATTATAGGAAGGTCTATACCACTCAAGACTTTTTCCCATGGAGAAAACAGAAGCATAACTATGAATGTTCATTTTGTGGTTACAAAATTTAGTGATATAAAAGAAAATTTAGACTCTCTAAGGATTTTAGAAAGTGCTGTTTATCCACGAGACATAAGAGGGTCGGCAACTGCTCCTTATTTGCCGCCGCCTATATGCAAATTAGAATGCGGCCAACTATTTGGAAAAGGCCACATTTGCGCAGTGATGAAAAGCTATTCAGTTAGTTTCCCCAATAGCGTGCCTTGGGATGCTGGAGCCGAGGATAATGACGTTGGAAAAGGCACTTATCTTCCATATAAAATAACGGTCAATCTCCAGTTTGACGTGATTTATAGAACCGAAAAGTTACCAGGATCAGAGAAAATAATGGAAGACGGAGGGGCATTTTAATGTCTAATTTCATAGAAGAAGTGGATAATCAAAGATCAACAAATTTTGTTGATTCGGTAAGTCGTTATGTGCCATCAACTGTTATTAGATATGGTGATAAAAAAATATTGACCTTCAAAATATACAAGCGAGCCAAAAAAGAATCATCGGTTAGTGATAGATTTTTTCTAATAAGTGCCGCACATGAATTTAGACCCGATAAGGTATCTGAATTAGCTTATGGATTTCCTGAGTGGTGGTGGCAAATATTAGAGGCTAATAACATTTCAGATATCTTTGATTTCAAGGCAGGAAAAACAATAAAAATACCTGGAAACATAGGATGAATTATGATAAAAACTACTTTATTAAAAAACTTTCTTGATACTGCCAGATATTCTGATGGTGAAATCGTAGGAAACCATGATGGCGGTGGATTGCGACTGCCTATTGATTTTTACGATAGCATGTCCCCCTTTGTAGAGGTTAAATTTAAGGGAGGAGACACAATTACTGTGGGTAATAATTCATTACCTAATGGCAATAACACTGCCGTTATCAAGTCATTTCAATACAGCGCAAAACCTGCTCGTCATGGCTGCACTGTTGAGGTAGAGATTCACGATATAGAAGGTGGTAATTTTGCCTTGTGGTTTGAAAGAATCAACAAGAGCTTTAAGAATCAAATGCGCGATTATGCAATGCAATGTAGATTTGGATGGGTAGGCATTTCCTGTGGAGAAGAAACAAGCACGGTTCCTCAATCAAGAAAGTGCGATTTCAAAGCTTGGAGAAGTAGCACTCGTGAGCTAATATCACAAAAGATATATTTCCTTCCAAAGATTTTACATGCTAATTATGAGCAAGGCAAAATTAAGTTTAAGATTGAGGGCATTGATTTAATTCAAAACATAGCTGGTATTGAAGTATCAAAAACTTATGGCACCAAAGGAAACGAAATAACTCTAAAATGTGCTATCATAGACCTTATGAAAGATGCTGGCATTCCAATAGTTGAGTGGAAAAAGAAACTTCCCAATGGAAATGATATAGACGTGGGCTTCTTTGGCACTGGCGCGAGCCGAAAAAAAGATGGACGTTTTTGTGCCAAAGAAGGTAACGAGGGCATAAGGAAAATTCATCATTCAATGAATCGCGATCCTTTAATAACAGCTTTAGAATGGATGAAAGCTGTAAAATCACCTGATGGAAAAGCATTTATAGCAGGTTGGAACCCATGTTCACCAGTTCCGCATTTAATATTTTGGGAAGATGATACACCAAAATGTGAATGTAAATATGAAAAAGGAAAGTCATTAGGAACTTATTTAGTAAATGGCGGCAGAGCTAGTCCGGTAATTCAATTTACGCCTAAAACTAAATGGGCTTTTGCTGGCGAGGGTTCAAAAGGTGGTATTGCCGGCACAGTACACACGGCACAGAATCCTTCAGCACAACCAGAAGGAGAACCATTTGAAGCACCTCCAAAAGGCGGGAAAAAAACCCCAAGAGACTCCACTAAATGCCAGAAATTCCCAGGTTTCCAAGGCGGACAAAAGGATGTAGCAGTAGGATATAACCAAAGTATAAACGAAGAAACAAACGGAAATCCGACCGCGATGATTAGTCTATATGAGGCACAACAGCGAGCCAATAAAGCTTTTTATCCAATAGAGGCTCAATTAAAAATACAAGGCGACCCTTCATTTGTCAGTCCAATTATGATGATGGCCAGATTCATAGGGATTATTGTTGTTAATCCTATACACTATAGGGGCGACGCGCACGCGGGCAATACCGGCGTTGTACCGAATCGCGACCCTAGAGGTAAAGGATGTGGAGAATGGTTAATAAGCGCTCCACCTGTTAATCCCGTATTCAGCAACAAAGGTTGGATGATTAGGGGTGTAACGCACCAAATAAAAGAAGGTAAATTCAACACTACACTAGATGTGTTTTTGCCAAGCCCAGGCTTTGAACTTGATGCAAACATTCCAATCGGCTGCGAACATTCAGGTGGGAGTGGAATTATTTAAGGAGTTTAAATGTTATTAGACTTATTATCGCGAGTAAAAGAACTCGAAAACAAAGATAAAGAAAACTTTGGAAGCATACAAGGATATGTACAAAGTGAATTTAAAAGAATGTTTAAATCAACTTTGCAAACCATTCCACAAAATGGTTTATATACAGCTTTGTGCGTACAAACCCTTGATCCCCTCAATTTAAATCGCGTTCAATATTATAACCCACTATATTGTCATCCTGATGATATAGTAGAAAATATGCCTTGGGCAAATGCTGTTTCTTCAATGGGAGGATTTGATGACTGTGGGTTAAACTGGGTGCCTCCGGCTGGCAGTCAGATAGTTATGTTTTATGAACGTGGTGACGTAGATGCAGCATTTTATATTGGAACTACTTGGAATAGAGATAGAGGGCCTGATGGTAATGAGTGTAATGGTCAGCCTCATAATTTTAGTTTCCCTATTAAAGAATATGAATGTCAACATGAAGGACACAGAAAGGGTTATCTTGTTGGTCCTAATGACGGATCGCAGGTTTATCCACAATGGACATCTGAGAATCAAAATAAATACGACCACGATTCAAATAAAAATTTTATTGAAGATGAACAGGCAGCAAATAGAGCAACTTGGCCAAACATTTATGGATTTAAAACTCCTGAAAAACATATGTTTAAAATGGTGGATGGAAATGCTAAGTGCAATCGTCGTTATAAACGATTAGAAATCATGTCAGGCACGGGCAATTGGATGATGTTTAAAGACGATCATCTTAGACCCTGTGGAGAATGGTCGCATACTAAGGGAACGGCACCAACACGGTTTGTTCCAAAGTGTAATGAAGAAGGTCTTGAAACTCGTGCCTCCACTTCTGAGACTTGTGGTGATTCGGATTTTGATAAGAGCCTATGCGCAACTAGCACAGACCCTTTTAATGATTGTGGCAAGCCGATACCCCCTTTGGGAGACTGTGGCCCTAGAACTCACAAATCAATTGTTGATAAATTAAATAAAGGCACAAATCCTTACTATAGACACAGTAATGAATGTCGCCCATATAGTGGACCAGGGACAAACCAAAACAACAAATGCGCCTTACCTCAAAGCGGCATTCAATGGCAAACCATTTCAGGACATACATGGTGTGGAGATGACTCTGTAGAAGAACCTATGGGATGCCCCGGTTGGGAAAGGTCCAAAAAAGCATTTGACTATGGCGTCACAGACATATATCTAGGGCGAACTTTTTGGCAATCCGCTCATGGTCACATTATTGAACTCAGTGATCAAGAAACCAAAACTAATTGGCGAAATGAGAATAATTACATTCGTTTACAAACAGCAACTGGCATTAGATTTGAATTAAATGACCATACAATTCCTGGTCAATGCTTAGCCGGCCCATTCAGAGGTGCAATTATACAAACCAGTAGTAATCATACTTTAGAGATGATGGATGATGGCAATGAACAGTGTAGTCCACCGCGAGCGGGCTGGACGCCGGGTACACATAATGATTATCCGGCCAGTAGTGAAGACGAAACCACACGAGAAAGCGTGCTAAGTACCAACGAACCAAAACAAGGAGGAATTCCTGCTCCAAAAGCAAATAGGGCGTTTGTTAAAATTCGTACTGGATATGGATTAGAAATGATGTTTGCAGATTATTTCACTCAGGAGCAAGAGGTGCAGGAGCAATTTATACAAATATTTGCTCCTCAATATGGTGAGGATTGTGGACCGCATATTATGCGATTTCAAGAATTGCCAGGTGGAGGTCAAATATTTTTGCGAGCGGGTGGTAATTATATTATTTCCACTTGCAAGGACATGGTAACCATGGTAGGCGAGCCTGAAAACCCTGCCAACAGATTTACTATTGTATCAGACAACTATATTATTGATGTAAAAGAAATGTATTATAACCACGCCGATCAGCATTTATTCCTTGCAGAGCAGTATATATTCTTATTAGCGGGCCGTGATTGTGAAGACGAAAGTGGCGTTGAAACTCCATGTGTATTTCCAGTTGTGGTTGGAAAAGACATGGTGCCAAATCCCCTTTTTCCCTTTTTGCTACATCCAACCGAAGGAAGTTTAAGTGATAGGGTATTTGCTTCAGCATAAAAATCTACTTTAGGAGAATGATGGAAAAGTTCAAAGGATTGCCATATCCCATTGTAAAAAATGTAAGGGGGTATTTCAAAACCCAATCTGGCACGGATCAGATCAAGGCAGATATGTTGCAATTACTTCTTACAAATCCTGGGGAAAGGGTTATGTTACCAGGTTTTGGCACTCCTTTAAACGAACTGGTGTTTGAGCCTAATGACGACACAATTTATACTCGTGCCAGGGAAATGATAATCACTTCATTGCAAAGATGGGAGCCAAGAATAACTGTAGATGAAATAGAAGTGGGGCCAATACCGGATGATGCTTTACATGCAAATGACACCGGAGAAAACCAAGAACATATATTGTACATCAAAATATTGTTCAAAGATCCTGAAAATATTACACAAGTAGAAGAATTATCGTTAAGGCTACCCATTGGATAAAGAGGATAAATGAAAAATAACTGCCCGTTTGACATAACACCGCTAGATCAATCTAGCAGTATTGAAAATAGAGAAATAATCAGTCTTAATTACACAAACCAAGATTTCCATTCTTTGAAAGTAAGAGTTGTTGATTTCATTAAAGCGCGATTTGGAGACGATTTTACAGACTTAATTGAATCACAGTTAGCATTTGTGTTAATTGAGACGTGGGCATTTATGGCTGACACTCTATCTTTCAAGCAAGATCAAATAGCCAATGAAATTTTTATAGACACGGTATCGGAATTAGAGAACGCATTTCGTCTTTCCAAGTTAATGGGATTTGAACCAACTCCTCCCATTGCTGCCCGGTCTATGTGGAGCGCCTCAATAGGAACAGTGCTAAGCAATGACTTAGTTTTGCCTACTCCCGTTATTTCAGGTGGAGATGTAACGATAGAATTATTTCCAGCGGATGAAAACGATCAGCCTTTATTTAACTCTCCCATCATAATTCAAGCCGGGTCTTTAATTAACAATGCTATAATTGGTTTAGAAGGTACGACTAACATTGATTTAATTACTGGCACGGGTGAACCAAATCAGGCCGCAGAACTATCTATTGGTTCTGTGATATTTGATTCTGTAAGGGTTAAAGTAGATGGAATCACCTGGTTGAAAGTGGATTATTTTACTGATTCTCAGCCACGGAAAGAATTCAGAGTGGAGTTTGATTCTGAGTATACGGGATTTATTATGTTTGGAAATAACCGGGCTGGTTTCATACCTTCTCGTGGATCAGAAATAGAGGCAACTTATCGCATAGGCGGGGGCACTATTGGGAATATAATAACTGGTAGCATAAACCAACAATTGTCATTTGATGTTGCATCGGCTCCATTTAAGTTTCCTGTAGGCTTCCGAAATTATACCAAGGGCGAATTTGGCTATGACGGAGATGGAATTGATGAAATTAAAGAAAAACTCCCTAAGTATTTACGATCTCAAGACCGTGCGGTTACGGGCAATGACTATAAAACACTCGTAGACCAGTTTGTCACACCCTTTAATGGACAAATTGGCAAATCTACTGTAGTTTTAAGGAATCATGGATGTGCAGGTAATGTAATAGATATTTATGTGCTTGCTCGTGAGGGAGAGAATGATTTAGCGGAAGCATCAGATACGCTTAAAAATGAGCTTATAAAAGAGTTGGATGAGAAGAAAATGATAACTGACCATATCTGCATTAGAGATGGAGTAGTTATAGACACCGATATCAGTGTGGATATTACGCTTGATAAAATCCATAGGCAATTTGAGCCAGAAATTAGAGAAAGAGTTGAAAGACGAGTAGGGTCTTTCTTCCTCTTAACTGAATGGGATTATGGCCAAAGTTTAAGAGAAGCAGACTTAATTAAAGCACTCTCAGATATTAGGGAAATTATGTCAATTGACACCACTTTCACCACTGATGAGGCAAACAATTCGGGAAACTTAGTTACGGCTCGATTTTTTGAAATTATAAGGACCACAGAAATAACAGTAACCTTTGTGTTTGAATAAGAATAATGTCCAAAGTTATAACAACAAACCCTAAAATATCTGCTGATATTGAATTTCAGCTAGACGCCCCTGATGATGAGGGTTGCTTTGATGCAAACCCTTACAAGGTAGATCGTGTAGCTGTATTCTATCTCAAAAAGAACTTTAACGACCCTTCTGTTAAGGAATTCAAAAATTCAACGAGCAATGAATTGCTTGAAACGGCTGCTATAGCAGCGGCTAAATTAGCATGTGATACACCTACTGAAGCTAATATAGCTGCGGCGGCCCAAGCCAGAAGTGACGCAGACACTGCTGCAATTACACAGTTAATTTATTATAATGAAGCAGTTCCATCAAAGATAATAGGTTTGCCCTCCCCAGATTCTCCTGCGTGGCTTTCAACTGCTGCCGATGAGGATAATCTAATTCACCTCATAGAAGAAGATGAAGACGATGTTCCATGGTTTGGGAGGTTTAAATTTATATGGACGCCTGAGTTTGCGCGTGAGGGGGATTATTTTATATGCTGGACATGGACTCCTTTACCAGCAGGCACAAAACTCACGGATAGCTTTCATTTCAAGGTTAGCAGTGACTCTGATCAACTAACAGCTATTCCAAGTCATAGAACTGTGCCTGAGAAGTATAGCACCCTGATGGAACGCTATACCCCAGCAATGTATAAGCAAATTCTTTGTGAAGGAGATTTAACACCATCTGTGATAGACAGGCTCAATAAGGCAATTGCTGATGGATTTATCGTGATTGAGGACTTAGCAGTTCAAGTAATTGACCTTTTGGATGCCAACGCAACACACGAGTCATTTCTCAAACTACTCTCAAATATGTTTAATTTGCGGCTTAAAAGCAGTGATCCTACTAGATGGAGAAGCCAAATTAAACGTGCCATTCCTGTTTATAAGAAAAAAGGCACATTGGGAGGATTAACCGAAGCTTACAAACTAGCTGGTATGACATTAAGCAAGGTAACTAAATTATGGCAAGTTTTGCCCAAATACACTTGGCGTGAGGTTTTTGAGGTAGCAGCGGATCAAAGCACATTCACTTTAGAAAAAATACCTATTGATATACTTGTAACTGATCCTGCTAATTTCTCACTTGAGCTTAGGCTAACTGGCAGCGAAGATTGGATAAGCCTAAACAGCGACTATGTGACATTCATTGTATCCGAAGGTGTTGCAACTATGACTTGGGTAGGAGACGACCTTTCAGTCTCGGCCATTATACTTGCGGCAGAAGACCTAATTAGGGTAATGTATAAAATATTAGAAGTTCCTAGCCCAGCGGAACAAACAATTGAGGACTATATCAGAGCCTTAGATTTGATGGATCAACGAGATGTAGATGATCAAGAGTATCCAATGATTAACTGGAATACTCGTGTCATTGAAGAGGATGATATTTTGTTTGATACAGTGATTTATACTCGTCATACCTACTTTGAGCCTACTATTTGGGGCAAGATTAGAACTGAATTCCCATTTAGCGAAAATATTTACAATATGGATGAATGGAACGGTAGTAAACGAGACTCAACAGACCCTTGTGACATTGGCAAAGAATTTGTAGATAATATATGTCAATTTTGCCAAAGCAGCAAAATCAATGTAGATGTAGAGATTGATGAATTAACCAATGACCGATTAGTAGAAGCCTTGGACATCATTGATGAATACACTCCTTTTCATGCAATATTACATAGGCTCAATTTTAGCGGTGGAATAGAAGATATAATAAAACCGCCCGAAGAAGAGATTGAAATGGTCATTTGGTTTAATTTTGTTGAAACCATACTTGCGGGACACGCACAGACAATCTTCGCAAGAGACACAGGCCAACCCACGCTGCCAGAACAAATTGTACTAAGGAATGCCTTGGCCACAAGCACAGAAGCGTCCTCTACGACTGGAGAGACCGCTAAAAATACAGATATGGTAATTTACTCTGACGATATAGATTTTGCCAGATTAGGTTTGGATTTAGACTATGGGGCCAATCAATTTAGCTCTCATGTACTACAAGACAACATATTGCAGATATTAGGCCCACACGCGCTCAAGGGCACCTACTATGACGTTCTTTCCCTACCTGGCAAGCATTTGATCAAAGTGGATGCAGGCACCTTCTCGGAGCCAATGGATGCCACTACGTTCACATTTAGGCTTATGAATAGTCAGTTTGACACATCAAGCGCCACCATAGTTAAAGATAACCTCAGCTATTTAACCGATGCTTCGGTGGATTTTATAACTATTGGCGTAAGCCCAGGGTGGTCTATTTTAATTCCAGAGTACAATGCTGTAACGGCTTATACAATAACCGAAGTTTTAGGAGATGGCAGACTATTGCTAGCTGATCCTAGCCGAGAATTAGGAGTTGTTGACTCCACAATTACATACACTATTAAAGACGCCTTAGATGCGACTATATCCACTCATACTAGTGGCAGTTTATCTGTATTTTATCGGGCCAGGGTGGAATTAACACATGGCACAATTGATGAGATCAGAAACTTCGTAAAAATTGGTGATTACTTAGCATATCCGATTACTCCAACCCCGGCACCTCAATATGCGGTAACTGCATTTGTGGAGGGGGAAGGAATGAAACTCTATATAGCCAGCAATACAACCTTGAATGCCTTGCTATCACCATCTGTTGGTGGTGTTATTGTAGCCTTTTGGCGGTGGAAAACAGGCAATATAGAGGGTAATTTAGCATATCGCGGCATGGCATTGACCACTGCGGTAAATTACGAAACCAGTCTTGTTATTCAGAATGGAGAAAATCCACCCGCTGTACCGTTAGACAACAATGAAAGATTAGAAAATTATCTGGTTGAGGTTACAACTGATCCAGGTGGAGGAAATGAAAGTATAGATTACTATGCTATAACGACATGGGACGGTGTAGATATAACATTGGACGGACCTTACAATGAATGGGAATTAGGAGGAACGTCTGTGGATGTTAGACTTTTGAGGTTTGATAAAACTTCTGACGTGGTAATTGTTGAATCCAGATATGCGAGTCAGCCAGGTCATACTTTCCCATTTATTGACCGGCGAGGAAACGAAGTAATTGAAATTCTGACGGAAACAGCACCAACAATGATGTTTTTAGCTGACGCAATGAGTGCCGCCAGTCATAATCAAATCTTTGAGACAATGGGACAGAATGAGTCAATAACATTTGAAATTGAATATAAAGAGGATCAATGAATTTAACAAATTTTGTTGCACTAAAAGGCAAAATTAGCATTGTAATTGAAGACGATACTGGTTATAAACATGATATACTTATTGATAATACAGTGTTAGATGCTGGACGTGCAGCGTTAGCTAAGTCTTTAGCGAATGATTTTGACGACTCATATCAATTCTATATCAAAGCCATTCGATTCGGGAATGGTGGAACAGCAGGCGGCGTACCCATTACCGTCACTTCTAATAGAACTGGTATTTTTGGCACGGTAGTTGCTGAAAAATCAATTATTTCCGTTGTCAATCCTAATTTACTTTCTCAGGCCGTTTTCACAACTGTCCTGAAATTCCAAGAGGCCAATGAAAATATCAACGAATTAGCGCTAGTCATGGCAAATGATTCGCTTTATAGTTTGGCCACATTCGGTGGTATAAGCAAAACAAGCTCTATGCAAATTACATTTAATTGGAGATTGAGTTTTGTCTAAAAAGGTTGCAATAGTAGTGCAAGATGGCGTAAGAATGCTGGTTTTTGATAATGAGGTTTTTGATTGGGGCGTTGAAGAAGTTGATTTAATGAGCGCTAAATCTTTTTGCCAAAACCATCCTGGTTTATCTGAAAGCATAATTGGCTCTATTCAACAGCATTTATTATGCAGTCTTAGTGAGTTCATCGGTCGTGATGTAACCCTGGCTGAATTAAACGCGGCCATTAAAAGTGGTAAAATAAATTGATTTTAATTGAAGAAACAGACACTAGATTTTATCTTGATGAATCTACAATTAAAAATGCTGGTCTGGGCGTTTTCGCTAAAGAAGCCATTAAAGTAGGCGAACGAATTGAGATTATCGGCGTTGCTGTAAAATATGGCTCCGTAGCTGATCAATGTACGGCATATGCAAATAACTATAAATTCAGCGCTACTGCCAAAAACGCAGATAGAAAAATTGTTCCAGTAGGGTATGGGGGCATGGTTAATCATACCAATGATTTGGATAAACAAAATGTTCATCTGGACCATAGTAAAAGTAATAAAAACCACCCGCACGCGGGTCAAGCTATTTATACTTTCTTTCGTAACGTGCGTTCTGGAGAAGAAATTTTAGGGAATTATGGGGATGACTGGGATAATTTGCTGGAATGGAAAGAGAAGAACAAATCGTTTGCTGAAGAAGGTCAAAATGAGTGGGAAACCTTTTTATCTTTTGACCTATATAAATTAGGAATATTGAGCAAACAGATAATGAAGGGGGAACATGCCTAATTTAGAAGCAGTGCCAGAAGTATTTTATAAACCTGATCAGCCGTATAACTATGAGTTTGATAATTTACCGCTGAGAAATATAATATTTCGTCAAGGACTTCTGAACAGTGCAATCAACTTAAATACTGATAACATGAGATTAGCGAAAGGCAGCACGCCCAGTGTTGCCCTTCGTATAGATCAATCCATTGAAGATAGCGGCGATCTCAAGACAGCAGCTATAGATGATGCTGAACATGCTATTGGATCACATTCTGATGGATTATGGGAGGGCGTAGAATATGTCCGTATGCTGGATTCAGAGCGGGACAAACTAACCTTAAGTGCCAGTGAAGCAACTGACTTGGCCCTACGCTTTGAAAAGGTAGGCCCATCTAATACTCCTGTTTTATTTGATAGTGGTGTACTACCTTTTGATGATTCGGCCACAATTACTTGGCGATTAAGTGAAGGCGGAACACTTTTCGCTGACTCGACATTTCCAAATGAAATAGCACATCGTCATTATTATGACATTGAACCCATTGATCTTAACCCAACTAGTCCTACCCTGTCTTTGACTACTTACAAAGTAAACACGGAAGCAACTCCCTATATGGAGGATACTCTTCGAGTTTACATCAATGGAGTTAGACTGGGTTCCGAAGATGCAGTCTATATCCCTAATAATCCGCCCGATGGCGTGTACCGCTTAATTAGCGTTGCTGAGGCGCATTTAACTGGCCAATTTACCCTTTCCCTACAGGTGGAGTTTGCCGACATTATACGAGCCGATTTTGATTTATCCGTGAGCTAAAAAAAATGAAATTTATGCCAAAAGACCTCGATGTAGGTTTTGTGGTTCTCTGCACAGATAATAATATAGGGTTGTTGAAAAACACCGTAAAGTCTTTGAGGATATTCTATCCCGATAAGTCTCACATTGCTGTTGTAGCCAGAAACACACCAACTGAAGTCGTGGATGAAATGAAAGAAATGTGTCCTATTTATAGAGGAAAAGGGACAGTTACTTCTCTTATGAATACAGGACTAAGGAATGGAAATAAAGAATGGAATCTACTGACTGTAGCTGGCGTTTGGTTTAGGGGTAATGAAATAAAGAAGATGTCAGTATTCCTTGAGGATGAAAATGATATCATCTATCCATTTGTTGATAAGAAGTCAGTGTTTTATGAGGCAACAATAAATGGTATTTTAATTCATGGTAAAACTTTCAAAAAAGTAGGACCATTTCCTGATGAAAATCCACTAGACATTTGTAGAATGATGTGGATGCTAGATGCTATGGAGGCGGGGTGTAAATTTAAGGCCGTACTCGGCCCACAATTATGTTAAGGAATTATATAATATGAAGAATCATTGGTTAGAAGAACATAACGAGATGCCAAATCTTATAAAAAGCTGGCTTATAAAAGAAAGTCATTCAAAAGAAAGTCATTCAATGGAATGGACCAGAGATGGAGAGGTCATTTTGCCAGAGAGAGTTGTAAAAACCACCTTTCCCGCACGCATTGAACAAGTTCGAGATTTATCAGGAACCTGGATTCCTGGTCGGCAAAATTGGAATGCCATAAAAATTAAGACTGACCTTATCGCGTCGGTTATAAATGATGATCCAATTACTCCAATACTGACTGAGATGTATGACATAGGCCAATTTGACACTGTAAAAAGATTTGATTGTATAATTAGGAAGTATCAAGGTGCGGTAAAAACTGGAGAGTTAAATTTAGAGAACTGTTTATGCAGTTCCTTCGCTTTAGGCAATTTAAATTTTAGTAACAGCGAATCGCTAGCCGTAGAATTAACCCTAAATTATGATTTGGTTCAAACCAGCCCATAAACAATAGCCCAGCGGTCATCGTCCTTATGTTTGCCGGCATCTACTTCCCGCAGATATTCATATAAGGCATCAAAACTGCCGAACATGAATTTGTGTGAAACGAATCCATAGAACCAGGCAGGCACATTTTGCTTACCTTCTGGACAAACGATAAGAGTTGGCTTCTTTGAGTCATTAGCAACAATAATTTCGTGAACTGTCCCAACCGTGGCAATTTTGAGGGGTATTCTTGCAATTACAAAATTACTGCCGTCCACTGTGCTAAGGTCTTTGCGGAGAAATGCTTTAGCGATTTCAGCAATTTTATCGTAATCCTTATTCAATTTAGCCTGCTCTAACTTAGGTGCCCATTGTTGCTTTGGATCATCAAAAGGATCAAAAACATTGATCCCAAACTCATTTGTTAAGATTTTTTTAGGCTCTATTCGCCAATTATGTTCATCTTCACAGTGTTCTATAGGGCCTCCTAAATAAGCCTTGCTACCGTGAAGGTATTTTAAATATGCCATAATAATCTCTCATTTAAACTACTCTTGTGGATATAGTATAAAATAAAGGAGCAATCATGTCAAATATGTCTGATGTTTTAAAAAATAACCTCCCTGACCGCCATAGCCTATTTCAACTTAAATATTTCATAATTGGCAAAGAACCCACTATACAGGGCAAATTATGGCAATGTTTAAGAGAAATTAAAACCCGTAATGAAGCTTTGGAGTCTATGGACCTGGAAATGGCCGAGGCAAAGGACCATCTTGAGATTATAGAAATTGAAATTGAAAAAATGGATTTAGCTTTGAATTTAGACATAGAATTAACTCCTGAAAAAAAATTCGATTTAAGAACACTTGCAATAAATCTTCGCAAAACCATCCGACGCAAAGAAATAATAAAAAAACAGCTTATAACTGCTGCCGACAAGATTAAATACAAGAAGGAAGAGGTGGTTTTTTTTCAAGAAGCATTTGATGCTCTTGAAAAAAATGAAAAAGTGAAGAACTTTGATGATCCAAAGGCTCAAACCCATTATTGGAGCGAAAAGTTGGCTCAAGACCTAAATTTACGCGGTTTATTACGTGCTCCGATGGATTTAGAACTAATGAAAACCATATTGGCCCTACCAGATAATGCGCCAATTAAAATGCAAACTGTAAATATGATAGAAAGCCAACAACACGCTTTATTGGCTGAACAAAAAGAAGCTTAAACAGCTAAAGGAAATGCCTAAAAAGAAAAAGCTTCGAGGTTAAGTTGGCAATTAAGCCCGGCTGTTTGGGTGAAACGTCCAACTACGTTAGTTGACAATGTAGGACGTCAGAATGTGTCCAGTTCTGAATAATCCGTTGACAACATTGCCGAGGACAACAAGGACTAATTTAGTTTTCTCTTAGATGAGGTTTTTTATGAAAGTATTTGTAATTGATAGTGGAGGTAAACCACTTTTGCCAACCAAACCAAGACGAGCGAGACAATTACTCGATCAAGGTAAAGCTAGGGTCAAGCAAGTAGTTCCTTTTACAATTCAGCTAAACAGGAAAATAGATAATCCTGTTGGTGAGTTTGAAGTGGGAATAGACGACGGTGCCAAATATGTTGGTATTGCTGTCAAAAATACGCATACTAATGAAGTTGTTTTTCATGCTCAATTGAATCACAGACAGGACGTGAGCAGGAAAGTTAAACAACGTAGTAATTATCGTAAGGCAAGACGCTTTAGATTGAGAAACCGTCAGCCAAGGTTCAGTAACAGGACAAAAAAAGGCAGAATTGCTCCAAGTATTAGACAAAGAAAAGAGGCTATAATAAGAGTAATTAAAGACTTGAGTAAACGTCTTAATTTAACAAAAATCAAAGTTGAGGAAGTTTTTTTTAATCATGCAAAATATAGACATGGCAAATTTTTCTCATTAGTCGAGATTGGCAAGACTTACTTACGTGAACAAATACAAAAGTTGGGCCTAGTGTACGAAACAGCCTTTGGTTATATCACTAAAGAAACTCGACTCAAACTCAATCTCGCAAAGAAGCACAGTTACGATGCTTGTGCGATAGTCGAAAGTAACAAGTTGGTTGGATGTGAGTATTATATAAAACCGAGAAGAACAAAAGTTTGGGAAAATCATCCAACCAAAACCTGTACAGAAAAAAATGGTCTTCGTCATTATGATTTAGTGAAATCCAGTCATAAAAAACGAGGGACCGTGGTTGGTTCGGTGCGTAGCCTGAAAGCCAACTGTATCACACTAAGAACCAAATGGGACGATAATTTTCCCGTGTCTTATTCTAAGACAAAGTTGTTACAACGATTTGGTGGTTTAGTGTATTCGTTTTGATTTAAAAAGAAGGTTCTGATGAGTAGAATTTCTAGTCTGGACGCTGGATATGAAGTAGGGGATCTCTCCATATATCCAGTGGCCATTGATAGTACGGACACATTGTATGAAGCAACCAACAATGCTGAAACCATGTTGTCAAACACTCTTAGTTACAATGCCCGCATTATTGTAGTGGATGACACAAGTGGCTTTCCTAAAAAGGGATTACTTAGAATTGGAGGCACTGTAGGAGAACCAGGCCCGTATGAGCTAATTTATTATACAAAGAAAACTACAAACACTTTTCAAGAATTGGTGAGAGCTTTTGCCGCTACGCGGCAAAATCAATGGTTAAAAGGAAACACAGTGGCTGGTCCTGTGGCTGCTGAGTTTCACAATGCTGTTCGTGATGCCACCATTAACGTCGAAGAAAACCTTGGACTAACTGGTGCTGACCGCACTAAACCCACAGATAAGGGGCCGTTGAATGGAATATTAAGGGAAATTGAAGCAAGGTTCTTAGCACCACGTCCATTTTTTAGAGCATCTTACCTAAAAGGACCGGCACCATTATCTGTTAGATTTCAAAGCTTTGTTTCAGGCGATCCCATACGTTTCTTATGGGACTTTGGAGATGGCACACAGTCTATTGAGGAAAATCCCACTCATGTTTATCAAGCAGAGGGTTTTTATACTGTATCTTTAAATTTAATTAACTCTACGGGTGGACAAGGCGTAGCAACTAAATCTAATTACATAGAGGTAAACGATGAAGAAAGACTGCCTTTCTTTTATACGTCGCCTATTGTGGGTCAATCAATAGATACAGTGGGGGTAGCCAGTGCAACAGAGTTTGAATTTGTAGATCAATCGGATGGTGATATTGTACAAAGATTTTGGGTTTTTGACGATGAAACAAACTTAAATGTCACAGATCCCAATGTACATACGTCTAAGCACAAATATACAAAGCCAGGCACATATGAGCCATCTTTGCTGACTATATATTCTAGCCAACGGTTGAAGAGGGTATTTTTACAAGAAAGCATAACAGTCAGTTGAATGAGGTGAAATGACAATTCCAAGTTCCAGCAACTATCCAACAGCACTTGATGATAGTGAAAATCTATATGAAGTTCACGATAGTTTGCGGGTAAGGTTGGTGGAAGACTATACGGCTGGAGACAAGAGCATTACGGTTGAAGGTGATGCTTTGACACTTATTACATTCCCGCAAAGCGGAATCATAACGCTTACAGATCAGTGTGCCGACATAGATGAGCGGGCCATATCTTTTTATTATGGTTCTCGAACAGAAGCTACATTTTCTGAGTTGGAAATTATGCCCAACTTTAAAGATGTGTCTAAATCAAAAAGACTCACCAATGTTGTTCAGAATATTGTTGCAGATCAGCGTAATAATATAAAAAACGCCCTAATTGCCATTGAAAAGTTTATTGGAATTAAGGGCACGCTAGACACTAGGCCATTTGGCTCCACAATGGAAGGTCGCATCAATTTCATGCACCGAATTGCCCTTCGCCCGCGCGCGTGGTTTACAGTTGATCAACGCATTGGCATTGTGCCATTAACGGTGGAATTTAAGGATTTAAGTTTTAGAACCTCTACTGGTTGTTCTATTGGACCCATTACCTATGAATGGAATTTTGGGGATCAATCTGTTTCTGTAGTTTCTATATCTGTCATTGAAACAACTATTACTGTGCCCGTAGATGAGGTAGATGTACTTGTCCATGATTTAGATGGGGGCACAATTACAAAGACCTACACAGAACCGGGGACATATACTGTTTCATTAAAAGTCAAAGATGATATGGGAGAAAATACAGTAAAATTCCCTGATCTAATCATTGCCAGAATTGAGGCACCCATAGAAGCAGTAATTGAATTTACAGCTAGAGCCGAACAAGATTTAGATAGTGAGACTGATACTATTAGAACGCCAGTTAATACGCTAATAGACATAGCTGTTCCTACTGGGGCCAGAGATGATGATGCTACTCGGTCACACGCAGGAGAGAAATTAAATGCAGGGGGATCGGCCATTGACCCTATAACAGAATATACATGGTCCTTAGCAGACGATTTGCCACATGTAAATTCTATTACAACCAGCGCTTCATATAGTATTGGAGGACTTTATGATCTTCAATTAAGAGTAGATACTGGACTGGGGGCATATAGAATTACAACTCTGGAGGACAAAATTGATGTTGTGGAGAAAGTAAATCTATGGCTATGGACTGCTCCCAACCCGCTTATATCTCCAAATGCTATGCAAGCTTATGAGTTTGGTTTGCTAAGTGAAACATTCAAGGTTGCATCAGGAACCACATTGGACATATTGCGCAATGATTCATTCCTAACAAGTGAAATTGATGCCACAAGAGCAAAACGAGAATTCAATAGAAATAATGGATTTGCTCCACAGTCAACTACAGGTTCCAGTTCGAGGAATGCCACAGTCGTCCTTTACTGGGCGAGTGGAAGAAGTGCTATTGATCCAAGGTCATCTGAGCAAATACATCGCGTTTCGTACAATGGTTTTACAGATACATACACTTCTCAAACCAGCGTGGCCAGGCCCTGGAACTGGGTATCTTGGAATTCGCCTGACAATGTATATTTCTTATTAGGAAATGTTACATCTACTATTACCCCTAATACATCGCCCACAAATCAAACATTAAGCACAATGAATGTGAGCACCTTGGCAGTCACAACAACTACTTGGACAAACAGTAATTATAAAAACGGTGCCGAAGAGTTGCAAAACAACGCCGGAATTGGAGTAGAAACTTTTACAAACGGCAATATTCCTGATCATGGATATTTTGGGGTTCATCGAACTGCATGGGGAGGGAACACCGGATTTATGGTTAGAAACAGCAATGTGGACAGTTTGTTCAGATTGTCGGATTTTTATATTACAGAGGGCACCACTGCTACTGAATTTCAAAACATGAGCAAAGTAGGCAATATGGGTGGTCCTGCTGCAGTTGAAGGTGAATTAGTGGGATTGGGAAGCAATGCTTACTTCTTCAATAACACGGGAGCTATATCAGCATTTAATTCTACATCAAGAGTTTGGGAAACAGGTGGCCCTGGCGTCAATTCTCTGTCATTTAGGCTATTGCAAGACACTTCTGCTGTCGGTTTTGACGACTTTGATAACACCCTGGTAGCCGCTTCGGATGGAGATCAACGTGCTTATTTGAGTTATAACTATAGTGACAACGCTTTCATTAAATTCAATTCTCAAGATTTAACTTTTTCTAAGTTAGCAGCGAGGCCAACTGGAGATCAGTGGATAATGGGGGTTTATTAACCTGGAGGACTAAATACTTCAAGGTAAAAAGTTATGGCAAGAGGATTTCCCCCGCAACCCGTATATCCCGACGCAATTGACTCGGACTTTACATTATATCTTGTTCACAACACGACAGAAAGCATTTTAGATGAAGATAACGGCCCGTGGACAGAAGTAATTGATATTGTACCCGTAAAAGTCAATGACGCTGAAATATGGGCCGACAATGGCTTTGGCAACATAAACGGCGAATTATTTTACTATGACTCCGTAGCAAAAGATTCTAATGACAAAGTTACGCAACTAACCAATTGCGTTAGAAATCTAGGTGGCACTCAAACAAAATTTATAAGTGCAGGCGCTATAGTGCGCGGTTTTGTCGTAGCTCAACATCATAATCAGTTAGTTGTAGCCATATGCAACATTGAGAAATTTATTGGTTTTAATTTTGATACAGATGTTGAAACACTTGATTTTAGAATTAGATGTTTAAGAGATGTTCCAATTTGTCCCGATGACTTTTTATGTCCTGATGTGATTTTTAATTTTGACATAGAAGAAACTAATGCCAACGGGTGCGTAGGTATACGCGCAGAATATTCAGTTGAAATAAATGGCAGTTTTAACAGTTTTAGGATTGATTTTGGCGATGGCACCTCTACCACATCAGTAACATCAGGGATTCATATATTTTCTATCAACCAGACTGTTGATCCAGTTGTTACGGTGTCTAATGATAAGTGTCAAATTGTCCAAACGCCAATTAGTAGAACCAATCCAGTTCAGCCGACACAATTGACGCCTGATGAGCCATTTGAAATACCTACTTGTGAATTTACTCCTATTCCACCATTCTCATGTACGCCAATTATTATACCTGAGCCTGACGTGGTTATTCCTCCCATTATATTGCCGTGTGTGGAGATAAATGTACCCTCGAACATTTTAGAGATACCACCTATTAGCATTACGCCTATTACCATAGACTTTGGACCAGCGCCACCAATTCCAAGTACAATTACCTTTATAGATCCTCCTACATTTAGTCCGATTGCCTTTGGGCCAGCACCTACATTTAGTCCGATTGCCTTTGGGCCAACACCTACATTTAGTCCGATTGGATTTGGAATAGGGCCTACATTTAGTCCGATTGGATTTGGCCCAGTAGATGTACCAAGTACAATTGCATTTACTAACGTACCATCGTTCGGTCCGATTGCCTTTACTCCAGTAGACATACCAACTACAATTGCATTTACTAACGTACCATCGTTCAGCCCGATTGGATTTGGCCCAGTAGATGTACCAAGTACAATTGCATTTACTAACGTACCATCGTTCAATCCAATTTCCTTTACTCCAATAGACATACCAAGTACAATTACATTTACTAACGTACCATCGTTTACTCCAACACCAGCCATATCCGCAATTGATTTTACCCCAACACCAAGCATAGACGCAATTGATTTTACTCCAACGCCAAGCCTTGATCCGATTGCTTTTGGGCCAACACCAACTATAACGATTGATTGGAGTCCAACGCCTTCAATAACCTGTACTGTTACAGTTGCTTGTCCCTCGCCCGCCCCATTTATGGCTTTGGGGGAAGACTCCAATCCATTTGATCCAGACAATGATGTAATAGAGGTGGATATTGGTAATATTGGGATTCCATCAATAATTAAGCTTGATGTTCCTAAAGATTTTCCAGATAAAATTGAATTAGTAGCCCCTACATTAAAGGATATTAAAATTACAGGGCCAGAACAACCGCTTCCTTCTGAAATAAAAATTATCAGCAAGAGCATACCTGAGCGAATACAATTGATAGCCCCTAAGCCAATTAAGCTAGATGCAAGGGATGTACCAAAAGTAATAGCTTTACAGGTTTCTAAAGACTTTCCACGAGTCATTAAATTGGACGCCTCATCTCTTCCAAGTTCTATTCAAGTTACAGGACTGCCTAGTGTAATTGAATTAAAACATAATTTGCCAACTGAAATCCAACTTGTAATGCCAGAAAATCCAAAGGTGGAAATGGTCTATAAAGGCGCTCCCCTTGAATTGAAGATTAAACTGGATATAGAAAAATCTATAAATGAAGACGGAGAAGAGTCGCCCTGTGTAATGATTGTTCCTTGTAATAAAAAATGATAATTAGAAAACACTCCAATAAAAATGAATATGTAGTTACCACCGATGGTCTATGGGTGAGAAATTTCAACACTATTCGCATTCCTATTGATGTTAATAAACTAAACAAGGATGACTATAAGTCTCTAAACACAAATGAATTTTTAAATTCTAAATTAGGATTTTCTGATGTAGAAGATATTGACTTAGGCAGTCGGAATATCATTATTGTATCTGATGGTTATGATTTCACTAATAAATGTAAATTACTCACAGAAAAGATAATGAAAACAGGTGCCATAATAGGAATTAACGGAGCTTTAAAAAAATGGCCTTTAATCAGCGAAAAGCGGGGGATGGTTTATTTAATCAATAATCCCTATCCTGAGTCCATGTCTTTTTTACCAAAGCACATATATTTTCCAACGTGTATTGCATCTACACGAACTTATCCTGAATTTATGAAAAGCTACCGGGGGGAAATTTTTACTTATGTGCCAACCCCTGAAATTGGATTTGATAGTTCAACATATGCACCTAAATTTAAGATAGATGATTACAGAAATCCTGTGTGTGCAGCATTAAGCATAGCTCATCACATGAGCGCTCAAAAGATACTTCTTTTTTGTTGTGATGACGCATTCAAAGAAGATAGGCCCGGTAGCATAGACACTGGCAAACAAACTTATATGTACCCCCAACATCTAATTTCACAGCGTCTAATAGATGCCAACCTATTTTGGCTTAAACACAAAAATCCAAACATTAAAATTGCTGACTATTCAAGTGGTGGAGATTACGTTAATGCTGAGTATATAAACTCAGAACAAGGAGTATTAGAATTTTTCGAGGAAGAGGAAGATGGATAACAACTTTTCATTATATGATTTCAAAAAATGGATGGATAACCAAAAAGACGAACGGAGTTTTCGCCCCAAATCTAAGTTTGTAGGCACTTGGGTAGAATCAAAATTACGCGCAAAGAAACTAACCGAAAACATTGATCCCCAAGAGGGAGATAAATCAAAATTAGTAGAAGACTTTATGGAAAATGGGGGTCGTGTTACAGATGTAGACGGTCTGTTGTTTTTGGTAGAAGTCAAATCTGGCAATTTCTATGTGCCACGGCTCTTTGTTAAGAAGGCTTAATCTATTGCGTTTGAATCGCCATAGGATTGACAACTACAATTTGTCCCTTCCACTCGCCGCCCATTATAGCGGCATCATAACCAGATGTTTTGAGTTTTTGTGTTAGCAAAGTGTCCATCTGTGTCAAATCCCATGTTGGACCTGGGGTGCCTCCCATTTGCTGGATTAAATCACGATGGTCACCGCGCTGTTGTTGAGGGGGCGTCAGAGCCTGCAACTGTTGTGGAGTCCACCTATAAAGTGCGCCTATTAGTGCCAACTTATCACCAGGAATCTCTAAAACTTTGGCTTCTGGCTTTAGTTTAAACTTCTGTATTGAGCCTCCGCGCTGCCCACCTTTGCCAAATTGATTGGCATAATCCTCTGCTTCTGATTTGTCTAAGGTTCCCCATATCGAGCCGTGCAAACCCATTTCGTAACCCTTGGCCACGCCTCTCAGCCAAACAGAGTCCCTAAAACCCTCTCGTAGAACATAATATTGACTAAATTTCATTTAACCTCACATGACTCTTCCTTCTCAGCATTGTAGCCTGATTGGGAAGTTTTGAAGCGTTTAATTGCGGTGTTTGCATTTGTTTACTTAATGACATCATCATAGAAGGTGTAATAGGCAGGGCAGAATAACCTCGCCCTTTTAGATTTTGTCGCAATTCTTCATATGAACCAGTGGTTTCTATCCACGCCTCATACGACATGCGATTGGAATGTATCAACTTTTCCAATTCAGCCCGCCAGACCTGGGGGAGTTCAAGAAGGGCAGGATTAAATTGGGTTGGCAGGATCGTCTTTTCCGTGGGCATCACTGTCACTAGTTTCATTCCCTTTTTGTCCCGCTTCGCTAGGTAGATGTAAGCATTCATTCTTTTTACCTCCCATTAACTCTTCTAAAAATACTTCGAGAACAGTACGAACATAAATATCGGGTGGACCAAATTGACTAAAAAAATCATTTGTCCCCTCTATGACCTTTATAGTTTTTTGTTTATCATCCATGTTATCACTAATAGAGTATAAGAAAATCAAAGATAAATATTGTATAGCCTATTTCGGCTATTGCCGTGAATATTGGATTATACTTAAATATTTACGCCCCTGTATAGAGAAATATCTGCCAGGGGTTGAACTTTATCTTTGTTGTCGTGATGATCTGCTTTACTTATTAGAGGGCGAATCAAATGTATTGACTGCAGAGGATGTGCCCACTAGGAAATTAAGAAAAAGACAATTTGCATTTTTCAATGAATTAACATCTGGTTTATTTCATCCTATTCAAAATTTGATGGAAGAGTCAAACATCCCCTATCCTCCTAAGCCCCATGTAATATCAACTCCATATACCTTTAGCATTATAGATCACGGAACTGTGCCAACTGTACCTTTGTCATTACAGCAAAGAGCTAAAGCAATTAAATTAGCCCAAAACTACGGTTGTCAAGAAACCAACGCATTGGCGGATTGGGTGATAGGAGTGGAAAGTGAAGAATTATACGATGCGGCAATTAGTGGCAAAAAGACATCTTTGATCTCCACAGGCACGGGAGAAGAGCTATATAAATCCTTATTCAATGGAGAGGTTCTAAAATTTTAATCTTGCTCCATATATAATATGACTGGTTGTGTTAGCTCTTTTATTTCAGGGAGAAACAATGAGCGTATTTAGAGTAAAATTAAATAACTTTGGTCAAGGTCAATTGGACTTAGATCCAGGTACAGCAACGGCTAACGTACCGACTGGTCAGGGTTTGGGCGTCCAAATGGGTGCTAGTGGTTCTTCAGAAACCTCATCTCTTCAGAGAAGCGTATATGTAACAGGTCCAAAGCACATTAACCGTCTTCTTAAAGATGGCGACACTTTTACGGACTGTAACTACTGGAAGCGATATGCTTACCCAGTAGTACCTTACAGCGAAGCAATTGTAGAAGTTGTAACGGATGACGGTAGCATATATTCTGACATTCCAAGCGAAAACGTAACCGCCGTAACATATAATCGTACAATTAGCGTGGGCGATACTTATGGCGACAACGAAATTGACTTCGGTGGAGCAGCCACATTCGTTCAAATCGAAAATCAGAGTTCTGAGGCCATTAAGGTTCGCCTTAACAGCGCAACTACTGCCATTTTCGATTTAGCCGGTGATACTACGCAGATTTTCAATTCTGGCGATATGACTATCACAAAGCTTGAATTCGACCATACTGCATCTGGTGCAGCTTCTGATGTTTTGGTTCAGGTCATCGCATCTGTAAGGTCCGTTTGCAATAGCTAAACGAATTTACAAAAATAAAAAAGCCCTGCCTTTTGGCAGGGCTTTTTTTATATATAATTAGAGAGGAAAACTATGGATTACGGCTATTATGATCTTCTAGGCTTGTCGGTAAATGCTACACCAGAAGAAATACACTGTGCGTATCGTGACAAAGCGCGAGATTATCACCCGGATTCACACCCCCAGAACATAACGGAATCTGAGAAAAAGAGACGCACTGAATTGTTCAAAAGATGCGCAAACGCCTTTGATCTTCTTTCTAATCCTGTGAAGCGAGCCACGTATGATGCGAATTATATTAAAGTAAGAAAGCCTAAACCAAAACCCCAGAAACCTAAAAAGGCCAATAAGAATAAAATTTACCCCCATAACGATGGTCCTTACCCTCACAACAATGGCATTATTACGAGCGTAGATAGATCAAATTCTCCATTGAGCGGAGACCAGGGAGGACATAAGTGGAACGATTCTTTTGCAGGCAAATATGAGAGTGATAAAGAAATCATTACCCCCGTCAGAAAACGACGATGGAAGCCGGCGAGGTCTAATTTCATTGATCCATAACTACTTTAAACCTATGGGAATGATGATTAAACGTGGCCTAAAACGGGGAATAGAACCCGCTCACTTATCTCTTAGGGATTTTCACGAACTTAGAAATAAAATTTTAGTTCTTAGACAAGTTGGTGGTTTGGGGGATATTTTAATGCACCGGATGATTTTTGAAGATTTCAAGAGCGTTATGCCCGATTCTCACATTGTATTTGCTTGTCCTAAAAAGTATCACAGGCTAGTTTATGATCACCCATTCATAGATGAAATAGTGGATGTCACCGAAGTAGATGCAAGAGAATATCTAGCTGTTTATAATACCAGCACTATATGTGGCCGTTATGAAAGCATGATGTCCCCCTTCTCAGATCGGCATCGAAGTGATATATGGGCTAACCACTGTGGCGTAGAACTAAAGAATCATAATATGCACCTTAGTCTAAGAAATGAGGTGGTAGAAAAGGGTAGGGAAATTGTCAGGGGCCTTACAGATAAGCCCAATATCTTGTTTTGTCCAGTTTCAGCAATGAAAAATAAAAACCTCCAAAATGAACAAGTTACTGAGGTCGTAAAAGGCTTAAGAGAAATGGGCCTCTTTGTTTTCGGCAGCCATACCAGGGAGATTAAAGAACTGAATAAAATGGAGGTTCCTGTTGTAATGGGACTTAATGTTGAACAATGGGCTGGTTTAGTCAGCGCCGCAGATTATGTCTTAACGGTAGACACTGCTACATTCCATCTCGCAGGAGGACTGAAGAAGCCTACAACGGCTGTGTTCGCTTGGACGGATGGAAAAGTATATGGCAAATATTATGATTTCATTCTAGTTCAAAAACATCGTGACAATAAAGATTGGGATTGCGGCCCTTGTTACCTATGGACCGACTGCTGCAAGGACAAAATAAACAATAGAAAGCCTTGCATTACCGAAATTACATCTGAGATGGTATTAAATGGGGCAAAACAAATGCTCAAAAGATGGCCCAAATCTTGAATTATTTACTAGTTTAAATTATTAACAAGGTCATAAATAAAACATGGTAGCACAAAATAGACGACACCAAGTACAAGTTATAACCAAGGAAGGAGAGTGCAAGCTTGATATTACCTTGGATATAAACATTAACATAACCACTGATAAAATAGAAGTGAATGTTGTGGGTGGTAAAGGAGTAGAGACGGACGAGTCTGTTCATTGGGCTATTCCTGACTTTGAGAACGAACAATCAGAAAAAATTGATTTTGGAAAAAAGGTGGAATGAAATGGGTAGAATTGGATTTGACTGTGGAACGTATAATTTAGTTATTGCGCAACGCAAGAATAATGATATTAGTTGCAAAAGAGAAATTAACGCCTTTCTTACCTTGCCGTTAGATAATCGCTTTGTATTCAACATGATGAAAAATGCAGGCGTACCTCTAATAGAACGCGATGATGTTGCATATGCGTTGGGAGAAGCTGCTGTTAATATGGCTTACACCATGACGCAAATTGAACTAAAAAGACCAATGTCCCAGGGCTGTCTTAATCCACGAGAAAAAGACGCCATGAGAATTATGAAAGTTATGATGCACAGTTTGATTGGCGAAATAAGTCAAGACGGCACAATTTTATATTACTCAGTTCCTGCCAATGCTATCAACGAAGAAACAGACGCTGATTATCATAGTCAAATATTAGAGTCAATTTTTAAGTCATATAAATCTAAAGAAGGATACCGTGTTATTCCTAGACCCATTAACGAAGGGCTTGCTTTAGTATATGCAGAATTGAGCAGCAAGGCTTATACGGGCATGGGCATATCTTGTGGAGCAGGTATGGTAAACGTATCATTTGCAATTTTAGGCGCTCCTGTATTCAATTTTTCTATTGTGAACAGCGGTGACTGGATTGATAAAATGGCTGCAAAAGCCACTGGAGAAACCACCACTTTCATCAATAAAAATAAGATGAAAATAACATTGGATACAGAACCAAAGGATATGGTTGAACGGGCTATTCAAACACAATATAAACTAATGATTATGAATACGCTTAAACACATTAAGCATGGATTAGAAGAAGCTGGCAACAAAGCTCGAACTGATAATCCCATTGACATAATCATTGCGGGCGGCACATCCTTGCCAAGAGGATTTGATAAAATGTTCGCCAAAATAACGGCAGATGAGAAACTGCCAATTGAGGTTGGGGCCATTGTACGACCTGCCGATCCCCTGTACAGCGTAGCGAGAGGCTGTTTAATCGCAGCAGAAAACGATAATTAGAAAAAATAAACTATAATTAGAAGGAGAATTTGCAATGGAAAAAAATTATGAGTGGGACTACAATGAAACAAAGTTGTTTCAGGCCACAGAGAAAGTAGACTTAAAAAAGGCAATTGATAAATTATCTGATAAAAGTAGAGAAGGGTTGCCAGAACTTACTGGAAATACTTCTTGGTATACAGAGCCAGAAGACCATGATGTGGAGACCGGCATTGGTGTCTCTCACGGACCTCAAGGATGCACGCCTGTACCTGCTGAGGTTGTCTACGGAAACAGTGGTAGGCCAGACCCGAAGGATTATTTTTTGTCTAATCGGCAGCCGAAAGAATGTGCCGATTTACTTGCTTTGGCAGCACTTCGCCATAAAGATGCTACTTATTCATTCAAAAAACTTAACAGAAAGCAAATAACCAGCACTTACAATAGAGAAATGAAATGCGGCGAAAAAATGTCGGAACTCGAACATCCACAATGCGGCAGCCCCAACAATAATTCCGTCAAAGAAATTTTAGACACATGGCGTAATTATAGTGGCCAATGTTTTCAAGGCATATTTACCGGAAACACTTATGGTGTAGATTTTGACAAAATTACATCAGAATTGGACAAAAGATTCGATAAACTGAAATTTAACTGGAAAGATGGATATTTACAAGTTTCATGGAAAAATAACATATTAGAGCAAAATGCAGTTATGATGTCCCGAATAGATTTACACATTGTAAGCGACATAGCTAAGGTTTTGACAAGAATAACAAATGACAAAGAACTACTTGAAGAACTAATCGTTAATATAATAGGAAGAACACTCGAAGAAATATTTTAAGCAAAGAATAGAAAAGGAAATGAAATGACTGAAAAGACCTACAGACACATTACTGATTTAGGTATTGCTGCTTATTTGGTAATGCACGGATATGATGTAGCTGGTAAAAGAGGTAAAGCCATTTACTTCTCGGTTGAAAATGAAGAGCTTGATAAATTCGAGAGATTAACAATGGAATATCTCTCTAGCTCTTTTCACAGGTTTGATGCTTGTCTTATGTCCCTCAAGAAAACCCCAGAATATATGCCGTCAATGCCCAAATAGCTTGTAAACAAATATGGTATAGTCTGTGTACCATGGGCCTATTAGCTCAAGAAAGCTGAAAATCCATGGAGTTAAAACTATCAAAAGAATAATGCTGAATAAAAACCATAATGTAAATTTAATTACTTTCATCTTAATTTCCATGCCTTGTTTCTATAAAGCGTACTGTACCGCTCTCTGATCGCATAAATACGCTATGGGTCTGAGGGCCGTGTTTGGTCCACTTAACCCCGTTCAATAAACTGCCATCGGTAATTCCCGTACCAACAAAAGCACACTCTCCGCCAACCAAATCGTTAATTGTCAAGACAGGACCGCTTGTGACGCCAGCCTTTGTATAAATTTGAGCCAATAAATTACCGCCTAAACACTTCATGGCACAGGCAGTGATTACAGCTTCGGGTGCGCCGCCAATTCCATAAAGAAGATCAATCCCACTGTCTTCAACACAAGTGGCTATCGCACCTGAAACATCGCAATCTTGAATTAGTTTAATTCGCACGCCTATTTCTCTTAAAGTGGCAATGTCAGCTTCGTGACGGGGGCGGTTTAATATACAAACCATGATTTTGTTGGCTTCTTTACCAGTGGCCAAAGAAACTAGCTTAATCGTATTTGACAACGGGTCATCCAAGGACAGTGTAACCTTTTTTGAAATCTTGGGTCCATACGCGAGTTTCTTCATATAAAACTCATCTGTACAAAACATGGTGCCTTCTTCGGCAATGCCTATGACGCTCAATGCTTCTGGACCAGAAGTAACAGTCGGAGTGGTACCTTCAATCGGATCAACTGCAATATCATGGCAAGGGCAATTGTCGAGCGGACATCCCACCTCTTCTCCATAATACAAACCATAACTCCCATCCTTAACGCCCTCTCCAATTATAATTTTACCACAAAAGTCTATTGTATTAAGTCTGGATCGCAGTGCATCAGTAGCTGCTTTATCTGCTGACAATTTATCTCCACTCCCAACCCACTTGGAAGCAGCAATTGCCCCGTCTTCAGTGCAACGAACTAAATCATCTATGTGTATCATAAAGCTCCAAAATTATCTGGAAAGAATATGCAAAGCAACCAATAACAACCGTATAAGCTTATGATTAAATTAACGCCCATAGCCAACCAATATGACATATTAAATACTTTATAGAGCACAAGCCCCGTGGCAAAACTAGCCCAGGCATAAATCAAAGATATAGGGCCAAACATATTTAAAACTTGCGCTGCATGTTCAGTTGTTTCAGCATCAAAGCTATTTGCCACACACGCGAATCCTGCCATCCCAGCCAACATAATTGTGGGCAATAATGATGTTAAGGCGAAGTGCATCCATTTATCAATATTGGGCATTTATTCCTCCTGAGCTTGTTTCGTAATATCAGATAGAGCATCAACATTTACCCGTTTATCAGTAGGCGAGTTTACAAGCCATTCTGGTACGATCGCTGCTTGGCGCTGTGGTCTCTCTTGTTCTTGGGGTTGAGCTTTCTTTTCTACTTGCTTTTTGATTTGATCATAATCAGGGTGATCTTCTGAGATGAATTGCTCTTCAATGATGCCGGCAATATGTTCCCAGCGATAGAAATTGCGACACTTAGTTATGACATTGGTTGTCCAAATGCCGATCATGCCGACAAAATCTACATGCCCAACACAATAGTCAGCGAAGTTTTTGGAACTTAACCCTGTCACTTCCCTAAGAAGAATTGAGCAAACCTTGCCTTCAAAGTAACGAAGATAAGCAAACTCCTCTTCATTATTGGGCGTATATTTTTTTGAAGAATCTGTAGGCATCCGTTGATTCACCTAATCTTTCTAGTAATTCAAACTTCCAAGATTGAAACAGTGTTCCTAGTTGCAAATAAGCTTCGCCCTCTTTTATATAACGATTTCTTCCGCGCTCGTTCCATATTTCTTTATCTTTTTCAAGAAGCATATAAACATTCTTTATAGCCATTTCAGGACAAAGGTGTTCAATCATATGACATTCAATACATTGTATATCATGCCAGTTCCAAGCCTGCCGATCCCCATAAAACCCTTGCTCATCATATGCTAGTCGTCCAACTTTAATACACAAAGAAAATAATTCTAAATCATTATCCTTCACAATATAGCCTGTTTTGCCATTCAGTAGTATTTTAAGCCCAATGCTATAGCCGCACTTTTTCATTGCATGGTAGGCGGTATTCTCAAGAAAGCCTTCTCTACGAGCGTCTGCACAGTGTAATTGCAACCAATAATTTTTATAATTTACAAATGTTTTTATAGACATATTCCTCTTTATTGCTGGGCGTATATTTTTTTGAAGAATCTGTAGGCATTTGTTGATTCACCTAATCTTTCTAGTAATTCAAATTTCCAGGGCTGGAACAGTGTTTCTTTTTGCAAAAAGGCTTCGCCCACTGTAAGATAACGATTTCTTCCGTATTTATTCCATGTTTCTTTATCTTTTTCAAGAAGCATAAAAACACGCTTTATGGCCATGTCAGGACAAAGGTGTTCAAGCATATGACATTCAATACATTGTCCATAACTTGGCGGGGCATAATTATAATTGCCCTGACTCAAAATAAGCCCTCGATCCATTTGGTCGTAATATTTTTGGCGTCCAATTTTAATGCAACAAGAAAATGTTTTTTTAGCAAAACCCCTCACAGCACGATAGAAAGTTATACCATGCAGGACTTCAGACTCCATGTTGCCATAACCGCACTTTTTCATTGCACGGTAAGCGAGATATGTAATATAGCCTTCTTCGCGACAAGGAACGTGTGCTCTTAACCAATGATTTTTAAATGATATAGACATATGCTATCAGAGTGTCCAAAGGGTGAAATCTTTAGTTTCGGCATCAATATACGCTTTGATTATTTCAGGCTTTCGTTCCATTAGCATTTCATTCCAGTCTTTATATCCTTCTGGGGGACGAACGAAACTAACAGGAATATTATTGCCCACTAATTGTTCTCCCATTGCCTTGTACGCCTGTTTTCCTGCTCCGTCGTTATCTACTGTCAAACAAACATTATATGCTCTCAGAAGCTCTACCTGGGCGTCTGTGAGGTACTTTCCGCCACAAGCTGATCCAACTAAACCGCATTCAGAAAGCGTTAGAGCGTCAAATTCGCCCTCACAGAGATGAACCCTAGTCCCCATTGCAGGCCACTTGGTCATATAAATAACGTCGCCCTTGCCAACGCCTTCTGATCTGGGTGGACCCATGTATCTAAGAAGGTTTTTTATATTTCTAATTAAACGTCCATTGTAATATATGAGTTTACCTTCACAATCATAATAAGGTATAATAATACGCCCACGATATTCTCCGCGCGTACAAACCAACAGCTTGTCAGGGTTTAATTTTCGCCTTTCCAGATATGCTTCGGCACGAACTCTATTTGGATCTCTTTCATAAAGCTCGTGGATTGGATAGGTGAAATGCGGCAATTTTAGCCCTACTTCTTCTTTTTTTGGTTCAGGCGGTGCCAAGCCGAATTTCTTATGCCTAAAGAACTCTTCAATTCTCTTTTCGGCTTGAATGGCATCTGCCACGCTGCAAATGGCGTCTACAGCTTCGTTGTACGAGATTTTGTCGGTGGTCATCACTAAGTTGACCAAAGAGCCTTTCACATCAGTTTTCCAGCACCGATAGACGCCTTCTGGCAGTTTTCGCTTACCGCCCGCGACATTGCACCACATCTTGAATTTGTGATCAGGATTCATGCCCATCTTTTCACAAAAGGGCGAGCAGACCATTACTTCATTCCCTTTGACGCGGACTTCGCCAAAACGTGATTCAGCCCAATTTATGAACGCTTCTTTATCAATTCTCATAATTTTAAATTTACCTAGCTACTATAAACAAATCAATGGATATTTTAAAAAAACTTTAATTTGCTGGGCAATAGGTGGGAACGTCAGCAGAAGCGGCTTGGATTATGTATCCCCAAGGCTGAGATTAAATGATTTTTTAAAATATGGAACGGTATCGTGCAGAAATATTAAAAATGATATGGATTCAGTTTTAATTTTACCTTATAATCCAATTTATGAATATTGAACATATCAGCGTTTCCCGCAAGGGCATATGGAACGAATGTCAATACAAATATAAATTCCAGTATCACGATAAAGTACCACCACCGGGTGAAGAGCCGTTTTATTTTATCTTTGGCAAGATCGTTCATAAAATAGCTGAGGAATATGTCTCGAATGGTGGCAAAATACCCATTGGAGACATTTCCGAGCGTGTTTTGAGCGGGAAATTGCTTGTAGAAGCGAACAAACCTGCTCCACCAACATCTACGTGGCCTAAAGCATATAAGCCACGATTGCCTGGAATGCTTAGATCCATAGTGAGCATCTCCGACAAGATTGGCTATGACGGTGACGATCATCTTGAATATGAATTTAGATACGACCTAGACCCGCCAAATGATAAGTGCGTCAAAGGTTTTATAGATCGCCTGACAATCAAGAATGGCCTCTATCGTATTCTTGATTACAAAACCACAAAAAAAGGACCATATAGGAAAGATAGGTCCAATATCATGTACGACTTGCAGCTTCGCGCGTATGCAAGCGTGGTGCAAAAAGACTTTAACGTGCCGGTTGAAAATATACGTGCGGCCTTACTTTATCTCGAAGGCAGCAATCTAATAGGAGCACGTTTTACTCAAGCCTCTTTAGACTCTGCTCAGGAAGAATTGCTAGAAGCATATAAACAAATTGAAGCAACGCCGCCAGAACGTGCATTTGGACGGGTGGGCCGTCATTGCAATCGTTGCGCTTATAATAGCTTATGTCATTTTTATATTCCAGGATGGAAATAATGCGTAATAACTTTGGTTCAAATTTAACCGATGGACAATGGGGAGAAAAAAATGCCCTTGATATTTTAAGCAAGCATTTTTTCGCCATTCAATACGGACCCTCAGACGCGGGGGATAAAAAATTATCTCCCGAAGAAAAAAAGGAAAGAAAAGAAAAAATTTGCCAAATAGCAAATGGCAGAAGAAGGCCCGATCTCTTAGTATATGCTCAGAATCATAGAAATAAGATAAAAAAAATATTAAAGGACTTGCCGAGGGATTTGTCCCTCGTACCAGAGATTTGGCTTACTCCACTTCTCGAACATGCAATATGTGGCGTTGAAGTAAAAACATCTTTAAGATATAGGTCTGCTCTAATGCCAGAATTTGATTTGCCATTAAAAGAAATGAAAAGATTAAAAAATTGTGGAAGAATGGGTTTGCGAAAAAATGCTATTGTTCCACATATTTTTCTAAAACCAAATGACTTAAAAGGTCTTTTGCGTTGGCGTCTGGAAAATAATATGCCCGTTCAAGTTTGGCAATTTTTAATGGATACAGCTTGGGGCATTGATTTGGATAGAGCAAACACAATCTATTTAGATTCAAAAAATCCTGTCTTACAAAAAAAACAAGGCCATGGTGCAAGCAGTTACGAAACTATCAATTATCCATATTACTTAGGTTATCAAGTTGCTAAGAAACTATGGGAAATTCTTATGCCAAATGGTGATGTTCCCGGCTATCAAGACTATACAAAATCAGGAAAGTTAATTTGGCGACCTATGCCTAACGTGACATTTGCACTGGCGAAAAAGGCGATTAAAGAAATTAAAAAAAATAAAAATTATGAATTCAGGAAAATTAGAGTTAGGTCAAATTTGGACGCCATTATGGGTAGCTGATGCTATGGCAAACTATGTGGCAAATTCCCCTTTAGTTCTTGATCCAGCGGTGGGCACAGGAATATTTGATTTGGCTGTGAGAAAATATAATCCCAACATTAAATTTGTTGGATATGATGTGGATAAAAATGTTCTAAATGGAGGAATGCACTCCAAAAAGTCCAATATAATTTTTGAAGACTTTATGCTCACTGAGAGAGAAATTTACCCTGGCGTAATAGCTAACCCACCATATATTCGACACCATAAATTATCTTTAAATTATAAAGATAAGTTGGCAGCTATTAGCAGTAAAATTTTAGGATTCAAAATTGATCGAAGGGCCGGACTTCACGTATATTTTTTCATAAAATGTTTAGATATGCTTGATAAAAAAGGAAGATTATCTTTCATTCTCCCCGCTGATGTGTTTGAAGGTAAATTTGCCAAAGAGCTTTGGGATTGGATTTCTCCTCGATTTAACATTGAATATCTTGTTGAATTTTCAAAATATGCTACGCCCTTTCCTACAGCAGATGTAAACGCAATTGTAATTATGCTTAAAAAAGAACGGCCCGCAAAAGAATTTGTTTTCATAAAAGTTATAAAGACAAATCACACTGAATTAAGCGATTGTATTTCTGGGCAATTGCTCAACACACCTACGATTTACTGTGAAAGACGAAATCAAGCCGCCGCAATCAAATTGGGATTGTCCAGAGAACATAGGGAATTAGGGAATTACACCGAACTACAAAAATTAGCTAAAATTGTTAGAGGCATTGCTACGGGAAAAAACGAATTCTTTTTTCTTACCAGAAAACAAATAGAAGAATATGGCTTGCCCATAAAATACTTTAAAAGAGCAATAGGAAGAATTAGAGATGTTGGTAAAAATCAAATAATTACTGATGGACTGCTGGAGGAATTAAATGCTAAAGGACGGCCCACTTATCTGCTGTATCTAAATAAGCAACCCATCAAAAATAACACTTTACTTGAGTATTTGCGGCATGGTGATGATCTTGGGGTATCTAAAAAACCTTTAATTAAAACACGTAATCCTTGGTACAATATGGAGCAAAGGAAGCCACCTCCTATTATTTTTTCATATTTAGGCAGAAGTTGTAATAGATTCATATTAAATGAGGCGGGCATTCTTCCACTGACTGCTTTTTTATGCGTATATCCCAAGAATGGAATTAACCCACGACTCTTACATAACGTACTAAATAAAAAAGAAGTAATATCCAACCTTGCTCTAGTGGGAAAAACTTACGGTGGAAATTCTATTAAAGTGGAACCAAGACAACTTGATAAATTGCCAATTCCTGACTTGTTATTGCAAGATATGTCACTCTTTTAATGAATGACATCCAGAAACAAAACGATAAATCTCACGGAGGAAGACAAAAGACGACTCGAAAGACAATTAAGCATGAATGCTGGCACAGCGCCAAACACAATTTGCGCCGACTCTCTCACCATGAGTTGGCCACAACCCGTATTTGATCTTCTATTCTTAGACCCTCCCTACAATCTCTCTAAAAACTTTGGAAAAATAAATTTCAAGAGAAGAGAGATTGATGAATATACGAAATATCTTGATAACATATTCGGATGCTTTGATTGTGCCCTAAAAGAAGACGCCAGCATCTATATTTGCGGCGACTGGCTAAGTTCAGTGTCTATCTTTGAAGCCGCCAGCAGAAGATGGGTATGCCGCAATCGCATCACTTGGGAACGAGAGAAGGGCCGAGGTGCCAAAACAAATTGGAAAAACGCCCATGAAGACGTATGGTTCTTTACTAAGGGGCGTAATTATAAATTTTATGTGGATCGAGTGAAATTCAGACGCAAAGTAATTGCCCCATATAAGCAAGATGGCAAAGCAAAGGATTGGAACGAAGAGACGGGCTTCCGAGATACATATCCGCCAAACATATGGCGAGAGTCAGTACCATTTTGGTCAATGCCTGAAAATACAAACCACCCTACACAAAAGCCAGAATCCCTACTGGCTAAAATCATTCTAGCAAGTAGTGACGAGGGGGATTATATTTTAGACCCTATGTGCGGTGTCGGGACTACTGGAGTAGTTTGCAAGAAGTTAAAAAGAAATTTCATGCAGATAGACATAGATCACGAACACTGCATGACGGCACTTAGGCGACTAGAGATGGCCGAAGAAGATAGTAGGATTTCTGGCTATTCAGATGGCGTATTTCGCCGACATTAAACAGTATCCGTCAGTGAAATTGACATTCTTACATTGATTGAGTCATCTGCTGGCACGGTTACTGAAGAGCCTAATCCTATAGATGCAATTAAAATGCCACTAGTGTTTTGAGTGGTTGCCATAAAAAGCTGGGAAACTGGCCCCCAGGTGCCGCCTGCTGTAGAAAACGTCACAATGGGCGCGCTGCCTTTGTTAATCCCGCCAGACAAGGCCACTACGAAACCATCTTTAGATGCTATACTCTGTCTGGCATAGCCATTTACGGACGGCTCGTTTAGCAGA